>Ga0126304_10001005_pt1 | contig 12626 bp, 7 predicted proteins | sample Plot25_FD_92538 | JGI IMG/M metagenome (GOLD analysis project Ga0126304, IMG submission 92538) | Serpentine soil microbial communities from UC McLaughlin Reserve, CA, USA - Plot25 | ecosystem: Environmental > Terrestrial > Soil > Grasslands | place: USA: UC McLaughlin Reserve, Lake County... | reverse complement strand
TCTCGTCGATGCTCGCGCCGGCGGCCAGCGCCACCTCGACGTTCGACTGGTAGGAGCTGGGTGCCGCGTCGACGGCCAGCGACGCCGCCAGGCGGGCCAGGGCGTGCGTCTTCGGATCCAGCCGGGAGACCTCAACTGTGTCGCGGCCCATGCCGAGCACCGAGCCCACGAAGCTCTCGTCGTTCAGCGCGAGTCTGCGCAACGTCTCCTTGTACTCGGCCACGGGTGACCTCGACCATGGCACCTTGAGTGGGCGTTGTCATCATGCCGATGGCATGAAGCTCGGCCGACCGTCGGCGTGCGCTGGATCAGAGCAACCCGAGCTCGCGCGCGCGCTCGACCGCGGTGTTACGGGAGCTGGCACTGAGCTTGCGGTAGATCGCCATTGCGTGCGACTTCACCGTGTGGCGCGAGATGAACAGACGCTCGCCCGTCTCGCGAAAGGAGAGGTGCGTGGCGAGGTAGGGCAGCATACGCAGCTCGGCCTCGGTCAAGGTCGATGCGCCGGGAGCGTGCGCGCGCATCGTCCTCAGGCTTGCGCGCAGCTCCTCCACCTGTGCCAGCAGCTCTCCCAGGTCTGGGCGTCGGCGAAGGATCGCCTCGATCTCGCGAAGCATCGTCGCGGCACCGCCCGCGTCGGCGAGCGTCAGGTGCGCCCGCGCCATCTCCAAGCGGGCCTGTACCGAGAGGTGCGGCATCGCATAGGTGAGCCGCGGCCGCAAGCGTTGCGAGTTGGCTATCAGCTTCTGTGCGCGCGGGACGTCGCCATGGTGGAGCGCAACGCGAGCCGCCGGCAGATAGACGAGCGCGCTGGTTGGGTACTCCTCCATCCCGAACTGACGGATGATCCGGAGCCCCCGGTCGGCGAAATCCTCGGCCTCGACCCATGCGCCTCGTCCAAGCGCGATGGCGGCACGCTCGCCTAGAGCCACTGTGACCGCGTCGGTCGCTGCCAGCTCGAGGCCCTCCTCGGCGACGTCAGCGAACAGGTCGTCGGCCTGGTTGATCTCGCCCGCCAACCGCAGCGAAACCGCGTGCAGCAGCTGGGCGCTCGGCCAGAACTGGCTGCCACGAGCGAGCGTCGCGACCGCGAGCTCCGCATCTATCCGCATCCTCGCGGCCCCTCGCCGGCATTGCAGCGCACGCAGGAGGGCCCGCCACGAGTCGATCGACGTGCTGCCGTCGGGCAGGTTGCCCTTATAGGTCGCGCGTTCGGCCGCATCGGCCCAGCGCTCCGCCTCCGACGGTCGCCCCCAGATCGCGGAGAGCAGTCCGCCCATCACGGCGACGCCCGCGCTTTGGTCGAGCGACGAATGCACCTCCACCCAGCGGAGCCAGCGTTCGACCGTCGTCACACGGCCGCTTTGGTAGGCGGGCAGACAGCAACGCTCGATCAGCCGTGTTGCTCGGTCAACGTCCCCAGCCTGCTGGGCGTACCCGAGCGCGGCTTCCGGCTGCCCGGTTGCCTCGTGCCACTCGGCTGCCCGGACCCTGAGCGCGGGCATGATCTCCGGTTCGGCGCTCGCCAAGTCCGCACGGAGCAGCTCCCCGAAGAGATGGTGGTAGCGATACCGCTCCCAACTACGGTCGAGCGGCACCAGGAAGAGGTTGGAGCGGGCCAGCGATTCCAGAATCGCCGCAGAGCCGCTCTCCTCAAGGATCGCGTCACAGAGTGGCCCCGACAGCTGCTCGAGAACGGCTGTGCGTGTGAGAAAGCGGAGCTCGTCGGCGGACAGGTGCGCGAGCAACTCGGACTGGAGGTAGTCCGATACGAGGCGGTCGCTTCCGGAGAAGGTCGCGGAGCCCTCGGCCTTGGCCCGGCGCGCCCTGATCGACAGTCCGGCGAGGTAGAGACCTGCGGGCCAGCCCTCCGTCCGCTCTGTGAGCTCGCCTATGTCGGCATCCGACAGGTCCAAACCGGCCGCGCTCAACAGCTGGCCCGCCTGCACTACATCCATGCGGAGATCGTCCGGCCCCACGTCCATCTCAAGGCCCCGCGCCTGAAGCGCTGCGAGTGGCAGCGCCGGCCGGCCGCGGGCGGAGACGGCCAGCTGTGAGCCCGCTGACACGTGTCTCGCGAGCGTTGCGACCGCGTCGAGGGAAACCTGGTTGTCGAGCAGGTGCAGATCGTCCAGAACCAAGACGAGCGGGTTGTCGATGGTCGCTAGCGCAGCACCCAAGCGGGGCACGACCGTGCCCTCGATCGAGACACCGGGCCGCGCCAGCGCCTCAAACACACCTTGATCGAGCGGCGCGATACGGTCGAGCGCATACGCGACGTAGGTCAGGAGAACAATCGGATCGTTGTCGTTCTCGTCGACCTGCATCCACGCGAACTGCCGCCGCGATTGCGAGGCCCACTGGGCGAGCAGCGTCGTCTTTCCCCAGCCGGGGCCGGCGGACAGGAAAATGAGTGGGACGGCGCCCGACTGCTCCTCCATCTCGCCGATCAGTCTGCTCCGCGAGACGCTCCCACTCCGCTCTTGCGGCGAGAGCAGCTTCGACTCCATGAGCTCGACCGCGGGCGACGACGGACGGACCGGCGAGGTCACCGATTCGGCCATGACGTCAGTGGCCAGTGCTCGCATGATCCGATTGACCCTAGTGGGGGGCGGAAGCCGGGGCAATATGGCGGCACCGTGCTGCGTGGGGGCAGTCGCCGCTACGTAGAAGCCGCCCAGGTCACATCGCGACCTCGGAGGTCCGCTCTGCTGGGCCGCGCCGGCGTGTCACATCGGTCGGGACGCTCTCCATCGGGGCCGCGTCGCGTGGGTGCTGCTCGTACCAACGGGCGTAGCGGTCGGCGAGCGGGGCCGCAGTGACGCCATGGGCGAAGACCGAGAGGCCGACCGTGACGTAGATGGCATTCACGATCAGGTGCTCGTGGGGGAGTGCCGACTCCTCGATCACGATCACCGCGAACACGATCGACGCAAGGCCGCGCGGACCGAACCACCCGACGAACCCGAGCGTGGGCGGGCGCGCCCGCGAGCGCAGCATCGCGATCGCGACCGGGACCATCCGGACGACCGTGAGGCTGAGAATCGCATACAGCGCGAGCTCCCAGCTGAGCTCGCCGAGCGCGGGGCCGAGCAGGATCGCGCCGAAGAGCACGAAGGTGACGCCGTTGAGCACGTTCGCCACTTCCTCGGAGAGTTCGTTGAGATCCTCGGGGTCGCGCCTGAGCGCGCCGCGAAAGACCATGCCCGCAACGAACGCCGCAATGAAGCCCGATCCATGGAGCGCGATTGCCGTGCCGTAGGCAAGCGCGGCGCCAGCAACGGGTATGACCGGCCGCCACGCAGGCGCGATCAGGTCCCGGCGGCCCGCCTGGATCACTATCACCGCGATCAGGAGCCCGGCTGCCGCGCCGCCGATCACGCCGCAGCCGATCTCCTCGAGCAGGAGGGTCGAGGCGCTGCGTCCATCTGAGATCGCCGATTCCACATCGGCGACGGCGACGGCGGCGAACAGCAGCGGCACGCAGATCCCGTCGTTGAGGCCGCTCTCGACGTTCAGCCCCTGACGGATTCGCGGGGGGATGCGCGGCTCGGTTACAACCGCCTGGCCCAGCGCTGCGTCGGTCGGCGCCAGCACGATCGCCAGGATCACGACCTCTGCGAAGGTCAATTGGCCGAACATCGCAGCCGCCGTAGCGGCGCCGAGCGCGATCGTCAACGGCAGGCCGATGCCGAGCAGGCGCACCGGCACGCCGATGTCACGGCGCAACTGCCGGAGATCGATGCGGGAGGCGTCGCAGAACAGAACCAGCGCCAGTGTCGCCTCCGCCAGCGCACGAACAGTCGAGCTGGAGCTCTCGAGGTCGATCCCGCCAAGCACCTTCGGCCCGGCCAACAACCCGACGCCGACGAACAGCATCGCCGCCGTAATCGGCGTCCCCGACAGCCGCCGCGAGGCCGCCGCAACGCCGAGCAAGGCGAGCGCCACAATTGGAAGCCACCACTCCACCCGGGCGTCAGTTCACCCGCGCGCGGGGGCGACCCGCTGGGTCGCAACGAACGGACCCAGCAGCGCCACGCCTTGCTCGGACCCGGCGGCGACCTCGAGACTCTCACCACCGGGGAGCGCCAGCGTCGCGATCGCCGGGTGCTCTCCGAGGCGACGAAGCTGCTTACGCTCATCCGGGTCGGCATCTCGAAGCGTCACGTCGCTCACCTGAAGCAGATCCTCATCCCACGCTGCCGGGCTCCCTCGCCAAGCGAAAACATCGGACACCCAGATCGCGTGACCGCGCCTCCAACGCTTGCTGCCCGGGCCGCGGACACTCACGGGGATATCCCCGTAGCGGTTCCGCAGCCTCCGATTCTGCACGACCAGCGTGAGAATGCCCAAGGCGCACAGCCAAAGCGGGACGCCCAGGGCCACGAGGATTACCCAGATCACCGAAGACCTCCTTCTGGCTGCCCGCGACGCCACTGTGCATCCACTCGCGGGCCGTCGAGCCGTGCCCTCAGTTCTGCCACTTCGCGACGTAGCCGGGCGACCTTGCGGCGTTCGTCGACGAGGTGAGCGGCGAGGCCTCGCAGCGCGAAGCCAAGTCGCTGGGCACGAAACTCGGGTTCCAACCGGGGCCGGTAGGGCTCGTTGCCGGTGGTCATGGTCTCGTAAACCGCTCACGCTGCTCTCGAGCGCACGACGCACTCGCGCGCTCGGAATCGTCTCTCCAGGTCAGTACTGCCCGAGGCCGGCGTCGGCAGCGGCGGCCTTCCCGGTCGGTTCCATGAGCGCGCCGACGATCCAGAGCACGGGGAAAATGATCCCCAGCCAGAACAGGACGGTGTGCCCCTTGCGAAGCGTCGTGAGGCCGAGCGTGAAAACGGCGATCAGATATAGGGTCGCGAGCAGAATCCAGAGCAACATCTGTCTTCCCTTCGTTGATCGGGGACGAATCAAGCGGCCATTTGGGCCGCTGAGACAACTCTCGATCACGTGGGAGCGCAGCGCATCGTCCCGATTGGGGGATCTGGTCGATTCGATGACTGCCAGCCCGTCCGTACGCGACTTGGATGGGAATGGCGCCCCCATCTCTTCAGCAGGTCACGTGGAAGCGCTTCGCCGAGCGGCCTAAGCGACAGAAAGCGACTGTGGAACCCATAAGAGTGGGGAGGGTCCCCACTGCGAAGGCTCGCCCGGTCGCGGAATATTCCCGAAGGATCAGCTGGAAGCTCGGCCCCTGCGTTCCGAGGAACCCGGGTGGATCGCGACAAAGGAGGCGTCGCCAATGCAACGTCGTCACCATCGTCGCGCCACGCTGGCTGTCGGGCTCGCGCTCATGGCTTTGCTGCTCTGCGTGCCCGCGGGCCCCTCGCGCACACCGCCCAGCTCAGCAGCTCGCATACGCTGGCCTTCGCGCGCGGCAGCACGGGCGACGTCTTCTCGGGGCAGGTGAGTTCCGACCTCGCCGCCTGCACCGACAAGCGCTCGATCACGCTGTACCGCGTCGCGACCGAGGCAGGCTCGGCAGATGCGGCCGTGGCGACGACCTCGACCGACTCAAGCGGCGCGTGGTCCACCACTTTCACCCAGGCGACCGGCGACTACTACGCAGTGGCTGTTGAGATCGTGCTGCCAACCCGGCGGCAGCACGATCACACGTGCATGGCCGCGACTTCGAACGTCGTGACAGCACCGCCGCCCGATGGTGACGGTGATGGCGTCTACGACGCGAGCGACAACTGCCCGAACACCGCCAACGCGGACCAGAAGGACACCGACGGGGACGGCTACGGCGATGTCTGCGACCCCGACGGCGACGGCGACGGCTACACGTCCTCCCAGGGCGACTGCAACGACCTCCAAGCGACGGTCAATCCGGGCGCGACGGAGCTGGCGAACGGCATCGACGACGACTGCGACGGCGTCATAGACGAAGGCTTCGGCGCGACTCAGACGTGTTGGGTTCCGTCCAGCGAGCCGATCACGGCCGTAACCACGTGGTCTCAGGTCGAGGTGGCGGGCGCCTGCAGCTGGTGGATGCGCGTCTACTCATCGACGTCCCCGGACTCCGTCTTCCTGAACTCCGTGGACTGGATGAAGCGAGTATCGGGTGGCCACCGAGGGGCAGCCGGTCAGGTTCCAGTACGGCGGGAAGTCGTGGACCTACTACGCGACGTATCCGAACGGGGTCGTCTGCACGTGCGACGACTGGTCTGACGGCGGCGAGGGGTTCTAGAGCCTACCTGCGCCTCGGCTGCTCGCAAGGCAGACGCAAGCTCACAGCCAAAAGGGGAAAATCATGACTAGGCGTCACCGTCATCTCACAAGCCTCGCCTCGGGCCCCGGTCTGCTCAGGGTTGGTCTGCCGGTTGCGACGGCCTTGGCGAAGAAGCGTGTCAAGGGCCCCGACCGGCGGCTCGACGATCACGAACGACAGCGGCGCGGCGACAGAGGAGGCGAGATGACTAGCTGGTCAACGGTCCACGCTCTCACGCTCGGGCGAAGGCAGCAGTTCAAGGTAGCCCGGTTGGCCGCCGGAACCCTGCTCGCCGCGAGTCATCAATCCTGCCGTCGCAGTCGTCGTCGATTGCGGTCGGGGACCTGAAGGGAGAGCGGGCCCTTCCGATCGGAAGGGCCGTCTCTCATGTGCGATCAATTCGCGCTGTTGATGAACTCGTCGGTCGAATTCTGGTTCGGGAACGTGGTGTCGAACGTGTCCCCTGCGCTGCCCAGTGTGAACAGCGGCCGGAAGACGGCACCCTGCGAGTCCAGCCCCTGGTAGTCGCCCACGAAGTACCCGCGCGCGTAAGGCACCTGGTGCATGTCGAACGGACCGGCGAGATGGTCCTCGGTCCAGGTCGCCCCGCCGTCGTGCGAGTGGACGATCCAGTGGTCGGTCGTCAGCCGGTTATCGGTCTCGGTGTTGTGCGTGTCGTTGCGGAAGTCGTAGAAGCTGACCGCGACGACACCTTGGTCGTTCACGTGCACCGCCGGCTCAAAGGCCTGGTCGGTGAATTGGGCCTGGCTCGCCGTGTTCACGTTCGCGGTGACCGGGTTGGACCAATTCATGCCGCGGTCGTCGGACCACGCCACCTGGATTAGGTCGTCGCCGAAGGGGTTGTCGTCATGCGCCTGCCAGGTCATGTAGATCCGGCCATGGTGCGGACCCGAGCTGTTGTCCACGGCCAGGTCGACGATCACCCCGTCCGAGCGCACGAGCGTGCAAAGCGGATCCCCGGTGATGTAGGGCCGACAGTGGATCGGCTCCGGATCGGTCTCGCCGATCGCACTCACTGGGGCGACGATGATCGCCCGTCTAGACCAGGACTCGCCCTTGTCGAACGAGCGGATGACCGCTGCGCTGAATCCGCGGGAGCGCCTGTTGTTCTGGTGGGTCTTGATCAGGAGGAACCCGTCCACCAGCGTGCCGTCGGGGTGGACGACGATCTGATTCGAGATCGTCTGGTTCTGCTCGCCCGGGTCATAGATGGGGCGCGCCGCCTCCCAATCCGGGTCCGCCGCGGCCCCCTCCGTGGTGCGCGCGAACCAGGTCGGCCCGCGGAAGGCGAACTTGTTGTGCTCGAATGCCGCGGCGGCCGCATTCGAGCTCGGCGCGACGATCCGGTCCCAGACCGCATACACGAGGTTGCCGCTCTCGTCGGTGGGATCGGCGGTCAGCGACTCCTTGTCGTTGAAGTTGTTGCCGAGCGGGATCCCGGTCTTCTCGGACGAGTCGAAGCGCACGGTCGTGGGCTCCGTCCAGCTGGATGTGCCGTGGGCCATCTTGGACACGAGCACCGCGTTCCGGGTCGTGGTCCGATCGACCGACAGGCTGATCGACCACAGGTCGCCGTTGGGCGCCCACGACACCCATGGGTCGGACGAGCGACCGTAGTTTCCGCCGTTCGCGGGGGTCCCACCGGCGCAGACACTGAAGTGGGGCGCCGAGTACGTCCAGCTAGCGCCGCCGTCGTGGCTGACAGCCGCGAGGAGGCCGTGGGCTCCACCGTCAGACCAACGGTCCTGCTGCCAGAAACCGGCGACGTCATTCGGATTGGTAGGGCTCACCCCAAGCCAGGGCTCCACTTCACTGTTCGCAAAGTTGAAGTTGGCGCCCGGGAAGCTGCCCTCGGTAGTGCCGCCGCAGCCCGGCGCGAACGGCGTCGAGATGCTGATGTTCACAGGCGGCGTAATCGTGAGCGGCGCCGCCATGGCCGCGGGAGCCACCATCAGCGCAAGCGCAACTACGCCGACAGCGAACAGGAGAATGCGTCGCATCCTTACTCCTTCCGTGGTGCATTCCTGCTCCCGCGCTTAGGCCATGCCCGGGACGCGCGAAGACGAATCCTGACCCTGCCGGCTCTATTTGGAGCCCGAGCCCGACGCTTCTGCTCCCGCGCCGACCGCTCGCGGCGACCACGGCGCGCGCGGGTCAGTTCGCAGAGTGCCGCAACCTCAGTGTCAGGCTCGTCGTGCTCGGGGCGGGCGGTGTCCGACCTGGCCGGTAGGTCCCGGGCTGGCGGTGGGCTGACCCGAGTGCCGCTTGTCGTCCGGCTGGACTGACTGGCATGGGTTGTGTCGCCCACCGCCGCCCGAGGACCTTCGGCGTGACCTGATAGGAGCGTGGCATCGCCCCGACTGCGCCGCTAGCGCTCCCATGGGAATTCAACACTCTCGGGAGTCGCGCGCTCGCGCCGACGGGCAGCTTCGCCGCTTCCCCAACTCGCGCATTGCGATAGCGAGTCACCACCGGGGAAAGGCGCTTGCTGCTCGTCCAATCCGACAGTGTTCTGAGCGCCTTTCGAGACTGCAGCACCCGCACCGAAAACGGGCGTCTGCAGCCGCCGGGTTGGCGGCGGTTGGGGGCTGCGGTAGTTTGGGTCGACCGATTCGCGTCCCCCTGTTTGTATGGAGTTCCGCATCCTCGGCCCGCTCGAGGTCCTCGACGAGGACCGCAGGGTCGCGCTCGGTGCGAGTAAGCCGCGGGCGCTGCTGGCGCTGCTCTTGCTGCACCGGGGCGAGACGCTCGGCACGGAGCGGTTGATCGACGCGCTCTGGGGGGAGCGCCCGCCAGCGACGGCCGCGAAGTCGCTGCAGGTACACGTCTCGCGCCTGCGAAAGACGCTGGCGCCGGCTGGGGGCGAGCTGATCGTCACCCGTGAGCACGGCTATGAGCTGGCAATCGACCCGGAACAGGTCGACGCCGAGCGTTTCGAGCGGCTCATGGGCGAGGGGCGCAGCGAGCTGGCAGCGGGCCACGCAGAGAGCGCCGCCGCCGCGCTCGAGGAGGCGCTCTCGCTATGGCGGGGGCGGCCGCTCGACGACCTCGCCTACGAGCCGTTCGCCCAGGGCGAGATCGCCCGGCTGGACCAGCTGCGGGTGGCGGCGCTCGAGCAGCTGATCGAGGCGAAGCTGGCGCTCGGCCACCACGGCGAGGTGGTGGCGCAGCTCGAGACGCTGGTCGCAGAGCACCCCTACCGCGAGCGGCTGTGGGGACAGCTGATGCTGGCGCTCTACCGGTGCGAGCGTCAGGCCGACGCGCTGCAGTCCTACCAGGATGCGAGGCGAACGCTGGTGGAGGAGCTTGGGATCGAGCCCGGCGAGCGCCTGCGCGAGCTGGAGCGGGCGATACTCGCGCAGGACCCGACGCTGGGACTGCGGGCCGGCGACCAGAGCGCGGCGCCCGTCGCGCCCGGGGAGTTGCCGACCGGAGTCGTCACCTTTCTGCTGACCGACGTGGAGGGCTCGTCGGAGCTGTGGGAGGCCAATGCGGACGGGATGGCGGACGCGCTTGAGCTGCACGACCGCGTTATCGCCGAGACGGTGCAGGCCTACCGCGGCCGGCTGCTCAAGGCGAAGGGCGAGGGCGACGCAACAGTGACGGCGTTCCGCCGAGCATCCGACGCGGTGGCCTGTGCCGCGGAGCTCCAACGGGCTCTGATGGTCACGTCGTGGCCGGGCGGGCTGGATCTGCGCGTGCGGGTCGCCTTGCACACTGGCGAGGCACACGAGCGCGCCGGGGACTACTTCGGACCCGCCCTGAACCGGGCCGCCAGGTTGAAAGGCCTCGCGCGCGGCGGGGCGACGGTGATGTCGCAGACGACGGCCGAGATCGTCAGGGACCGCCTGCCCGCCGGGGTCGAGCTCGTCGATCTCGGTCGGCGGGAGCTGCGCGGCCTATCGCGCCCCGAGCAGGTGTTCGAGTTGCGCCTGAGCGGCCGGGCCGTTTCGGCGCTCGAGTCGGCAGTCGACGCGACGCATACGACGGTCGCGGCCGCGGCCGACGGCACGGGCGGCCGGCCCGCGTCGGTACCCGCTGGGCTCCCCGCTTCAGCGACACAAACCATCGGTCGGGACGCGGACTGCTCGGCGATTGCGCAGCTGCTGGGTCGCGACGAGATCCGCATGGTGACGCTCACCGGCCCGGGCGGGGTGGGGAAGACGCGACTGGCGCTTGAGGTGGCGCGCCTGCTCGAGAGCGAGTTCCGCGACGGCGCCTGGGTTGTTTCGCTCGCCGCGACCGCCAGGGCCGAGCACGCAGCGAGCCCGATCGCGCAAGCCCTCGGGGTAGCACCGCTGCAGGGCGAGACCCCCAGCGAAGCCCTCGAGCGCTTCCTGGCGCCCAAGCGCGCCCTCTTGGTGCTCGACAACTTCGAGCATCTGCTGCCAGCGGCTACGCTGGTCAGCGCGCTTGTCGCTGGATGCGATGGGTTGGCGGTGCTGGCGACCAGCCGCGAGCCCCTGCGGCTCCAGGCCGAGCGTTGCTACGCCGTGGCGCCGCTGGCCGTCCCGTCGCGGGCCGACCGGGACGCCGTCAGCCGAGCCCCGGCCAGCGCATTGTTCGCCGCGCGCGCTCGCGGCCACGACCGCGGCTTCGAGCTCACCGAGGACAACGCCGGCGCGGTCGCCGACATCTGCCGCCGCCTTGACGGGCTGCCGTTGGCGATCGAGCTGGCGGCCGCTCGTATCACGGTGTTAGACCCCGACGAGCTGAACGCGCGCCTCGCCGGGGCACTCGACGTGCTGGGCACGGGTCCGCGCGATGCACCCGACCGCCAGCGGACGCTGCGCGCAACGATCGACTGGAGCCACAACCTCCTCGACGACGACGAGAAACGGTGCTTCGCGCGCTTCGCGGTCTTCGCCGGCGGTGCGACCGTCGAGGCGGCCGAGACCGTCACGCGCGGCGGCCTCGACACGCTCGACCACCTGGTCGCGAAAAACCTGCTGGTACGCCGCCAGGACGCGGACGCGCCGACCCAGCTGGGCATGCTCGAGACGATCCGCGCCTACGCCACGGAACGCTTGGCCTCGGACGCGAACGAGCGAGCCGTGCGCGAGAACCACTATCGCTATTACCTCGCTCTCGCCCAGCGCCACGGCACCGAACGGGCGCTGTGGGGGATAGACGCCCGGCAGCACCTCGCCCGGCTGGACTCCGAGATCGATAACCTCCACGCGGCGCTCGGCTGGGCGATCAGCCAAGCCAACGCCGAACTGGCTCTCGCGCTGGTGGCAGCGGTCGGCTGCTACTGGGTCATGCGAGACCGCTACGCCGATGCGCTGAACTGGGTCGACGAGGCCCTGAACCTGCCGGGCGCCGACGCCAATCCGGCCCTGTGCGTCCGCGCTCTGCGCACGAAGGCCTGGTGCCTGTGGCAGGTGGGGCGCGGAGCCGAGCTACCCGCGGTCCTGGCCGAGCTAGAGGCCATCGCCCAACGGCTTGACGATCCCGTCATCCTCACGCAAGCGCTCCAGCTCCGCGTCGATCATGAGCTCGATGCCGAGCGGCTCGATGTCGCCGACGCACACGCCACCGACGCGCTCCACTGGGCCGAAGTTGCCGGCGACGAGTGGGAGATCGCCGAAGCGTCTCGCCGAAAGGCAATAGCAACGTCCAGCATCGCCGAGCTGCGTGAGCGCGTCGACACGGCCGCCTCGCTGCTCGCCGAAGCCGGCAACATCCATCAACTCGCGACCCTGCTCACCAATGCGGCCTACGCCGCACTCTGTCTCGGCAGCGATCGTGACGCGACGGACTTCGCCGCGCGCGCGACACCGATCGCGCGCGCAGTGGACGGTCGCCACACGCGGATGATCAACAGCGGCAACGCCGGGCTGGCAGCACTGCTGACCGGTGACACCGGCACCGCTTCGCACGCCTTCCGCGAAGAACTCATGCTCTGCCGCGAAATGGTCGTGCGGCCCGTGGCGTTCGAAGGCCTCCGTGGCCTCGCCGCCGTCGCCGTCACGGACGGCGACGACAAGCGCGCCGCAACGCTTGTCGGCGCCGCTGACGCGCACCGCTACGACCAGGTCGAGGATCCTGTCGAAGCCAGGCTCGATGAGACCTTCTTCGACCCCGCCCGCGCACGGTGCGGGGCCCGCGCCTGGGACGCGGCCGCCCGCGACGGGAGCACGCTGAGCTTCGAGGACGCCATCGCATACGCCCTTGAAGAACCGCCGGCGCAGATGCGAGCGCGCCGTCAAGCGGACACGTGAGCTACGCGGCGCATGCCCAGCGACCCTGTCATACGCGTCAGCGCTCGCCAGCCTCCCTCCTCCCTTTGCTGACAAGCGAGCGCGAGAGACCAGCCGCCAAATACGCCTGCTCCGGACGACCAGCGCAAGTCTCCGCCGGCGCTCGACTCGCTTGCGCTTTCGCGTGA
>Ga0126304_10001004_pt1 | contig 12635 bp, 12 predicted proteins | sample Plot25_FD_92538 | JGI IMG/M metagenome (GOLD analysis project Ga0126304, IMG submission 92538) | Serpentine soil microbial communities from UC McLaughlin Reserve, CA, USA - Plot25 | ecosystem: Environmental > Terrestrial > Soil > Grasslands | place: USA: UC McLaughlin Reserve, Lake County... | reverse complement strand
GCGCGCGTCGTCGATCCGCGCCGCCAGTTCACGAGAGGCAAACCCGCCGAACACAACCGAGTGGACGGCACCGAGACGGGCCGTGGCGAGCATCGCCATCACCGCTTCCGGCGTATTGGGCATGAAGATGAGCACCCGATCGCCTCTGGCGACGCCCAGCACCTGCAGCGCACCGGCGACGCGGCTCACAGCATCGCGAAGTTCACGGTAGGTCAGGCGCCGGATCACGCCAGTGACCGGGCTGTCGTAGATGAGCGCGAGTTGATCGGCGCGCTTCCCGTTGGCATGCCGATCGACCGCGTTGTAGCACGTATTCAACCGTCCGCCGGCGAACCACTTATAGAACGGCGGACGTGTGCGGTCGAGCACCGCGTCCCATTCTTTGTCCCAGTGAACGGCTTGTGCGGCTTCGGCCCAGAACGCGTCGGGCTCGCGCAGGGAGCGCGCGTATGCGGCCGCGTACGGGTCGAGCGGAGTCATGCCGGAGTTACCATATACGATCCCGGCCTTATGTCATACCTCACGTGCATCGCTTCATCGAGTTTGCTCGTCGGCGCGGGCCTGAGCTTCGGGATTGCCGCCGAGTCGCTCGACGGGTGGATCGATTCGGTGCGGCAGCAGCACAACGTTCCCGCCATGTCAGCGATCGTTTTCCGTGCGGACAGCATACTTGCGCGCGGTGTCGCCGGCGTGCGGCGTTCGAACGCGACGGTGCCGATCGAGATCTCGGATCGATTCCAGCTTGGCTCGAACACCAAGGCGATTACAGCCACGCTGCTTGGAACGTTTGTGGAGGAAGGTCAGCTCAAATGGACGACGACGCTCGCGGAGATCTTTCCCGAGCTGGGAGATTTTATGTCAGCGGATTTCCGTGCAGCGACAATCGACCAGCTGCTGTCACATCACGCTGGCGTCCCGCCCTTCAAGGACACCGACGACAAAGACTTCAGAAGCATTCCGCGTCTCGGTGGAACACCGCCGCAGCAACGCGCCGCATTTACCGCGTGGGTGCTGCGCGGCAAGCCAGCGGGTCCGATCGGCGGGAAAGGGATCTACTCGAACGGCGGTTATACGGTCGCCGGGGCAATCGCCGAACGCATCGGGAGGGAAAGCTGGGAGTCGCTGGTGCGGGCGCGCGTCTTCAAGCCACTCGGAATCACCGGAACGTTTGCCTGGTCCGATTCCCCTGACCTGAACCAACCGTGGGGCCACTACGAGAGTCGACGCGGCACGAGACCGATCGATCCGCGCGATCGCGATGAACGCATTCCGCCGATCATCTGGCCGGCCGGGTCGGTGGAACTCTCAGTCGACGACTACGCGAAATTTCTTCAACTCAATCTGCGCGGACTCCAGCGTCGTGAGACAGTGCTGTTGACGTCGACGACCATCCAGCATCTGCATACGTCGCCGGTATCTCCCCCCGATCAGTACGGACTTGGCTGGGGGTTGCAGGATTTCGACGGAGTGCCGGCGAGCGTTCATGCCGGCAGCGCGGGCGCTTTCTATGCGGTTACTATCATTCAACCGACTCGCGACCTGGGAGTCGCTGTATTTGCCAATGCCGGTGGTGAACGCGCCACCGCAGCGGTTACCGAGGCCGCGAAGGCTCTGATCCGGCGATTCGCCAGCGCCGGAGGGAAGTAGCCCGACGTGAACGGAGACACCACGATGTTCGACTTTTTACGCCGCCTGGCCGTGAGGGTGACGAACCGGATGCTGGCGGCGAGCCTGATCAGCCGGCAGACATCTCGGCCGTTACGTCGTCACGCCGCTGATCATGGCGCGCAGGGCTTTCGCTGTCGCGTGCGACCTTGTAGAACGAACGCATGACTGCTCTGATCACCGGCGCGTCTTCTGGCATCGGTCGCAGCCTCGCGCTGCTGTTCGCGCGCAATGGCTACGACGTTCTGCTCGTGGCGAGGCGCGAAGAGGCGCTGCGAGAGCTCGCCGGCGAGATAACCTCGATCGGGCGCACGGCGCGTGTGATCCCGATTGATCTTGCCGTCAACGGTGGCGCCCAGCGACTCTTCGATCAACTCGCCCGCGAGGGAGTCCGCGTCGACGTGCTCGTCAACAATGCGGGAGTGGGAGCGATGGGTACGGTCGCCGAGATCCCACTCGACCGCCAGCTCGCGATGATCGAGCTGAACATCACGACACTGACCATCCTGACCAGGCTGCTGCTCCCCGGCATGCTCGAGCGGCGAGCGGGCGGCGTGCTGAACGTGGGATCCACCGCCTCGTTTCAGCCGGGCCCGTTGATGGCCGTGTACTACGCGTCCAAGGCCTACGTGCTGTCGTTCACCGAGGCACTCGCCGAAGAAGTGACCGGCTCCGGCGTAAAGGTATGCTGCCTGGCGCCGGGACCGACGCACACCGGCTTCGCACGCGAGGCCTCTATGGAAACATCGCGTCTCTTCAGCCTCGGCGCGATGTCGGCCGACGAAGTAGCACGGATCGGGTTCGAAGGTTGGACCGCCGGTAAGCGCCTCGTCGTTGCCGGCACCATGAACCGGATCGGCGCTCTGACGGTCCGCTTCGCGCCGCGGGCGCTGGCCCTGAAAGTCACCAAACGGCTGAACGCATCGCGGTAGCTTGCGGCTATTCAGCTCTGAGCGCTTCGAGCGGATCCACGCGTGCGGCGCGGCGCGCCGGCACGAGGCTCGCCAGCAACGCCACTGCCGACAACAGGACCACGGCGATCAGGAAGGCCCGCGGGTCGTCTCCCTGCAGACGAAACAGGAACCTCGTGGCCGTCGCCTTGAGCGACCACGCGCCGAGCGTTCCGACGACCAGCCCTGCGATCAGCATGCGCCCGGCACTTGCGAGCACCATATGGCTGATGGAGGCGCGGGTCGCGCCGAGCGCCATCCGGACACCGATCTCGCGAGTCCGTTGTGACACCACGTAAGCCATGACGCCATAAATGCCGGCAGCCGAGATGACCAGGCCAAGAAGGCCGAACGCTCCAAGCAGCAGCATGTTCAGGCGCCGGGCTGCCGTCTGCTGTGCCACGATGCCCTCCATCGTGCTCACGCTGCGCAGAGGAATGTCTGGCAGCACCGACAGGCTGGCGGCCTTGATCGCGGGCAGGAGGTCCCATGGGTTTCCGCCCGTCCGAACGACGATCTCGGCGAAGCCGATGCGGGCCTGTGCCATCGGCACATACACCTCGGCCGCTGGTGCCGACTCCAGGCTGCTCTGGTGGACGTCGCCCACGATCCCGACGACAGTCAGGTCGCCACCCATCTCGACGGTGCGACCGATCGGGTTTTCAGCGGCAAAATATTTTTTCGCGGCCGATTCGTTGAGGATCACGACAGGTTGCGACCCCTGGCGGTCCTTCGACTCGAAATATCGTCCTGTGCGTAACGGGATCTGCATCGTCGCGTGGTAATCGTGCGTTACCCGGCGCAGGGTGATTCCGTCGTCATTCGGAATCTGCGGTCCGCCAGGCACTGTCAGGAAGCTCACATTGGAGGTACCGCCGAGCGGAATCCCGCCGCCAATCACCGCTGCGTGGGTTACGCCCGGAACCTCGCGAAGGCGCTCCGCGAGAGCGACAAACGCGGCGGACGCGTCCGGCGGGCGGCTGCCCGGCTCCCTTCGTGGTGAGACCAGTGCCACCAGCACACGGTCCGGATTGAAGCCGATGTCGACTCGCATCAGCGCCACGAAGCTGCCGATGAAGAGCAAAGCGCCGACGAGCAGGACGACAGCGAGGGCGATCTCGCCGGCGACAAGAGCGGAGCGAAGGCGTTGACGAGTGCGCCCCGCACTCATACCGCGCGCCGACTCTCTCAGAGCGCTGGCCAGGTCAGGCTTTGACAACTGAATCGCGGGAACGATCCCGAAGAGAAGACCGGTGAGAACGGCCAGCAGCACGGCCGCGGAGAGGACGCGGACGTCCAGCGCTATCGCGGCCACGCGAGGGATCCCTTCAGGAAGGGAAGACCGCAGGACGTCAACCGCCCACCAGGCGAGGACGATAGCGAGCAAAGTACCGGCGGTGGACAGCAGCAGACATGTATGTCAGGAGCACCGAAGCGTCATACCTGGTAGGAGCCGGCTCAGATGTCGATCAACCGCCGCCACGAGAGTGGGCTGTTCAGATTCACCGTGAGCGCTCTTTGTCAGACAAGCTCTTTGGCCGGAACAGGCTCACGGCTGATGATGCCGTCTCCGCGCTTATCGAGAAAATCATGCGAGACAACAACGACACACGAGACGTAGCAGTGGACAGGAACGCCTGACGCGTCGCGATTGAGCCGCTCGCAGCAGCTGGTTGAACTATCGGAGTACACTGCCCGCGAGCCATGCACAGAGCAGGACGCACGGCGATTGCGCTGTCGGTCACCTGGATGGCGATCTTGATCGCGCAGGAGCCGCAAACCCGGCCGCGGATGGACCGGCCAACCACTCCGCACGTGCGGCTCATGACCTGGAACATCTCTGCGAACTCGATTTTTCCGGGGCCGGACCCCGGGAGAGGGGCAAACCTCGATGGCAAGCGCCCCGAACAGTTCGCCCGGATCGTACGAGCGATGCGTCCCGACATCCTTTGCCTGCAGGAGATCTTTCCGCCGCGCTCGGCCGAGAGCGCCGGGCCAATGCTCGATTCCATCGCGCCGCTCACCGGGGACCGCAAGTGGCAGTCGTACGGCATCCGTGATGTCGTGATTGCCACGCCTCATGCACTGAGCATGCGAGCGGCGAGGCAGGAGGACTGGGGCAACGGCGTGCCGCGAACCCATGCGATGGCGATGATCTCGTTGCCGATGGAGCTCGGCGTCAGCAGTCTCTACGTCGTCTGCACCCACATGCAGTCGAACGGAAAAGTGGAGGAGATTGCGGCGCGTCAGCGCCAGGCGGACGCGATTGTCCAATGGCTGCGCGAGTTGCGCGCGCCGCAGGCAAGCGGTGGTCTGCCGTTCGGAACGCCTTTCGCAATCCTCGGCGACTTGAACGCCTATCACACCGATCCGGCGAGACATGTCGAGACGCTGCTCACGGGCAATATTTCCGACACCGTCCGCTTTGGCCCGGCGATGGCGCCCGATTGGGACGGGACCGCACTTGCAGATGCCTCCCCGCTGCACAACGGTGTCGGCTCCGCCACGCACACCTTTGGCACAGGCACAGGGCCGCCCCCGCCTGCGGCGCTCGACCGGATCCTATATTCCGACTCGCGGCTCGAGCTGGCAGGTGGCTTCGTGCTCGACACGACGACTCTCGACGCCGCCACCCTTTTACGACTCGGCCTGATGTCTCGCGACGTCCTTCTCAACGCGACCACGGGCAGCTTTGACCATCTGCCCGTCGTGGCCGACCTTCGCGCTCGATCCCAATAACGCCCCGGCCGCGGCCGCGCTTCTGCGTGGATAAACAAAGGCGTAGAGTGGGGGAACCCATGGATCTCGTGCTTCTCGGCGCACCCGGCTCGGGCAAGGGCACCCAGGCGGACCATCTGCGTCGCGAACTGGGGCTCGTGCACATCGCATCCGGGGACTTGTTCCGCGATCATCTGCAGCGCAACACGGAGCTCGGCACGCGCGCCGCCGACTACATGACCCGGGGCGCCCTCGTGCCCGACGCCATCACGGTCGAGATGCTGCGCGAGCGCGTGAGCCGTCCTGACACCGCGCAGGGGGTTCTCTTCGACGGCTTCCCGCGCACAATGGAGCAGGCGATCGCTCTGAACGAGATGATGGCCCGTCTCGGTCGCGAGATCTCGGCCGTGATCGACGTCGAGGTCCCGGACGAGGAGCTGGTAGAGCGGTTGTCAGGACGGCTGATCTGCCGGGAATGCCAGGTGCCTTTTCATCGCGTTGCCAACCCGTTCCGCACGTGCCCGAATGCGAAGTGCATGGGCGAGCACCTGTATCAACGCACCGATGACGCGCCCGAGACGGTTCGCGCCCGCCTCGTCACCTATCACCGTCAAACGGCGCCGGTCATCGATTACTACCGGCTGATCAACCTGCTCATCACCGTGCGGGGTTCCGGTCGCGTGGAAACAGTTCAACGGGCGACACTCGAGGCCGTCCGACTGAGAGTCCATGATGTTTGAAGCCGCGGAGCTGGGCCGCACCATTCCGAAGGACACATTCAAGGCACAGGTTCCCATCCTGCGGACGGAGCTCCTCGGGATTCAGCAGCAGCTGAGTGCCGCAGCGACCTTCCCTGTGATCATCGTGTTCGCGGGTGTGGACGGTGCAGGCAAAGGGGAGACGGTCAACCTGCTCAACGAATGGATGGACCCCAGATACACAGTGACGCGCGCGTATGGAGAGCCATCGGTCGAAGAACAGGAACGCCCGGAATACTGGCGCTACTGGCGCGATTTGCCGCCCAGCGGCCGGATCGGGTTCTTTCTCAGCTCCTGGTATTCGGCTCCCGTTCTCAATCGTGTGCATCGTCGGACCGCACCGGCGGATTTCGACGGGCAGCTCGATCGGGTCGCCGCGTTCGAACGAATGCTGACCGACGATGGCGCCTTGATCCTGAAGTTCTGGATGCACCTTGGAAAAAAGGCCCAGCAGAAACGCCTCCGCACACTGGAGAAGGATCCGCTCACGCGATGGCGGGTGACGAAACGCCAGTGGCAGAACTGGCGGATGTACGACAAGTTCGTGTCTGCCGGCGAGCGCGTGTTGCAGCGCACGAGCACGGTCAGTGCACCGTGGACGATCGTCGAGGGGCTGGATGAGGGATACCGGAGCCTCACGGTCGCCAACGCGATCAAGGACGGCATTCGCACGGCGCTGGCCGACGGTCGCGGCGTGCGACAAACGCCAAAACACGTCAGCAACTCGTCGAACGCGACGAAACGGCAAGGGCGCCGTGCTCCTCCTGCCGCCCCGGCGCCGACGATCCTGAACAGCCTCGACATGTCCCAGGCCGTTTCGAAGAAAGCGTTCACGGCGGAACTCGAGAAGTACCAAGGCCGGCTGAACCTGCTGCACCGGAAAGCCAACGCCAAAGGGCTCTCGATCATTCTGGTGTTCGAAGGATCGGACGCCGCCGGAAAGGGTGGAGCGATCAGGAGACTGACCGCTGCGCTCGACGCGCGATCGTACCAGGTGATTCCAATTGCGGCGCCGACCGACGAGGAACGTGCCCACCACTATTTATGGCGCTTCTGGCGGCACCTGCCGCGCGCCGGGCGGGTTACGATCTTCGATCGAAGCTGGTACGGCCGCGTGCTGGTCGAGCGGGTCGAAGGCTTCGCGACCGAACCCGAGTGGCGCCGGGCCTATTCCGAGATCAATGAGTTCGAAGACGAGCTCGTCGATCAGGGTGTCGTGTTGATCAAGTACTGGGTCCATATCACGCAGGACGAGCAGTTGAGACGCTTCAAGGAGCGTGAAACGGCTCAATACAAGAAGTGGAAGCTGACCGACGAGGACTGGCGCAACCGGCAGAAGTGGAGCGACTACGAGAGCGCGGTCAACGAGATGGTGGAGCGTACCAGCACGCGGGTGGCGCCCTGGACGCTGGTCGAGGGCAACGACAAGTACTTTGCGCGGCTCAAGGTGTTGAAGACGGCATACAGCAGCATCGCGCGCGCGATCTGATCCGCATTGATGGAACCCCCGTGACGCCAACCTTCATCGACCTGGCGAGACAGCTGACCGCTGCGGGCCGCCGCTTCGATCATCGAGGCTGGGTGCTCGGAACGAGCGGCAACTTCAGTGCCGTGGTCAGCCGCGAGCCGCTGCGTCTTGCGATGACTCCGAGCGGCGCCTGGAAGGGCGATCTGGCACCTGAGGACATTGTCGAAGTCGACGACGGGTGTCAGGTCCTGAATGGCGGCAGCAGGCCCTCCGCCGAGGCGCCATTACACGTCGAGATCGCGCGTCAGCGCCACGCTGGTGCGGTGCTCCACACCCACTCCGTCTGGGCCACCATTCTTTCGGACCAGCATGCCGGGAAACGTGGGCTCGCAATCGATGGTTACGAGATGCTCAAGGGGCTCGAGGGAGTCACCACCCACGCCCACGAGGAATGGATTCCGATTGTCGAGAATTCACAGGACATGGCGCGGCTGGCGCTGACCGTGCGGCAGACACTGTCGAGCCACCCCGACTGCCACGCGTTCCTCCTCCGCCGGCACGGGTTGTACACTTGGGGCCGTACGCTGCCGGAGGCCATTCGACACGTCGAAATTCTGGAATTCCTGCTGGAGGCGGTCGGCCGGACAGCAGACAGGAGCAGCAATGGCGGCCATCAAGATTCCCGCTGAACACACGACACTCTCCGACGTCGAATCAGTGACGGCGTTTCTCGCCGCTCGAGGTATCGACTACGAGCGCTGGACGCCAGAGCATCCGGTCGCCTCTGACGCACCTCCGGAGGCGATTCTGGTGGCCTACGCCCGCGAGATCGACGCGCTCAAAGCCCGGGGCGGCTACGTCACCGCTGACGTCATCGACATCAAGCCCGAAACGCCGAACCTCGACTCGATGCTGGCGAGGTTCAATCGCGAGCACTGGCATGACGAAGACGAAGTCCGGTTCATCATCGAAGGGCGTGGCCTCTTCCACATCCATCCACAAGAAGGTCCTGTTTTCGCGATCGAGGTCGAAGCCGGAGACCTGATCCGAGTGCCGCGCGGCACCCACCACTGGTTCGATCTCTGTGGCGAGCGCCGCATCCGTGCGATCCGTCTTTTCCAGGACGTATCAGGGTGGACGCCGCAATACACCGGCAGCGGAGTCGATCAGGATTTTCAACCCGTGTGCTTCGGGCCTGCGTACGTCCGCACCGTCGCACCGGTCGTCTGAGCAGCCGACCGTCCCTTGCGCGCCGTCATACTCGACATCGAGGGTACGACCACGCCGATCGCTTTCGTGTACGAGACACTGTTCCCGTACGCACAGAACAGGTTGCGACAGTACCTCGAGCGGCACGACCAGTCGCCGGAATGCCGCGCGATCGGCGAACGTCTGAAACGTGAGCGCGCCGCGGACGTTCAGGCCGATGTCGACGTACCCGCGTGGGACGAGACGACCGCGGGCGCGCGCGTTGAATCTCTCGATCGGTATGTCCGGTTCTTGATGCAACAGGACCGGAAGTCACCGGCCTTGAAGGAGCTGCAGGGCCGGATATGGGAAGAGGGGTACTCGCGAGGCGAACTCGCCGCCGATCTGTTCGACGATGTGGCGCCGGCGCTACGTCGATGGCGCGGGGAGGGCGTTGACGCCGGAATCTTCTCGTCGGGCAGCGTGCTCGCGCAGAAACTGCTGTTCCGCCATTCGGTCGTGGGGGATCTGACGTCACTGATCCGATGGTATTTCGACACGTCGACGGGTGCGAAGACGGATCCCTCCAGCTACGTCCGGATCGCATCGACCGTCGGCGCGCCCCCGGCGGAGATCCTCTTCATCTCGGATCTCGTGCGTGAGCTCGATCCCGCTCGCGAAGCCGGTATGCGGACAGCTTTGTGCATCCGCCCGGGAAATGCCGCGCAGCCAGCGGGACACGAGCATCCAACCATCCGAAGCCTGGACGAAGTGGAACGGTAGGGTCTCGGCGATTCAGGGCTTCGGAGGACTTCAGGCCCTTGTCAAAGGCCGATCTTGGTGGCGCGATCCTCGCGAAAGTTCGGTCGCATTCCCGGATCCTCGCGCCATTCTTTTGGGACCTCGGCGCGGCGTAGCCTCATGCACGACCAGCCGATCGGTGTGGGTTCGAGAAGGTCTGGCAGGTTCGTCTCGTTAAGACGTGCGTCGAACGGCACGAAGTCGCCATTCGTCGGCATGATGAACCCGAGGTCTCGCAGGAAATAGAGCTCGCGGCTCATTGGACCATCATGGAAGCGATACTCGCGAAGCAGGCCGATCCCGCTCAGATGTCTGAAGATCGGCGCTGACAACATGTAGGTCACGAGCTCATTGATGATCGCCTGCTGCGCTCTCAACTGGCGCTGCTGTTCACCCAGTTGCTCGCCCATCGTGCTGATACGCGCCCGTAACTCCTGTTGACCCATCAGGCGCTCGACCTGCTCGGCGACCTTTTCGTACTCGGCCTCCTGCTCCGCGGGAGTCAGACCATCGAGCGGCCGCTTCGGGTCGTTGACCGCCTGGACCTTGCCTAGCGCTTCGGTGCGTGAATACCTGGACGAGCTCACGATCAGCGAGAGAATGACCGCTCCTTCGTCGCGCGATGCTTCGAGCAGTCGCGGCAGTTCTTCGGCAGCAATGAATTCCGAGGCAAAGAAATCGGCACTGATGAGCAGGACGGCAATTTTTGCGCGTGAGAGTGCGGCAGCGATCTCGTCGCGCCATGTGCCGCCGGGTTCAATCCTGCTGTCGTCCCACAGGTCGATGGTGTCGTCGCGCACCAGCGGTCGCAAGTGAACCTGCAATCGCTGGAGGTAGTCGCGATCCCGATGACTGTAGCTGATGAAGAGCTGTGTGCGCTGTTGGCTCATGACCGTCTCCGGCGCATAGAGTCGACGTGTCACTGAAGAACCAGATACTTAGGACGCTGATGGCGGAGCAGCACTCCAGGGGACTGACCCACTATGCCAGCAATGCACGAAATCGACTACAAGATCTTCGGCGATGGCCTGGTCACGAACCGCACTTGACCGGCCGGATCCGCTTGCCATGGAAGACGTCCATTGGAATCTGGTGCGTCTTGAACACGCGACCGATCAACTCGTTCAACGTCGGGTCGTACGCGGCGAACTCCTCGGGGGTTTCGACCTTGACGTCGCCGGCGAAGCACTCGCCGTAGTTCGAGAAGAACCACCACTGCACGCCTTCCGCCCAGTACTCGTTGGGGTTGGTGGTCGCGTAGTGCTTCCGGCCGTCGGCGTAAAGGTACTTCCCGGCTGACATCGCGTTCTCGTACGCGGCAGCGATTTCGGCGAACATGGCGGGATCGACCGTCCGAATGCCGCCACCCATGATCGCGTGAGAAAACTCGTGGACGAAGATGTGCTCCCCCCAGTAACGTGTGCCTGGATAGCCGAGCAGATTCTCTTCGGCCCCGGTGGTGGGATTGCCTCCCAGTCCGCGCGACCGGTTCGCGTGGTAGTCGCGATCCTCCTGCGTCACAGGTTCGTCGCGAGCAGCTCCAGGACGCTTCAACCTTGCATACTCCGGAATGTCCATCGTCATCTCGACCTCGGCGATGACACCGGTACGCCAGCCGCGCGCGATCAGCGCCTGCCGGAGGTCGGGACGGGCCGCGAGCATCGTGTTGACGATGTCACGGGCGACGAGCAGGGCTGCGTCGGGAACTTTCTCTGACGCGATAACCGGAATTCCGAGGGCGTCTGCGTACTTCTGGTAGAACGGGCTCACCCCGAGCGCCGCCGGCACCGGACCGATGTTCGCTTTCACGTAATCGGAAATCAACTCGACCGGGGCACCGGACTTGATCCGCTGCTGCTCGCGCTCTCGCCGGTTTGCTTCGGCCCTGGCGCGCGCATCCGCCTCCGTGCGCCTCGGCTGCGCCGCCTGCGTGGTGCTCGAAGGTTTGTCCTGGGCCGCCTGCTCCGCGCGGAGCTGCGGCGTGATCGAAATGATGGTCGTGACAGCAATCGCCCGCAGTGGAGCACGCAGAACTGATCGTCGCATGGCGCATCTTATCGCGCCGCGACGTCATTTCCGATCGTCAGGGAACACTATGTGGGACTATATGGCGCCACACCCGACATGACCATCAGAACCGTCTTGCTCTTCAGTCTCGGCGGCCTGGCCGTGGTGTTTGCCGGGGCATGGAGGCGGGCGCTGCGGGCGGGCCGGTCTGACCCGCAACGGAACCAACCGCCGTGGCCCACACCGATTCAGATTGGTATCGGATTCATCACAGATTTCTTCGACACCCTCGGCATCGGATCCCTCGCGACGACGACGACGGCCTACAAGATGCTGCACGTCGTTCCTGACGAGTGCATCGTCGGCACGATGATCATCGGTCACTCACTGCCGGTGGTTGTACAGGCGTTCATTTTTCTGGTCGCGGTGGATGTCGATCCGGTGCTGCTCGCCTCTCTGGTGACGATCTCGATCGTGGGCAGCTGGCTCGGCGCCGGAGTCGCTTCACGACTTCCCCGGCGACCTATCCAGATCGGCATCGGGGTCGGTTTGTTTGCGGCCGCATCGTTCATGTTCATGACCCAGATGGGATTATTTCCAAGCGGCGGGACGGCTCTGGCGCTGACGCCCGCGCGATGGGTAATCGCACTTGTTCTGAATTGTCTGTTCGGCGCACTGCTGATGCTCGGCATCGGTACCTACGCACCATCGCTGATTCTCTTCAGCGTGCTCGGGATGGATCCACGCGCCGCGTTTCCGATCATGATGTCGTCGGGAGCCATGATGGCGATGGCCGGCGGGCTCAGATTCATGAAAGCGGGTCGCTTTGACACTCGAGCCGCGCTGGGACTGACGCTTGGCGGAATTCCAGGAGTGCTGGTGGCGGGCCTTCTCGTGCGGTCGTTACCGCTGAGCGCACTTCGCTGGATGGTGGTGGTCGTCGTTCTCTACGCGGCCGCGATGATGCTCAGGTCGGCGGTACTTCAGCGGCGTTCGACGGCCCTCACGGAGGCCGGTGTAGGATAGCGGAGATCATGGCGTCGGCGAGGAGCCTCGCCGACGCCACCTTCCCGATAGTGT
>Ga0126304_10001002_pt1 | contig 12648 bp, 14 predicted proteins | sample Plot25_FD_92538 | JGI IMG/M metagenome (GOLD analysis project Ga0126304, IMG submission 92538) | Serpentine soil microbial communities from UC McLaughlin Reserve, CA, USA - Plot25 | ecosystem: Environmental > Terrestrial > Soil > Grasslands | place: USA: UC McLaughlin Reserve, Lake County... | reverse complement strand
GGCCGCCCAGCAGGTCTTCGACGACCTGCTGACGCCGGGCCGCGGGTATGCCCGGATCGGTGAGGGCCCCGCGCAGCTCATCGTTGCCCTGCAGGGTCTGCGAGAAGCGGAACAGCTCGTCCTCGACCTCACTGAGGGTGCCCTCGGCCCGGGCCACCCCGAAGAGGGCCTCCGCGTAGGCGAGCGTGCGGTCGACTGCCATCTCGGCGTGCTCCTAGTCGGTCTGCCCGGTCGTGGGGTGGCGGTTCCTGCTCACGAGCGCTGCGCCGCCAGCTGGCTGATGTAGTCCTCGACGAGCTGGGTCTGCGTCGCCTCGTCGAGGTTGCGCTGCACCACGGTCTCGGCCGCGCCGATGGCGAGCTGGGCGACCTCGCCCCGCAGGTCGCTCACGGCCTGGGCCTTGGCCGAGTCGATGTCGGCGACGGCCCTGGCCCGCAGGTCGGCGAGCTCGGACTGGAGCCGCGTCTCCTGGTCGCGCTTGATGGCGTCGGCAGCCTGGCGGGCCTCCTCGATGATGCGCCCGGCCTCGGCCTTGGCGTCGTTGAGCTGCGCCCGGTACTCGGCCAGCACCTGCTCGGCGTCGGCCTTGGTGCTCTCGGCCGAGGCCAGGTCGGAGCGGATGCGCTCGGCCCGGTTCTCCATCATCTGCTTGATCTGCGGGTAGGCGAAGCGCCTGAGCAGCAGGAACAGGGCAGTGAAGCTGACGGCGCCCCACACCAGCTCGCTGAGGTCGGGCAGGATCGGGTTCGGGGCCTCCTGGCACGCCTCGGGATCATCCGCCTCCTCGGCCAACTCGATGCAGTGCTCGGTGTCCTCGGAGAGCTGCCGCTCCTCCCCGCCCTCCTGCGCGTAGGCAGGCGTCGCCAATGCGAGCAACCCGCCGAGTGCGAGCGCCAGGATCGCGAGCGATGTGCGGATGCGCACGGGTGGCCTCCTCAGCCGGCGATGATGAAGGACAGCACGAAGCCGAACAGCGCCAAGGCTTCGGTGAAGGCGATGCCGAGGAACATGGTGGTGCGCACCATGCCGGCGGCCTCGGGCTGGCGGGCCATGGCCGTGATGGCGTTGCCGACCACCAGCCCGATGCCGATGCCGGGGCCGATGGCGGCGCCGCCATAGACGATGCCTCGGCCGACGGCGGTGAGGCCCGCCTCGAGCTCACCTTCGGCCTGCTGGGCTAGGACGTGAAGCACGGGTTCGTCTCCTTGCTGGTCTGTCAGTGCGCGGGGTGCATGGAGCTGTCGATGTACACGGCAGCGAGCATGGTGAAGATGTAGGCCTGCAGGAACGCCACCAGCAGCTCGAACGCCATCAGGAAGACGAGCAGCGCCAGGGGCAGCGCCCCGCCGATGATGGTCGACGCGACCAACGCCTGGGTGATGACGGCGAAGCTCACGAGCAGCAGGTGGCCGGCAAGCATGTTGGCGAAGAGCCGGACCGCCAGCGACAAGGGCCGCGTGACGAGGATCCCGATCAGCTCGATGAATGCCACCAGCGGCAGGATCGCCTTGGGGACGCCCGGGGGGATCGTCGCGTTCTTGAAGTAGCCCAGGAATCCTTGGTTCTTGATGCCGACGATGATGTAGACGAACCACACGAGGATCGCCATGAACATGGGCAGCGCGATCCGGGCGTTCACCGGCATCTGCACGAGCGGGATCAGCTCCCAGACGTTGCACGTGAAGATGAACGTGAACAGGGTGAGCAGGAACGGCGTGTAGCTCAGACCGTCGGGCCCGATCGTCTGCATGACGACCTGGTCCTCCACGAACTCGACGGTCGACTCCGCCACGTTCTGCACGCCCGCGGGCACCAGCTTCTGTTCACGCGTGGCGAAGTAGAACAGTGCAAACACCAGCGCCACGGAGATCCACATCAACAAGATGACCTTGTTGACGCCGAGGGCGTCGCCACCGAAGAGCGTGGGCCACTCGACGACGTGGCTGACCGGCGGGAACTCGAGCCCGAGGATCACGGGTGCACTGCCTCCTTGTCACCCGGCTTCAGTGCCGGGAAGGCGAGGGACGCTGATACGTAGCGCAGCTCCCAGAACAAGAGCCCGAGGTGAGTGACGATCACGGTCACCCCGAGCGCCGTGAGGTCGATCCATGACTCGTCCTTGACGAGCAGCAGGACGAGCGTGACGAGGCCCATCCGGACGACGAATCCACCGAGGGCCACGGCCATCAGCAACGTGAGCGAGCGACTGGCAGCCCACGACAGCGACAGCGCGGCCAGCAGCAGGTTGACGACCACCAGCGAGATAGCCACCGCTGCGGACGACGCGCCCGCACCGCCCCAGATGGCCGTGGCGGCGATGAGGGTCACCGGGGCGAACCAGACGCCCCGCTTGAGCATGTCGAGCGCCAGCGCTCGCTCCACCGCCGGCGCGTCGGGGACCGGCGCATGCAGGTCGGCGGCCGTGACCCGCGCGGCCTTCATGACCGCGGCTCCCCAGGGTTGCGGCGGCTCGCCATGCCCGGCATCCGCGCCTCGTGCTCGCGCATCGTCGCGTCGTACCGGGTGAACAGCTTCCAGATCTCGTAGCCGATCGTGAAGACGAACAAGACCAACAACAGCAGTGGCGTCGTCCCGAGCCAGACGTCGAGCCGCCACCCGACGAAGGCGAACAACGCCGGGGTCACCGCCAGCTCGAACGCCATCGACATGGCATTGCCAGCGCCTCGGTTCAGCTCACGTTTGGCGGAGAGATCGGCCACCCTTGCTCCTAGCGCCAGCAGGTCACCCGCAACGCGAGCGACCCTTGTGAATTGATTCGCAATCTACCGGACGGGGTCTGCCCCGGGGCAAATCGAAACCCTCAGGGGACGGCGCGGCAGGTTAGCAACCGCAAGAGTCAGAGTTCCCACCCGGCAAACCTCCGGCGGGCGGGCGGCTGGGCCAAGCTCGCGTGGATGACGGTGCTCCGCCCGTATCGATCCGACGACCGTGACGCGGTCTACGAGATCTGCTTCCGCACCGGAGCCTCCGGCGAGGACGCCAGCGGGATGCTGCGGGACCCCGACCTGCTCGGCCACGTCTACGCCGGCCCCTACGTGACGCTGGAGCCGGAGCTGGCCTTCGTGGTCGTGGACGACGATGGCGTGGGCGGCTACATCCTCGGCGCGGCCGACACCGCGGCGTTCGACGAGCGGGTCGAACGAGAGTGGTGGCCGGACCTGCGCCGCCGATACCCGACCTGGCGGACAGGCGGCGACGTCACGTTCGACGACGTGCTCGTCGCTCGGATGCATGCACCTCGCGCGACGTCCGCCGCCCTGGTTGCCGACTATCCATCGCACCTCCACATCGACCTGTTGCCACGCCTGCAGGGCCAGGGGTGGGGCCGGCGGCTCGTCGACACCCTCGCCGCCCGCCTGCGGTCCGCCGGCTCGTCCGGGGTCCACCTCGGCGTGGCCGCCGAGAACACGCGCGCCCACGACTTCTACCGGCGGGTCGGTTTCACCGAGGTCGCCCGCGACGAGCGCTCGGTCACATTCGCGATGCGGCTCTGAACGGCGAGCCCGGGGCGTTGGGCGAGTCCGTCCTCCGACGCCGGCGCCCGGCTGGCTCGGCCCCTGCTTCGGGCTCTACCGACGAGATCGTGGTGACCGTCGCCCCGGCGCTGCCGCGCTACCTGACCGGCGACCTCGGCTCGACGGCCTGAGCCCGCTCGCCGCCAGGCGCGATCTCGCCGTCGCGCCCGTCGCGCTTGGACAGCATGCCCGGCCCGAACAGGGTGTAGAGGAACAGGCCCAGCGCCGCCACGCCCAGCGGGACGAACGATGTGCCCTCGCCCGTGTACACCGGGATCAGCACGAGGGCCGACAGCAGGCCCGTCCACGCCCACAGGATGAGCACGGTGCGCCGGTGGCCGTGGCCCAGGCGCATGAGCCGGTGGTGGAGATGGCCCTTGTCGGCGATGGTCAACCCGGCCCGTCCCTTGGCCCGCCGCAACAGCGCCCACGCGGTGTCGACGATCGGCACGCCCAGGATCACCAACGGCAGGAACAGCGGGGCGAAGAAGAAGAAGGTCTGGCCCCGCACCTCGGCGTCGGTGTTGCCCCCGATGGCGATGGTGGCGGCGGCCATGAGCAGGCCCAGAGTGAGCGCGCCGGCGTCGCCCATGAAGATCTTGGCGGGGTGGAAGTTCCACGGCAGGTACCCGAGGCAGGCGCCCAGCACGCAGGCGGCGATGAGCGCGCCGATGTTGTCGTCGCCGATGATGGCGTCGCGGTTGTCGAGATACTCGGCGAACAGCAGCACCGCCCCGGCACCGATGGCCACCACCCCCGCAGCCAGCCCGTCGAGCCCGTCGATCAGGTTGACGGCCTGGGCCATGCCCACCACCCAGAGCACGGTGATCAGGGTGGCCAGGTCGGGCGGCAGGGCGACGAGGCCCACGAAGGGGATGCGGAAGAACAGGATCGTGATGCCCGAGATGGCGAGCACGCTGCCCGCCAGCACCGAGCCGGCGGTCTTGGCCGGCGCCGACACCTCGCGCAGGTCGTCGAGCTGGCCGATGGCGAACATGGTGACCGTGGCCAGCACCACGCCCAGCGGTGGGGCGATCGTGCGGAACGTGGCTGTGAACTCGCCGCTCAGCCAGGCGACGGCGAAGCCGACCAGCACGCCGGCGACGATGCCGGCGCCGCCCAGCAGCGCGGTAGGGCTGGCGTGCACCCGGCGGGCGTCGGGGTGGGCGACGGCGCCGATGCGGAACGACAGGGTGCGCAGCAGCGGCATGGACCCGAAGCTGACGACGAAGGCTGCCCCGATGACCGCGAGGTAGCCGATCACACTCGGAGGCCTCAGGCGGGGTAGGGCGCGAACTTGGAGCAGAGGGCGACGACCTCGTCGCGGACCGCCGCCACCGCCGCGTCGTCGTCGCGGTGTGCGAGCACCTCGTGGATCAGCGAGGCGATCTGCGCCATCTCGCCCTCGCCCATGCCCTGCGTCGTGACCGCCGGCGTGCCGATGCGCAGCCCGCTGGTGATGTAGGGCGGGCGCGGGTCGTCGGGCACGGTGTTCTCGTTGAGGCTGATGCCGCCCCGGTCGAGCGCCAGGCGAGCCTTCTTGCCCGAAAGATCGGCGTTGAAGCTGCGCAGGTCGACCAGCATCAGGTGGTTGTCGGTGCCGCCGGACACCAGCCGCAGCCCCGTGCCGGCCAGTCCCTCGGCCAGCGCCGACGCGTTGGCCACGATCTGGCGGGCGTAGTCGGCGAAGCTGGGATCGGCCGCCTCGTGGAAGGCCACGGCCTTGGCCGCGATCACGTGGTCGAGCGGGCCGCCCTGCAGGCCGGGGAACACCGACTTGTCGATCTTCTCGGCCAGCTCGGCGCGGGCGAGGATGCAGCCCGACCGGGGGCCGCGCAGCGTCTTGTGGGTGGTGAAGGTGACCACGTCGGCGTGCGGCACCGGGCTCGGGTGGACGCCGCCAGCGATGAGCCCGGCGATGTGGGCGGCGTCGAACAGGAACAGCGCGCCCGCCTCGTCGGCGATCTCGCGGAACGGGGCCGGGTCGATGATGCGGGGGTAGGCCGTGGCGCCGGTGACGATGAGCTTGGGCCGGTGCTCGAGCGCCAGGTCACGGACCTGGTCGAGGTCGATGCGCTCGTCGCTCGGGGTGACGCCGTAGGACACGAACCGGTAGAGGCGGCCGCTGGCGTTGACCGGCGAGCCGTGCGTGAGGTGCCCGCCCTGGTCGAGCCGGAGGCCGAGCACGGTGTCGCCGGGCTCGAGCAGGGCGAAGTAGGCGGCCATGTTGGCGTTGGCGCCCGAGTGCGGTTGCACGTTGGCGTGCTCGGCGCCGAACAGCTCCTTCGCCCGGGTGCGGGCCAGCTCCTCGACCTCGTCGATGACCTCGTTACCGCCGTAGTAGCGCTTGGACGGGTAGCCCTCGCTGTACTTGTTGGTGAGCACGGTGCCGGTGGCCCGAAGCACGGCCGGCGACGTGAAGTTCTCGCTGGCGATCAGCTGCAGCGTGGTGTTCTGGCGCTCGACCTCGCGGTCGATGAGGGCGAACAGCTCGTCGTCGTTGACAGTCGGCCACGGCATGGCGGTTCCTCGGTGCTCGGCGGCGCAGTTGCCGGTCGTGCGGTCGGTGGCTCAGCGGCGGGGCGGCCCGAGGCTAGTAGTCGGGGCCGTCCCGTCGTCATCCCTCTTCGATCTCGGCGATCTCGGCGACGCGGCGCTCGTGGCGGCCACCGTCGAACGGCGTGGTCAGCCACAGCGTCAGGATCTCGTCGGCGAGCTGCGGTGCGACGATGCGCCCGCCTATCGAGAGGACGTTGGCGTCGTTGTGCTGGCGAGACATGCGGGCCGTGTAGAGATCGTTGCACAGGGCCGCGCGCACGCCGCGGACCTTGTTGGCGGCCATCTGCTCGCCCTGGCCCGACCCGCCGAGCACGATGCCCCGCTCGACCTCGCGCTTGGCGACCGCGTGGCCCACGGCGGCGCAGATGGGCGGGTAGTCGACCGGATCCTCGGTGTCGGTGCCGAGATCGACGACGTCGTGCCCGAGCGAGCGCAGGGTCTCGGCCAGGTGCGTCTTGAGCGGGTAGCCGGCGTGGTCGGATCCGATGGCGATGCGCACGTCAGCTCCCGACGCTGCTGCTGGCCTCGGTCGCGACCACGCCGCCACGCTCGCGGGCCGGGCGCGACGGTGCGGCGTACTCGGCGCGGCCCGGGGTCCCACCGACGAGCAGCACCACCAGCCGGCGGAGCAGCGTCTCGAGCTCGCGGGCGGTGTCCTCGTAGACGGACCGTGGGCGCCCGACGGGATCGGCGATGTCGTCGCCCTCGTCGTCGCCCATGAGGTCGACCGTGCGCCGACCCGACCCGACCCGGGCGAGCCAGGCGACCAGCGTCTCGTCGGGGTGGCGCGGGCCCACCTCTTCGCCGCGCCGCACCAGCTCCTTGAGCGTGAACGTGCGCTCGATGTCGGAGCCATAGGTGACGACGGCCTCCCGCACGTGGTGGCGGGTCATGCCGATGACAAGCGACGCCGACCGCGCCGCCTCGGCGTCGAGGGCGCGGCTCACGTGGCCGGCGATGTCGATGGTCTGATCGGCCATCACCGCGATCGTTTCGGGGGTTGGCGGCGCGCCTCCGGGCAGCAGTCCCGCGGAGCGGATCTGGGCATCGACACCTGCCCGCTTGGACAGGTTGCGGAGCAGGCCCTCGGCCATCGGGGACCGGCACTGATTGGCCGTGCAGACGAGGAGGATGTCGATGGCTGGAGTGTAGAGGCGGCCCCGACGCACCGGTGCCCCGGCGGAGACCTCGTCCGGCGCGGTGGGTCCCACCTATGGTTGACCCGACGGTCAAGTTCGGTCGTGCCCACTCTGGTGAGCACGGGAGGTCAGATGGCGGTCGGCAACCACCTCGATCCGCGCACCCCGGTCATCGTCGGTGTTGGCCAATGGAACAACCGGGTCGATCGCGGCGAGACGCCGGTCGAGCCGGCCGACATGATGGCCGAGGCGCTCCGCCGGGCTGCGGCCGACAGCGGCGCGGGCGACCGGGTTCTCCGCGGCGCCGACGCCGTCCGGGTGGTGTCGTTGTTCTCGCGCCGCTACCGCAACGCCGCCCGGCTCGTGGCCGAGCGCATCGGCGCCAGCCCCCGCGACGAGGCCGTCAGCCCCATGGGCGGCAACGAGCCTCAGGCCCTCGTGTCGCGCGGCTGCCTCGACATCGCCGGCGGCGACGCCGACACCGTGCTCGTGTGCGGCGCCGAGGCGTGGCGCACCCGCACGAGGACGGCGCGCGACGAGCTCGGGTGGACGACGCAGGACGAGGCGGTCCCGCCGGCCCGGCTCACCGCTCCCGAGGTCGCGCTCGCCCACCCGGGCGAGACGGCCCGCCACGTGTACATGCCCGCGCAGGTCTACCCGCTCTTCGAGCAGGCCCTGCGCCACGCCGCCGGCCGGTCAATCGACGAGCACCTCATCCACCTCGGCGAGCTGTGGGCGGGGTTCAACGCGGTGGCCGTCGCCAACCACCACGCCTGGATCCGGGAGCCGATGACCCCCGAGCAGATCCGCACGCCTGCGGCCGACAACCGCTGGATCTGCTGGCCCTACACCAAGGTCATGAACTCCAACAACGCGGTCGAGCAATCCGCGGCGCTGATCGTCTGCTCGGCCGAGCGGGCCGAGGCGCTCGGCGTGCCTCGCGACCGCTGGGTCTTCCCGCTGGCCGCGACCCAGGCGCACGACACCCACGCGGTGTCGCACCGATTCGATCTGCGGTCGTCGGGCGCCGTCCGCCTGTCGTCCCGGAGGCTGTTCGAGCTGGCCGGGCTGGGCGTCGACGACGTCGCCCACGTCGACCTCTACTCGTGCTTCCCGTCGGCCGTGCAGCTCGGCGCGGCCGAGATCGGCCTGCCGCTCGACCGGCCGCTCACCGTCACCGGTGGCATGTCGTTCGCCGGCGGCCCCTGGAACAACTACGTGACCCACGCGATCGCCACCATGGCCGAGGTGCTGCGCGGCGACCCCGGCGCCGTGGGACTGGTGACGGCCAACGGCGGCTACGTGACGAAGTACGCGCTCGCCCTCTACTCGACCGAGCCGCCCGCCGGGGGGTTCCGCTGGGCCGACGTGCAGGACGAGGTGGACGCGCTCCCCCGCCGCGAGCTGGCCGAGCGGGTCGACGGCGCGGCCACCGTCGAGTCGTGGGTCGTGCAGCACGACCGCGCCGGTCGTCCCGAGCGGGCGTTGGTGGCGGCGCTGCTCGACGACGGCCGCCGCGCCTGGGCGTCGTCCGACGACGCCGACACGATCGGCGAGCTGTGCTCGGGAGCCGAGCAGATCGGTCGCACCGTGAAGATCGCCCCCGACGGCGCGCTGCTGCTCTGACGCCGGCTCAGCGGGCCGATGAGGGCACGCCGCGCTCGTCGCCGTTGTGGCTGGCGGCGGTGGCCGGCGCGGGACCGACCCGCACCTCGGTGATGGCGCGGCCGTCGACCGCCAACACCTCGATCGTGCGCCCCCCGACGGCGACCCGGTCGCCGGGCTGCTCGGGAACGCGGCCGAGCACGTCGAGCACGAGGCCGGCCACCGTGGCGTACGGCCCCTCGGGCATGTCGCGCACGCCCACATCGACCAGGTCGTGCACGGGGAAGCGTCCCGACATCACCAGCGACCCGTCGGCCTCGCGCCGCACGCCTACCACGTCGCGGTCGCTCTCGTCGTAGATCTCGCCCACCAGCTCCTCGAGCAGGTCCTCGACGGTGACGATGCCGGCCGCCGCCCCGTGCTCGTCGACCACGAGCGCGAGCTGCAAGCGGCGCACCTGCAGCTCGTGGAGCACGTCGAGCACGCCGGCCGTCTCCGGGAAGGCCGGCAGCTCGCTCGCAAGGTCACCGACGGGGCGAGTGCCCTGGTCGAGCAAGTCGCGCAGGTGAACGACACCGACGACGTCGTCGAGGTTGCGGTCGTGGGCGACGGGGGCACGCGAGTGGCCGCTCGCGGCCAGCGCCCGGAGGCCCTCGCCGGCGGGCTCTTCGGCGTCGAGCACGAACACGTCGGGGCGCGGCCGCAGCACCTCATCGAGCGTGCGCTCGGAGATCTCGAAGGCGCCGTCGATGATCAGGCGTTGCTTGGGGGTGAACGTGGCCTGCGTGTCGACCAGGGCGCGCAGGTCCTGCTCGGTGACCTCCTCGCGCCGGACCGACGGGTCGCCGCCCGTCAGGCGTACGGCGGCGTCGGTGGAGTGGGACAGCAGCCACACCACCGGTCGGGTGAAGGTCGACAGCGCGGCGAGCGGACGGGCCGCCAGTAATGCCCAGCGCTCGGCCCGTTGCATGGCCACCCGCTTGGGCGCGAGCTCGCCGAGCACGAGCGTGACGTAGGCCAGGACGAGCGTGACGGCGATGATCGACACCGGGCGCGCCGCCGCGCCGAGAAAGTCCAGGGGGTCTTCGAGGGGCTCTGCGAGCGTCACCGCGGCCGCGGCCGACGCGAGGAACCCGGCGAGCGTGATGCCGACCTGGATGGTGGCGAGGAAGCGGTTGGGATCGCGCGCCAGTCGGACGACCAGGGCGCCGGTGGACGACCGCTGCTCGAGCTGCTGCAGCTGCCCCTCGCGCAGCGAGACGAGCGCCATCTCCGTGCCGGCGAAGGCCGCGTTGAGCAGCACGAGCACGAAGACCAGGCCGATCTGAGCCCACATGGCGCTCACCACCTACCGGCCGGAATCGGCGGGGCGAGGACGGGAGGTGGCCCCGCTGGGGGGTCGGATCGTCGTCTCACTGCCCGGTCAGCCTAACGAGCGCGGCGCCCGCCCGGCACGGGCGGCTACGCCCCGGGAGGCGCAGCCGAGGCGGGCGGCGCAGCCGAGGCGCCCGACGCCGGCGCCGATGGCGAAGGCGGCCGGGACGGCTCAGGCGGCGGGCACGAGACCCCGGCCAGCCCGACCACGTCGGCGAACGTGGCCCGCTCCACCAACCACCGGCCGTCGACCACCACCGCGTGGCCCTGGCGGCCGGCAACGGCCGAGAGAGGCCGGCCGTCGAGCAGTACGGAGTACCAGATCAGCGCCCGCTCGGCGGACAGGAAGCGCACGTCGTCGAGCAGGGTCGTGATCTGTGAGGGCGGTCCCGGTGCGCGCAGACGGGCCCGCTCGAACACGGTGGCCAGGCCCTGCCCCGCCTCCACGTTGGGCAGGCTGCCGTCGGGCCCCGTGTCGCCGACGCGCTCGACCGCGCGGCGGATGGCGTCGCGGGCGGCGATGGGATCGTGGGGCCGGTGGCCAGCCGGGACGCGGCTCTCGCGGCGCCGCTCGACCTCGCCGGCGGCCTCGGGGCTGAAGCCCTGGCGCAGCGCGCGGCGTACCTGGGCGGGATCGTCGAGATCGACCGAATCGGGGTCGACACCCAGCTCGGCGAGGTGGTCGCGCAACAGCTCGTGGCTCGAGCGCACGATCGCCTCGGGCGGCGGTGCGAACTCGTCGGCGGGGATCGGCCGGTCGGTCACCACATCGGTGAGCGCCGTGGCGGAACACGGCTCGTCGTCGATCGTGCCCTCGTGCCGCAGCACGATTCCGGTGGCGGCGTCGAACCAGAACCGGTGCTCCAGGCCCACGAACTCGTCCGGTAGGCGGGCGGCCTCTCGCAGGACGGTCGTGCCGGTGACCGTTCGGGCTCTGCCCTGCGCACGCGGACGCGCCACCACGACCCAGCACGGCCGGTCCTCGATCTCGTCGGGTTCCGGGTCACCGAGGCCGAGCCAGCCGAGCAGCGGACCGGGGTACAGGCACGAGCCGATCGGCCCGGCATCGTGGATCGCCGCCCGGGCGGAGTCGCGCTCGGTGACGAGCGAGCCGGTCCCCACCCAGCTCTGGCGGCCGTCGCTGGCGGCGATGTGGCCGCGGCCGACCACCCGCCACCGGTCCGGCAGCTCGACCAGCACATACGAGGTCGACTCGCCCCCGTCGGCGTCGCCGGCCGCCGCCGCGACCATGGCGCCCGCGCTGGGCCCGTCGCGCTCGCTCGCGGCCTGCCGTCCCAGGCGCTCGTGGACGGCGGCGACCAGCGCCGGGTTCGACCACCGCGTCATGGCCGCCTCGATCGTGCGCAACCGGCCGGGCGCTCCCTCGACCACCGCCAGCATGTCGCCCCGGATCCCGCGCGACACCGAGCGCACGGTACGCAGGCCGCGCACGTCGACGGGCGACTGCGGCGGGTGCAGCGACCCTTGAACGCGGCGGTGCGGCACGTGCCGGAGGGTAGTCGCCACAAAGCGTGTCAACCCGTCCGGTGGTTTCAGCGGGCCGCTGCCTCGATCTCGGCAAGCGTGACGGCGCCCTCGCGGAGCACGCGCCAGGCCGGCCCGGTGGTGTCCACCACGGTCGACGGCGGTGCCGCGCACGTGCCCCCGTCGAGCACGAGCGGCAGGCGGTCGCCGAACAGCGCGGCCACGCCCTCGGCGGTGTCGGGGGTGGGCCCGCGGTGGATGTTGGCGCTGGTGGTGGCGATCGGTCCGACCTCGGCAGCGACCGCCCGCACCACGGGATGGTCGGGGCAACGGACGCCGACGGTCGTCGGCGGGTTGCCGAGCTCGTAGCCGAGGTCGGCCCGTCGGGGGAGCACCAGGGTGATCGGGCCCGGCCACAGCCGGCCGGCCATGCGCCGCACCTCCTCGCTCACCCGCTCGCCCGCGGCGAGGCCGAGCGCCTGGCCGACGTCGGCGCACAGCACGGCCACCGGCGCGTCGACCGCCCGCCCCTTCAGCTCGAACAGCCGGCCCACGGCGCCGGCGACGGTGGGCAGCGCCGCGAGCCCGTACACCGTGTCGGTCGGCAGCCCCACGACGCCCCCGCCCCGCAGCACCTCGACGGCGCGGCGCACAGCGGAGCCGGGGTCGTCGACGTCGACTGCCACGATCATCCCGAGGAGCGTACGGAGGAGGCTCGCGCTCGTGCCGCCAACCGGCGGGGGGTGCGGGGGGCAGAGGCTCCGCCGGAGCCCCCCGCCGAGCAACCTCTGGTTGCGAGGCGAAACCCTCAGGTTCGGGCGAGGAGGATGCGGTCGCGACCGGCGAAGTCCGGCCAGAGCGCCGCCGAGCCGAAACCCGCACTGCGCGCCATTCGTACGGCCGCGCCGGCCTGCTGCGGCGCGATCTCCACGAGCAGCGAGCCCGGCTGC
>Ga0126304_10001001_pt1 | contig 12654 bp, 13 predicted proteins | sample Plot25_FD_92538 | JGI IMG/M metagenome (GOLD analysis project Ga0126304, IMG submission 92538) | Serpentine soil microbial communities from UC McLaughlin Reserve, CA, USA - Plot25 | ecosystem: Environmental > Terrestrial > Soil > Grasslands | place: USA: UC McLaughlin Reserve, Lake County... | reverse complement strand
TCGCCCAGCCGATGCCGCGTCGGCACCGACCGGATCGTCCTGCGCGACCTGGCGTCGGAGATCGAATGGGCCAAGGTCAGCAACGTCCTCCCCGAGGCCTACCCCCGGGCTGCGGCGGCTACGAACCGCGAGGTCGCCGGCGTCGACGCGGACACCGTTGCGCGTGTCTATGCGGCGTACGAGCAGGTCAAGACCGAGCGCGGCTTCCTCGACCTGGAAGACATCCTGCTGGCGACGGTTGGGCTGCTGGCCACCAATCCCGGTGTCGCCGACGCCGTCCGAGCCCAGTACCACCAGCTGGTCGTGGACGAGTACCAGGACGTCTCACCCGTGCAGCAAAAGCTTCTCGATCTCTGGCTCGGTGACCGCGACGACGTCTGCGTGGTGGGCGACCCGGCTCAGACGATCTACTCCTTCGCGGGAGCCCGGTCCGAATACCTGGTGGGGTTCCCGCAGCGCTACCCGCACGCCCGCATCGTCCGGCTGGTCCGCGACTACCGGTCCACGCCGCAGGTCGTCGCCGTTGCCAACGCCGTCCTGGCCCGCGGCACCGATGCCGCCTCCCGCTCGGGTGTCCAACTTCGGGCCCAGCAGCCGGGCGGGCCGGATGCCGAGTTCACCGAACATCCGGACGAGGTGGCCGAGGCCGGCTGGGTCGCCGACGAGATCGCCAAGCTCGTCGCCGACGCCACGCCGGCCCGCGAGATCGCCGTCCTGTTCAGGGTCAACGCGCAGTCCGAGGCCTACGAGCAGGCCCTGGCGGACGCCGACGTACCGTACGTGATCCGCGGGGCCGAACGCTTCTTCGAGCGCCCGGAGGTGCGGCAGGCCACGATGCTCATCCGCGCCGCCTTACGCGCCGGCGGCGAAACTGCGGCGCCGTCGGTCGAGGAGCAGGACGCCGCCGCCGCAACGGCCGCCGTGCTGAGCGCGGCCGGCTGGTCGGTGCGCCCTCCGTCGGCGAGTGGCGCGGCCCGCGAGCGGTGGGAGTCGCTCGGCGCCGTGGTGGCGATGGCCGCAGAGGTCGTGGCCTCGAACCCGTCGGCCGGCCTGGCCGATGTCCTCGCCGAGTTGGAGTCCCGTGCCGCCGCCCAGCACGCACCGGTCGTCGACGGCGTCACGCTCGCGTCGCTGCACGCCGCCAAGGGCATGGAGTGGGACGCCGTGTTCGTCGTCGGCTGCCATGAGGGCACGCTGCCGCTCGCCCATGCCGAGACCGCGGCTCAGCTGGCCGAGGAGCGACGGCTGCTCTACGTCGGCATCACCCGGGCCCGGCGGTGGCTGCGCGTCTCGTGGTCACTGGCCCGCACCCCAGGGGCTCGCGGGTCCAGGCGGCCCAGCCGCTTCCTCGACGGTGTGCGTCCGGTCGGTGCAGCGCGGTTCGACGCTCGGGCTGCCCAGCTAGACGGTGGCCGGCGCACGCGGCTGCGCACGTCACAGCGATGCCGCGTCTGCGGCGCTCCGCTTTCCGCGGCGGCTGATCGCAAGATCGGACGTTGCGCCGACTGTCCGTCGTCGGTCGACGAGGCGCTGTTCGAGCAGCTTCGTGCATGGCGCCTCGAGCGGGCGCAGGAGCAGAAGGTCCCCGCCTACGTCGTCTTCACCGACGCGACTCTCATCGCCATTGCCGAGACGCGGCCGGCCGACGAGAACGCCCTCGCAGCGGTACCGGGCGTCGGCCGGACCAAGCTCGACCGGTATGGTTCCGAACTGCTCGAGCTCTGTCGTAATCCGGGTCAATAAATGCATTGCTCCTTACCGGCATGGGGTCTAGTGTGCTGCTGACGCCCGACCAGGGCGGCGCGCGGCCGAGACGAGGAGAGGAGGCACCAGTGAAGACATCCAACTCCTACGGGATGCAGGACGGCAGTGGGTTCGTCGCGCCGGTGACTTCCGGTTCTCGCCCGCTCGGCGTCGAGCGCGTCAAGGAGCGCTTCATTGCACCCACCACCGTCCCGTCGACGGGAGCAGTGCGTCCGCAGGTCGCCGTCGCGCCGCGCGCCACGACCGCCATGACGCCGACCGTCGGCAACGGCCAGGCCCAGTTCGGGGTTCGTTCCTGGAGTCCACCGGCATAGCTCCACGCACACCGGCGCCTTCCAGGCCGCGGAACCCGACACCCGGGTCCGCGGCCTCTTCGTTTGCCCCGTCCGGACCGAGACACGAAGGGAGGTGACCATCGTGATGCTGGCGAGCGTCCTCGACCATGCCGTCGTCACCGAAGCGGCGATCCCGTGCCGGACCGACCCCGAACTCTGGTTCGCCGAGTCGCCCGCCGACGTCGAGCTCGCCAAGTCGCTGTGCCACGAGTGTCCGGTCCGATCACAGTGCCTGGCCGGTGCGTACGAACGGCGCGAGCCCTGGGGCGTCTGGGGGGGAGAGCTGTTCGTCTCCGGGACGGTGGTGGCGCGTAAGCGGCCACGGGGCCGTCCACGCAAGACCGAGGTTGCCGCGTGACCCCGAAGGAGTAACGAGCACGATCCGTGGCGACGCGGTAGAAGGCGCGGGCATCGGGCCTGCGCCCCGATGGAAGGAGAAACCGATGAGTACGACCAATCCGTACCACCCGATCAGCACCACACGTCAGTACGTCGAGCCGATCCTCAGGAGCACTCAGATGAGTTTGATGAACGAAGCCCTCGCACGTGCGCAGTATCGCGAGCGGCTTGCAGAAGCCGAGCAGGAACGGATGGCCTTGCGCGTCCTCGCTGCCCGTCGCCATCACCGCCGGGCGGTGCGGGCCGCACAGCGTGCCCGCCGGTTGGCGGGTGTCGCAGTCGCTCGGTCCGTGTAAGGAAGGACAACCCCAACGCGGAGCCCGCCGGATGATCCGGCGGGCGCCGCATACCGGGACCACCTGCTTGTCGGTTCGGACCGCGGGTCCGGCAAGCTGGGCTGTCGTGGACTCGTTGCGAGACCGTGCCGTCGAGGCGCTGACCGATCCCGCCCTCGCGGAGATCGTCGATCTCGTGGCCTGGCCGGACGACGGCGCGATCGTCGTGTCGAACGCCGGCGGGAGCGCTCGGCTGCGTCCCGGTGAGCCCGACGAACTGGTCGACGGTGTCAGCCCGGTCGCCAATCAGGACCCGATGGGTCTGCTGCCCTATGAGATCGAGCGGGCGGATCCGTCGCCCGCAAACGCCCGCAACGTCTACCCCCTTGCCGCCGAGCGGCTGCTCTCGCTGTTCGAGGACGCCACACGCGCGCCGGACCTTGCCGTCGTGCACACGCCGCGCCACTACTTCCCGGAGAGCGGTGGCCACCGCGGCGAGCACGGCAGTCTCGACGCCATCCAGTCCCGTGCACCGCTGCTCCTCTCAGGTGCCGGCGTCCGGACGACCGGACTGCTGGACGACCACGCGTGGCTCCGCGACGTCGGCCCGACACTGGCCTGGCTCGCCGGCGCCACCCCCGACCCGTCGACCGGACGCCTGCTGGACGCCTCGGGTGTCGCGGTCGACGGGTCCGCGCTCGACGGGCTGGTCGATCGCGGCGCTCGCTGGGTTGTCGGGGTCCTCTGGGACGGTGCGCATTGCGCCGACCTGCTGCATCTGGCGGCACGCGGCGAGCTGCCGGCGGTGGCGCGACTCCTGGAACAAGGTTGCGCCCTACGCGGCGGCGCGGTCGCCGAGTTCCCCAGCGTCACCCTGACGAACCACACCTCGATCCTCACCGGTGTCGGGCCTGGCCGGCACGGCATCCTGGGCAACCGGTTCTATGACCGCGACACCGGCCGCAGCATCAACGCGAACGATGCGGCCAGCTGGCATCGCTCGGCAGAGTGGCTGCGTCCCGGAGCTGCGACGATCTTCGAGCAGCTGGCGCGTTCACGGCCGGACGCCCAGACCGCCTGCGTCAACGAACCCGTGGACCGGGGAGCCGGCTACTCGACGATGGCCGTGATCAGGGCGAGTGGCTCGTCCGACGGAGCGACGAGCCTGACCCGGGCGCTGCCTGACCCGAGCCGATCGCCGTATCTCGGCAATCCCGAGCACCTCGCGGACGACTACTTCGCCTGGGCGACCCAGGTCGACGACGCGGGTGTCGACCAGATGGTCACATTGTGGCAGCGACCGGTCGCTGCGCCGGTCCTGACCTGGTGGTCCCAGGTGGTGACGGATGCGGGTCACCATGCCGGCGGCCCGCGCTCGGCGGCGGCTCGCGACTCGCTGCGCGACGCAGACCGGCGCCTGGGTGCCTTCCTCGACCACCTGGACGTACTCGGCGTGGCGGACGACGTCGTCCTCGTGCTGACAGCGGACCATGGGTTCGAAGAGGTGGACCCCGCCTGTCGTGGCGATTGGGACGACGCGCTGCGTGCGGCGGGCGTGCCGTTCCGGGACGAGGGGCCGGGGTTCGTCTACCTGGATGAGGGAATGAGACCGTGAGTGACATCGGAGGGGAGCGATGAGCGTCACGTGTAACAGCTGTGCAACCGTGGTCGAGGGCGACGACACGCCGCTCGGCTGGATCAGCAGCGTCGAGGGCGGCGTGACCAGGCATTACTGCGACCGCTGCGCGCGGGACAACCTGCGGGCCATCGAGGCCCGCCTCGACCCGGCCTGGTGGTGAGTCGACCGTATCGCCGGCGTGTCGAGCCGAGGATGTTGATCAGTGCGGGGTTGCGAAGCCGGGCAGCCACCGGTCGAGCTCGGCACGGAACGGTGCTTCGCAGTCGAGCTGCGAGAGGACGCCGAGGCCACCGATCCAGACCCGGTGGATGAGCAGGTACGACGGCGGCAGGTTGAGCTTCAGCCCGATCGTGTAGCCGGGGCGGCGCGGGTCGTTGATCCGGGCGAACTGCTCGCGCATCCAGGGCCGGTTGAAGTGGAACCTCTCCACAGCGGCGGGCTCCAGGAAAGGCGACATGTAGTCGTACAGCGCCTCCGGGTCGATCTGGATGTGCGGCTTGACGAACCCCTGGTCGCGCAACCCGTCGAGCATCTCGTCGGCCTGGCCGGCAAGAGCCCGGCGCATGAGTTCGCCGATCGAGCGCGGTAGCCCTTCCGGCAGCCGGGCCACAGCACCGTAGTCGAGCACGCCGAGCCGTCCGTCCGGAGTGATCCGATAGTTGCCCGGGTGCGGATCGGCGTGAAGGAGCCCGGCGCGGTCCGGCCCGGAGAACAGGAACCGCACGTAGAGCAGCCCGGCCCGGTCCCGTTCCTCCTGAGTGCCGGCCACGATCACGTCGGAGAGCGGCCGGCCTTCCAGCCAGTCGGAAACCAGGACGTGCTCGGTGCCGTGCACCAGCCCTGGCACAGCGAACTCCGGGTCGTCGGCATACGCGAAGGCGAACCCGTCCTGGGCATCGGCCTCCATGCGGTAGTCGAGCTCCTCGACGACGCGTTCTCGCATCTCCTCCAGCAGCGGGTGGATGTCCAGGCCCGGCACCAGAGATCCGAAGACCCGGCCGAGCCGGGTCAGCTGTCCCAGGTCGGCGCGTAGTGCATCACCGGCGCCGGGGTACTGGATCTTCACGGCGACGTCACGACCGTCGTGCCACGTCGCCCGGTGCACCTGGCCGATGGAAGCCGCAGCCGCGGGAACATCGTCGAAGTCGCGGAACTTGCGCTGCCAATGCGGTCCCAGGTTCGCCCTGAGAACCGCATGGGCAACCCTGGCCGGCATCGGTGGGGCCGCGTCCTGGAGCCTTGTCAGCGTCGCGCGGTATGGCCTCGCGAGCTCCTCCGGAAGCGCGGCCTCCAGCATCGACATCGCCTGGCCGAACTTCATGGCGCCGCCCTTGAGCTCGCCCAGCACCTTGAACACCTGTTCGGCGGTGCGCTGCTGGACCTCGGCGGCCACCAGCTCGGCCGGCCGGCCGCCGAGCCGCTTGCCGAATCCGAGCGTCGCCCGGCCCGCGATTCCCAGCGGAAGCGCGGCGAGCTTGGCGGTACGGGTCACGGCCTTGCGCGGCAGGTCGGTCACCCGGCCATCCTCTCGTGCCGGGGCCCTGCTCCGCGCGCTGGTTAGCCTGATCACATGCGGGCGGCGGTCGTGGGCGCGTCGGTTGCCGTTGCGCTCGGCGGCATCGTCACAGTGGCCGCAGTCGTCGGAGGCGACCCGGCCGACGAGTCGCCGCCGGGGACACGCAGCTGCCCGCAACTGGACCCGGTCGGCCGCGGCCAGGCCGAGGTCGTCCCGGCGCCGGCCGGTGCGATCCCCGCCGCGTACACCGTCGAGGTCGTCGAGCGGAACCCACACGACCGCGGCGCCTTCACCCAGGGCCTGCTCCATGCGGGGGGTCTGCTCTACGAGGGCACGGGGGAGTACGGGGCGTCCCGGATCCGACTGGTGGAACCCGAGAGCGGCGACGTACTCGCGGAGCAGTCGCTGCCGGAGTCGATGTTCGGCGAAGGCGTCGCCGCGCACGACGGCCGGCTGTACCAACTCACCTGGCGTGAGGAAGAGGTACTGGTCCGGGATCGCTGCACGCTGCGTGAGGTCGAACGGCTGATCTATGACGGCGAGGGTTGGGGCCTCACCGGCGACGGCCGCATGCTCTGGCGCAGCGACGGCTCGAGCACTTTGTCCGCGCACGATCCGGAGACCTTCGCCAGGGTGGGCACCTTGGAGGTGCGCGACCGGGGAGTTCCACTCGACCTGCTCAACGAGCTCGAACTGGTCGACGGCCAGATTCTCGCCAACGTCTGGAAGTCGCCGTGGATCGCCCAGATCGATCTGGCCACCGGCGAGGTCATCGGCTGGATCGACGCGTCGCCGCTGGTCGGCGAGGTCGGCTCCTCCGATCCGGAGGAGGTGCTCAACGGCATCGCGGTCGACGAGGAGTCCGGACGGCTGTGGCTGACCGGCAAGCGATGGCCCACTGTCTTCGAGGTCCGGATCGTGCCGGGCACTCTGCTTCCGGAACCCGGGATGGGCTGATGGACCCGCCACCACGAGGGGGCTCGACCATCCACGGGACGCATGCGGACACCGTCCGGTCAGTAGGTCAGGCCGGCCACATGCAACCGCACGCCGGGTGCGGCCGCCAGCCACGGCGGCGAGCCAAGCCGTACGGCAGGCGGATCTCGACGGTTCCGTCGAGAGTCGCCGGCTCGAACCCGTCGAGGTGGGCCAATACCTGTTGGGCAGCCAGGGCCGCCACCTGGGTCGCGAGCGTGACGTCGCAGGCGGCGACACCGGGCGGCTGGTCGTCGGCCTGGGCAAGGACCCGGGGCCACGCCGGGTCCCGCTCCGAGCGCTGCAGGTCGTGACAACGCAGGCAGGACGAACGCCCTGGCAGCACGAGCGGCCCAACGGTGCCTGTCACCTCGACGACCCCTGCGAACAGGTGGGCGACGCCGCGGCGGAGCAGGGCGAGCGCGGTGTCGCGGCCCGTTCTGCTGCTCGGCGAGATGACGACGAGGTCAGGCGTGGACGATGGGTCGTCGCCGACATCGCCGGGCAACGATGCCTCGAGCACGTTCGCCCGTGGCCGACTGAGGTCCGGGCTGCGGAGCCCACCCGGTGCGAGGTCGCCCGGCGTTACGCGTGCGTCGTCGTCCACGGTGACGGTCCCGACGCCCGCCGCCGCGAGAAGCCGTGCGGCGACCGCACCGACCCGGCCGGCGCCGCAGACCTCGACATGTGACCGTCGCCGGTTGGCGAGGGCCGAGGCGCCGCCGTCGGGTTCGCCGGTGAGCAGGCCGAGGGTGGCCTGGTCCGGCGCGAGTGCGCCGGCGGCATCGTCGGGCCGTGCCTCGTCGCCGTCGATCAGTACCCCAGCGGACCGCAGGCACTCGACCAGCCGGTCCGCCGACCCCGGGTCGCCTCCGGCGCCGCGGGCCAGCTCACGCAGCGCACGCTCGTCGTGCACGCCGTCGATGGAGCGCAGCAGCACCGTCTCGATACTGCCCACGCCGCCGAGGACGACCGCGTGCCAAGGGTCGAGCCCGAACTGGACCGTGGTGGCGTCGCGCCAGACGCGGGCAAGGGCGGGGTGGACGAGCGGGCGCACGAGAGAGCCTCCCCGATCGGCGCAACGGGAATGCCGGCATCCTGCCTCGTCCGCGCCGATGCCAGCCGGCATTGTCCACAGGCACCGGGACATGGTGAGGGGCGGCCACCCGTTTGCCGGGCGCCGCCCCCTTCGCCGGTGAGTCGCTGCGGTCAGGCCCTGCCCAGGATCCGGTTGAGGTTCGTCGAACAGACCGGGCAGACGGCCTTTGCCATCCGGGTGCCCTTGTCGTTGACGACGACGTGACCGGTTGCCTCGCGCTTCGCCTTGCATTTCACGCAGTAGAACTCGCCCGAGTAGGTCTCGGTGTCCGTCTCGGCCATCGGGGGCCTCCTGTCTTCGTTCTTGCGGTCGGTGAACGGGAGCCGGATCTCGGCTGCGGCCCGCTCGCGTCGGCGACACCCTACGGCAGCCGAACCGGACTTGGACCTGGCACCCCGTGGAGCCGTGAGCTGGGCCAGTCCGGACGATTCCCGCAATGCCGACAGTCAATCCTCGCGTTTGGGGGGCCTTGCGGCCTCGAAACGTGCTGCCGGCCGTCCGGCTATCCGACTGCAGGGTGTCGAGCAGACCGTCCGGCCGGCACGCGGCGGGTTCCCTGTCCCGTCGCCCGGTCTGCACGCCTTCCCCGTGCATGCGGATGGGCCGATGTGGACGAGGTGCTCCGTCGCACGCGACGGTATGGCGCAGTGATGAGCCGGTCAACGGGAACCGGCAGGATCCGTCCACTGCCTGTGGATAACTCTGTGGACGTCTTGTGCAGCACCCCCCAAGCGCTGTGGACCGACGGTGGGTAGCGCTGTTGACGACCACGGCTGCTGCCGTCGCACGCGCCTCCTGACCTGCTCCGACGCAGTCCACCGGGTGTGGACGCAAAGTTCTTGTCCGATCCGGCCGGTACGGTTCGGCCATGGACGAGCCCGAGGTCGAAGTCCGCCGGTCCGCGCGGCGGCGTCGCACGGTGACGGCGTACCGCGACGGCGCTCGGGTCGTGGTGTGCCTGCCGTCCCGCTTCAGCAAGGCCGAGGAGCGGCGCTGGATCGACACCATGCTCCAGCGGCTGGCCGCCAGGGAGAGCCGCCGCAGGCCGAGCGACAAGATGCTCCTCGCCCGGGCCCGCGGACTGTCCCGACGCTACCTGGACGGGAGGGCCGAGCCCTCCACAGTGCGGTGGTCGACCGATCAGATGGCGCGCTGGGGTTCGTGTACGCCGGCCGATGCCTCCATCCGGGTCTCCGACCGACTCAAGGGCGTCCCGCCGTGGGTGCTCGACTACGTCCTCGTCCACGAGCTCGCCCACCTGCTGGTCGTCGACCACGGTCCTGCGTTCTGGGCCCTGGTCGAGCGTTATCCGCGGGCCGAACGCGCCCGGGGCTTCCTCGACGGCGTCACCCACGCCTCCGGCGCCGAGTTGGCCGACGCGTAGGCCACCAGGTGCTGGACGTCCGAGGGCGACGGCAGTTCGTCGCACGGGAACCACGCGAGGTCCAGCGACTCGGTGCTCCGGGTCGGCCGTGCCCCGGGCGGCGCGATCGCGAGGTACTCGACGTCCAGGTGGTGCTCGACGACTCCGCGACTGCACGGCGCAGGATGCCGGTCGAGACGGACCGGCGCCTCGGTAAGGGTCAGCCCGGCGACGCCGCTCTCCTCGGTCGCCTCACGCAGCGCCGCGGCCGCCAGCGTCCGATCGCCCGGTTCACAGTGGCCGCCTGTCTGGAGCCACATGCCCGCCTTCGCATGGAGCACCAGCAAGACCTCGGCGCGCTCGGGTGAGACGATCAGCGCGCTTGCTGTGATGTGCTCGGTGCGGAGGACCGCGACAGCCCGTCGGCATGATCGAAAAGATGCTCGGGGAACCTCAGGCGCATCGACTCGAGGGCGGGATCCGAGGCGATCCAGGCGTCCAGCGTGCGCACGGCATCGGCGTGGAGGCTCACCCGGATGCGGTGTCGTCGTCGCCGGGCTCGCGCGACGGCGGTGCGGTGCCGAGGTCGTCCAAGGAGGACACGTCGAGCTCGCCACGGTCGAGGAACCCCGCCGGGTCGACCAGGTCGTCCGTCGTGGGGACCAGGTCGGGATGTGCCCACACGGCGTCGCGGCCCTCGACCCCGCGAGCGTTACGTACGGCTGTCCAAAAGGCGGATGCTTCGCGAAGCCGGCGTGGTCGCAGCTCGAGCCCCACCAGGGTGGCGAACGTCTGCTCGGCCGGCCCGCCGGTGGCGCGCCGCCGGCGCACCATCTCGCGCAGCGCCGGTGCCGATGGCAGCCGTTCCTGCGTCGCCTGCGTGACGACGTCGTCGACCCACCCCTCCACCAGAGCGAGCGCGAGCTCGAGCCGCTCCAGCGCCGCCTTCTGCTCCGGCGTGGTAGGCAGGTCGAACAGGCCACCCTCGAGTGCCTCCTGGATCGCCTCCGGCCGCTGTGGGTCGATCTCGCGCAACGACGACTCGATCCGCTCGGTGTCGACCGACACGTGGCGCGCGTACTCCTCGACCAGGGACAGCAGATGCGAGCGCAGCCAGGGTGCGTGCGCGAACAGCCGCAGGTGCGCGGCCTCGCGCAGGGCCAGGTAGACGGTGACGTCGCGCTCCACGAGGCCCAGCCCTTCACCAAAAGCCCGCACGTTGGCCGGTAGCAGCGCGGGATGGTTCTCGGCCAGTGGCAGCCCGACGTCGGAGGTGCCGAACACCTCGCCGGCGAGTTGGCCGATGCTCTGGCCGACCTGCGCGCCCCACATGGACACGCCGACCTGTTGCATCATGCCGACCAGCGGCCCGGCGGCCTGGGCCATCTCGGGCGGTAGCGACTTCCCCATCGCCTCCGAGACGCGCGCTGCCACCGGCTCGACCAGGCTGCGCCACGCGGTCTGAGTGCCCTCGACCCACTCGGCCCGGCTCCATGTCCGCGGCGTACCGCCGGTGGCGGAAAACGAGGTGGCGTCGTCGAGCCAGGTGTCGGCGAGCCGGAAGGCCTCCTCGACGGTCCGACGCTCGACTCCGCTCACCGAGTGGTCCCCGGCGGCGTGGACGACCTGGCGCGCCGACTGGTTGGCGAGGTCCCAGTTCACCGGCCCGCCTTTCCAGGACAGCATCTGCCCGAGCTGCTGCAGCATCGCGCCGAGGTCGACCCCGCCGGCGCCTCCCTGCCCCAGCGCGCCAAAGATCTGTGAGAACGGGTCGGTGGGCAGGTTGGGCTCGCCGGGCCCACCGGCCGGGTCGCCGCCCGGGCGCTGTGCCGGCACACCGCCCTCATGATCGTCGTCGCGGTCGTCGGGGTCGTCGCCGGAACGGAATCCAAAAGGGACGTCGCTCATCGCGCGGCCTCAGGCAGGATGTGAACCGGTACGGAGCGCCTCATGTGCTCCACGGTAATGGCAGGAGGAGACGTCGTGGGCAGGCGGCCGGCTGCGGTTCACGCTCGGCGCAACCGTTCGCTCGGCCCGGTGGTGGGCATCGTCGGGGCGGCGACCGGAGCCGGCCGTGTCCTGGCGTCCCGGCTGGTGGCGCGCGACGACGTCCGCCGGGTCGTGGCGGTGGACTCGATCCGGGGAGACGTCGACGGAGTCACCTGGCGGATCCTCGACGTGACCGATCCTGCGCTCGTGTCGAGGCTCGCCGGGTGCGACGTCGTCGTGCACGCCGCTGTGGATGTTGGCGTGACCGAGGACACTTCGGCCCGGTCGCGGCACAACGTCCGCGGCACCCAGACGGTGTTGACGGCCGCCGCGGCGGCTTCGGTCAAGCGCGTCGTGGTCGTGACCAGCGCAATGGTCTACGGAGCACAACCCGACAATGTGGTGCCGCTCCCGGATGACGCACCGTTGCGCGCCACGCCCGACGGCGCGCTGATCAGCGATCTGCTCGAGATCGAGGCCCTGTGCACGCGCTCACGGCGCTCGCATCCGGGGACCACCGTGGTCGTGGTCCGGCCGGCCGCGCTCGCCGGCCCAGGCATCGACACGGTACTGACGCGTCATTTCGAGTCGCCTCGACTGCTCGTGGTCAGGGGCAGTACTCCGGCGTGGCAGTTCTGCCATGTCGACGACCTGGCGTCGGCCCTGCAGATGGTCGTGCTGGACGGCCTCGAGGGCCCCCTTACCGTCGGGTCGGAGGGGTGGCTGAGCCACAGTGAGGTCGAGGCGCTCTGCGGGCGTGCCAGCATCGAGTTGCCCGCGTCGTTCGCCTTCGGGACGGCCGAGCGGCTGCACCGGCTCGGCGTGACGCCGGCTCCGGCGAGCGAGCTGCACTACGTCACACATCCGTGGGTGGTTTCCTCGCAGCGGCTGCTCGCCGCCGGCTGGCGGCCGTCGTACGACAACGCGATGGCGCTCGAGGCGTTGCTCGACGAGGTCGCAGGCCGGCACGCCGTCGCGTCCAGGAGGATCGGGAGGCGCGAGACGGCGACGCTGGGTGCTGCCGGCGCGACGGTTGCCGTGCTCGGGACCGCTGCCGTGGTCCGACGAGCCCGCCGTCGCCGCCGCTCCTGAACGGTAGGTTCACGCCGTGGAGGTCGTACGGCTGCTGGATCTGCGCGATGAGCCGCTCTCGGTCGACGAGGTGTTGGCCGCAGTCGCCGACCCCGGCGCGGGAGGCATCTGTCTGTTCGTCGGGACCGTGCGAGACGTCGACGGCGGGCGCGGGGTGTCCGAGCTCGACTACACCGCGCATCCCACGGTTGCCGACGTGTTGCACGAG
>Ga0126304_10001000_pt1 | contig 12657 bp, 15 predicted proteins | sample Plot25_FD_92538 | JGI IMG/M metagenome (GOLD analysis project Ga0126304, IMG submission 92538) | Serpentine soil microbial communities from UC McLaughlin Reserve, CA, USA - Plot25 | ecosystem: Environmental > Terrestrial > Soil > Grasslands | place: USA: UC McLaughlin Reserve, Lake County... | reverse complement strand
TCCTGCTTCACGTTGGCGTCGCGTGTCCTGCTACGTGTCGTGCGGCTTTGCCATTGCGCGGTAGTCGAGCGCTTTGTCCAGCACGTCCTCCTCGACACCCGCCTCCCTGGCCACCTCACGCAGAGAGCGCCCGGAGGCCGCCGCCTGCTTGACGATCTCTCCAGCCTTGTCGTAGCCGATGTAAGGATTCAGTGCAGTCGCAGCGGAAAGGGTGAGCTCGGCGTAGCGCTCGCACGTCTCTCGGTTCGCCTCGATGCCTTCCACGCACTTCTCTGCGAAAAGCCGGGAGGCGCTCGTCAAAAGGCGGATCGACTGGAGCAGGTTCCGGGCGAGAAGGGGGACGAATACGTTCAGCTCGAAGTGCCCCTGCATCCCGCCGACGGTGATGGCGGCGTCGTTCCCGATCACCTGCGCCGAGACCTGCGTCACGACTTCGGGGATGACCGGGTTCACCTTCCCCGGCATGATCGAGCTTCCCTTCTGGAGCTCCGGCAGCGCGATCTCCGCAAGGCCGGCCCGCGGGCCCGAGCCCATGAGCCGGGTGTCGTTCGCGATCTTGGTGAGGGAGACCGCCACGGTCTTGAGCGCGCCCGAGGCCTCGACGAGGGCGTCGCGAGCGGCCTGTGCCTCGAAGGGGTCGGCGGGGGCGGAGATGGCGAGGCCGGTCTGCTCGCCAAGGATGACGCGGACGCGCTCCGCGAACTCGGGATGCGTGTTCAGGCCGGTGCCGGTCGCGGTCCCGCCGAGCGGGATCTGGCCAACGCGACCAAGGACCGCCTCGATCCGCGCGATCCCCTGGCGGACCTGGGCCCCGTAGCCGCCGAACTCCTGCCCAAGGGTGACGGGCACAGCGTCCATCAGGTGCGTCCGGCCCGATTTGACGACATCGTCGAAATCACGCGACTTGGTCTCGAGAGCCCCGGCGAGCTGATCGAGTGCCGGCAGGAGCCCGTTCACGAGCTCGTCGAGCGCGGCAAGGTGAACCGCCGACGGGAACACATCGTTCGAGGACTGGCCCATGTTCACGTCGTCGTTCGCGTGGACATCCTCGCCGGCGAGCGCGGCGATGACCTCGTTCGCGTTCATGTTCGAAGACGTGCCCGATCCGGTCTGGAAGACGTCAATTGGGAACTGGTCGTCGAATTCGCCGCTCGCGATGCGGTCGCCCACGGCTGCGATCCTGTCGGCCTTCTCCCTCTCGAGGAGGCCGAGATCGGCGTTCACGTGAGCCGCGGCGGCCTTGATCCGGCCGAGCCAGCGTGCCACCGAGACCGGGATGGGCTCGCCGGAGACGGGGAAGTTCTCGACTGCCTTGCGGGTTTCCGTGCCCCAGAGCTCCTTCGGCGTGGTCGCCACGCCTTGGAGTCTAGACGGCGCGCAGCCGGCGGAACCGCAGCTCCGGCGGCCGATCGCGGAGCGACTTGCGCACCGGATCGGAGAGGTCGGCGACGAGGGCCCAGCCCAGGTAGCCGCACTTGGCGCACTCGCCGGGATCGAGGCGCTGCGTGCGCTCGCGCTCGGCGGTTCGGAACGTGCCGCAACGGAGGCACTCGACAGCGTGCTTCTCGCTCACACGGTCTTCTTCGGCTGTCTGGGCCCAGTGGTTCTCCCCCCGATAGGGGAGATCCGTCAGTCGGTCGAGTACTTGGGCTGAACCTTTTCGCCGCGGATGCGGGCGATGGCGTTGTTGGCCGCGATCGCAGCCTCGCCGAAGCCGATCGTGATCAGCGTGATCTTGCCCTCGTAGCCGGCCACGTCACCCGCCGCGTACACCCCCGGGATGGACGAGTCCATGGTCATCGGATCGACAAGGATCTGGCGCTTCCCATGGAGATCGAGCCCCCAGTCGGCGATCGAGCCGAGGTGGGAGTGGAAGCCGAGGAGGAGGATGAGCGCTTCGCAGTCGAGCCGGGTGGTCTCGCCGGTCCCGGTGTCCTCGACCGTGACCGCCTGGATCGAGCCGTCGCCGTGGATCTCGCGCACCTCGGCGGGAGCGCAGATCCGGACGTTGCCCTCGCCCTCGAGCCGACGCGCCTCATTGACGGAGGTTTCGAGCGCCCGGAACCGGTCGCGCCGGTGGATGAGCGTGATCGGGAGGTCGGCGGTGTCCTGCAAGCCGAGCGTCCAGTCGAGCGCGGAGTCGCCGCCGCCGACGATGACGCAGTTCTTGCCCTTGAAGACCTCCTTGCGCGTGACGAAGTAGTGGAGCCCGCGGCCTTCCCAGTCGTCGATCCCCTCGAGCTCGAGCTTCCTCGGCTCGAAGGCGCCATGGCCGGCCGTGACGATCAGCGCGCGAGAGAGAAACCGTTTACCCGACTTGGTCGTCAGCGCGAGGAGCTCCTCGCCGTCCTGCGAAAGCCGCGCCAGGTCGGCGACCTCCTCGTCCAGGTGGACGTCGGCGCCGAACTGGAGCCCCTGCTCGACGCAGAGGTGGACGAGGTCCTGGCCCTTGATCTTCGGGTGCCCGGCCACGTCGTAGACATGCTTCTCCGGGTAGACGGCGGCCACCTGGCCACCGAGCTGGCCGAGGCTCTCGACGATGCGGACAGTGGCGTCGCGGTGGCCAGCGTAGTAGGCGGCAGCAAGGCCCACCGGGCCCGCGCCGATCACCGTGATGTCGCAGACGCCTTCGCTCACGTCTGGCTCGATGCTACCCGGGGCGAGGAAACGCTAGTGCGAGCAGCCGGAGCCGCAACCGCCGCCAGCATGCGCTTCCACGGCCTCGCCCTCGGCCGTGCCTTCCTTCGCTTGGAAGGACGAGCCGCACCCGCACGCCGCCTGGACGTTCGGGTTGTTGATAGCGAAGCCTGCGCCCATCAGCGCGTCCACGTAGTCGATCTCGGCACCGGTGAGATACGGGGCGCTGAAGGGGTCGATGACGACCGTGACGCCATTCATCTCGATCTCGTTGTCGCCGTCCTGGGGCCCGCGATCGAAGCCGAGCGCGTACTGGAAGCCCGAGCACCCGCCGCCCTGGATGGCGATCCGAAGAACGGAGACTTCGCCCTCGGGCTCCTCGGCCATGAGGGCGCGGATCTTGGTTGCAGCAGATTCGGTAACGGTGACCATCCGTCTCAGTGTACCAACGCCATATCCGGTCAAACACCCCCCGACCTTGTGACACGGAAGCCACCAAAAACGCTGGAAAGAACGCGCAGTTCGTGACAAGTCTCACGCACCCGAGGACGGTTAGTATTGCGGGCGTGCCGCTGGCCGTCCTGGACGACTGGTTTCCGTTCCTCGTCTACGGCTTCTTCGCCCTGGCGATCCCGGCCTCGCTGATCGCGGCGTCGTTCATCCTTGCGACGCGCCCGAAGACGAAGGCCCGGCAACAGACGATCCCCTTCGAGTCGGGCGTCTCGGTGGGCCCGCCGAAGCAGCAGCGCTTCACCATCAGCTTCTACCTGACGGCGATGCTCTTCATCGTCTTCGACATCGAGATCGTCTTCCTCTACCCGGTCGCGCTCTGGCTGGACGCGCTCGGGAGCTTCGCGCTCGCCGAGTTCGGCTTCTTCATCGCGATCCTCGCGGTCGCCTACGTCTACGTCTGGAAGAAGGGGGCGCTGGATTGGCGGACGTAGGACGGAAAAAGCGCCTCGCCGACTACGGCCTCCATTCGGAACGCACCCTCATGCGCAAAAAGGGCCCGGGCGTCTTCGAGCACGAGCTCGGCGATCTCGAGTCCAAGCTCGGGCTCACCACGGTAGAGAAGGCGGTCGCCTGGGCGCAGGGGCACTCGATCTGGCCGGACACGTTCGGCCTCGCCTGCTGCGCAATGGAGATGATCGCGATCGTCGGCTCGCGCTACGACGTCGCCCGCTTCGGCGCCGAGGTGTTCCGCTCCTCGCCGCGCCAGGCCGACCTGATGATCGTCTCGGGCCGCGTCTCCCACAAGATGGCCGCGCCGCTCCGACAGATCTACGATCAGATGCTTGAGCCGAAGTGGGTGATCGCCATGGGCGCCTGCGCCAGCTCCGGCGGCATGTTCTCGAACTACGCGGTCCTTCAGGGCGTGGACAAGGTCGTGCCCGTCGACGTGCACGTGCCCGGCTGCCCACCGCGACCCGAGGCGCTCCTCGAGGGCATCGTCCGGCTGCAGGAGAAGATCCTCGCCGGCGTCCCGCCCGCATACGAGATCCGCGGAGTAGCGCAGTGAACTTCGCCGACCTCCCCGGGTTCGCGTCGACAACCGAAGAGCGCGGTGAGACGACCGTGGTCGTGGAGACGGCGCGGCTGCGCGACGCGGCAGAGTTTTTGCGAGACCAGCGCGGCTTCAACTTTCTCTCCGACATCGCCGCGGCCGACTACCTCGGCTGGAACGAGCGCACGGTGGCCGGCTACTGGGGCCATCGCGGCGGGCGCGACATCAACCGGCCCGGCTCCTGGGGGCTTGCGAAGAAGCCCGAGCCGAAGGCGAAGCGCTTCTCGGTCTCGTACCACCTCATCGCCGTCGTCTCGGGCGCCCGCGGTGCGCCACGCGTCCGCCTCCAGATCTGGTGCGACGACGGAGAGCCCGTTCCCAGCGTCGTCTCGGTCTGGCCGACCGCCGACTGGCACGAGCGCGAGGCGTACGACCTCATGGGGATCGAGTTCGACGGCCACCCGAACCTCACGCGGATCCTCATGGACGACGACTGGGAGGGCCACCCCCTCCGCAAGGACTACCCGATCGGCGGCGAGCCGGTCCGGTTCTCGGGAGCCGAGTAAGTGACCACCGCCGCACGCCGGCAGGCACCGATCTACACCGGGACCCGCATCCCGAGCCCCATCCCGTCGGTCCTCAGGGTCGACCCGGCCCTCCGCGAGGACGACGACATCCTCGAGGTCAACTTCGGGCCGAACCACCCCTCCACGCACGGCGTCCTCCGCCTGATCGTCGAGCTGAACGGCGAGCGCGTCGAGGGCGTCGAGGCCGTCATCGGCTACCTCCACACCGGCTTCGAGAAGAACATGGAGCAGAAGACGTGGTGGAAGGCGATCACCTACCCGGAGCGGATCGACTATCTCTCCTTTCAGATCAACGAGCTCGCCTTCGTTCTCGCGATCGAGAAGCTCCTCGGCGTCGAGCCGCCACCCAAGGCCACGTGGATGCGCATGCTGCTGAGCGAGCTCTCGCGGATCCACTCGCACCTCATCTGGCTCGGCACCGGCGCGCTCGAGCTCGGGGCGATCTCGCTCCTCTGGTACTGCTTTCGCGAGCGCGACGCCGTCCTGGACCTCTTCGAGCTCGTCACCGGCGTTCGCATGCACACGCGCTACTTCCAGGCCGGCGGGCTCGCCGAGGACATCCCGCCCGGCTTCTTCATGGAGTGCCGGAAGTTCGCGGACATGTTCCCGGGCCGCGTCGACGAGTACGAAGCGCTCCTCGACCGGCAGGCGATCTGGCTCGAGCGGACGAAGGGCATCGGCCTCCTCTCCGCGGAGGACGCGATCGCGCTCGGCCAGTCCGGCCCCGTGCTGCGCGCCTCGGGAGTCGACTGGGACCTGCGGAGAGTCCAGCCCTACCTCGCCTACGACCAGGTCGATTTCGACGTACCCGTCTATTTCAACGGAGACGTGTACGACCGGTACAAGGTGCGCATGGACGAGATGCGCGAGTCGACGCGCATCGTCCAGCAGTGCCTCGACGGCATGCCCGAAGGGCCGTGGATCGTGGACGACCGCAAGATCGTCCTGCCTCCCCGCCACGAGCTGCACACGTCCATGGAGAGCCTCATCCACCACTTCAAGCTGGTGACCGAAGGCTACCGCGTGCCCGCGGGCGAGGTGTACGTGGCCCTCGAGTCCGCCCGGGGCGAGCTCGGGTGCTACGTCGTCTCCGACGGTGGATCGAAGCCCTGGCGCGTGAAGTTCCGCGCCCCCTCCTTCGTCGCCCTCGAGGCGACGGCGACCACCGTCGCCGGCTCGCTCGTCGCGGACCTGATCGCGATCCTCGGCTCCCTCGACACGGTCATGGGGGACTGCGACCGCTGATGGCTCAGGCCGACGCCCTCTACGACGAGATCCAAACAATCGCGGCGCGATATCCGCAGCGGCTCTCGGCGGTCATGCCCGCGCTCAGGCTCGCGCAGGAGCGCTACGGGTGGCTGCCCCCGGATGCGTTCCGCGAGGTCGGCGAGGCGCTCGACCTCACACCCGCCTACTGCAAGGCGGTCGCGAGCTTCTACGACATGTTCCACCTCGAGCCCGTCGGCCGGCACATGATCGAGGTCTGCACCAACGTCTCCTGCGCGCTCGTCGGGGCACAGCAGGTGCTCGAGGCCTTCGAGGGGGAGCTCGGCGTCGAGGCCGGCGAGACGACCGAGGACGGCGAGTTCACGCTCCGCACGATCGAGTGCGCGGGCGGCTGCGGCTGGGGCACCGTCGTCTCGGTCGACCACCGCTACCGCGAGCCGGTCAAGCCAGACGACGTGCCCGCCATCGTCGAGGAGCTCCGCAATGGCTCCGAGTGAGCAGGCGCTGATGAAGCTCCTCTTCGCGGACGCGGAGGGGCGCGATCTCACCAGGCTCGCCGAGTACGAGCAGGTCGGCGGCTACGAGTCCCTCAAGAAGGCCCTGAAGATGAAGCGCCAGGCCGTCCTCGACGAGCTCCTTGCCGCAGACGTTCGCGGGCGCGGCGGTGCCGGCTTCCCCATGGGCCGCAAGGCGAGCTTCCTCCCCAAGCCGGAGGACAGCACCAAGCCGATCTACCTGGTCTCGAACGCGGACGAGTCCGAGCCGGGCACCTTCAAGGACCGCGAGATCATGGCCCGGATCCCGCACATGTTCATCGAAGGGGTCGTGATCGCTTCACGCGTGATCGGGGCGAACACGGCCTTCATCTACATCCGCGGCGAGTACCTGACCGAGTTCGAGATCCTGCGTGACGCCCTCGAGGAGGCTCGGAACGCCGGACTGGTCGGGCCGAACGTCCTCGGTTCCGGCTGGGACCTCACCGTGGTCGTCCACCGCGGCGCCGGCGCGTACATCTGCGGCGAGGAGACCGCGCTCCTGGAATCCCTCGAGGGAAAGCGCGGCCAGCCCCGCTCAAAGCCCCCGTTCCCGGCGATCTCGGGCGTCTACGCCTCGCCGACCCTCATCAACAACGTCGAGACGCTCGCCACGGTGCCGAAAATCCTCGAGATCGGCGGCGCCGAGTATGCGAAGCTCGGCGTCGAGCACTCGACGGGCACACGCGTCTTCTCGCTCTCGGGCAACGTGGCCAACGGCGGCAACTACGAAGTCGAGCTCGGCACGAGCCTGCGGGAGCTCGTCTACGACATCGGCGGCGGGATACCGGACGGGCGGGAGCTGAAGGCGATCATCCCCGGCGGCTCGTCGGTGCCTGTCCTGACCGCCGACGAGGTTGACACGGCGCTCGACTTCGACTCGATGGCGGCGCGCGGCACGATGCTCGGCTCGGGCGCAGTCATCGTCATGGACGACCGCTGCTGCATGGTGCAGCTCGGCCTGCGGGTCGCGCAGTTCTACATGCATGAGTCTTGTGGGAAGTGCACGCCCTGCCGCGAAGGGACGCGCTGGATGGTCTCGATCCTCCGGAAGATCGAGGACGGCGAGGCGTCGCAGGGCGAGCTCGACCTCCTCCTGAACGTCTGCGACCGGATCCTCGGCAACTGCCTGTGCCCGCTCGGCGACGCGGCCGCGATGCCGGTGGCGAGCTATGTCGCGAAGTTCCGCGACGAGTACCAGCGCCACATCGACGAGGGCGGGTGCCCGTTCCACGGCGACTCCACGCTCGACCATGTCATGGCGCCGGTCGACCAGCACCACGCGCGCATTCGCGCCGAGATCGAGGTGCCGGCGTGAGCACCCCCGAGATCGTCACCGTCACCGTCGACGGCCGCGAGATCCAGGTCCCGAAGGGCCTGGGGATGATCGAGACCGCGCTCGAGGCGGGGATCGAGATCCCGGTGTTCTGCTACGAGCCGAGGCTCGGCGCGCCGGTCGGCGCCTGCCGCATGTGCCTCTGCGAGGTCGAGGGCATGCCGAAGCTCCAGGCGGCCTGCACGATGACGGCGCAGGACGGCCTCGTCCTCTCGACCGCCCAGACGAGCGCGAAGGCCGCCGAGGGCCAGAACGCCGTCCTCGAGTTCATCCTCCTGAACCACCCGCTCGACTGCCCGGACTGCGACAAGGGCGGCGAGTGCCCGCTGCAGGACCTCACGTTTCGCTGGGGACCGGGGGCGACCCGCATGCGCTTCGAAAAGCGGACATTCGACAAGCCGATCCCAGTCTCGCCGCTCATCGCGCTCGACCGCGAGCGCTGCATCCTCTGCTACCGCTGCACCCGCTTCTCCGAGACCGTTGCCGAAGACGGACAGCTCGTGGCGATCAACCGCGGCGCAGGCTCCATCATCACCACCTTCGAGGACGAGCCCTACCGCGCGCACTTCTCCGGCAACGTCCTCGAGCTCTGCCCGGTCGGCGCGCTCACCTCGACGACCTATCGGTTCCGCGCGCGGCCCTGGGAGATCCAGAACGTCCCCACGGTCTGCGGCCTCTGCCCGGTCGGGTGCAACACCTGGGCCACGACCCGCGAAGGCAAGGTGGCGCGCATCCTCTCCAGAAACCACGCCGAGGTGGACGAGGGTTGGCTCTGCGACAAGGGCCGCTTCGCCTACGCGCACCTCACGGCCGAGGACCGGATCTCGGTCCCGCGGCGCCGGGTACGCCGACGGGGCTTCGAGCCGCTCTCCTGGGAAGGCGCACTCGACGAGGCGGAGCGCAGCCTAAAGGAGGCCGGCGGCCCGGTGGTCGTCGCATTCTCCGGCGGCGAGACCGTCGAGACGGCGACGGCGATAGCCCGGCTCGTGAAAGAAGGTCTCGGTGGAGGCAGCGCGCTTCTCCCGGACACCTTCCATCCGGCCCTCGACCGCTTCCGCGCGCCGATCTCGGCGATTCGCGACGCGGACGTCTGCCTGGTCTTCGGAGACGAGCCGGTCGTCGAGCGGGCCCCGGTTCTCGACCTCTGGCTCCGGGCAGCCCGCCGTGGCGGCGCCGAGGTCATCACGCTGAACCCGGCGGGCTCCGCCGCGCTCAAGCCCGGAAGCGCCGCCTGGGCGGCCGCCCAGCTGCAGGCCGAAAGCCCGGCCGAGGAGCTCCGCGACGCGAAGAGGAGCCTGGACGCCGCCGAGCGTGTCGCGATCGTCTGGTCGGAGGACGACTCCACGGGCGGAGTGCACGCGCTCGCCCTGGCGGAGAGCCTCGGCGACAAGGCTTCCGTCTACCTGATCCCGCGCACGCCGAACGGCCGAGGCGTCGCAGCGGCCTGGGGCGACCCGGGCTCCCTCCCCGACGGAGACATCGGTGTTCTCATCGTCTCGGGCGACGAGGCCGCGGGAAGCCCGGACGTCCGCGACCTCGCAGAGCGCGCGAGGTTCGTGATGACGACGGCGATGTTCGAGTCGGAGGGGACGCTGTGGTCGCACCTGGTCCTCCCGGGCACGAGCTACCTCGAGCGGGACGGGACGACCGTGAACCTCGAGGGCCGGCCACAGCGCCAGCGGCGCGCGGTCGCGCCTCCCGCCGAGGACGAGCTCACCTTCTTCGCCGGGCTCGCGGGCCGCTTCGGCGTCGACGTCGGCCCCTGGCCCACGATGCTGCCCGACGACCACGCCGTGCTTCCCGAGATCGAGAGCTTCGAGGGTGAGGTGTCGGTGCCGAAGACGTCAGCTCCGAAGGGCGGTGGGAAAGAGCTCGCGGTCGTCCGCTACCGGTCGCTCTTCAGCGGGCCGGCGGTCGAGCGCGTCGACCAGCTCCAGTTCCAGCGCCCGCAAGCGGAGATCGAGCTCTCCTACGAGGATGCGAGCGCGCGCGGGATCGACCGCGGAGCCGAGGTGACCGTGCAGTCGAACGGCACGAGCCGCACGCTCAGGGCCCGTGTGAACCGGCGGCTGCGGAAAGGAGTCGTCCGCATCCCGTCCGAGCACGCCGAGGGCCTGCAAGACCGCGTCGAGGTGAGAAGCGGCTGAATGGACCAGAACCTGAACCAGCCGTGGTGGATCGACGTCATCAAGGCGCTGGTGATCATCAACCTCATCATGGGAGCGTTTGCCTACTCGACCTGGCTCGAGCGCAAGCTCCTGGGACGCATGCAGCTCCGCTACGGGCCGAACAGAGCGGGCCCGTTCGGGCTCCTGCAGCCGATCGCAGACCTCGTGAAGCTCCTGCGCAAGGAGAGCTTCTTCCCGGCGAGCGCGATCGACCTCCTCTACATCGCCGCGCCCGCGGTCGCCTGCTTCACGGCCCTCGCAGCCTTCAGCGTGATCCCGTTCGGAGGCGTCTGGCACGTGGGCGACTACGACATCACGGGGTGGATCACGAACGTCTCGATCGGCCTCCTGCTCATCTTCGCCCTCGGCGCGATCGGCATCTACGCGTTCCTCGTCGGCGGCTGGGCGAGTGAGTCGAAGTACTCGCTCCTCGGCTCGATGCGAACCGCGGCGCAGCTCGTCTCCTATGAGGTCTCGTTGGCGCTCTCCGTGCTCGGCGTGGTGATCATGGCCCAGTCGCTCTCGCTCGTCGACATCGCCGAGAAGCAGCAGGCGACGATCTGGTTCGCCGCCCCGCAGTTCGTCGGGCTGCTCGTCTTCTTCGTCGCCGGAATCGCGGAGACGAACCGGCCCCCGTTCGACCTCCCCGAGGCCGAGCAGGAGCTGGTCGCCGGCTACCACACCGAGTACAGCGGCATGCGCTTCGGCCTCTACTCCACGGCCGAGTACATCAACATGATCACGCTCTCCGGCCTCGCCGTGACTCTCTTCTTCGGCGGCTGGGGCGGGCCGTGGCTGCCCGGCCCCATCTGGTTCCTGCTGAAGCTCGGCGCGTTCATCTTCGTCTTCGTCTGGCTGCGCGCCACCCTGCCGCGCCTACGCTACGACCAGCTCATGCGTTTCGGCTGGAAGGTGCTCCTGCCCGTCGCGACGCTCAACGCCTTGGTGACCGCGATCCTAGTGGCGTTGGTATGAGTCCGCAGCCGTTCGACAGCATCAAGGGATTCGCGGTCACGTTCCGGCAGATCTTCAAGAAGCCGATCACGCAGCAGTACCCGGAGTACAAGCGCCCGGTGTATCCACGCTTCCGGGGACGGCACCGCCTCTGGCGCCACGAGAACGGCCTCGAGAAGTGCGTCGGCTGCTCGCTCTGCGCGGCCGCCTGCCCGGCCGACTGCATCCGCGTCGTCGCCGACGAGAATAGCGCGGACAACCGCGTCTCACCGGGCGAGCGCTACGCGCGCATCTACGAGATCAACCTCTCGCGCTGCATCTTCTGCGGCTACTGCGAGCTTGCATGCCCGTTCGACGCGATCACGCTCGAGGCCGAGTACGAGCTCTCGGAGTACTCGCGCGACGACCTCATCTACACGAAGGACATGCTGCTCGCGCCGCCGGTGAAGCGCGTGCCGGTAGCCGACCGCGACCTCTACGACACGCCGATCCCGGTCTGGAGGTCGGAGTCATGAGTCCGACGTTTCTGGGACGGCGCTCGCAAGGGAGGCAAGCGAGCGGACGCCAGACAGTACGCGGGTACGGTGAGCGACCGCGAGCGCAGTATCCCCCCGCGAGCGTCGTCAGCCCGCGCCAAGGGACGGCTTGGCCGGCCCTTCGCGGGCGGCCAGGAGCGTGGGCGTGACGAACTTCATCGTGTGGGTGGTCTGGGTCCTGGCGGCGCTCTCGCTCCTCGGCTCGGGGATTGCGGTCGTCCTCTTCCAGAACCCCTTCTACAGCGCTCTCGCGCTGATCGGGAACCTCGCCTCGCTCGCAGTTCTCTACCTGCTTCTCGCCGCCGAGTTCGTCGCCGCCGCGCAGGTGCTCGTCTACGCCGGCGCGGTCGTGGTCATATTTCTCTTCGTCATCGCCTACCTCGGCGGAAGGGCGGACGCGCCCTGGGCGGGCGGGCCCAGTCCCCAATCCCTTGCGGCGATCGTGGCCGCCGCGGCAATCGCTGTCGAGATCGTGGTCGTCATCGCGATGAAGGCGGGCGACCAGCTCTCGACTCCCGCCAAGGTCAACGACAACTTCGGCTCGCCGGCTGAGATCGGTCGGCTGTTCCTCGGCGACCACCTCCTCGCCTTCGAGGTGACTTCCATCGTGCTCCTCGTCGCAGCCGTGGGCGGAGTCATCCTCGGGAGCGCCGTCCCCAGGGAGAGACGCTCCTAGTGCCCGGGCCCGGTGTCGCCGCCTATCTGATCCTCTCTGTGATCCTCTTCGCCACCGGCGCCTTCGGTGTGCTCATCCGGCGCAGCCCGCTGATCGTCCTCCTCGCCCTCGAGATCATGCTGAACGCAGGGAACCTCGCCCTGATCGCGTTCGCCCGCCAGACGGGCACGGGCAGCGGCCAAATCTTCGCCCTGACCGTGATGGTCGTCGCCGCCGCGGAGGCGGTCGTCGGGCTCGGCCTCATAGTCGCGGTCTCGCGCCGCCACGTCGCGCTCGACGTCGACAAGCTCACCACCCTGCGCGGATGATCGCCGCCGCCTGGATCGCGCTCTTCGCCCCGGCGGCCGCGGTCGTCGCGATCGCCCTCGCAGGGACGAGCATCACGCGCTCTGTCGCCGGCTTCCTCGCAGCCGGGTCGGCGCTCGTCTCCTTCGTCTGCTCCGTGGTCGTCTTCGTCGTCTTGCTCGGCGAGAATCCAGAGGAGCGGACGCACTCCTCG
>Ga0126304_10000999_pt1 | contig 12665 bp, 12 predicted proteins | sample Plot25_FD_92538 | JGI IMG/M metagenome (GOLD analysis project Ga0126304, IMG submission 92538) | Serpentine soil microbial communities from UC McLaughlin Reserve, CA, USA - Plot25 | ecosystem: Environmental > Terrestrial > Soil > Grasslands | place: USA: UC McLaughlin Reserve, Lake County... | reverse complement strand
GTTTCTGATCTCGTATACCGGGTCTCGCTCCCGTGACAATCTGCTGACTGGCGGGGTCGGATCCACCTTCAGCAACAACAACCACCCGGACATCGATTACGGTCCGTCGAACCAGAGCGTGCCGCACATCTTCGTGGCCAACGGTGTCGTGCAGCTGCCGTGGGATTTCAGTCTCAGTGGAATCGCGTCGTGGCGGAGCGGGAGCGCGTTCAATCCACGCGGCATCCAGGATCTGGATGGCGACGGGCTGGTCGACCAGCGTGACGTGTCGCAGGCGCGCAACGCGTTTCGGGTGAAGCCGTACGCGACGGTTGATCTGCGCGTGGAAAAGGCATTCCGCCTCTCGGGCGATCACCGCGTCACCGCGCTGATTGAAGCGTTCAATGTGGCGAACCGGTCGAATGTTTCGAACGTGAATGCCGTCTCGGGTCCGGCATTCGGCACACCGGTTGCGTTTTTCCCAGGACGGGAGATTCAGCTGGGCGTTCGTTACTTGTTCGGGCAGTAGGGGGCGGTCGCAGCGCAGCCCTACGTCATTCCGTGGAAGTGGACGACGCGATCCGACGTTACAGTTCAGTGATCTGGTAATCTGCCCGCTCGTCGTGCCACATGTGCGCACACAGTTCGCAGCGGCAGTACGAACCGAATGTGGTCGGCAAAGTCGTATGGACGTTCTTTCCGCCACACTTCGGGCAGATGCGGCATACCTGAGACACGATCGGGCGTGCCGAGTTGGACGAGTGTGGGGGCGGCAGCACGCACCCACCATACAGCCTCCGCCGCCAAAAAGCTCGTGCGTGCCCGGTTCTTGTCAGCTTTTCTCGGAAGGGATTCTGTTCCGGCGAGGGCAGGAATGCGTTCTGCACCTGCCACCGTCATGAGCCAGACGTCCGGGGAATCTTTGGTGCACTCCGGGGGCGTACTCGGCAGAGCAGGACGAGCCTGTAATAGAGGCCACGGATTCGTTACCGGGCTGGGCACACTGCTGCGAGTGGCGATACCGCTCGTCACGCTCTCTCCTGTTCTCGCTGCCATGCAGAACCCCGCCGACGTGAGGATCCAACAGACCCAGGCCGTGGTGGTCTCGAGCCTCGACCCGACACTGCCGGATGTGCGCCTGGACGGCTGGCTCCGCCAGCTCGTTCCCGCGGGAGCACGTTACGCGTGGACGTCAGGGTCCTGCGCGGGTCAGCGCGAGCGCGACAGCCAAGTCGTACCACTGTGCGGCATTGTCGCTGTCACCGATTCCGACCTCACCGTCACGATCGGAGTACGGCTCGGCGAGTACGATCAAGACACGAAGTCGGACCGTCTGGGGACGCCGCGCTTCGACGAGGCCTACGTCAGCCGAGGCCGCAACCTGGTAATGGTCGAGCGCCTCGCCGATCTCGCGCGCATCCTCAACCTGCCACAGGCGCAGTGGCCGAGACCTGACATCGTGCTGGAGGCGGTGCGCTGCGTACCGGAACGTCCCAAGGCGTACGAGACTGCGACGTGCAGCATGACGCTGGTGAACAGCGGGGCGGCGCCCTCGCTCGTCCGCGCCTTTATCGACGTGCAGGCGGCCCACAGCCGCGCCGGCGGGGAAGTGCTCAAGGTTCAAGCCGGCCAGCGCCGAAACCTGCGCCTGATGTTCCCCTGGCCCGAAGAAGAGGGCGCAACGATCTCCGTGGGCGTCGAACGCAACGACCCCATGCCGTATCACCGCGTGAACGCGCGCGGGGACGTGACCTTGACCCGCGGGGAAGATCTGCTCACGCCCACCGACCTGCTCGAGTGGCAAGACGATTCCAACGCCCTCCGCGCCATCGTCTCAAAGCGCGTCTCTACAGTCGGACGGCCGACCACGGTCGACGTTCCGGTCGACTCGAGCATCAGCCGGCTGGTGGTGTCGGTGGAGTCGGTCCCCGGAGTGCCTGCCACCCTGGTCAGACCAGGGGGAGCAATCGTTGCCGGCGGGGAGCGTGACGTCAGGTTGTCGGACCAGCAATCGCTGGACATCGATCAGCAGGTTCGGGTCGATCGAAAGGTCTACACAATCGCGCACCCCCCGCCTGGTGTGTGGAAGGTCGAGGTCCCCGGCATGGTTCGCGCCGGCAGCCCCGACGTGCGGATCACAGCCTCAGGAAACAGCCCGATCGGTTTTGACGACTTCGAGTTCGTCCGGTTGCAGGAAGGTGTGCACGGCGGCTATTTCGAGATAGACGGGATGCCTCTGTCCGGGGGCCCGGCGACAGCACGGGCGCGAGTGTCGAGCCATGTGCGGGAGCCGACCTTTCGAATGGTCGATGAGCGCGGCACGTTGGTCGGTACCGCTCCTCTCAGGAAGGGACTCCCACAGACGGGGACCGATGATTACGTCGGCAGCTTCGACCTGCCCGCCGTGCCCTTCCAGGTCGTGATGAACGGAGTCGACGGGTCAGGCACGCCGATCGAGCGGCTGCAGCCATTGACGTATCGCGCGCAGCCGGTCGCGCTGTTCTTCCAGTACGGCAGATCCACCGTCATGGAGGCTGGAACAAGGCGCCGGCTTGCGTTCGCCGTTACGAACGTCGGCAGCGAGAGGGCGACATACGTGCTCGATGTCACCACTCATGGGGGTGAAGTGCTCGACCTGTCACCCACGACCGTTACGATCGAACCGCGGACGTCCGCAACGCCGTCCTTTTTGCTGGCGCTCCCCGCCAATGCCGAACAGCTTGGAAGCGTCGTACTCCGTATCATGGCGACGAGTACCACGGATGCTGCGTCCTATAACACCATCACGGCGCGCATGGAAGTATCACCGCCCAACGATGCCGATTACGACTTTATCGACAACATCAAGGACAACTGCCGTGACGTGCCAAACCACGGTCAGGAGGACCGCAATCAAAACGGCGTCGGCGATGCATGCGATCCGGCGGAAGGCGGCCCATTTGCGGTTCGCCGCCTGAAGCCTGAATCGGGGCCGCCGGGAACCGCCGTGGCAGTATCGGGTTCCGGTTTCAGGGCAGGCGGCTTGAACTTCGTCCTGTTCAACGGCACACCGGTTCCTGCGGTTGCGGCGAACTCAACGGAAATGACGTTTGTTGTTCCGCCAACGGCACCGGTCGGCCCGGTCGTTCTCATCTTCGTCACCGACAACAACAGCTTTGCGATGAGCCCAATGCCGTTCGTGGTGGTGCGACGCGAGTAGGTCGCCGCAGTCGAAGGCTGTAACGCTTGACGTACGAGGGCTTATGCTCAGGAAGACGGGGCGGCTCACCATCGACGACACGCGGGAGGATGGAATGCGACGAGCGATATCCGTGTTTGGGATCGTAGCTGTGTGCGCTGCTCCGGGGTGCTCGAGAGAGTCTGAGCACCGCAACAACGCCAGCCAGCCGGTGGCGGGGCGACCGCCCGTGGCGGGTGAGGCCGCTCGGGCACACGATTCGGCAACCAGGTCAACTCCCCTTGCCGAACCGGGTAATCTGCCAGCTGAATTCCGTTCTCTCTGGACACAGGCAGTCACCACGGGCGGGGTGGGAGAGTTCGCCACCTTCAACTATCGCTATGCGGTGAGCGGCGATCGCGCAGTGGCGGCAATGGTCCCTCATCCCCTGGGCCTGGACGACAAGGGGTTTCACGCAGTCGTCTCGGACTTTGCCTATCGTGCGTTCCAAGCCAAACTGACCGCTGCGAAGCCGCGGTTGCAGCCGACTGCGTACGGAAATGCCCTCGCGTACGATCTCGACCGTCGCACGTACTACCTGCTCGCCATCAATGAAACGCGGGAAGGTGAGTTCGGCCGGCCCACAGCCCACACGGTTCTGCTCTGGCGGACAACCCTATGAAGCACGCGGGACCAGCGTTCCTGGTTGTTCTGTACGTCACGATCGTTCAAGCAGCGTCCCAGCATCCCGCATCGACGAGCCAACTGTCGGACGAGGATCGGCAGGTGATCGGGATCACCCTTGAACAGTTCAAAGGAGACACGTCCGCGCTGCTTCTGGATTCCACCGTTTCAATGTGTGGAGGAGAGATCCCGGCGCTATGTATTCGCCAGGCGTTATTGGACGAGATTGAGCCGGCTGCCTGGATTCCGACCGACAGAACCGCGCTGCGGAACGCTTTCGCTGCGCGAAATAGAACTCCTATCGGCCTTGGCGGGCTGAGTGTCGAGGCTCGGATTGTTGACGGCGCGCAGATACGCACGATGTTTGCGAAGGGCCCGGGCTGGCCCGAGGTCGGTAAGAAGTTTCCGGGTGTCCGACACGTCGTGCAAGTGAGTGCCCCCGCCTACACGGCGGATGGGAACCGTGCGCTGGTCTATGTCGAAGCTCGATGTCCGGGTCGGTGCGGTGGAGGCAGTATTCTGCTTCTTCGTCACCTGGACGGCCGATGGCGGGTCGAGCGAAGTCTGCTCGATTGGGTCGGTTGATGCTCGCTCAGACTAGCAGGCGAATGACGTGGTTCGGAACTGACCGGACCATGGGCTCAGTGCCCGCGGAGGCCGACTCGGCGAACGAGACTTTCAAACCGTGGATCCGAACGAAGTGGATCGAACCCTGGCCGGATCAGGACACCTGGATTGAAGCGCTCTTCGTAACCCCGCTCCAGCCAACTCATGGCCTGATCCGCGTCGCCGAGCGATGCATAGATGACGGAAATCTCCGAAGCAAACGAGTGACCCGGTGTGGACCGTTTCTTCAGGTCGCCGAGCAAACCAATGGCTTCGCTCCTCTTGCCCGACGCGATGTACGCCCGCGCGAGATTCGCGATGCAGGTCGGGCTGCCGCCGGATAATCTCACTGCCTCCTGCATCTCCGCGACCGCCTCGGCGTTCATGTGTTTCTGCAGGTACGCCTGGCCCAGATGATTGTGCGCGAGGCCGAAGTTCGGATCCATTTCGATTGTCTGGCGGCTCTGTTGTATCGATTCGTCGTACGAATGGGCAAGTGCCAGCAGCTCCGCCAGATCCGCGTTGATGACCAGGGAAAGCGGGTCGACGTTGACCGCCTTTCTCATCTCCACGATCGCCTCCTGATATTGATGCAACAGGGCCAGATGCCACGCGTACCAATGGTGAGCAGTCGCGTACCCCGGGTTCAAGGTAATGGCCTGGCGGAACTCCTTCCCGGCAGAGTCGAGATCCCAGTCGAAACCATCCAGGTCGAACGCAAGCGAGTTGTGGGCTTCCGCCAGTGCGCCGTCCAGCTCCAGAGCCTTCATCGCCGCCGCTTTGGCTTTCGGAAGCGCCTCCCGGGCTGTCATGACCCCGTACTGCCAGTCACCTAACAAGGCGTACGTGTCAGCTAAACCAGAGTACGCCTGCGCGTATCCCGCGTCCTCGTCGATCGCCTCATTGAAATACGCAAGCGCCACTTTCAGGCCATCGGCTGTTCGCTTGTTCCAGAAATAGCGCCCTTTGAGATAGGACTCGTGAGCGATCGGATTCACCACCGCAACGTTCCTCAACGCTGCCTGTTCCTGCGGATTCACATTGATCCGAATTTGAGCGGCGATCGCTCGGGCGACGTCGTTCTGAAGTCTCAGCGTGTCCCGTAAGTCACCCTCGTAACTGTGGGACCAGACCTGTCTGTCAGCAGACCCGGCAATCAATTGCGCAGTAATGCGGACCCGGTCTCCGGAGCGGAGAACGGTTCCTTCTACTACAGCGTCGACGTTCAGCTCCCGCGCAATCTGTGGCAGAGATTTGCGCGTGTGCTTGTAGGACATCATCGATGTACGTGAGATGACGCGCAGCGCGCTGATCTGCCCGAGGGCTGAAATCAGCTCGTCGGTCATGCCATCTGCGAAGTAGTCCTGAGAGGCATCGCTCGAGAGGTTCTCTAACGGAAGCACGGCGAGCGAGCGAATACCTGCCGCGGGACCGCGGTGGATCCTCCACACCGCCACACCCGCGAGCAGTGTCAGCAGCACAAGCGTGGAGGCGACCCACACCCGCGAGGGCAGCGGAGGCGTCAGCGTCTGCTGTCTGGTCGTGAGCTCCTGAGCTGCGCCGGTTTCTGGCGCTGAACGGGGCTGGGTTGCCGGCGCGGGCGCAGCGATTTCATCGGCGACTCTCACGTCAGCGATAAAACGATAGCCACGACGGGCCACCGTTTCGACAAAACGCGGACTCTCGGCGGAATCGCCGAGGGCTTCACGGATCTTGTTGATCGCCTTGTTCAGGCCGTGATCGAAATCGACGAATGTGTCGGCTGGCCAGACGTCCTTCTGAAGCGCCTCGCGGCTGACGACCTGGCCTGCGTGCCGGAGCAGCACCACCAATACCTGGAAGGGTTGCTGCTGAAGCCGGATTCGGAGCCCGCGCTTTCGCAATTCCGCTGCGTGAAGATCCAGCTCGAAGACACCAAAACAGAGCCGCCCGCCAACGCGATGGTCTGCTTCCATCAAGAGCTGAACCTCAACGGGAGCGTACCACAGGCGGGTTGGCGCGCTGACGTTTCAAACAGAGGAGGATCGCCCGCTCTAAACGCCCTGTCGTGTGATGGTTACCCGGGGACCGACACTCCAGCGCGGAGGAATCGTCAGTCCATTGTCCCTCGTCGTGAGTGCAATCCATATTGGCTGCGTTCCGGTGCGCCAACCGTGGCGCGCTGGAAGTCGGGTCGAAAAAGGCAGAAGAGGAGTACAGGGATGTCTGAACACGAAGACCAGCTGTTGCACGATCACAACGATGACGGAGTTGACCGGCGGGGATTTTTGAAATGCATGGCATGGGCAGGAACCGGAGCATTTTTCGTTATGGAAGGGGGCGTGCTCAAGTCATATAGCTTGAGCAAGATGCCGAACCTCGGTTCCAAGCCCGGGGGAGAGTTGAGTTTCGCGCAAATCAGCGACAGCCATATGGGATTCAACAAGCCGGCGAACACTGACGTGGCAGGTACGCTGATGACAGCCGTCGAGAAGATCAACGGTCTGCCCACGGCGCCCGAATTCCTCCTGCATACAGGAGACATCAGCCACCTGTCGAAGCCCGAAGAATTCGACACCGTGAATCAGATCCTGAAGAGCGCGAATGCAAAAACCGCGTTCTTCGTGCCTGGTGAACACGACGTGCTCGAGGATGACGGCAGGCAGTACCTGGAACGATACGGAAAGGGGTCGAAGGGCGCTGGATGGTACAGCTTCGATAAAAAGGGAGTGCACTTCATGGGGCTGGTGAACGTGCTCAACCTGAAGGCAGGAGGGCTCGGCACGCTTGGCGGCGAGCAACTGCAATGGATCGAAGACGATGTCAGGCACCTGAAGCACAGCACGCCGCTCGTAGTTTTTGCTCATATTCCACTCTGGAGCGTATACCCGGAGTGGGGCTGGGGAACCGAAGACAGCGCGCAGGCGCTGACCTACTTGAAGAAATTCGGTTCCGTCACCGTGCTGAACGGACACATTCACCAGACGATGCAAAAGGTCGAAGGCAACGTGACGTTTCACACGGCAGCCTCGACGGCGTTTCCGCAACCGCAGCCAGGAACCGCTGATTCGCCAGGGCCGATGAAGGTGCCGGCCGAGCGACTGAAGAGCATTCTCGGCATCACCGATGTGACCTACGTGCCAGGCAGGCACGCGCTCGCGGTCGTGGACTCCTCCCTCGCCTAGGACGGCCGGCACGCACAGCAGTTCAACCAATCGTTCACGAAAAGGAAGCAATCAAATGAGGAAAAGTGTGTCTATCGGAGTGTTCATCGCAGCGGTCGGCGTCGCGGGCCTTGGGGCCAGGGTCGGTAAGGTGTGGGCAAGCACGCCGCAGAAGATGGAAGCGGCAGAGGTCAAAATCGATAATTTCACCTTCGGACCGGTGGAGGTGCGGGTGCAGGCGGGCACCACCATAACGTGGACGAATCGGGATGATATCCCCCACACGGTGGTGAGCCCGGACAAAGTATTCAAGTCCAGGGTCCTGGACACGGACGAGAAATTCTCGTCGACTTTCCGGACGCCCGGCACGTTTCCGTACTTCTGTTCTATTCACCCGAAGATGACAGGAAAAGTTATCGTGCAATGAGGATGGACAGTGCCGAGACATTCCTGCCAGAACGTTGCGGCGGAGCCACACTCTTGTAGGTGTTTTACTGGCCGCTCACAGCCGTTCCCGTCATCTCGGGATGAATCGAGCAGTGGTAGGGCCCGGCATTCTGGAGTGTCATTGCCGCACTGAAGGCGGCAGGGGCAAGGTTGCCGGTGTCGAGCGCGCCGGCATTCAAAACGATTCGGTGCGTCGTGACGTCAACGTTGTGCCACACCACCTGGCGCCCCGCGGGCACGGTCGCCGGATTCGGTGAGAACGACCGTGCGCCATCAATTCGCAAGACGTCGATCACGATTGCATCCGCTGGGGGAGCGGGGGTGAGAGGGTTGGGCGTTGACGAACCGCCGCCGTATCCTCCGCATGCCGAGACACTCAACGAAAACGCGGCCGCTCCGGCCGCGCGCATCCATCTGCTCATCATCGCTTGTTCCTTCCTGTCAGCGGGTACTACCCGCAGGCGCCACGCTGACAAGCGCGGCTTTCATTCGTCGGTGGCCGCTGCCGCAGAATTCGGAGCACGTGATCTCAAAGCGTCCGGGTTGCGGGGCAGTGAACTCCAGCGTGGCACTCTGTCCGCGCGAAGGGATCGGGAGCTCGAGGTTCAGCTTGCGGATGGCGAAACCGTGCACCGTGTCGGCGGATCGAACGACCAGCCGGACGGATTCACCTGCCGTGACTTCGATCGTTGGCGGCTCGAAGGCGAACTTACTCGCCACCACTTCGATCTCATGAACGGGTCCGTGCGGCGCCGGCGGGGCGCCGACCGGAAAGCCGACAAACGCCCCAAGGAGCATGGAAAGAGAGATTACTCGTCGCATGAAATCATTCCTCTACTGAATTCGCCGCGGCTTGATGTCACGCGCACGCGCTCACAGTCGCAAAAAATCCGCACCCCAGACCATCACGCCGCCGAGATGACCGGCAAACGCGACGAGCGCCGCGGCACCCGACAAGGCGACACGGTAAACCTTCAACCGAGCCGGCGAACGTATCGCGGCATCGCTCGTCAGGGCGGCGGCGGCGACCGTCAGGCAGGCGCCCGTTATTCCAATCCAGCGGTGCCAGGCGAGGAGCTGCGTGGCCTCCACCTCGGGCCCGAGTGCGAGCCACCAGCCGGCGACAGTCGCCGCCACCGTGAACAGTGACGCGATCCGGATGTTGAACACTGAGGTGATACGCCAGCCGTGGTGCCCGGTGACGATGAACCCGGTTTCGGCACCAAGAGCCACCATCACGAGCGCGATCGGAAAGTGAATCAGCAGCGGATGCAAGCGGCCTATCAGTGCCATCTCTCTGCAAGACCGCCCGGCAGCCAGAAATATTCCAGCGCAAGTCTTGTGAGCGGCCCTCTCAAGTGCCCTGTCTGCGGGATCTGGAGCTCCCCAGGGTCGCTGTGCTGCGATTGGGGTTTCGACTATGTCGCTCGTCCTTCTCAGATCTCTACAGAGCGACTGGTGCTTGCCTCGGTCCTGCTATTCCTCGGCGGCGTCGGACTCCTGCTGTGACCCAGTTAAGCGACGTGATGCCGATAGATGAATCGCGGCTCGCGTTCGCTCCCGCGACTCGGCTAGTGCTCGTCTCGCGCGGCATTCCGCGTTACGACACCGCTCATGGATCTCGAGTGACTGCGCCACGAGACGCTTCGATCCCTCGACGATGGCGGCAATATATGTAGAGTCTGAACGGGTGCGCTTTGCTTCCACGATGAACCTCACCAGGCTTAGGTAAGGTCACGCAGCAGGGCGGGGTCTCAAGAAAGCTGAAATTCACTATACGCCTGTCAGCACTCTTCCCCTAAACTGACCCCACTAGGGCTTGTTCTTTGTGAATGCTTCACGCGCACGATTCGACCGCCCTTCTGAGGAGATAGCTGATGACTGACGGCATGATCCCCAGTGGCATTCTCGGAGCAGCAATTGCTCTCCTGTTTATGCGCTTGTGGTACTTCGAGCGACGATTGGATCGGCTCTCCCGGCTTGACGCAAAGGTGGATGCTCTCCTGAAACATGCGGGCGTCGCGTTCAATCGGTTCGCGGATGTGTTGGCGGATGTGCGGGAGGCGCTGGAGCAAGGGAAAAGGATTCTCGCTATCAAACGTTTCCGCCAGGCGACGGGAGTCGGGCTAAAGGAAGCCAAAGCCTTTGTCGACGAAGTGCAACGTCGGGCATTGAACGCCGTCGCGCGGCCCTGACTTCGAGCAGGGATCTGGAGACGTTCTCGGTCCCTGCTTCTCGAATGCCGGCCTCTGCTGGTTGGCCTGACTCCGACCTTTTCCGGCCCGCCCTTACTCCGCTATACCTCGCGATCCGAACACGGCTACAGCTCATCCGTCGCCTGCTCAACCTGTTGACAGGAGTGCACAGCGCTTTCGATAATCCACACGTTTCAGTTCCACGAAAGCGAGCCTCGTGCGACTTCGGCGAAGTAGCGTTGTATCGGTGCAGAACGCCTGCGCGAAATGTGGCGTGCGCCCGCGAACCGGGTCCGTTTACGAGTGTGGTGACTGCCAATTCTCGAAATCTATGCGAGCCCATCGAACGGCAGCCAGACTCCGAGCACACCGCCGGACTGTTTGCAACGCCGCTGCCGCCAGAGCTCAATTCAGCGGTCATCCCCCATCCGTGTTGCTGATCCGATCAGCGACCGAACAAACGATGCATGGAGGGCACGTACGATGACTAAAGTTGATGTCGCCGTAGAGGGGATCACCACTTCACCGCCGGCGAAACCGCTGATCTTTATCAGCCATAAACACAGCGATCGTGTGATTGCGAACGTCCTGCGCGGCTTCATGAGCGAACAGAGCGCTGGTCACATCCGCGTCTACCAGTCCTCTGACGCGGAGGCGGAGGGTCCGAGACCTGGCCACCAGTTGAACACGGAGTTACGGGCGGCGCTCTGGGAGGCACAGGTTGTGGTGCTGGTCTACACCACGCCTGACAAGGACTGGGGGTACTGCATGTGGGAGTGTGGCGTCGCGACGAACCCCGCGTCACCAGATACACGGATCATCGTCTTCCAGTGCCACGAACGCGTGCCCGACATCTTTGCAGGTGAGGTCCACGTGAATGCCCGACAGCCCGTGGATGTAACCAAGTTCGTCGTGAACTTCATGACCAGTCCGGACTTTCTGCCGCGGTCAACAGGACCGATCACAGGGTTCGCGCCGAGCAGCGTTGAAGTGCGACGTGCCGCGGACAAACTCCTGCACGATCTTCGAGCAGTTCTGCCCGAAGGCTCCGTATCAGAGTCGTTCGTGCACCCGTTCCTTCAACTTCAAATCTCAACTGCCGACTTCGCCGGGATTACCGACGTGGACACAGGCGACACGCGGCTTGTCTCCAGAACACTGGTGATCGACCACGCCGTCGTAACCGACGGCGACCGCGACGCGGCTTCGATTTTCGGTATGGCTGAACTGCGAACACCCCTCCCCTTCGAACGCGTCTTTCGCGAGTGGCGCCGGACGCGTGTCGATGATTCTGATGCGTGGATTGACAGCTTGGCCGACCAGGTTGCGAGAGTCGCCCAATCCCAGTTGCCGAGCCTGAAATGGACACCGATGCAATCCGCGCTGACCGACACCTGTCATGCGCCGGTCGTCGTGCGTGTGCGCCGGGTTCCCGCGGTCACTGCAATGCAGTTCGACGTGCAGTTCTTTCCGTGGAGAGTGGCGGCTCGATCACGGACGGCAGACGTCGATCGCGTGCTGTTCCAGGATATTTTTGGTCCGAGTGTTACGCGTGATGGATTGACCGCGGTGTTTCCAACCGCAATGACAGCGGCGGAGATCGGCGACGACACTGTGCCACGTAGTCGTGGCCTGCATTACCCGAATCCTCCCTCAGAGGCTCGTGACGCCGAAGCCAAAGGCATTGAATATGTGGTCCCGCTCGAGGACCTGCAGGCGTCGGCGCAACTGGCGGAGATGTGCGAGCGTGTCGACGTTCCGTTCAGAACAGAGCTCGATTTCCTATACTCGAATCGTCACGAACTACTACCGAAAAAAAGCCTGATCGCATTGGGTCTCGGGTTCAATCATGTGACCAGCCGACTCAGCAGAATGACTTCACTGTTTCGAATCGAGTATCCAGACGGTACGGATGACTTCCTGCTCGGGTCCGAGCCGCACGGATTTCCTAAAGAGGGTATGGACTGTGGTCTTGTCGCGCGCGTGGTGATACAGCATAACGACAACTTTGTTCCGCACTTCGTCTGCGCCGGCAGAACGGCGGCGGGAACCATGGCCGGCGGATTCTTCCTTGGTCGGCGCTGGAAGGATCTGATCGCCGTTTATGCGGCGCACAATGCCAACCTGAAAACCGACAGCTTGGCTCTACTGATTGCCTTCCGACATGGAGTCATGGACACTGCCGATATTTATGGTGAGCCCGTGTTTGACCGCCGACGTTGATGGGCGTTCGAAACCATCCGTGCGTGAAGGTTCAATGTGGAGCGTCCGCCAGTGGTTTGGGTGTCCTTTGTTCGTGGATTCGACCGCCTGTTGCAGGTTCACTGGCGCATTGACGTAGGCGACAGGCTTAGGTCTGCTGCGGTCGCCGCCCCTCCGAAATCAGGACGTGCCACTGCACAGGACCCCGCGCCGGGGCTCGGCGCTGTCGGTGCGGCGCTCGAGTCGGCCGGG
>Ga0126304_10000998_pt1 | contig 12671 bp, 12 predicted proteins | sample Plot25_FD_92538 | JGI IMG/M metagenome (GOLD analysis project Ga0126304, IMG submission 92538) | Serpentine soil microbial communities from UC McLaughlin Reserve, CA, USA - Plot25 | ecosystem: Environmental > Terrestrial > Soil > Grasslands | place: USA: UC McLaughlin Reserve, Lake County... | reverse complement strand
TCACTCGTAATGAGCAGGTCAGCGGTTCGAGTCCGCTCGTCGGCTCTCTTGACCTAGCTTATCTAAGCCAAATTCGCGAATAGGGCGAAGTCTCCGATGTAGAGTTGTGGGATCTTTACACCAGTAGTACACCAACGCGAAGTGCAACGCTCTCAGCCCAGTTCAAAGGTGGGGAGAGGCTCGTGAGCCGGGTATCAGCATCGATGACGTCGGGTAGCGCGTAGCTCTGGGGGCCCTCTCGCTTCGAACAGAAGCGACGGCAACGCCAAGTGCGGCCGGATGATGGCGAGATTGAGGCGGGACGTGAGGGTGAGATCGAGGGAGAATAGAGCTGTGGTTGAGGCTGTACCGGATCAGGTGGGGTAATGCAAGGAACATTTTGACGCTTGTCGCGGGTGCTTGAGGAGCAATTACGCCTCCTGGCCGGTCTCACCTTCTCCACGATCCCCCTCTCCGGAGGCCCCACGCCTCCATACGGCGCAAGACTTGATATATGGGGTAGGGGGGTATAGTATAAAGGCCTTACGGACGCGCGAGTCGAGGAGTTCGGCATGGAGACCGCCGACGCGAAGGGACAACGGATAAGGATCACGATCCCCGTGACGGGGATGAGTTGCGCCTCCTGCGTGCGTCGCGTCGAACGCGCGCTCGCCGACAGCAAGGGGGTTGCGGAGGCGAGCGTGAACTTCGCCTCGGAGGAGGCCAGCGTGGCCTACCATCCCGAGGCTACGAAGCCTGAAGACCTGATCCGCGTCATAAGGGAGGCGGGCTACGGCGCGGACGTGCGCGAAACGACCTTCGGGGTGACGGGCATGACGTGCGCGAGCTGCGTGGGCAGCGTCGAGCGGGCCCTGAGGAAGTTGCCGGGCGTCGTGGAGGCGAGCGTGAACCTCGCCAACGAGAAGGCGACGGTGGGCTACGTCGCTGGCGAGGTGAGACCCCAAGACCTGGAGAAGGCCGTCGAGGGGGCCGGATACGGTGTCGCGCGGGAGGACGAGGGTGCTTCCGCAGAAGGCTCACGGGAGCGCGAGTACGGGAAGCTTAGGGGCGACTTCTTCCTCGCGGCCGCGCTCACGGCGCTCGTCCTCATCGGGAGCCTGCCGATGATGTTCGGCTTCTTTCCCCCCGTGCCTGTGGCGTGGCTGAACCTGGGGCTGCTCGTCCTGGCCACGCCTGTGCAGTTCTGGGCCGGGCGGCGGTTCTACCGAGGGGCGTGGGGGGCGCTCAGGCACGGGCGGGCCGACATGAACACGCTGGTGGTCATGGGCACCAGCGCGGCCTACCTCTACAGCGCGGTGGCCACGCTAGCGCCGCAGCTCTTCGCCGCTGGCAGGGCCGACGTGTACTTCGACACCTCTTCGCTCATCATCACCCTGATCCTTCTGGGGCGTCTGCTCGAGGCCAGGGCCAAGGGCCGCACCAACGAGGCGATAAAGAAGCTCGCTGGCCTGCGGGCAAAAACGGCGCGGGTCGAGCGGGATGGGGGAGAGGTCGACGTGCCCGTGGAGGACGTGCGGATCGGCGACACCGTGGTCGTCCGCCCCGGCGAGAAGATACCCGTCGACGGCAGGGTCATCTTCGGCGAGTCGGCGGTCGACGAGTCCATGATCACGGGCGAGTCCATCCCCGTGAGCAAGCGCGCGGACGACGAGGTGATCGGGGCGACCATGAACACGGGCGGGTCGTTCCGTTTCGAGGCGACGAAGGTCGGCGAGGAAACCGCCCTGCAGCAGATCATGCGGATGGTCGAAGAGGCTCAAGGGTCGAAGGCCCCCATCCAGCGCCTCGCCGACGGAATCAGCGGTGTCTTTGTACCCGCGGTGATCGGCGTGGCCGCCTTTACGTTCGTGATCTGGCTCCTGTTCGGGCCAGAACCCGCCTTCGCTTTCGCGCTCCTGAACACGGTGGCGGTCCTGATCATCGCCTGCCCGTGCGCGATGGGATTGGCGACGCCGACCTCGATCATGGTCGGCACCGGCAAGGGCGCCGAGTCCGGGATCCTGATCAAGGGCGGGGAGGCGCTAGAAGCGGCCCACAAGCTCGACGCGGTGGTGTTGGACAAGACCGGCACCCTCACCAGGGGTGTGCCTGAACTAACGGACGTGGTCGTCGGGGACGGGATCGGCGATGTAGAGCTCTTGAGGCTCGTCGCCTCCGCCGAACGTGGCAGCGAACACCCACTCGGAGAGGCCATCGTTAGAGGTGCGAAGGAGTGGGGTCTCTCCTTCTTCGAAGTCGAGGGTTTCGAGGCCGTCTCGGGCGGCGGAGTACGCGCCAGCGTAGAGGGCCAAGAAGTCCTGGTCGGCAGCCGCCGCTTTCTCTCCGAGTCGGGGGCCCACGGGGACGGCCTCGTCGCCAGGGGCGAGGAGCTGGCGCGCGAGGGAAAGACGCCCGTGTTCGTGGCCGTTGATGGCCGGCCCGTGGGGCTCCTGGCGGTCGCGGACGCGGCGCGCGAAGAGTCCGGGGAGGCCGTTCGGCGTCTGCACGCTCTGGGGCTTGAGGTCGCCATGCTTACTGGCGACAACCGGCGTACCGCCGAGGCGATCGCGCGGGAGCTCGGCGTGGACCGGGTCGTGGCGGAGGTCAGGCCCGAGGACAAAGCCTACGAGGTCAAAAGGCTGCAGGCGGAGGGAAAGAGGGTCGGCATGGTAGGGGACGGCATCAACGACGCCCCCGCCCTCGCCCAGGCCGACGTCGGCATAGCCATAGGCACCGGCACCGATGTCGCCATGGAGGCCGCCGACCTGACCCTGATCTCCGGCGACGTCCGCGGGGTGGCACGGGCGATCGGACTGTCGAAGGCGACGGTGAGGAACATCAAGCAGAACCTGTTCTGGGCGTTCGCCTACAACGTGGCCCTCATCCCGGTGGCGGCGGGAGTACTCTACCCGCTCTTCTCCGAGGGGAGCGTGCCGGAGGTCCTAAGCCCCGTGCTCGGGGAGTACGGCTTCCTCAACCCGGTGCTGGCCGCGGCGGCGATGGCGCTCTCGTCGGTGACCGTGCTCTCGAACGCCCTGCGATTGCGCCGGGCGAAGGTATAGAGGAAGGAGAACCTGGTGGACGCGACGCGAGGAAGCGATGCGACAATGCCGGCGGAGGGAACAGCCCATGGCTACATAAAGGCCAAGGACAAGGAGCTGCTCCAGAAAAGGCTCAGGAGGATAGAGGGCCAGGTACGGGGCGTTCAGAGGATGGTCGACGAAGAGGCCTACTGCATAGACGTCCTCACCCAGATCGCCAGCGTCGTCTCCGCCCTGGAGAAGGTAGGCACCATCCTGCTCAAGGACCACGTCGAGCACTGCGTCAGGGAGTCCATAGAGCACGGCGAGGATGCCGACGAGAAGATCGAGGAGCTAACCGCCGCCGTAGAGCGGTTCCTGAGGGTTTAGCGAGTGCCATCCAGAAGAAGGGAGCGATGATGACCGAGAAGACGTTGAGGGTTCCGGACATGCACTGCGGCCACTGCAAGGCGGCCGTCGAGGGCGAGCTGAGCAAGATCCCCGGGGTAGAGAGCTCGAACGCCGACGTGGAGAAGGGCACCGTCGAGGTTTCCTACGATGAGCGTATGGTGACCACGGAGGACCTCGAGGACGCCATCGGGGAGGCCGGCTACACCGTGGCGGCTTAGGAGATCGGCACCGCGGGTACCATGTTGATGGAGCACCCGATCGTCCGTGTCGAGCGGGGATCGCCGATGAAGCCGCTCGGCTTCAGGCAACTATCCTTGGTGCTCGTTGTCGCGCTGCTTTTCTGCCACGGGGTCTTGGGGTCTGTGCACCTGCTCTGCTACCCTCAGCTGTGCGCCGGCGACGCGGAGCACCGAGCGGAGCACCATGGCGCGGCCGGTGCGATGGGTGATGGACCCGAGCATCACGCTGCTCACATCACGAGCACGGGGTATTTTGCGGTGCTCGCCTTCGGCCTACTCGGCCTACTCTTGGGATTGCTCCCCGGGGTCGCGCCGTTTCGGCTCACGGTCGAGGCGCGTGGGCCCGCGACGTTGCGCCGGGTGCCCGCCGTAGTGCGTCCCCCACCAACCCCCACACCGCTAGCCCTTCAGGTGTTCAGGCTCTGAGGGTCTTTTGGCCCCGCTAACACGGGAGCAACGGACCCGAACACCAAACAAACAGGGGGGTTGTCTTGAAGACACTTCTGAGCAAAGCGTGGCTGCCCGCGGGGCTCCTTGCGGTAGCCTTCGTCCTGGCCGCGTGCGGGGGCGCCGGCGGTGGCCAGCAGGGTAGCGGTTCCGGCGGCGGGATGGCCGGGATGGATCACGGCCAGATGGGCCACGGCTCGATGGGTATGGGCTCGGGCGAGATGGCCCGACGGATGGTAATGGAGAACGGCAAGTACTCCGACGAGCGCTTCATCGACGCGATGGTCCCACACCACCAGGGAGCAATCGCGATGGCCAAAGTGGCCCTGAAGAACGCCGAGCACGACGAGATAGTCGAACTCTCCCGCAACATCGCCTCCACCCAGCAGGCCGAGATCGAGGAACTCAAGGCCATAAAGAAAGAAGAGTTCGGAACCTCGAACGTACCCATGGAGATGAGCTCCAAGCAGATGCGGTCGATGGGAATGATGATGGACCCGCAGCATTTGGCCCAGAGCAAGGTTTTCGACAAGGCGTTCATCGACGCCATGATCCCCCACCACCAATCGGCCATCGAGATGGCGAAGGTGGCCAAAGAGGAGAGCGAGAACCCGCGCATAAGGGAGCTCGCGGGGAACATCGTGAGCGCGCAGGAGCGGGAGATCGCGCAAATGAAGGGCTGGCGGGAGCGGTGGTACCAAGAAGGCTAGGATCCTAGGCGAGAATCGGTTGGCACGCAGATCGTCACGAAGATCCCGGCGCCGCGACACCGCTCCCGCCAGGGCGACAGGGGAACCCAGACGGGTGAACCCACCATAGGTACGAGGAGCCTATAGCCGGTTCCTCGTGCCCCCGGGGGTAGGCCCACGCTCACAGAACGGCGCTCGTGGGCCGCAAGCGAAGAGGTCGAAGCGTTCGAGAGGAGTAGTCGCGATGAGCAGTATTGATCCAGATGCCACGCCAAAGACCGGCGCCCACGATCCCTCCCCGCGCGACGGGGCCTTCAGGCTCGGGGGCGTGCACTGCCGGGGCTGCGCCGACGCCGTGGAGCGAGCCCTGCGAGCCCAACCGCACGTAACCGACGTGCGGCTGGACTGGAAGAACGACCTCGTGCGCGTCGGCTACGACCCCGAGAGGATCAGGCCAGTAGATATCGAGGAGGCGATCACGGGGACGGGCTGCGACTGCCAGCCGACCGGGATCGGGGAGGAGCACCACCACGAGGCCATGGCGCCCCCCCAACGGAGAATGCAACACCTCGAACACGGCGTGGATGCGCAACCCATCTCGATGGGGACCAAGCACGACCGAATGCAGTACGAGGCTCCCGCCACCCAGGCCGACCACGGCGGCCACACGGGCGACCATATGGGCGACCACATGGGCCACGATATGTCCGACCCCGGTATGGCCAGGGCGATGGAGCGCGACATGCGCAACAGGTTCTTCGTCGCCTTGCTGCTCACCATCCCCACGGTGCTCTACTCGCCGCTAGGGATGAACCTGCTCGGCGCGCGGCTGCCGACCTTCGGGCTGGGTGAGAACGTGATAATGCTCCTTCTCACTACCCCGGTCGTTTTCTATTGTGGCTGGATCTTCATCTCGGGTTCCTACTACTCGCTGCGCAGCCGCACCCTCAACATGAGCGTGCTCATAGCCACGGGCGTGCTCGCCGCCTACCTCTTCAGCGTCCTGATCACCTTCGTCGGTGGGGAGACGTTCTACGAGGCCGCGGCCATGCTCGTCACCTTCGTCCTCTTCGGCCACTGGATGGAGATGCGCTCCAGGCGCGGCACCAGCGACGCCCTCAGGGCGCTCTTCGACCTCGTGCCGCCTCAGGCGACGGTAGTCAGGGACGGCGAAGAGGAGACTATCCCAAGCAGCGAGGTACGTCTCGATGACACCGTGGTGCTCAGGCCCGGCGACAAGGTGCCCGTGGACGGCGAGGTCACGGACGGCGAGACGAGCATAGACGAGGCACTGGTCACGGGGGAGAGCGTTCCGGTCGCCAAGCGCCCGGGCGACCCCGTGATCGCCGGCTCGATCAACCGCAGCGGGAGCGTGCGCTTCAGGGCCACCGCCGTGGGTGCGGACACCACGCTCGCCCAGATCGTGGACCTCGTCCAGCAGGCGCAGAACTCCAAGGCCCCAGGCCAGAGGCTGGCCGATCGCGCCGCGGAGTACCTGGTGATCCTGGCCGTGGGCTCTGGCATCATCACCTTCCTTGCCTGGTACTTCCTCGGTGGCGCCGCGGCCATTACGGCCATGACGTTCGCGATCTCGGCGGTCGTGATCGCCTGCCCCGACGCCCTTGGCCTGGCTACCCCGACCGCCGTGGCGGTAGGCACGGGCATAGGGGCCAGGCACAACATCCTGATCAAGGACGCCGCGACCCTCGAGAACGTATCTCGCATAGACGCCATCGTCCTCGACAAGACCGGCACGCTTACGGAGGGCGAGCCTTCGCTCACCGACGTCTTCGCCCTGGACGGTAGAAGCGAGGATCAGCTTCTGCGGCTCGTGGCCCCGGCCGAGAAGAACTCCGAGCATCCTTTGGCCGAAGCGATCGTTGCGGGCGCCCGCGAGAGGGGCATAGAGGTCGGTGACGCCGCGAGGTTCGAGGCCGTAGCCGGCCACGGAATCTGGGCGGAGGTGGATAGCCATGCCGTGCTGGTGGGCAACCGCAAGCTTATGGACGAGGGTGGGGTGGATGTCTTTGATCTCGAAGATGAGGCTACTGCGCTCGCCGGGGCAGGCAAGACGCCGATGTTCGTTGCGGTCGACGGGGAGCCCTCTGGGCTCGTTGCCGTGGCGGATAAGATCAAGCCGAGCGCCAGGGACACCTTGAGACGCTTCGAGCAGATGGGAATCGAGGCGGTCATGATCACAGGCGACAACAAGAGGACCGCACAAGCCGTGGCCAGAGAACTTGGCATAGGGCGCGTCTTCGCCGAGGTGCTCCCCGCCGACAAGGCAAGGTACGTAGAGCAGCTCCAGGCCGAGGGCAAGCGCGTGGGGATGGTCGGTGACGGGGTCAACGACGCCCCGGCCCTCGCGCAGGCCGATATAGGGATAGCCATCGGCGCGGGCACCGACGTGGCAATCGAGACGGCGAAGGTCGTCCTGATGAAGAGCGATCCCTTCGACGTCACCCGCGCCGTGGTGCTTTCGAAGGCCACCGTGAGGAAGATGAAGCAGAACCTGGTGTGGGCCTCGGTCTACAACGTGCTCGCCATCCCGGTGGCGGCGGGAGTGCTCTTCCCGGCCTACGGCATCATGCTCAGGCCAGAGTGGTCTGCCCTGTTGATGTCGCTCTCCTCCATCATCGTGGCCGTGAACGCCGTGCTCCTCAAGGGGGTCGAGGGCGAATTGGACGAATCGAAGTCGGACGGAAGGCCTCCGGAGCCCTTGCCGGCCACGTGAGCGGCGCCCTCCGATTTCTCCGGCTCGAACGAGACCCGACGTCGCTGGGTCCGCGTCAGCCGGCGTTATCGCGAAGCCCTACGCCGCCCGTCCCGCTCACGCCACCCGTAGCCGGTCATGCCCGGCGGCTCGTACACAGGTGGCGTCACGGCCACGAACAACGCCTCCACGTTCACGCCGACCGGAGGCGAAGCGTCGAAGGTGGATAGGTGTCGCGGTAGCCGAAGCCGACGATCGGCGTCATCCACTGGCGCGTACCAGCTCGATCCGCTGGATTAGGCTGAACCCCCAGGGCCAGCGCCACGGCGTCGCGCCAACCAACCGAAGCGGAGTGCCCCGAGTGTGCCCGACCGGGTCGGGCATACGACCGTGGAAGGGCAAAAAGCCCCGCCGGAAGTCCCACACGAGCGCCCTGCCGCCCGGGCGCAGCACGCGGTCGATCTCGGCCAGGCCCGCCGCCGGGTCGGCCCAGTGGTGCATCGAGAGCGTGCTGACGACCACATCGAACGACCCGTCGCCGAAAGGCATCGACGCCACGTCGCCCATTAGGAAGGACGGCAGGCGCCCGGGCGGGAGGCGCCCGAAGCTTTCGCCCGCCCCCTCGGCGTTGGCCCTGGCGCGCCCGATCATCGCCGGATCCAGGTCGAGACCGGTGGTATCGAGGCCGTGCCGGCGGGCCAGCCGTATCGACAGGTGACCCGGCCCGCAGCCCACCTCGAGAACCCGCGCGCCGTCCGGGGCAACCTCCTCGGCTACCGCCGCGACGTCGGCGGCGATGGGCCCGAAGAGCGAGCCGAAAAAGAGCCGGCTCATCGCGTCGTAGGCGGCGGTATCGCCGATGAGGATACCGCCCCGCTCCCCTTGCCCCGTCGCGGCTCCGCGCCCGTGTCGCCCGACGTGCCGCGCGACGTGCCGCCCGACGGCGATGCCCGCCGCGCACGCAACGACCGCTCCGAGCAAGATCATTGACTTTCGAGGTCTACTCATCACGACTCCTCTGCGTATCCGAGATCCGGCTTTTTTGCTTGCCGCTTGCGCCACCCGTACCGGGTCATGCCCCGCGGCTTGTACACGTTCAGCGCCAGGATCACGAGCAACACCACCATGCCGCCGACGGAATGGACGAGCGTGCTCCCCAGCGACCGGAGATCTTCGCTCGATGTTCTCGGATCCGCTGCTATGTCTGCGAAGTAGCCGATCGTCTGCGTTTCCACCAGCAAGACGACGGTGGCAATCACGGTCAGAAGGAGCGAGACCAGGACCCAGTAGTACCGGAACAAGCCCCACCTGGTCCCAAGTGACATGACAAGCCCGGTAAGCAGCGCGGCGAGGGCCAACGGGACGATGACGTACCAGGCGATCAACTCCATCGCGAGATAGCATCCACGCAACGTCTTCGCATTCTGGCTGGTCGCAGCGGCAAGGTCGAGGGCAACATAGCCGGCGACCGCGCCGATCCATCCGACCGAGAGGGCGATATGCGCGGCGAGCGCGAACTTGCGGAGGCGCGGTCCCATGATCATCCGCAATGGCCCTCCGGCGGGGCGTGTGCTTCCATGAAGCTGGAGGGCGAGACTTGGCCACCAGCTTTACCGGACGATGTGTGGCGACCGGGGCCGTGCCCGCTGAGGAGCAAGATACCTACCAGCAGGACCAGGACGATCACGACGATCCCGGTCGCTTTCACCCAGCGCGGCGTCCCGGGATAGGAAGGCCGGTTACCCATGTGCGTCTCCTCTCTTCTCGCCCAGTCGTCGAGGCTATTATCCGTTGCGCAGCCAGTTTACGATACATTATGTCTCGGTGTCAAACATATTGTATTAGTAGCGTCGTCGTGTATACTGGAAAGGTGCCGAGGCTGTGGGACGAGACGATTGAGGCGCACCGCGCGGCGGTGCGAGAGGCGATCCTGGACACGACCGGGGCGCTGGTGGCCGAGCACGGGCTGCTGTCGGTGACGATGTCGCGGGTTGCCGAGGAAACCGGCATCGGGCGCGCGACGCTCTACAAGTATTTCCCGGACGTCGAATCGATCCTGCTCGCCTGGCACGAACGTCACATCGGCGGCCACCTCGAACGTCTCGCCGGGATCAGGGACCGGTCTGGCGACCCTCGCAAGCGGCTCGAGGCCGTGCTCGGGGCCTACGCACTAATCGAGCACAGGCGCCACGCCAGCGAACTCTCGGCGCTCCTGCATCGGGGCGAGCACGCCGACCGAGCGCGGCAGCACCTCACGGACGTCGTCCGGGACCTTCTGAGGGAGGCCGTGGATACGGGCCACGTCCGGGACGATATCGCTCCCGAGGAGCTAGCGAGCTACTGTCTCTCCGCACTCGCAGCAGCCAGCAGCCTGCCGAACGAGGCCGCGGTCCGCCGGCTCGTAGCTGTCACTCTGGACGGATTGCGTCCCCCGCGCTGACCGAGCGCTCAGACGCCCTTCTTACCGGAGGAGCTCGCCCGATTGGCGAAAGCTGCCCAGGCAAACGAACAATCTTGCTCATGCGCCACAGATCCTGCGTGCGATACTGGGTTCAGGCGTAAAGAAGGGAGGTGCGGCCATGAGCGACGGTTCGAAGGTCCTCCTCGGGGTATTGGCCGGCGCGATAGTCGTCCTGTTGTTCGTTTCGACCCTCGGTGGGGGCACCATGATGGGCAGCATGGGTTCGATGATGGGTGGCGGCATGATGGGCGGTGGCATCTTCGGCATGCTTTTCGCCGGGCTGTTCTGGGCGGTGCTCGTAGCCCTACTCATCGCATTGGTTGTCTGGATCGTCAACCAAACTCAGCAGCGACGTTAGCCCGCAGGAGCCGACTCCCTGCCCGACATAGAAGGCTTGGCCCGTGCTGCAGGGCACCGACATCCTTATCACCGGCGGCTACGGCACCGTGGGACGCCGCGTGGCGGCGGATCTCGCGCCCGACTACCCGGACCGGGTAGTCGTGGCGGGCCGGAGCGCCGAGAGGGCCGCGCGGCTCGCGACCGAGCTCGGGCACGGCGCGCGGGGCCGCCGCGTCGACGTCGGCGATCCCGATTCGGTGGAGGCCGCCTTGGGCGGTGTTGGCGTGGTGGTGAGCTGCATCGACCAGCCCGAGCCGCACCTGTTGCGGGCGGCGATCGCGCGTGGGCTGGCTTACACGGACATCGCGCCGCACCTCATGACCCGCCGCCCCACCGAAGCCATGAAGGCCGAGGCGACACGGACGGGCGCCAGAATCGTGCTGGGGAGCGGGCTCGCGCCCGGCATCTCGAGCCTGCTCGCGCGCCTGGGAGCGGACAGGGTCGGCGCCGTCGAGAGCGTGGAGGTGGGCGTGCTGCTCTCCGTCGGCGACGCCTACGGGCCCGCATCGCGCGCCTACCTTATGGAGGAGATGGTCATGCCCTACGCGGTGCGTTTCGAGGGCAGCGAGTTGCCGACGAGGCCCTTCGCCGCGTCCGCCCGCGTTAACTTCCCGCCCCCTCTTGGAGAGCGAAGGTCTTATCTGTTCCCGTTCTCCGATCAGGTCTACTTCCCCAAAACCCTCGGTGCTCGTACGGCGCTCTCCCGCTTGGCGCTCGAACCGCCGTGGCTCGGAGCACTGTTGTCTGTGCTCGTGCGGCTAAGGGTGACGGCGATGCTCGGGCGCCGGGCTGGCGCAGAGGAAAGAGTCCAGCGCCTCAACGCGTGGCTGAGTCGCAGGTACGAGGGGCGCAACAGGTACGGAGTCGCCGTGGAGGTCAAGGGAGCGCGTGGCCGGGTTCGGGCTTCTATGGTGGGCCGCGGCCAGGCTACCGGGACGGCGATAGGCGCGGCAGCGATGGTGCGCGCGCTCGCCGAAGCAGAGGTCGATCAAGCGGGGATCTGGCTGGCGGAGGAAGTCGTGGCGCCGGAGTCGTTCTTCGGACGCCTGGCGACCCGTGGCCTCTTGCCAACGGTCGAAACACTCGAAGGCTCGCACCTCGTTGGGCACGGCAAGGGTGGTGGGTAAGCCAAGTCCGCAAAGGTCGAGCGGCTCCGTACCCGATTTCGCGGGGTGCGATCGTGCGAAGTCCTCCACAAGCCCTTCGGTAAAGCGCGGCCCCGGTATCCCAAGAAAGGCAACCGACTCTCACCCCTTTGCGCCTGAGCGCTCGCACCCGCCGGGGTCGGCAGCGGGCCCAACGCGGGGTGCTGCGCCGGGGTTTCGCTTGCGCTATCCTGTGCGCTCGTAAGGGTGATTGCGGCGAATTTGGGGAGCGCGCGGCGATGGCGCGTCGATCGTGGGAAGGGAAGACGGTTCACCGTACCCCCTGGGGCCGGCAAGGCGCGGGCAGACCCCGTCGATGGACTGCGGGGCCAGGGTCTCCTGGCCGCGCGTCGCACGCGGGCGTCGACTACGGCTTGACAATGGCATGCGGAGAGGAGGCACGCCCGCGGGTAGGTCAACTCGATAACTCGATAGGTAGGGATGCGATTGCGGGCTTGAGGGCAGCGCGGAAAACGAGGAACGACCACCGAGCGAGCGAACAATACGGAAGGAGAGGCCATGGATAGCCAGGACGCGTTCACGACAGATACTGCGGGGCTCCCCGAAGCGTCGAGCCCGAGCGTGGTTCGCCTCCAAGACGGCGACGGCTTCGATCTCGACATCCGCCCCGTGCGCAAGAAGATAGGCGACGCCGAGGTGCGCATGCTCGGCTACAACGGCTCGATCCCGGGCCCCACCCTGCGGGTCGATCAGGGCTCGGAGATTACCGTCAACGTGAGAAACGACGGCGACGTAGATGCGACCGTCCACTGGCACGGCCTGCGCCTGGAGAACCGCTACGACGGGGTGCCCGAAGAGACGCAGGCTCCGATCGCGCCCGGGGGGACCTTCTCCTACAGGCTGCTGTTTCCCGACCCCGGACTCTACTGGTACCACCCCCACATCCGCGAGGACTACGCCCAGGAGATGGGCCTGTACGCTCCCATAGTGGTCGAGCCCTCAGACCCCTCCTACTGGCCCCCCGCGGATAGGCAGATGACCATCACCTTAGACGACGTCCTGATCGAGGACGGCAAGATGGCCCCCTTCAGCCACTCGGGGCCCAACTTCGTGGCGATGGGCCGCTTCGGGAACGTCATGCTGATAAACGGCGAGACCGAGTTCTCCGGCGAGGCGGCCGTGGGGGAGGTCGTGCGCCTGTATCTGG
>Ga0126304_10000997_pt1 | contig 12675 bp, 14 predicted proteins | sample Plot25_FD_92538 | JGI IMG/M metagenome (GOLD analysis project Ga0126304, IMG submission 92538) | Serpentine soil microbial communities from UC McLaughlin Reserve, CA, USA - Plot25 | ecosystem: Environmental > Terrestrial > Soil > Grasslands | place: USA: UC McLaughlin Reserve, Lake County... | reverse complement strand
CGGCGGTCGAACGGCACGACGAAACCGGATCCTCGTGCCTCGCCGTCGAAACGGCCGACGATCGTCTGGGCACCTCGGGTAAGAATCCGAAGAATGCGTCCTTCCGCGCGACCATCGTTCCCGATGCGTTCGATACGCGCGACCACCCGGTCCCCGTGCATCGCCTGATTGAGGTTGCTGCCGGAGATGTAGAGGTCACCGGAAAGGCCCTCCACGGGCTTGTCCGGTGCCACGAATCCAAACCCTCGCGGATGGGTCACAATCCGGCCGACGACCACGTCCATCATGTCGGCCAGGCCGAGCCGGTTGCCCCTGGTCTCGAGCAGCGCTCCGCGGGCCACGAGATCAGCCAGCAGCCGCTTGAACGTGGCGCGGTCCTCCGTCGCGATGCTGAGCCGCTGCTCGAGTTCCCGCGGCGTCGCCGGATGGCTGACGTTGTCGCGGATCAGCCTGAGGAGCTGGTCGTGATTCATTATTGGCATCTTACTGTGCGGGCGCGGACGTCAGTTCCCGGTCGCGGCAAATTTTCCAACCGCCCTTCAAGTGGCTGAGTCTACAGAGCGTGTGACCGCAAGCGTGGCCTCAGAGGTTACAGATCTCGACCTGGTTCGCCTGGCGCAGGCGGGGGACGTGGATGCGTTCGGCGAGCTTGTCGAACGGAACCGCCGTGCCGTGTTCCGCGCTGCGCTGGCAGCGGTCGGGTCCGCCACCGAAGCTGATGACGTCACCCAGGAGGCGTTCGTGACCGCGTGGCAGAAGCTCTCCGGCTTTCGCGGCGACTCGCAGTTCCGCACCTGGCTGCTGTCGATTACCTGGCGGAAGGCAATCGACCGGCGCAAGTCGATCGGCCGCTGGCTCAAGCTCGCGGCAAGCGCCTCGCGCGACGCCACTGGTGACGACCGGTCGGACCTGATCGAGCGTGTACCGTCGCCGCAGCGCCCCCAGGACACTATCCTGCAGTCGAATGAACTGCAGCAGCAGGTTCGCAAACTGATCCGAACGCTTCCTCGAAAGCTGCGCGACGCGCTGCTCCTCGCAGGATCCGGCGAACACACCTACGAAGAAATCGCCGAGATGCTGGGTGCGCCCGTCGGCACGGTGAAATGGCGGGTGGCGGAAGCGCGCCGAGTGCTCAAGCGCAAGCTCGCCGCAGTGGGATATGGCAATGAGTAATCACGATTTTCAAGAGCCATCGCTCGACGACGCAATCGATAGCGCCGTGCGGGACATCATGCGGCTCGACCCGCGTGCGGGTTTGCGGCGCAGAGTGCTGTCGCAGCTCGACGCGCCTGCAGCTTTCAGGTCCCGCATGTCTCGCTTGCTCGTGCCGTTCGGGGTGCTCGCAGGTATTGCTCTGGCGCTACTGGTTGTGCTTCGCCAGCCGATGCAACCGACCAACCGGACGAGTACATCAGCGCCGGCACCGGCTGCGGCGGCACCAACGCCTCCAGTGGCCATGGCAACGGCACCGGCTCCGCCCTCCAGTGTTGCGGCTCCATCTTCTGGCAGTACGAAGGTGCGACCGCGCGCACCGCGCCCGCCAATCGCCGCTTCGAGCGAGACGATTTTTGGACCCCGTCGCGATCGTGTGTCTGCCGCCGGGGTGACACCGCCGGTGGACTCACCAGAAGCGCTGGTGGTGCTGGAACCAGCAGGTGCTCTACCGCCGCTCGTGCTTCCCGCTCTGATCATTCAGCCGCTGAATCTGGATGCGCTTCCCGGACGCATCCGCTAGACGCAAAGAGGAAGACACATGTTGAAGAGGCTGCTGGGGACGACCGCTCTGCTCACCTTGAGCATCGCTCATGGAATAGCGGCCCGCTCGCAGGAGCAGAACGCACCAAATGCTCAGGAGGTACCGCAATCCCCATCCAAGCCGCAGGAAGGTCCCGCTCCGAACATACCGCGCCCGGTTGGACAGTTGATGAACATCAGGCTGGAGTTCACCATCACCGACTCACGCGCAACCGCCACGCCGACTTCGAAGACGGTAACGATGGTGCTCTCGGATCGTGCCAATGGCCGCATCCGCACGCAGGGTGAAGTCAGGACGCAGGATGGGCGCCGCCTCCCGATCACGCTCAACCTCGACGCGCAACCCGAGATAACGCGCGACAACCGCGTCAAGGTCAACGTGACGCTGGAATACAAACCACAGGCGGGAGAAAGCGAAAGCGAGGAGAGAACGACTACGAGTATCGGCGAAGCGATGACGGTGATTCTCAACGACGGGAAGGCACTGGTCGTTTCGCAGTCAGCCGATCCGCACTCCGATCGCAAGGTGAAGATCGAAATGAAGGCGACGTTCTTGAAGTAGTGCAGCCCTTCAGGGCTGCCGATTAATGCAGCTGCCTGGGATCGGTCCAGCCGGATAAACCGGTGACCGCGTTGAACTGCCGCAGCAGCCGGCCCATCAACTGATCGCTGTTGTCTTGCGCACAGAGCTGGTCGATGCGACCGAGCACTTTAGCCAGCGCCGCGTCAGCATCGGTGATGGCGCGCTCCGAGAAGGATTCTCTCTGCCGGGCCAGCTGTTCCCGATGCTTGAGGAACTCCTGGCGATAGAAGTCGACAGGAAGACAGACAGGGGCGCTCAACACCGGATAGGGTCTAACGCGTGCCATGCGACTCCTCGCGTGGGTCATGTTGATGGATGGTTCGAGTGTAAACGCGTCTCCTGGAGCTGTCAACGGGCTAGCGGACCCGGCGCGCGACGGCATAGCCGCTAAGACATCCGAGGAACATCCCGCCGACGAGCAGCAACACCGTCAGCGGCGCTGACAGAAATGTCATTCCCCCACCGAGGACCGGCGTGATCGCGGGGGAAAACCTCATCCTTACGAAGATGTGAGCGACAGCGAGCGCACCCAGCGCGACCAGCGCGCCAAGCCCACCCTGCAGGATCCCTTCGACGACGAACGGACCGCGGACGTAGGTGAATGGCGCGCCGACGAGCTGCATGATCTCGATCTCCGCGCTCCGCGCGGCAGCAGCGAGCCGGACCACATTGGCAACGGTCATCGCGGCTGCAATCGCCAGCAGCAGAACGATGATTCCGCCGGCGACTCGCACGCCCCGCACGACAGCATTGAGGCGCGCCAGCCACTCGCGATCGTAGCGGACATCGATGGCACCAGGCATGGCGCGGAGAGCAGAGGCCAGCCCATCGACCGCGCCGGTGACATCTCTGACCTCCGGCTTCAGCTGGATGTCGAACGACGCCGGAAACGGATTGCCGCGCAGCGCCGTCGCGGCACCGGCGAGATCGGGGAAGTCGGTGCGGAACCGGGCGGCAGCATCCTGCTTGGACGTGTAGCGGCGCTCGCGCGCCATCCCGCTCGTCGCAATCATGTCGTCGATGTTCTTCAGCTCATCGCTCGTGGCGGTGTCAGCAAGATAGACCGACATCTCGGCCGACTCACCCCAGCGCGACACGAGGCGCTGGAGATTCACATTGAGAAGCAGGAAGAAGCCGAGAACGAACAACCCGGCAGCGATCGTGAGGATCGCGAGTGCGGCTGCCCTGCGCCCGCGCCACAGGCTTGCCGCCGCCGTCTCGAAGAAGTACCGAAGTGCGTGCATTACGTCATCTCGACGATCTGGCCGTGATCGAGGGTCACGGCGCGACGTCCGACACGCCGGATCAATTCACGGTCATGGGTGGCGACGACTACTGTCGTGCCTCTCGCATTGATCTCGCGGAACAGGTTCATGATCTCGAGCGAGAGATCGGGATCGAGGTTTCCGGTAGGTTCGTCGGCGAGGATGATGACCGGATCGTTGACAATGGCGCGGGCGATCGCGACTCGCTGCTGCTCGCCGCCCGACAATTCCTGCGGGTATGCGCTGACTCGATGCTGCAGTCCAACCCACTTGAGAACCTGGAAGGTGCGGCGCTGCTGCTGTGTTGCCGGCATGCCCAGAACGCGAGGCACGAACGCCACATTCTCGAGCACCGTCTTGGTGGGAAGCAGCTTGAAATCCTGGAAGACGAAGCCGACCGACCGGCGATACGCCTGGACCTGCGCCGCGGTGAGCCGCGCCAGGTTACGCGTCCCGACCACCAGCTGCCCCTCGGATGGCACGTCCTGCCGGAGCAGCAGCCGCAGGAAGGTGGACTTCCCTGCCCCGCTCGATCCGGTGAGAAAGACGAAGTCTCCCTTGTCGATTCGCAGCGATAAATCGCGGAGCGCGTAAACGCCCCGCGAGTAGATTTTGGATATGTGTTGGGCTTCGATCACACGCCTTTGGGGCCGGCAGCCTTGACGTCCGGTGACGCGTCGGCTTCGAACGTCTTGAAATTCTCGATGAACATGCGGGCCAGTTTGTGCGCCTGCACGTCGTAGGCGGCGCTGTCGGCCCAGGTGTTGCGCGGGTTGAGCACTTCCGGCGGCACGCCCGGCACCGACTGCGGAACCTCGAGGTTGAATACCGGATCGACCACGAACGACACGTTGTCGAGCGCACCCGACAATGCCGCGTCGATCATCGCCCGTGTGTGAGCGATCTTCATGCGCTTCCCCAGGCCATACGCACCGCCGGTCCAGCCGGTGTTCACCAGCCACACTCTGGCGTTGTGCCTGGCGATCCGCTGCCCCAGGAAATCCGCGTACACGGTTGGATGAAGAACCATGAAGGGCGCGCCAAAGCACGTGCTGAATGTCGCCTTCGGCTCGGTGACGCCCTTCTCCGTTCCGGCGACCTTGGCGGTGTACCCGGAAAGGAAGTGATACATCGCCGCCGACGGGGATAGCCTCGCCACCGGCGGGAGCACGCCGAACGCGTCGGCGGTCAGCATGATGATGTGACGAGGATGGCCGGCCTGCCCGGAGGGGACCGAGTTCTCGATGAACTCCAGCGGATATGCGCCGCGTGTGTTTTCGGTCAGCGAGTCATCGTTCAAATCCAGGTGACGGGTGCCGGCATCCATCCGGACGTTCTCGAGGACGGTTCCGAAGCGCCGCGTGGTGTCGAAAATCTGCGGCTCGGCCTCGGCCGAGAGCTTGATCATTTTGGCGTAACAGCCCCCCTCGATATTGAAGACGCCGTCTTCACTCCAGCCATGCTCGTCGTCGCCGATCAGGTTGCGGTGAGGATCGCTCGAGAGCGTCGTTTTTCCAGTGCCCGACAAGCCGAAGAACAGCGCCACGTCGCCGGCGGCACCGACGTTGGCCGAGCAGTGCATCGACATGACATTACGCAGCGGAAGCATGTAGTTCATCACCGTGAAGATCGACTTCTTGATCTCACCCGCGTAACTCGTGCCGCCGATCAGCACCACCTTCTTCGCGAAGTTCAGCAGGATGAACACTTCCGAGTTCGTCCCATGCGCCTTCGGATCGGCGGTGAGCCCCGGCATATCGATAACGGTGAATTCAGGCGTGTGCGCCGGTTGCCCTACCGAGTCTGGCGCCTCGATGAACATGTGCCGCGCAAACAGGCTGTGCCACGCCTGCTCGGTGATAATACGGACGGGCATGCGGTAGCGGGGGTCCGCGCCGGCGTAGCAATCCTGAACGAACAACTCCTTGCCCTCGACGTAGTTGAGCATCCGCTGATAGAGCGCATCGAAGCTCGCCGCATCGACCGGACGATTCACCCTCCCCCATGCGACCTTGTCGGCGCTCGAAGGCTCGCGGACGATGAACTTGTCGTTGGGCGCCCGGCCTGTGTGCTGTCCGGTCCGGCAGACGAGCGGGCCATCCGCGGAGATCGATCCTTCACGGCGCCGCACCGCTTCCTCGTACAACGCCGGAGTGCTCAGGTTCCAGTAAACCCGGGCCACGTTGGTGATGCCATGGTCCTCGAGACCGGTTGCCTGCTGCTGCGCCTGTGACATTGCTCCTCACTGAGTCAGGGTCCCCGCGGGACACTGGTTAGATACTTGCTGATGGGGCGTGTGAAACGCCTGAAACCCGTCGATCGTACCGCACACAACTGCGAACTTCCAACTAGGTCGCGGCCGGCCGGGCGCTGTTCAGCGGCGGAGCGACCGCAGAGTGGTTGAAGGAAAGTACCGCCGCAGGACCGCCTCCGGTGTGGCCCCGGCGCGAAGCCGCGCGAGCGCCCCGGCCTGGCAGAGCCCGACGCCATGACCGAAGCCGGTGCCCTCAAAGGCGAACACGTTGTCAGCGCGGCGAACAGTGAAGAGGGCGCTCCGGATGCTGCGGGCGCCGAAAGCGGCCGTCAGAATCGTCCGCAGGTCCTCACCCCGCACGAGCTTCCCCTGTTGTCCGCTGATCGCAATGGTGTTCGCGCGTCCCGAGCCATCGCGATCGACGATGCTGATCCCGTCGAGCCGGCGGCCAACCCTGGTCCGGACGTCGGTGTTCAATGCGCGAAGCATCGCCGCCGCCGGCACGTCGTAGTGCCACGCCGCATGCGCCAGGGCCTCCACACCGTCGTCTGGTGCAGCCTTCAGGTACGGGCGCGGCGAGCCGCCCCACGCGCCGACCGGCGTGTTGGTGTAACCGCCGCAGTCGGCGTTGAAGAGCGCCAGCACAGGCGCCTTGCCGTGCCACATCACGACGCCGGCCGTCCTTCCGACTGCTTCACCGGCGGGACCGGCCCAGCGGGAGGTCTTCAGCCGCGACGGTTCATACAGCTGGCAGTGAGTCGTCGAACACAGGTCGAACCCGTCCCTGGCGTGACGCCCCTGGCTCGCAATCGCGTAGGTGCGGCCGACGATCGCCTGCACCTCGAACATCTGCTCCATGAGTGCGGCGTCACCGGAAGGAGGAGCAAATTCCGAGATGATCGCCGCGTGGACATACTGCTCGATCGAGACTCGGCGGATAGCATTGCCGTCCTCCGCAATCTGGATCCTCAACGTCTTCGGAAATGTCTGTTCGACCGACGGAAGATTGGCGCGAGAGGGGGGCTTCGAGCATGCCGACGCGAAGATCGCGGCGGCCGCCAGCAGCGGCGCGAGCATCGCTTGCCTTGCTCTCATGCCTATCCTATCGGCATCGCGCCTGGATGTCGTCAACAGACTCATGCGGTCATGGCGTAGATCACGACGTTGACCGCGAACCGCGTGTTGTCCTCACGCTGGAATCGCTTGTTGCGCCAGTCGTAGTCCCACTCGCACCCGTAGTCCTTGTTGCTGTAGAGCACACCGACGCGCCCGCCATGTTCCACGGCGCGGAGGTAGTCGTGAACGATGTCATCGCCCCAACCGTTCAATTCGTGGGACGTCCGCGGTGGGCCGTCGAACCGGAAAAAGCTGCGATAGATCGGGTGCGTCGGCGCGAGCTTCGGCATCCTGCCGCGCTCGCCGAAGACGACGCGCATTTCGTCTTCGAAACTCCTTGCGTAGAGTCCGTTGACGTCGTGATTGCAATCGTCGGAAAACAGCAGCCCGCCATGCTCGACGAACGAGCGAAGGTGATCCCGCTCCTTCTGACTGAACCGGACCAGCTTGTGGCCGGTCATGAACAGGAACGGAAACGCCAGCAGGTCGTCGGATGAGGCAGCGATGACGACCTCTTCAGGAAAAACCCGGATCGACGTGTATTCGACGACGGAATTGAGGACGTTCGCCGCGACCTTCGGGTTGTAATCCCAGTCTCCGGAGTCATAGCGGAGCCGGGCGAATACGAATTCTGACGCCCGGGGCCGCCCCTGGTCCGCTAACGGATCCGTCATCTTCGCCATTCTAGCCGGGGGACCATCTATAATGGAGCCGGTTACCTGTAAACGTTTGAAGCAACAGGGCGTAATCATGTCAGGTGTTCAAGCGGCCGGATCCCCTGGCCGTGAGGCGGATGGCGCGGCAGCCTCCGCAGTCAAGGCAGCGCAGGCCGAGGGCCGGCACGCCGACGCAAGAGAACGATACGCGGAGCTCGTCGCCCGTCACCAACGGCGTGCGTCGCGCATCGCGTTTCATTACTTGCGGGACGCAGCCGAAGCGGACGAAGCGGTGCAAGACGCTTTCATGAAGGCGTATACGCACCTGTCGTCATTCCGCGAAGAGTTGCCTTTTGAAGTCTGGTTCACGCGCATCCTGATCAACGGGTGCCTCGACCGCATCAAGGCGAGGACGCGACGGGAACGCTGGATGACTTCGATGCCGGATGGACCCGGCGGAGAGCGCGATTTTGCCGAGCGGACCCCCGGGCGCGGGCCGACGCCGGAAGCTCAGCTGCTCTCACGGGAGCGTCGGCGGCGGCTGGCCGACGCACTGGGCAAGCTGCCCGACAGGCAGCGGACGGTGTTCATGCTCAGTCACTATGAGGGCTGCACCTCGCGCGAGGTCAGTGCCATGACGGGATTGAACGAATCGACGGTGCGGGTGCATTTGTTCCGGGCGATCCGCAAGCTGCGTGTACTGCTCGGTGAATCGACCGTGGACGATGGCGGCAAGGAGACACAGCGTGGCAATTCTTAACCGACTGACCGACGGTCACCTCGACGACGCCGCACTTGCGGCGATCTGGACGGGCGACCTGGAGTCTGCCGAGACCAGCGCGGATCCCCATCTGCGCCGCTGTGCCGAGTGCCGGGTGCGATACGCGGCGTTCGGCTCCTGGATGAGCGACATCCGCTCCGAGGCGCTGTCCGAAGCCGATGAGGCGTTCCCCGCGGATCGGCTGGTTGCGCAGCAGGCACAGATTCTCCGCCGCATCGAGGCATCCGAGCGGCCCGCTCGCGTCATCGCATTCCCGAACGCCGTCACTGGTGTGACCTCCCGGCGTTCGTCCGTTGCGCGCTGGGTAGCGGCAGGTGTGGCGGCCGGCGTGATCGCCGGCGTCGGTATCGGCCAGATGATGGATTTGCGCCATCTCGGCGCGCCCCAGCGATTCCCCCCACAGGTGGCTGTCAACCCGCCGCGTCCGGATGCGAATCCGTCCGGTCCAGTCGTCATACCGGCGAGCGCGATCGGCAACGAGGAAACCCAGCTCGCGGATCTGGAAGCGATGTCGACTCCCAGGTACGACACGCTGCGTGCCTACGATGAGTTCACCCCGCACGCAGCCGATTACGTCAAGCCCAGGTAATCCTTGGCCGTTTCGCAACCGCTGATCTTCCGTAAGGGCCTCGACATGAAAGAGGCTGTCGCTGGCGAGCTCTCCGCGGCCTATGACAGCCGGGTCGTCGATGGCGTCCGCGAACAGGACTACACCTACGTCTCAGGCCGGCTGACCGTGCATCTCGCGCGCGAGTTCGGCTTTTGTTATGGAGTCGATCGAGCGGTCGACTACGCCTACCAGGCCCGCCGTCGATTTCCTGGACGGAACGTGTTCCTCACCGGCGAGATCATCCACAATCCGCACGTCAACGACCGCCTCCGGGCTGAGGGGATCCGGTTCCTCTCGGACGAGGGAGAAGACAGCGCGGCGCTTGGGCCCGACGACGTAGTGATCCTGCCCGCATTCGGAGTGACCGTGAGCGATATGGCCCAACTCTCCGCACAGGGTTGCACGCTCGTCGACACGACGTGCGGTTCGGTCCTGAACGTGTGGAAGAACGTCACCCGCTATGCGCGCGACGGGTTCACGTCGATCATCCACGGCAAAATCCGCCATGAGGAGACGCGGGCGACCGCCTCCCAGGCGCTCAAGTTTCCGAACGGCCGCTACCTCGTCCTGCTGGATCGCGAGGAAGCCGCCATCGTTTGCGACTACATCCGCAACGGTGGCGATCGCGACGGCTTCCTGACCCGCTTTGGTAAGGCCGCCTCGCCGGGATTCGACCCCGATCAGGATCTGGTGCGTGTGGGATGTGCGAACCAGACGACCATGTTGATGACCGAGTCGCTGGAGATCGGCGAAATGTTCGGCGCGGCGATGCGCGCTCGCTACGGTGAAGATGCCCTGACGCAGCATTTCCGGGCGTTCGACACGATCTGCAGTGCTACCCAGGAGCGGCAGGACGCCGTCATAGCGCTCCTGGACGCACACAGGCTCGACCTGATGGTGGTCGTCGGTGGTTACAACAGCAGCAACACCTGCAACCTGGCGCGGATCTGTTCCGGCAAAGCCCCGACTTTTCACATCGCCGAACCGGGTGCACTCCTGTCGGCAAACGAGATCCGTCACCGGCCGGTTGGGGCACCATCGACGGTTCAGGGGCTGGAAGCGGTGGGTCAGAACTGGCTGCCGACCGAAGGTCCTGTGGTAATCGGACTGACGGCGGGCGCGTCGACACCGAACAACATCGTTGGAGAGGTGATCAGAAGGCTGGACACTCTCGCGAATCAGTGATCCTCACCTCTCGATCCTGGCGAGTTCAGGCGCGGAGGCTTCGGTCAGAACGATTCTGACCTTGCGACCTCTCTGCCGGCTCAGAAATCGGTACAAATCGCTGCCCGGCTTGACCATGACGGTGGCCTGTTCCCCGAGCGCGAAATACCCTTCCTGGACCTCGTGATCGGCCGAGGAGACCTGCACGGTGACGACCGTCTCGTCCTTGTCGGACGTCCGGCCGGCGGCCAGCGCCATCAACAGCAGGGCCAGCGTCACCCAGGCGGTACTTGCGTGCTTCATGTCCGCGCTCCACGGTGCGTCGCCTCGCCGAGTCGACGCGACGAGGGTCGATTGAGCAATCGCACTGCCACCCGCCATGTGCTTTGTTCGCAGATACATAGAAAACCGGCGGTTGAAAAGTTGAGACCCGCACCGGCTCCACAGGCGGTAAACACGTGACCTACTCGCGGTCGTATTACCCTCGTCCTCGATCATCGCTGGAGAAAGCAACTCACATGGCAAGACACATTGGCTGGACGCTGACGTTTTGCGTCCTGATCGGCTCGGCGGCGCAGACAAGCGCGACCCCTCGTTGGCAGATGCACGAGGAGCAGCAGGGCTTGCAACCAAAGACGGATAAGAAGCCCGACGAGCACCGCGGTCCGTGGATCTGGTGGAAAGACGACGCGGCGAAGACCGAATTGAAGCTCACGGCAGAGCAGGTCGCGGAAATCGACCGGATCTTCCAGGCGAACATGACGAAAGCCAAGCCCCTCAAGGAGGAAATCACGCAGCTCGAGGCGGCGCTGAACCAGACGATGCGCGCCAACACAGCCGAGGTTGTGGTTGTTTCACAGCAAGTCGACAAAGTCGAAAGCAAGCGCGCCGAGCTCAATAAGATGCGCGTGCTGATGCTGTACCGGATGCATCGCGTGCTGACCCCCGAGCAGAATGCAAAGTTTCAGGCAATGGTAGACCGATGGGACGCGGCCCGGAAGAAGGACCCGAATTCCGGCGGGCGCCGCAGGTAAGCAATCGTCGTCGACGTTTCGTTCAATTGGAGGATTTTCGTGAGTAAGACCGCACGCACATTGGCCGCAACAGGCCTCGTCCTGGCTTCGGTGATTCCGGCAATCGCGCAGCAGCCGCAGCCTGCAGCCCCTTCGCCGGACCGGGTCAAGGCACTCATCGCCGAGGCCATTCAGGGACAGCAGCCAACACCCACGATGATTGAAGCACCTTCCGGCCCGACCGTGAATCTCACGGAGCAGGAAGCCGTCTCGAGGGCCCAGGAGCGGAACCTGACGATCATCTCGGAACGGATCACGCCGCAGACCTGGGACTATTCGATGTCGGCAACCCGCGCGGTCTATCTGCCCAGCCTCACGTCGCAGGTCGGGAGCGTCAATCAAACCGACCTGAACACGAACTCGCTGTCAGGTGGTATCAAGACGACGAGCAACACGCAGAGCTGGTCTGCCGGTCTCACGAAGAATATGTGGCGAGGCGGCGGGAACTACAGCGTTCAGTGGACGAACAACCGTAACGAGACGAGCTCGACCAACTCGACGTGTAATCCGTGTTTCAGCGCGGGCCTGCAGGCGCTCTTCAGCCAGCCGATCCTGCAGAATCGCAAGATCGACAACACTCGCGCGACGATCCTCACCAACGAAATCAACCAGGACATCGCCGAGATCAATTTGAGCGGTCAGGTGGTCACGATCCTGGCGCAGGTGCGGAACGCCTACTGGGAGCTGGTGTATGCCCGTCAGGCGGTCGAGGCGGCTCAGCGCTCACTCGAGCTCGCCTCAAAGCTCGTCTTCGACAACCGGCAGCGAGTGGAAATCGGCACCATGGCCCCGATCGATATCGTGCAGGCCCAGGCCGAAGAAGCGAGCCGGCGCCAGCAGCTCGTCACCGCCCAGGCGACGCAGCGGAACAACGAGCTGGCGCTGAAGCGCCTGATCGTTCGCGGCACCGACGACGAGATCTGGCGCGCGACCATCGTCCCGGTGGACCGGCCAATCGTCACGGCGCAGCCGCTCGATCTCGAAACGGCCGTCACCAACGCGCTGAGCAACCGAACCGATCTCGCGGTGAACCGTAAGAACCTCGACGCCTCCGAGATCACGATCAAGAGTCTGACCAACCAGACACTGCCCTCGTTGAATGCCATCGGGCAGCTGAATCTTGCCGGCCGCGCGGGCGTCGGGGTTGCGCGTTTGAACCCCACCACCGGACTGCTGGAGTCACCCCCGGCCGGCGGCTACTTCGACAGTCTGCGCAACATCGGCACGTTCGAAGCGCCGACGTGGAACTTCCGCCTGCAGTTGAACTACCCGCTCGGCACGAGCTCGGCGAAGGCCAACGTGTCGCGGCAGCGGCTGCTGAAGCAGCAGCAGGAGGCGACGGTGAAGGCGACCGAGCTGCAGATTGCAACCGAAGTGACCGCCGCCGCACTCGCCGTCCGCAATTCGTTCGAAGCGAT
>Ga0126304_10000996_pt1 | contig 12685 bp, 8 predicted proteins | sample Plot25_FD_92538 | JGI IMG/M metagenome (GOLD analysis project Ga0126304, IMG submission 92538) | Serpentine soil microbial communities from UC McLaughlin Reserve, CA, USA - Plot25 | ecosystem: Environmental > Terrestrial > Soil > Grasslands | place: USA: UC McLaughlin Reserve, Lake County... | reverse complement strand
GCCCAACTCGGCGGCCAGGGCCCTGAGCATCTGCACCGTCCCCGACTTGGTCGCCGCGTAGACGCCCTGCCCCGGCTCGACGACCTGAGCCCGGATGCTCGAGAATGCTATGATGCTCCCCGAGCCGCGGCCCACCATGCCCCGCCCGAACTCCCGGACCAGACGGAAGGTGCCTTTCAAATTCAGGTCCACGACCTGGTCGAACTCCTCGTCGGTGTACTCCAGCAGCGGCTTCCTGACGTTGATGCTCGGCGTACTGACTAGTACGTCCGGCGTGCCCACGCGCTCCGCGACGGCGCTGACGCTCCTGGGGTCCAGCATGTCGAGTTCCACCGCCTCCGCCTTCCACCCCTGGGACCGGGCCTCCTCAGCCGTGCCCTCTGCAGCACCGGCGTCGGCGTCGGCGCAGAAGACGATGGCCCCGAAGGCCGCGAGCGCGTGCGCCCCCGCCTCCCCTATCCCACTTCCTGCGCCCACAACGAGCGCCTTCTTGTCCGTGAGATCGAACATCGAGCGGTAGTCAAACACGCGCATCCTTTCCGTAGCAGAAGTGCATGGCGGTAGCAGCGTACAGCTTGCAGGTGGTGAGGAGCTCGCCCACGCTCACCCACTCGTCCCTGTGGTGTGGGATCTCACGCTCCCCAGCCCCCGTGGTGACGATGGGTACGCCAGCCCACGTGCTCAGATACGTCCCGTCGGTCGCGCCGGGCACGCCGTTGTAGCGCGGCTCGTCTCCGGTGAGCTCCCGGTAGGCGGCCGACATCGCCCGTACCAGCGGGTCCTCTATCGGGGTCTCGGTCGGCGGGCGCTCCTCGATCACCTCTAGGTCGGCGTCGAAGTCCGGGTCCTCAGTCTCTAGCTTCGATAGACGCTGTTCTATGCGACGCACCAGCTCCTCGTGGGACTGGGCGGGTACGGTGCGGATATCCAGGGCGACGTAGGCGCTCGCGGGGATGACGTTGATCTGAGGCTCCCCGCAATCCGGACCCATCAATATCGTCGGCGTGAGGCTCGGGTAGCCGAGGAAAGGGTCCTCGCCGTGGCGTTCCATCACCTCCCGCTCTAGCTCCGCGACCGCCACCACGAACCGCGCCGCCCGGGTGACGGGGTTGACGCCGCTGCGGGGCATCGCCCCGTGCGCCATTCTGCCGCGGAACGTGACCGCTACCCGCAAGGCGCCCTTCTGCTTTATGCAGAGCTGGTTCTCCTCCGGTTCGCAGATGACGGCACCATCCACCTTTCCCGCATGTCCCCGCTCGATGAAGGACTTGATCCCGGCCATCATGCCCTCCTCGTCCACGGGATGACACAGGATGAGCCTGCCGGGAAAAGGAACGCCGGAGTCCTTGATCGCCTTGACGGCCACTACCGCCGCCGCCAGGTTACCCTTGGTGTCGCACGACCCCCGCCCGTAGATTCTATCCCCGACCCGCTCGGCTGCGAACGGCGCGTGCTCCCAGTCTCCCGCCCGCCCCTCGGTCACGACGTCTGTGTGCGCCTCGAAGAGCAACGTCTTCCCCGCCCCTCCCCCCTCCCACACCGCCCAGACGTTCGGGCGGCCTGGCGCGGCCTCCTCCACGTGGACCTCGAAGCCCGCACGCTCAAGGTAGTCCGCAACAAAGCCGGCTACTCGCTCCTCGTTGCCTCCGGCCTCTCCAGGACGATAGACGCTCGGGATGCGGACGAGTTCCTGCACCAGGTGCGCCAGATCCTCGCGGTCGATACGGCCCCACACCGCCTCCAGGAGCTTCTCGAATTCGGGGTCGGCGGCCGGCGCGGCGCAGCGCTCTGTCAAGGCTTATCCGAGGCCGCACTCGGGTCCGTAAGCCTCCAGCCTGTGTTTCACCGCGCTGAGGAAGCGAAGGGTCACGCCGCCGTCGAGGATGCGGTGGTCGAAGGAGACCTCCAGGTTCATCATGCTCCGGATAGCTATGGCGTCGTCCACGACCACGGGCCGCTTGACGACGGCCTCGGCCTGAAGGATTGCCGCCTGCGGGTGGTTTATGACCGGCGTGGAAGCGACGCTCCCGAGAGCGCCCGGGTTGTTCACGGTAAACGTGCCACCGGAGATGTCCTCGGTGCCGAGCTGCTTGGCACGCGTCCGCTTTACTGCGTCGTCTATCCTGCGAGCGAGGCCGACTATGTTCAGCTCGTCGGCATCGCGGATGACGGGGACAATGAGAGCGCCCTCCTCGAGGTCAACCGCGATTCCGACGTTTATCTGCTTTCTCAGAACGATCCTGTCCCCGTCCCACACGGAGTTGAGGACCGGGTGCTCCTTGAGACCCTCCACCGCGGCCTTGACGATGAACGGCAGGTAGGTTAGCTTGACGCCCTCGCGCTCGGCAAACGCCACCTTCTCCTTCTCACGCAGCGCGGCGAGGCCCGTCATGTCCACCTCGACCAGCGTCCAAGCGTGCGGTATCTCGGCCTTGCTCACCGCCATGCGGTTCGCGATCGTCCGCCGGATGCTCGTGAGCTCCACGACCCGGTCGCCGTCGTGGACCGCCACTCGCTCGGTCTCCGGCGCGGCGGCCGCGGGCACGGCCGCGGGCACGGCCTCGCGCTCCGTTCCGCGCCCCTCGATAAAGCTCTCGATGTCCTTCTTGGTCACGCGACCGCCGGTGCCGGTGCCGGAGATCTCCGAGATGTCCACGTTGTGTTTCTCGGCGAGCCGTCTCACGACCGGCGAGGAGCGCCGCAACCTCAGCGTCTCGGCGTCCTCCACCGTCCCCCGGCCGTTGCCCGCGCTTCGCGAGCCGCGCGCCTCGGCGACCGCGCGCTGCTTCTCGCCGTTCTGCACGGCTGGTTGAGCCTCGGTATCCGCAACCGGCCACTCCTCGGTCAGAGCTTCGTCGGCCACGTCTTCCCTCGGCGTGGCCTCCGCGGAAGGTGATTCGTCTCCGTCCACGGCGACCAGCACGATCTCGGTCCCCACGTCCACGGTGGTTCCTTCCGAGACGAGGAGCTTCTCGATCTTGCCCGCCACCGGCGAGGGGAGCTCGGCGTTGACCTTGTCTGTGTCTACCTCGGCGAGGGGCTCGTCCAACGCGACCTCTTCCCCCTCTGCCTTCAGCCAGCGCGTTATAGTCCCCTCCGTCACGCTCTCCCCGAGCTGGGGCATCGTCACCGGTGTCGCCACTTTTTCTCCCCTCTAGTAGCGGGCCAGCTCGAGCATCGCCGACTCTATCTTTTCGGCGCTCGGGACGAAGAAGTCCATCATCGGCTTGGCGAACGCCGCCGCTGGGATGTCCGGCGCGCCGAGGCGCATGACGGGTCCGTCGAGCCACTCGAACGCCTCGCGGGCGACGATAGCCGCGATCTCCCCGGACACCGAGCCCGTCTGGTTCGCCTCGGAGACGACGATGAACTTCCCGGTCTTTCTGGCGGAATCGAGGATAGTTTCCTTGTCCAGCGGGTAGAGCGTCCGCGGCTCGATGACCTCGGCCTCTATCCCCTCCTCTTCCGACAATCTCTGCGCCACCTGGAGCGCCGTGTAGAGCGTCAGCCCGTAGGAGACCACCGTGAGGTCGGTACCCTCGCGGTGGACGCGAGCCTTGCTCAAAGGGACTTCGTGATCGTCGTCGGGGATGTCTTCTTTAATCAGGCGATAGGTCCTTTTGTGTTCCAAGAAGAGGACGGGGTTCGGATCACGGATGGCGCTCTTGATCATGGCCTTCGCGTCCGCCGGAAAGGTCGGGGCGACGACCTTGAGGCCCGGGGTGTTGCAGAAGTACGCCTCGACGCTCTGGGAGTGGTAGAGCGCGCCGCCGGGCACCACGCCGTAGGGGGCCCGGATGGTTATGGGCACCTTCCACGCTCCGTTGGAGCGGTAGTAGAAGCGGGCGGCCTCGCTCACGATCTGATCGAAAGCCGGCGGGATGAAATCGGCGAACTGTATCTCGGCGACGGGACGCATGCCGTTGACCGAAAGCCCGATGGCGGAGCCGACGATCAGGCTCTCCGCGAGCGGCGTGTCCATGACCCTGAGGGGACCGAACTCCTCCTGGAGCCCCTGCGTCACCCGGAAGACGCCTCCTGCTCTTCCCACGTCCTCCCCCATCACCATCACGGTGTCGTCGGAGCGCATCTCCTCGGCCAGCCCATCGTGGATGGCCTGCAGCAGGTTCTTCTCGGCCATGCCTCTAACCCTCCGCGTAGACGCGCTCCAGCGACTCCTCGGGGTCGGCGTAGGGCGCCTCTTCCGCGTAGTCGCTCGCCTCGGCGACCTCGGCCTTGATCGAGGCCGAGATCTCTTCCTTCCTCTTCTCGTCGAGGAGCCCGTTCTCCATCAGGTACCGCTCGAACCGCACGATCGGGTCCTTCTGGCGCCATTCCTCGATCTCCTCGCGCTCGCGATACCTGCGGTCGTCGTCGTCGGAGGAGTGGGCGGTCATGCGGTAGGTCTTGGCCTCGATCAAGGTCGGCCCGTCACCCCTGCGTGCCCTCTCCACCGCCTCCTTGGCGACCTCGTAGACAGCGAGCACGTCGTTCCCGTCCACCTGGTGGCCAGGAAACCCGTAGCCTTCGGCCCGCCTGGCTATGGAGCCGGCGACCTGCAGCGGCTCGGGAACAGAGATGGCGTAGACGTTGTTCTGGATGAGGAAGATCACGGGCAGGTCGTGGATGCCGGCCAAGTTCATGGCCTCGTGCCAGTCCCCCTGGCTGGTGGAGGCCTCGCCGCCGCTCGTCAGCACGACCCCGTCCTCGCCGCGCATCTTGAACGCCAGGGCGCTGCCGGTAGCCTGGGGATACTGGACCCCGATGGGCGCCGAGGCCGTAACTATGTTGAGCTCGCGGGCGCTGAAGTGTCCCGGCATCTGCCGCCCGCCGCTGTTGGGGTCCTCCCTCTTTCCGAGCAGGCTCAGGAACTGGTCGCGCGGCGTCTGGCCGAGGAGGAGTGTCATCCCAGAGTCCCGGTAGTAGGGGTAGAGGTAGTCGTAGCCGGGCCGGAGGTTGTAGGCGGCGCCGACCTGGCAGCCCTCCTGGCCCTGGCAGGAGATCACGAACGCCGCCTTGCCCTGGCGGTTGAGGATCCAACTCCGCTCGTCGACCCTGCGGGCGAGGAGCATATGGTGGTAGATCTTTAGTAGGTCGTCCTCGTCAAGCCCCAGGACCTCGTGGCGGGCCCGGGTCTCTTCGACAGCCATAGACCTCCTCCTAAGCGCCGCTCTCCCTCGGAGGAACGGACCCGTCCCTCCACCTACCTAATCTTAGCAAACCACCGAACCACCCAACGCATGAATCCCCTAACCGCCCGAGCGTACGCATCCACCACGCAGCGCCGGGCGAAGAGGACCTTCACGGTCTCACGGAGCGCCAGGAAGTCGCAAATCCAGAACGCGACGACTTAAGCTCGAAGATCCGGTCTGTTACCCTCTGCTGGCCAGATCGAGTAAGAGAGGAGACCCTGTGTCGAGAGAAGCCGTGAGCCAGGCCGCCGTCGAGCAGGATTGGGCCGGGCCGGTCGTGTACCATATTCCTGTCTGTCCTTTCTCCCAGCGGTTGGAGATCCTCCTTGCGCTGAAGGGCTTACGCCACCACGTCGACTTCCACATTATCGACATCACGCGACCGCGCCCCGAGTGGCTGCTGGAGAAAACGCGGGGCACGACGGCGCTGCCGGTGCTCGACACCGGGGAGGGTGAGGTAATCAAGGAGAGCATGGTGCTCCTACGATATCTGGAAGACCTTTTCCCAGAGCCCGCCGTCGCCCAGCGCGAGCCCTACCGACGCGCCGTGGAGGGCATGATGAACGCGATGGAAGGCGCGTTCGTCGCGCAGGGCTACCGGTACGTGATGAACCAGGACGCCGGCAAGCGCGACGGCTTGCGGCAGGGGATGCTTGAGCAGTACGCCCGGTTGAACGACTTCCTCTTGCAATATAGCCCTTCGGGCACGTACCTCTTCGAGGATTTCGGGTTGGCGGAGACCGTGTTCACGCCGTTCTTTATGCGCTACTGGTTTCTCGAATACTATGAAGGCTTCGACCTGCCACGAGAAGAGGGGTACGCTCGCGTGCGCAGGTGGCGCGAGGCGTGTCTCGCTCACCCCGCCGCGCAGCAAGTAACCAAGGAGTAGATCGTCAAGCTCTACTACGACTATGCCAAGGGCGCGGGCAACGGCTCGTTGCTCCCGGGACGCGCCAGCTCCTCGTTCGTCTTCGATCCCGACTGGACAACCCGCCCCTGGCCGCCCAGGGACAAGTACGGGCACGACGCCACGGACCAGGAACTAGGCCTCGCGCTCGTAGCGGCAGCTCGGAGGCCCCCAGCAGCTGAGGTGCTGACCGGCTGAAATTCTGACCAGCTCTAGATCATCGGCGTCTCGCGGTAGGAGCCGAAAACCTCCTTCATTGCGTCGCAGATCTCCCCTACCGTGGCGTAGGCACGGACGGCCCCGAGGATCGGGTACATCGTGTTCTCGCCGCCCCTGGCCGCTTCTTTGAGCTCCTCGAGGCGCCTCTCGACGAGGGCGTTGTCCCTCCCCTTTTTAAGGTTCTCCAGGCGCTCGAGCTGGCGGCGGGAGATCTCTGGGTCCACACGGTGGATCTCCATCTCCTGTTCATCTTGCGGCTCGTAGACGTTGACGTTGACCATGTAGCGCTTTTTCTCCTCGAGCTCGCGCTGGTAGCGGGCACTCGCCTCGGCGATCTCACGCATCGGGAAGCCTGCCTCAATGGCTCTGATCATCCCGCCCATCTCGTCTATCTGCCGGAAGTAGTCGTAGGCCTGGCGCTCGATCTCATCCGTCAGAGCCTCGACGAAGTACGAACCGCCTAACGGGTCTATCGTGTTCGTCACCCCGGTCTCTAGAGCGGCGATCTGCTGCGTCCGGACCGCAATACGAACGGCTTCTTCTGTTGGGAGAGCGAGTGCTTCGTCCAGAGAGTTGGTGTGCAGGCTCTGTGTCCCGCCGAGGATGGCGGCGAGCGCCTCGAAGGCCGTCCTCGCGACGTTGTTGAGGGGCTCCTGGGCGGTAAGGGAGACGCCGGCGGTCTGCGTGTGGAAGCGCATGCGCAGAGAACGCTCGTCACCGGCTCCGTACTTCTCCTTCATCACGGTCGCCCAGATGCGCCGCGCGGCGCGGAACTTGGCGATCTCCTCGAAGAAGTCTATGTGCGAGTTGAAGAAGAACGAGAAACGCGGGGCGAAGTCGTCCACGTCGAGTCCCGCCTCTATGCCGGCCTCCACGTACGCGAAGCCGTCGGCGAGGGTGAAGGCGAGCTCCTGGGCGGCCGTGCTCCCGGCCTCACGGATGTGGTAGCCCGAGATGGAGACGGTGTTCCAGCGGGGCATGTGCTCGGTTGAGTAGACGAGCATGTCCTTGAAGACACGCATGGAGGGCTCGGGCGGGAAGAGCCACTCCTTCTGGGCGATGTACTCCTTGAGGATATCGTTCTGGTTCGTGCCCCCGAGCCTCTCGGGCGGGACACCCTGCTTCTCGGCGGCGGCGACGTACATCGCGAGGAGCACCATGGCTGGGGCGTTGATGGTCATGGAGGTCGTGATCTCGCCCATCGGGATACCCTCGAAGAGCCGCTCCATGTCCTCCAGCGAGTCAACGGCAACACCCTCCGTACCGACCTCTCCGAGCGAGAGCGGCGAATCCGAATCCAACCCCATCAGGGTCGGCATGTCGAAGGCTACCGAGAGGCCGTTCTGGCCGTGCTCGATCAGGTACCTGAACCGCTTGTTGGTCTCCTCAGCATCTCCGAAGCCGGCGAACTGCCTGATCGTCCAGAGCCTTCCGCGATACATGTTCGGGTAGACGCCCCTCGCATATGGGTACTCTCCAGGATACCCTAGCTTCTCGTCGTAGGACCCCTCGACGTCATCAGGTGTATAGAGAGGTTTTACGGGGATGCCGGACATGGTGGAGAACTCGGTGTCGCGCTCGGGGTTCTTTGAGTAGGTCTCTTCCCAGCGGTCGCGCGCGCCCTTCTTGGTATCCACGGTATGCCCTCCCGTGTGTCCGCTCCCTTTGCCTAGACTGTAGCATAACCCCAGTCAGGCTTACCCCACGACGGGTCGAGAGCCCTCGATGCCTCCTGGGGATTCTGTTCTCTCCTTGAGGATGCCGCGCGAGATGACGAGGTGCTGTATCTCGCTGGTTCCCTCGTAGATCTCCGTTACCCGCGCGTCCCGGTAGTGGCGCTCGACGGGATGGTCCTTCATGTACCCGTAACCGCCAAGGACCTGCACCGCATCGTAGGTGACCTCGTTCGCGACCTGCGAGGCGTAGAGCTTGGCGCGGGCGCCGGCCTCGGTGACGCGCATCCCCCGGTCCTTCATCCAGGCCGCCTCGTAGACGAGCAGCCGCGCGGCCCGTATCTTCGTCTGCATGTCTGCCAGCTTGAACGCTACCGCCTGGTGCTCTGCTATCGGCTTGCCGAACGTAGTGCGGTCCGCCGCATACTTCGAGGCGTACCGGAAGGCTGCTTCGGCGATACCGAGGGCCTGCGCGGCGATGCCGATCCTGCCGAAGTCGAGCGTCCCGAGCGCCACCTTGAGCCCCTTGCCCTCCTCGCCGAGCCGGTTCTCCTCGGGGACGAAGACGTTGTCCAGCAGCACATCGTCCGTCGTAGCGGAGATGACGCCCATCTTCTGCGCGTGCTTACCGAAGGAGATGCCCTGGGCGTCCATCCCAACGACGAAGGCGGTGGGACCCTCGGGGGTGCGGGCGAAGACGATGGTGGCGCCGGCTACCCTCCCGTTGGTGACCCATTGCTTGTGACCCGAGATCCTGTAGCCGCCGTCCACCCTCTCGGCGGTGGTCTTTATCGCGGCGGCATCCGATCCGGTCGTCGGCTCCGTGAGGGCGAATGACCCGATCTTGGTCCCGCGCGCCAGGTCCGGCACCCACCGCGCCTTCTGATCCTCGCTCCCGTACATGACTATCGGCAGGGTACCCGCGCTCGTGTGTACCGCGAGCGTCACGCCGACGCCAGCGTCGGCGCGGCTGATCTCCTCGATCATGAGGCAGTAGGTGGGAAAGTCCGACCCCGCCCCGCCGTACTCCTCGGGCACGCACAGGCCCATGAAACCCATCTCCGCCAGCTTCTCCAGCGTCTCGAAGGGGACCCGGTCCTCCCGGTCCAACTCCGCCGCACAAGGAGCCACCTCCCGATCCGCGAACTCAGCCGAACGTTCCTTGATCTCGTGCTGCTCTGCGCTGAGTTCGAAGTTCATGGCTCCTCCCAGTCCGTCCGGGCTTGCTCCCCCATGTTAGCGTGCCTCAGAATTAATGCCTGTCCTCGCGAGCACATAGAAAATCGGAGGTGGAGAGGCGATCTTGCGGGCAAGATAGCCTACTTCGCGATTGTCCCCTTCGCCGTCCTCTCGATCAGCATGTCCACAACGTCTTCGAGCCTTCCTGAGCGCTCATAAGCTTGTCGCTGGCGTCTCGCGCCGTTGCCCCTTTCTAATGTATCGCTCAACAGCATTGCGACTTCTTCCCAATCACCGTGTTCCTCTAACGCCGGACGCACGAACAGAAGTAGCTTCTGGATTACCTCGCGTGCCGGGATGGACCTTCGAGCTTCGATGTCTACTAGCTCGGCGTCGAGGCCGTAGCGGGATGCGATCCAGTGCGCGGCGCGCAGGGTCTCGGGGCGCGCTACGGGGTACGGCTTTCCCGCTGCGGCGTGCTCGTGGCAGGTGCGCACCAGGGCGCGGCAGAGGCCGGCGAGCATCACGGCCTCGTCTAAGGTGGTGCAGACATCGGCGACCCGGATCTCGACGGTCTCCAGCCTCTGCGGCAGCCGCATGTCCCAGTAGATCTGGTTGGGCTCCAGTGCGCCGCCGACTGCGACGATGGTCTCGACGAGGGCGTCGTGCTCGGCTAGCGAGGAGAAGCATCCGGGCGGCCCGGCCGTCGAGAGGGAACCCCAGACCTGGGTGCGGTAGCTGGCGTAGCCGGTGTCCTCGCCGAGCCAGAAAGGGGAGTTAGCCGAGAGCGCGAGCAGCGCCGCGAGCCACACCCGCGCGTGGTTCATGACCTGAACAGCCGCCTCGCGGTTGCTAAGGCCCACGTGGACGTGGAAGCCGAAGACAACCTGCTCTTCGGCCATCCGGCGCTCCCGCTCCAAGATCTTCTTGTAGCGGTTCCTGGCGGTTATGGGTTGCTCACGCCAATGCGAGAACGGGTGGGTGCTCGCGGCGGCGATGCGGACGCCCTCCTCTTCGGCGGCCTCGATGACGCCCCGGCGCAACCGGAGGAGCTCCTCGCGCGCGCGCGCGAGCGTACTGCAGACCGGGGTGAGGACCTCGAGCTGCGAGGCGCGCAGCTCGGGCACGACCCGGTCCTCGCCTAAAGCCTGCCGCGCGCGGAGCAGTACGTCCCCGGCGCGCGGGCAGAGAGCGCGAGTCTCGGGGTCGATAATCTGGTATTCCTCCTCGATCCCGAGGGTGTAATCTTCCGCCTTCGCCGGCACGCTGTGCTCCCCTCTCTCGCGGTACCGAAAGGTAACACGGTAGACCCGGCGCCGCGCCCTCGGGAGAGACACACGGGGCTATCCCATTGGGTAACATTACGGGGAAAGGGCAGCGATGGAGGAGCGTGCTGATGTTGGTCAAGGACGAGCTTCTCGATAAGGTCGTAGAACGCGTCCGGGAGCAAATGCGCGAGGATCAGGCGCCACAGGTCGAGGAGTTCGTGCGCCAGTACTACGCCTGGATCACCCCGGAGGACCTAGCGGAGCGCTCCACTATCGACCTCTACGGGGCGGCGGTCGCCCACTGGACCTTCGCCTACCAGCGGACGCCGGGCTTATCTAAAGCCAGGGTGTACAACCCGCAGTTCGAGGAGCACGGCTGGCAGTCCACCCACACCGTGGTGGAGATCGCCACCGACGACATGTCCTTCCTCGTGGACTCGACGAGGATGGCGGTCAACCGCCAAGGCTACGCCATACACCTGATGCTCCACCCGATCATGAAGGTCAGGCGCGACGACGCGGGCCGGCTGGTCGAGGTCCTCGACCCCGACTCCGCCGACGAAGACGCGGTCTCCGAGTCAGTCATCCACGTGGAGGTGGACCGGCAGACCGAACCCGAGGTGCTGGAAGACCTGCACGAGTGCATAGAGAGCGTCCTTACACAGGTGCGCGCGGCCGTCGAGGACTGGCAGGAGATGCGCGGGACGGTCGAGAAGATCGTCTCCGGGCTCGATGAGGACTCCCCGGCGCCCATCGACGAGGAGGATCTCGCCGAGGCAAAGGCTTTTCTCGAGTGGATCGCCAACGACAACTTCACCTTCCTGGGCTACCGCGAGTATGACCTGCTGACCGAGGATGGGGAAGATCTGCTGAGGTCCGTGCCGGAGACCGGCCTCGGCATCCTGCGCGAGTCGGGCCGGGAGCCCGTCTCGCAGAGCTTCGCCAAGCTGCCACCCGAGGTGCGAAAGCTCGCCCACGCGACCTACCTGCTCAACCTCACCAAGGCCAATTCCCGCGCCACCATCCACCGGCCGTCCTACATGGAATACGTCGGCATCAAGAAGTTCGACTCATCGGGCGAGGTCACGGGCGAGCGGCGCTTTCTCGGCCTCTACACCTTCTCGGCCTACAGTATGAGCGCGTTCGATATCCCGCTGGTTCGCCGCAAGGTGCGCTACGTCCTCGAACGCGCGGGCTTCCTTCCGGAGAGCCACAACGAGAAGGACCTCATAGAGATCCTCGAGACCTACCCGCGCGACGAGCTCTTCCAGATCTCCCAGGAGGAGCTCTTCGAGATCTCGATGGGCATCCTCCACCTCCAGGAACGCCAGCGCACGCGGCTCTTCGTGCGGCGCGACACCTACGGACGTTTCTTCTCGTGCCTGGTCTTCGTGCCCCGCGACCACTACAACACCGTGATCCGGGAGCGGATGCAAGATATCCTGCACCGGGCCTTTAACGGCGAGAACACCGAGTTCAACGTCAGGCTCTCGGAGTCCGTGCTCGCGCGGCTCCACTTCATCATCTACACCAGGTCTGGCGAGGTCCCGGACTACGACGTGGAGACCATCGAGGAGCGCCTCGTCGAGGCGACCCGCTCGTGGAAGGACAACCTCTACGACGCCCTGATCGAGTACTTCGGCGAAGAGCGGGGGATCGAGCTCTTCCGCAAGTACCGCGACGCCTTCCCGGCAGGCTACCGCGACGGCTTCCTGCCCCGCACCGCGGTCTCCGACATCGAGAGGATCGAGGAGCTCGGGTCCGAGGACGACATAACCATGAGCCTCTACCACCCGATCGAGGAGCCGGAGAACTTCCTCGGCTTCAAGCTCTACAGATGGGGGGAGCAGATCTCGCTCTCCGGCATACTGCCCTTGCTGGAGAACATGGGCGTCGAGGTGGTGGACGAGCGGCCGCACAGGGTGGAGCCGGCCGGCTCGCCCGCGGTCTGGATCTACGACTTCGGCCTCCTGCACGAGGCACAAGGCGGGCTCCAGACCGGCCAGGTGAGGGAGGTCTTCCAGGACGCCTTCGCCCGCGCGTGGCGCAAGGAGGTGGAGGACGACGGCTTTAACCGCCTCGTCCTGCGCGCCCGCCTCACCTGGCGCCAAGTCACGGTGCTGAGGGCCTACTGCAAGTACCTGCGCCAGGCGGGCACCACCTTCTCTCAGGACTATATGGAGGACGCCCTCTTCGCGAACCCGCACATCGCCCAGCTTCTCATCGAGCTTTTCGAGGCCCGCTTCG
>Ga0126304_10000995_pt1 | contig 12694 bp, 14 predicted proteins | sample Plot25_FD_92538 | JGI IMG/M metagenome (GOLD analysis project Ga0126304, IMG submission 92538) | Serpentine soil microbial communities from UC McLaughlin Reserve, CA, USA - Plot25 | ecosystem: Environmental > Terrestrial > Soil > Grasslands | place: USA: UC McLaughlin Reserve, Lake County... | reverse complement strand
CTCGTGGAAGATTTGGGATATTTGATTTACAAGACTTGGCGCGCAAAGCGCCAAGACTCAAAGAAGTCTTTTATTTTGCGTTTTCGCGCCTTTGCGGGAACATTTTAACCATCAAACCACAAACAACAAAACCATAAACTTTATATATGCCCATAATCATGCACGTCGACAATGTTTATCCCCAATTCGGAAACAATTGTTTTATCGCTCCCAATGCAGCCATCGTAGGTGATGTAGTAATGGGTGATGATTGCAGCATCTGGTTCAACGCAGTGGTAAGAGGAGATGTGAATACCATCCGCATCGGTAACAAGGTTAACATCCAGGATGGTGCTATTATCCATTGCACTTTCAAACGAACCAAAGCTGTTATCGGCAATAACGTTTCTATTGGCCACAATGCTATTGTGCATGGATGTACAGTTGAAGACAATGTGCTGATCGGCATGGGTGCTATCGTGATGGACAATGCAGAAATTGGCACGAATTCAATCATTGCTGCCGGGGCTGTGGTTTTGGAAAGTACAAAGGTCGAGGCGGAAAGTATTTATGCTGGAGTGCCGGCAAAAAAAGTAAAGGACATCTCACAGGATCTTATACATAACGAAATCAAGAGGATAGCAGAAAACTATGTAAGGTATGCCGATTGGTTCCGAGGCCAGGAGCCAAAGTAATCGGCCCGGAACTTGCAATCGCCAAATAATATTTTTAGCTTTAATAACGTTTAGACGTAGAACCTATATTTATGAAACCTGTGTCTTCCCGCATCCTCATTATTACCTGCCTGGTTATTGTTTTATTTGCATCCTCCTGCAGATTGTGGAATAATGCATTTGGGCCGAAATACGGTTGTCCAAGCAATGGTAAAAACGTAGGCGCAGAGCGAATATTGGCTGGTGAAAAAGTTCCGAAGGCTAAGAAATTCAAAGTGCATCAGTAGAGCGTACGTCCGTAGAGCATATTTGTTTGTACCCATTGATAAACCCTAAATCCGTTTTTATGAGCCTAACTTTGCGCACCGACTTCGGCTGCACCGAAGCCATTATTGATGACGATTGCGGCCTCAAGAGATTCTACGAAGTTGCCAACATTTTAAGTGATGACCTCGAAATCAGGTTTACTAACAAAGAGGATGATTTTGATACCCTTACCTGGGATTTTTTGTACAGAGGCCATATTCTTACGCTGCATTATAACATCTACACAGGCATTTCAATTTATCCAAGAAAGTTCAGAGAAGCTCCGCGAAAAGATAATGATGCGGTGATTGAAGTTGCAAAATTTTTAGAAAATAAATTATTGATCCATTCAGCTAAGAAGTATATGTCTTAGCATTCAATACGTTTCTTTTTCTATTGATTCAAGGATATTATAATAACTGACATACCGTTCTTCGTCAATGAGGCCCTCAATCAGGGCCTTTTTTATTGCGCAACCGGGTTCACTTGTATGTAAACAATTGTTAAACTGGCAGTCGTTGATGAGCACTTTCATTTCGGGGTAGTAATGTGATAACTCCTGTTTGGTAATATTAACGATACCAAATTCCCGCATGCCCGGTGTATCGATGATCCTTCCTCCAAATGGAAGATCGAACATTTCCGCAAAAGTAGTTGTATGCAACCCCTTGCCGCTCCAACCGCTTACATCCTGTGTTTTTAAATTGAGTTCCGGAAAGATGGCGTTTATAAAAGATGACTTTCCCACGCCTGAATGACCGCTCATAAGAGTTATCTTATTTGCTAATAAATCTTTTACTTCATCGACACCTTCGCCGGTGTTGACACTCATGCGAACAATCTGATAACCGATGCTGGTGTACATATCATGGAGCTGCTCAAATTTCTCAAGCTCCTTCTTACGATAGATGTCAGCCTTATTGAATAAAATAACGGCAGGTACGTGGTAGGCTTCGCAGGTTACGAGAAACCTGTCTATAAATCCTTGTGATGTTTTTGGATCTTTTAAAGTAGCGAATAACAGTGACTGATCAATATTTGCAGCAATAATATGATGTTGTTTTTTGTGCGAAGGAGATTGACGGGTGATATAGTTTTTTCTAGGATGGATTTCGATAATGGTTGCGGTGCTTTCCAGTTCATTTTCCATTTCCATTTCGACTTCGTCACCTACTGCAAGTGGGTTGGTAGAGGTTATTTCATCAATCTTAAATATTCCCTTGATACGCGCATTAAAACTTTTTCCATCATTCGTTTTAACGATGTACCAGCTTCCGGTTGATTTATATACAAGTCCTCGCATGGATTTACTTGCCACGAATTTCACGAATTGCCACGAAGGTCTAAAATACCAGTCGTTTATACTCAAGTTTACTTCGGCCAAAGTTAATCAACAAACCGACTTTACAGCCGGAGGCTTTAAGATAGTTAATTACCCGCGAAACGAACTCGTTACACAGACCGTTTTCGGTCGCTTTCACTTCAAGAATGATACTTTCTAAAATGACGAAATCAGCGTAAAACCTATGAGTAAGTATTGAGTCTTTGTAATGGATTTGATATTCCTTTTCTCTTACATACTCTATTTCCCTTCGTGTCAATTCATACTGGATTGCGTCTTTATAAACAATTTCTAAGAAGCCATGCCCTAATATTCTATGTATTTCCATACATATACCAACAATTTGGTAGGCTTCTTCTTTTAAATATATCTCGGGCATAAAGGATTTTGCCACGAATTACATGAATTAGCATGAATAAATATTCGTGCTAATTCGTGAAATTCGTGGCAAAAAACCTATGGAAACTTCCTGAAAATTGTATACCGCAAAATCAACTCCAACAAAATAAGGATCGCGGCGGCAATAGCGAAGGGCAGAAATTGCTCTGTATATCGCTTTAATACATTAATATCAACTTTTGTTTTTTCGAGCTTGTCGATTTCTGTATAGATATTTTGCAGCGAGGTATTATCCCTTGCCCTGAAATACAATCCACCGGTTTCTCCTGCTATCTGCCTTAATAATGGTTCGTCGATATTAACTTTTTGCTTTTGAATGGTCACCTGCCCGGTTTCGTTTTGCATTGGTGCGGAAGCATAACCTTCGGTGCCCATCCCCACAGTGTACACTTTCACACCGTCTGATTTCGCAATTTCCTTTGCTGTTAACGGATCGATTAATCCACCCTGATTCTCTCCATCAGTCAACAAAATAACAATCCTCGATTTTGCCTTACTTCCTCTCAATCGTTCAACGCTGGTAGAAAGACCGTCGCCAATAGCAGTTCCGTCGGCCAGGAAGCTGCTTTGCGCACTCATTATATGTGATTTCAACATTGTGCGATCTGTTGTTATAGGACACACTGTAAAACTTTCCCCGGCAAATACTACAAGCCCGATTCTATCTGTTGGACGCTTGTCTACAAATTCCACCGCCACCTGTTTCATAGCCTCCAATCGGTTTGGAAGGAAATCCTGAGCAAGCATACTTCCACTCACATCCATACAAAGTATAATGTCAATTCCCTGTCCCGTTATAATCTGTTCATCATTTCGTGTTTGCGGTCTTGCGAGGGCGATGATCAGTGCTATTAGCCCTAAAACGCGCAGCACGAAAGGCGCGTGCCTGAAAAATGTTTTCCAGGAATCGGCCTTGCCAAAAGGACGCGTAGAAGAAACGATCATGGTTCCCTGTTGTTTATTATTCCCCGTAACATACCAGAGGATCATGATGGGTAGTATCAACAGCAAGGTAAAAAACTGCGGGTGTGCAAACTCTATATTCTTGTACCAATCGTATATCACAATGTTTCAGGAGTATTTAGTGTTTGAATGGCAGACTGAATGATTTCATAGTTCTTTTCATTATCCGCAGAGCCAGGCTGATATTTTGCGAATTTGACACTATCGCTCATTCGCAATGCCTGTGCTAAACGGGTAAAGGAATCCCTCGATAAATTCAAATCTCTTAACTGCATAATTAGCTCCTCGTTTGTTTTTTCCATAGTTGCAATATTCAATTTTCTAAAAACAAAAACACGAAGTATATCATTCAATTCAGTGTAATACCATTTCACCTGGCCATTTTGTGGCAAACCCTTTTTCCGAAGCTCCGCCAGTGCATGCATCGCTTCTTCGTAAGGTGAGAACCTTTTCGGTTCCTTCTTGACTACACCAGCTACAGTTTTGCGCTTCCGCAGAAAATATATAACCAGGGCAAGTGATACGAGAACTGCAGCACCGATTGCCCAAGGGATATATTTCGTATCCGGATTACTGACTTCTAAGATGTTTTTTATATCCCTGTAATCAGCCTCGCGGTCAAAAGGAGTAAATCCAACATCAATTAAACTGGTATCGGTGTAATACGATTGTTTCGACACTTTCAGTTCTAACTGCGGTATCTCCCAATTCCCGGAATCGAAGCTCGTAATCGTGAGGACCTGGGTGATCTTTTTTCCCTCGATACTTTCAACAGTATCAGGCGCCGCCTTTTTTAAGAATTCGAAGTGAGGAATTGTGTCCAGCGGGAACCAGGTCATTTGTTGTCCAAGTGGGATGTACGCCTCTAATGTTAAGGTGATAGGTTCACCAATCACCACTTTATTTTTGTCTACCGAAGCCTTCACATATACCTGGGCTGTTAAAAAAGAGCGGATAGTCAGCAAAAAAATTATAGTCAAAATATATTTACAGCGGCGCTTCATTGATATCCTTAAGAATTTCTGCTGACAAAAAACTTCTTCAATACTTTTACGTAATCTTCATCGGTACGGATATGAAGTAGATCACAACCTGCCTTTGTAAAAATTGTTTTACAATATTCCGTGTACTTAAAAAAGTCTGATTGGTAGTTTTGGCGCAGAAGAAAGTCTCCAGTATCAACCCATCTTCTCTGACCTGTTTCTGCATCTTCAATTTCTGCCAGGCCAATATCCGGCAATTGCATATCCATTTTGTCATAGACCTTTACTCCAATCACATCGTGCTTTTTTCCAGCTACTTTCAACGCGTCTTCGAAATTTGTATCCAAAAAATCGCTCAAGACAAAGGCTATACATTTCTGCTTTGTCGAATTGGTGAACCTTCGGAACGCTTCTGTTAAACTCGTTCCTTTCTGTTTGGGTTCGGCAGTTAACAATTCCCGTACTATGTACAATACATGATCCCTTCCTTTCTTGGCGGGGATAAACTTTTCTATTTTATCGCTGAAGAAAATGACTCCTACTTTATCATTGTTACTAATAGCGGAAAAAGCAAGCACTGCAGCCATTTCGGTAACCAGGTCTTTCTTACGGGCATGCACGGTTCCGAAAAGCGAGCTGGCACTAATGTCGACGAGCAACATTACGGTCAGTTCTCTTTCTTCTTCGAATACTTTACTAAAGGGATGATTGAAGCGCGCCGACACATTCCAATCAATAAACCTTATATCATCTCCATGATGATATTCTCTCACCTCTTTAAACAGCATGCCACGACCTTTAAAAGCGCTGTGGTACTCACCAGTAAATAAATGCCTGGTGAGTTTTTTGCTTTTGATCTCCAGTTCGCGGACTTTTTTTAGTATCTCCGGTGTAGTTAGCATTTTACTCGCTCGATTTTTTTGCCATGAATTCACGGATTAGCACCGATTCATGGTGTGAATCCTTGAAATCCGTGGCAAGCGATTATGGAACAGGAATTGCTCTCAGAACATCATCTACGACATTTTCAACGTTCACATTTTCCGCCTCTGCCTCGTATGTCAATCCGATTCGATGACGCAAAACGTCTTTCGAAATGCTGCGGATATCTTCGGGAACAACATATCCTCTTTTGTTTAGAAACGCTTGCGCTTTGGATGCGAGGGCGAGATTAATGCTCGCTCTCGGGGATCCGCCGTAAGCGATCAAGGGCTTCAGCTTTTCAAGACGATATTTCTCCGGCGTCCGGGTTGCAAAAACGATATCAAGAATATAATTTTCGACTTTTTCATCCATATAAACCTGCCTTACCAAATCCCGGGCCTGTAATATTTCCTGTGTAGAAACAGCCTGTTTTATCTCCGGTCCTCTCATACCCTGTACATTCTGTCGAATGATCAACTGTTCTTCAGATTTAGTAGGGTAATCAACGAGCACTTTCATCATGAAGCGATCTTGTTGCGCCTCCGGGAGTGGGTACGTGCCCTCCTGTTCCAACGGGTTCTGAGTTGCCAGTACCAGGAATGGTTCGTCAAGTTTATATGTGTTTTCGCCGATTGTCACCTGTCTTTCCTGCATAGCTTCCAACAAGGCACTTTGTACTTTTGCCGGTGCCCTGTTGATCTCATCAGCAATGATAAAATTTGCGAAAATTGGCCCTTTGCGAACCATGAACTCGTTGCGTTGCTGGTTATAGATCATCGTTCCGATTACGTCGGCAGGCAGCAGATCCGGTGTAAATTGAATACGGCTGAATTTTGCGTGTATTGCCTGAGCGAGCGATTTAATAGCCAGGGTTTTTGCCAAACCCGGTACTCCTTCCAACAATATATGGCCATTACTTAATAAGCCAATTAATAATCGGTCCAGCATGGAATATTGTCCCACGATTACTCTTCCTATCTCATCCTTTAAGCGATCAATAAAGCCGCTTTGATATTGAATTTTTTCATTTAGTTGCCGAATGTCATCTGCGGTAAGAACCATAAATTTTGTTGATTATGAGTGCAAAATACGTACAAACCCTTTGCAAGATACTTGCCAGAATGATAAAACCCTGTTACACAGCTAAATTAACAATCACCAGACAATAAAAGACCGATGTCGGAGTTATTTCATTTGGCCGTTTCTGGCATGATAATTACAAATATTGATAGGATAATAATTGACGCAAAGCAGCAAGTAGTACCCAAATTGTAATAATTTTATTCTTTTGTGGCAACCTTGCGCATGCCAACAGCAGTAAGAATATAAGATACCTAAATTACAAACCATGAAAGTGCTATCACTCTTTTCACTTCTTTCGACCTTGTTGATCCTGGGAAGTTGTCAAAAAGACGATTCGACGAATACAACGACAAAAACAAAGACTGAACTCATTACATTGAAGGCATGGAAATATAATGACGCCAAAATTGATGCTGACAACAATGGGACAGGTGATCAAGCTATACCGGCCGGAGTTATAGAAGCGTGTCAGACGGATAACGCCATTACGTTTACTACAAACGGTTCCGGTACTATCGATGAGGGTCCTACCAAGTGTGATGCCGCAGATCCTCAAAGCATTCCTTTTACATGGAGCTTCACCAGCAACGAAACTATAATCAATTTTTCGTCTCCACTTTTTGTGGGCTTTGGCGGTGATTTTAAAATTATTTCCCTCACCGAAACAGAACTTGTGATATCACAACAGGTTTCCATCCTACCACCACCATTACCTGCAGTTAGCATTATTGCTTCCTTTAAGCACTAATCAATCTGATAACAGAAGTTAAGAGAGATATTTTCCCACGATGGGAACCCTTCGCCCTACACCAAAAGCCTTAGAGCTTACACGGATAATGGGACAGAATTGGTTTCTTTTATATTCGTTCGTATTGACAAGTTTTAACACCCGGCCTACAAGGGCTTCATCAATACCCATGGATATGATTTCTCGCGGACTCTGTCTTCTCTCGATATACTGATAAAGAATTTTATCAAGAACGGGATAATCGGGCAAACTATCACTGTCTTTTTGATCGGGACGGAGTTCTGCAGAAGGAGCTTTCGTTAAGATATTCCCGGGTATGATCACCCGCTGCTTGTTGATATATTTCGCGAGCGCATAAACCTGCATTTTATAAACATCTCCCAAAACACCCAACCCCCCTGCCATGTCGCCATACAATGTTCCGTAACCTGTGGCCAGTTCGCTTTTGTTAGAAGTGTTCAGAAGGATATAGCCGAACTTATTTGCCATGGCCATTAGGAGATTACCCCTGGTTCTGCTTTGAATATTTTCTTCGGCGATACTAAAAGGCAAGTCTTTAAAAATCGGTTTTAATGTTTTCAAAAATGCATCATACACATCTTTGATCGGAATGATATCATAAGGATTGCCAAGATTTTTGCTGAGTTGTTCAGCATCGCTTACAGAATGCGAGGTTGAGTAATGCGAAGGCATAAGCACTGCTCTAACATTGTCGCTACCAAGCGCCTCACACGCGAGGGCGAGAACAACGGCACTATCGATTCCTCCCGACGAACCAATAATCGCTTTTCTAAAACCCATTTTTTTGAAATAGTCACGAATTCCCAACAGTAATGCCTTGTGAATTTGTTCGATGTTGTGTTCGGCAATCAAATACTCGATGATCTTATTAGGGTCGGCAATTTTCGACACCCGCATTTCCTTGTCCATCTCCTTAAGCTTTTCTGTTTGCTTCCAATCAGTTTCGCCACCTCGTCCGCAGAATTCCATGTCGATCACCTGGAAATCTTCTTCGAAATACTTCAGCTCTTTTACCAGCCTGCCCGTAACGTCATAAACAATGCTGCCTCCATCAAACACAACCTCTGTTTGTGAACCAACTGCATTGCAATAAAACATCGGCAATTTGTATTTCAGGACATTAGCCCGGATGACTTCTTTTCGATCTTCATCATGGTCATAATCGAAAGGAGAAGCTGAGATATTGATCATAAGGTCGGGTTGCTGGCGGATCAATTGATCCATAGGACACAGGCGGTACAACGGGTTATCATTGATATTCCATAGATCCTCGCAGATCGTAAGTGCTATTTTTTTCCCTTTGAACTCAATAACGTTCCAATCATATGCCGGTTCAAAATAGCGATATTCATCAAACACATCGTAAGTCGGCAACAGGGTTTTACGTGCAACGCCATGTACTTTGTTTTTATAAAGAACCCACGCGGTATTGAACAGGTCCTTACCTTCTTTTACCGAATTGCGTTCCGGGCTTCCCACAATAACCGCGATGTCATCTGTGTGGGCCTTTATCGTTTCAATAGCTTCGTAACATTTGTTGATGAAATCATTGAACTCAACAAAATCTCTTGGTGGGTAACCGCAGATACTCAATTCGGAAAATACAACGATATCAGCCTGGTGTCTTTTAGCCTCGTCTATGGCGGACAGAATTTTCCGTGTATTGTCTTCAAAATTACCGATATGATAGTTTTGCTGTGCTAATGCTATCTTCATAAGGCAAATTTACAGGTAAGCTGCCAATGATCGGGATTTGGGCATTTCTATCACGGTGATTTGCGCATGTGCGATTGTTAAAGCAAATCGGCTCCGTACTAATAATTAACTTGAACCGTTCAATGACTATGAAAAAAGCCCTTGTCGTTTTATTCTCTGTTCTCGCGTTTGTCTCCTGGTTTGTATCCTGTAACGATGTCGATGCCCCGAATGTCTCCGGGATAAAGGCCGATGTAGAAGTTCAGCGATTCGATAAGGATTTTTTTTCGATTGATACCACCAATATCCTTCCATCCTTACAACGGCTATACGGGAAATATCCCTCATTCATGGGCGACTATCTTCAGAACATACTTGGACTACCACCGTTCAGTGATACAAGCTTTGGCACCATGGAGGCCATCCGTAAATTTCTTTCCGATTATAAACCCATCAGGGATTCAGCCCAAAATGTATTTCAGAAAATCGACCGCGTTGAAGGAGATATTGAACAAAGCTTAAGATACGTAAAACATTACTTTCCAAAATATCAACTTCCGCGGAAGCTGATCACTTTTATTGGCCCGATGGATGCCTATTTTGAGGGTTCGCTGGGGGGATATGGAGACGTAATCACAAATGACGCGTTAGCGATCGGTTTACAGTTACACCTTGGAAAAGATTTTTCATTGTACAAAAGTGAAATGGGACAGGCTCTATATCCTGCATATATTTCACGGCGCTTTACACCGGAATATATTCCTGTTAACTGTACAAAAAATATCGTTGACGATATGTTCCCCGACCATAGCTCGGGCAAGCACCTGGTGTTACAAATGGTTGAAAAGGGAAAGAGAATGTACTTGCTCGATAGGTTGATGCCACACACCGATGACACGTTGAAGACTGGTTACACGAGGAGTCAACTAAAAGGCTGCTATAATAATGAAGGCTTAATCTGGAACTATTTTCTGACAAATGGATTATTATATAGCAATGATCCGGCAATGATTAAAAATTATATTGGTGAGTCGCCCAACACACCAGAATTTGGCGAAGGTGCCCCGGGTAATATAGGCTTATTTACCGGCTGGCAGATCGTAAAAAAATACATGGAAAATAACAAGTCGATTTCATTAGAAGCCCTGATGCAAACCGATCCAAAGAAGTTATTCGAAGAGAGTAAGTACAGACCGAGATAGGTTTGGAGTTTCTGATTAGTTAACGGTTGTAGTTTGATGGAACATTTGTGATAGAAATGAAGCACCTGTTGCAACACCTATTGAGTCACGGCGTCAACTCCGGACTCCATAATTCCGACTCGTTACTAAGCGGGTGCAAGTTCAAGCTGAGAAGTTGCCTGCGAGGGCTTCTTACCGAGTTGCTTCATCATCCTAAAGTGTGAAGCAACAGCCGCAGTCATGGTCGAATATTCATGGTACGGCAAATTATGCCTCGTGCAGGTATCGTGTACAATCTTACTTATAGCAGGATAATGGATATGACTTACCCGGGGGAACAGGTGATGTTCAACCTGATAATTTAAACCTCCCACAAACCATGAAATAACTTTATTCTTTGGAGCGAAATTGGCGGTAGTCCTGATCTGGTGTATTGCCCATTCGTTATCGATTTGCTTTGAGTCCATGGCACCGACCACTTCAAATTCAGTGTGCTCAACTACATGCGCAAGCTGAAATACAAGCGCGAGTACTAATCCCATCGTTACATGCATGGCCGCAAAACCGACAGCCCATGCACCCCACCCAACAAAGTAAACCGGCACAGCTATATAAAACACCATGTACATTATTTTGCTCAACCAAAATATTACGTGCTCCTGCCTATTCATTTTCTGTAGGGGTGTATTGAATATTTTCTGAGAAAAATATTTCGTAAAATCCATCATCATTACCCATGCAAATGAGGAGATTGCGTAAACCAGTATGACATAAATATGCTGGTAGCGATGCGCAGGCATCCATTTTTGTGTATTGCAATGCCTCATGATCGGGCTTTTTGCAATATCATCATCGATACCATCCACGTTGGTGTAGGTATGGTGAACAATATTGTGCTTAAACTTCCAGATGAACGCATTGCCTCCCAGGGCATTCAGGGTAAGTCCTAGAACATTATTAACCCACTTTTTACTGGAATAGCTTCCATGACAGGCATCGTGCATCACATTAAATCCTATACTTGCGAATATGAAACCTAATAAAGCAGTCAGCGAAATTCCCAGCCAACCGGGATATTGGGATTCTAATAGAAATATGTATATGAAGATCGCAGATGGTATTAGGATAGCAGCTTTCAGATATAGTCTCCAATCGCCTGTCTTTTGGATATTATTGTTTGTAAAGTAGGCTTCTACAGAAGATTTGAGGTCATTGTAGAATATTGGATTCTTTTTACTAAAGGTTACTTTAGCCATGATAAACGATTATTAGTAAAATATTTTTTGCTGCAAGCATGGAATGATTGAACAAAGGATAAATAAGAGAACTTCAGTTCGTTGATAAACAACGGGGTAAGAAAAAAGTCGATTGTAAAATTAACGCAATAAAGCCATATATCTTGTTAACGAAAAGACTATTTTACTATTTTGCTACGTAATAGTTGCCTCGCTAGTTGTATTTCTGTAATATCATGAAAAGAATCCTTGGGAACCAGAAAAAAAGACCGCGAATCGAAGTAAAGATGAAAAAAATACGGACTCTCTACAAAATGGCTAAAGCTTTTCCAGGGCCATCCTTTTGAACCTCTCTCGGTTTGCAACACAACCTGGTTCTCTTCAAAACTCATGGAAAAATGATCCTTGAAAGTGACAGATCTTCTGTAAATGCTTCCTGGTAAGATGCGCCATATCACCAGCATTAATACAAACCAAAGCATGGAAAATATTAAGAATGACAAAGGCTGAATAATATTGAAATAAAAAAGTACCGCTGACGTAATTGCAAACACGTTTACAAATATCAGCAGGATCTTGATTTCGGGGCGATTCAAAAAATGATATCGCAAAGCCTGAATAACCTGCTTTTTATCATACCCGAAATGAATGGTCATGCCGCTTTGTTTATGATAAAAATAGGGATTCTGAAATCTTCACGCTTTAGCATCATCAATTTTTTATTGGATACCTGAGCTGATTTTCATCGATTTCCCACTCCCCGAGCTTATCTCCTTTAATTCCAAGAAATTCAACTTTTAACTTCCTCTCTTTAGGTTTCCCCGAAATAGAAATGCGGGAATAATTTTGAGCTTCCACCAGTGTGCCGGGCATTCGTTCAGGATTACTTTTTTCAGGCTCCCGAACGGCTGCGATACCAGCGGTTAGCGGAGAAGTAGTTACGTCATACAGAGCGTAGGAATTAGATCGTTGATATCGGATCACTTCGCTATGATGTCTGTCGCCGCTCATGAATAATACTCCCTGGATCTTTTCAGTTTCAAGGAAGGCTAGAAGCTCGTCGAATTCAATTGGGTAATCTTTGAGACAATCCTGCGTGGAGGCTACGTTCAACACCTGGCTCCCGGCAACCACGATCTTGAATGGAGCATAACTATTTAT
>Ga0126304_10000993_pt1 | contig 12698 bp, 13 predicted proteins | sample Plot25_FD_92538 | JGI IMG/M metagenome (GOLD analysis project Ga0126304, IMG submission 92538) | Serpentine soil microbial communities from UC McLaughlin Reserve, CA, USA - Plot25 | ecosystem: Environmental > Terrestrial > Soil > Grasslands | place: USA: UC McLaughlin Reserve, Lake County... | reverse complement strand
GCGGACGCGTTCAGCGAGCCGACGCGGCCGCGCATCGGGAGGCGCACGAGTAGGTCGCAGGCGGCCCGGGTGAGCCGGCCGAGCCCCGCGCCCTCCGATCCGAGCACGACGGCGACGCGCCCTTCGGGCGGTTCCGCGTCGAACACCGTCCGGTCGGCGTGCTCGTCCAGCCCGACGACCGTGAACCCCGCTTCCTTCAGGCGTTCGAGCCCGCGAGCGATGTTGGCGATCCGCGCATTCGTGATGTGCAGGAGCGCGCCGGCCGACGCCCGGATCGCGGCAGGGGTGACGTCCGCCGCCCGGCGGGTGCGGGTCACGAGCATCGTCGCGCCGGCGGCCTCCGCGGAGCGCGCGGCGGCGCCGAGGTTCTGCGGGTCCGTGATCCCGTCGAGGACGACGACGAGATCGTCGGGGCCGAACGGCCACGCGGCGAGCTCTCGCTCGCCGATCGGCCTCGGCGAACCGGTGATCGCCGCGACCCCCCGATGGTCGGCCGCGAGCGCGTCGAGCTCGGAACGGTCGACCTCGCGTACCGGCAGCCCCGCCTCGCGGCAGGCCTCCAGCACGTCCCGTAGACCCACCGTCGAGCGCGCGTCTCGGGCGACGAGGACCTCCCGCGCCGCGCCGGCGCGCACCGCCTCGAGAACGGCCCGCCGGCCAGCCACGACCGGCGCGTTCACGACCGCGCCAGCACGGCGAGCGCGAGGCAGCCGATGCCGTTGCCCGTGAGACCCAATCCCTCCGGACGCGTTGCCTTGACCGAGACCCGCTCGGTGGGGACCCCGAGCGTTCCGCAGAGAGCTCGCCGCATCGCGTCTCGGACCGGCGCGATCGACGGACGTTCGGCGATCACCGTGACGTCTGCCGAGACCGGGTGCGCACCGGCCGTTCGTACCACCCCGACGACACGGCCGAGCAGGTCGAGCCCGCCGATCCGGGCGAACGCCGGGTCGGTCTCGGGGAACAACTCGCCGACGTCGCCGAGCGCAACGGCCCCGAGCAAGGCGTCGGCGAGCGCGTGACACACGACGTCGCCGTCGGAATGCCCGAGGAGGCCCTCCTGCTCATCGAGGCGGACGCCACCGAGCATCAGGGGGAGCCCGGGCGCGAAGGCGTGCACGTCGAACCCCATGCCCACGAGCGGTTCGGTCACCGGGCGAACGCCTCCGCGAGCAGGAGGTCCTCGGCCGTCGTGATCTTCAGGTTCGTGCGCTCGCCGTCGATCGCTCGGAGGCGGTAGCCACAGCGCTCGAGGAGGACCGCGTCGTCGGATCCCTCGAAACCGTCGGCCGCCGCTCGCTCGTGCGCATCGCGGAGCGCCGCCGAGGCGAACGCCTGGGGGGTCTGGGCGAGCGCGAGGACGTCGCGAGGCTCGGTCCCCTCGATCCTCCCGTCCTGCACACGTTTGACCGTGTCGATCACCCGGAGCACCGGGACCACCCCGTCCCAGCCCTCGAGCGCCTCGAGCGCGCGCGTGAACAGCGCTGGCGAGGCGAGCGGTCGAGCCGCGTCGTGACAGAGGATTCGCTCCACGTCTGCGGCCACGGCCGCGAGCCCGGCGCGCACCGACGCCTGACGGGTCTCGCCGCCGCCGACGACCGCGTCGACGCCGAACCTGCCGACGGCCCGGTGCACCTCGGCCTCCCAGCCGGGCGGGGCCACGACGACGATGGACACGGAGGCGGCGGAGGCCAGTTGGACGGCTCGCTCGACGATCGTGGCGCCCCCGAACGGCATGAGCGCCTTGGGGAGCCTGGTGTCCATCCGCTCGCCCCGTCCGGCGGCGAGCACGATCGCGACGGCCCCGTCCATCCGGCCGAGGTTACTGAAGGTTCGCGAACACCATCCTGCCGGTCGCGGTCGTGATCAATGGATGGGCACTACTGAGCCCGGCCCGAGGCCTCCGCCATCACGCGTGCGCCGTGCGACTCGTCGAGCACCTTGTCGATCATGGCCTCGGCCTTCTCCTCGCCCCCACCGGTGGCGTAGGTGAGCTCGGAGATCAGGATCTGACGGGCCTTGTTGATCATGCGCTTCTCGCCCGCGGACAGGCCGCGCTCGCGCTCACGGATCGAGAGGTTCCGCACGACCTCGGCGACCTGATAGATGTCGCCCGAGCGCAGCTTCTCGATGTTGTTCTTGAAGCGCCGGCTCCAGTTGGCCGCCATCTTCGACTCGTCCTCGCGGAGCACGTTCAGGACCTTCTTGACCTCGTTCTTGCCAACCACCGAGCGGAGGCCGACCTCCTCGGTGCTGTCGACCGGCACCATGAGCGTCAGATCTCCGTAGGACACCCGCAGCTTGAAGTACCTGCGCTTCTCTCCCAGGAACTCACGCACGCACAGCTCTTCGATGACTGCCGCACCGTGTTCCGGATGCACAACCGTGTCGCCTTTGCGGAACACGAGACCCCCTAGCGTCGGCGGACGAGGACTGGCGAAACCTGGTCAAGGGTAACACGCGGGACTCCCGGCCAGCAAATCAAAAGCCCAGGTCAGAGGCCTCTTTCGGCGATTTCGGGACCGTCGCCCTAGGGCGGACGGGCGACGATCAAGCTCCGGCACGCACTGCCGCCCAGGACAGCGCCTGCATCACGTGCCGGACCTGGACCGACCGCAGCGCGTCCGCGGGCTCGGTCCCCTCGGGCACGAACACGGTCCGCAGCCCCGCCGCCCTCGCGGCCGACAGGCGGGCGGCGATCCCGGGCGCCGGACGAACGACGCCGGTCAGCCCGATCTCGCCGACGAACGCCGACGCGGGCGGCGCGGGCACACCGGAGGCCGCCGAGGCGACCGCGGCGGCCACCGCGAGGTCGCAGGCCGGATCGTCGAGCCTGGCACCCCCCGCGACCGCCCCGAACACATCGGAGCGCCCGAGACCCAGACCGGAGCTGTCGAGCACCGCCCCGACCAGCTGGAACCGGCGGAGATCCAGACCGCTCGCCTGCCTGCGGGCGGTCCCCTCGCCTCTGGCGACGAGCGCCTGGACCTCGACCGCGAGTCCTCGCCGGCCCGCGAGCGGGAGGGCCGTGGCAGCGCCAGGCTCGGCCCCGCCCGGGAGCAGGAGACCCCCCGGGTCGATCTCGCGCAGCCCGGCGCCCATCATCTCGAACCAGGCAACCTCGCCCTCGGCCCCGAATCGGTTCTTGCCGGCCGAGAGCATCCGCAGCCCGGAGCGGGGATCGCCGTCGAACGCCAGGACGACGTCGACGGCGTGCTCGAGCGCTCGTGGGCCTGCGAGGTCGCCGTCCTTGGTGACGTGGCCGGTCACCAGGACGGAGATCCCCTCGGCCTTAGCGAACCCCACCAGCGCGTCGGCGCACCCGCGAACCTGAGCCGGTCCCCCCGGCATCTGACCCGCCGACGGATCGCGGAGCGCCTGGATCGAATCGACCGCGAGCAGGAAGGGTCGTGCGGACCTAGCGGCCTCGACGACGGCGGGCAGCTCGCGACCCGACACGAACGAAAGGCTCGATCCGTCGATCCCGAGGCGGTGGGCGCGGGCCGAGACCTGACGACGCGACTCCTCACCGGACGCGAACAGACAGGGGAGCCCGGCGCCCGACAGGCTGGCCGCCATCTGGAGGAGAAGGGTCGACTTGCCGATGCCGGGCTCCCCCGCGAGCAGGGCCACCGTCGAAGGCACCAGCCCGCCGCCGAGGACGCGATCGATGCCGGGCAGACCGGTCGAGACCCGCCGCTCGTCGGCCTCCTCGTGGGCCAGTGTCTCGAGGGGTCCGGCGGAGGACGAGCCGCGGAAGCCGCGCTCCTCGATCGTGCCCCATGCGCCGCAGCCGGGGCACCGTCCGGCCCATCGTGCGAGCTGCTGCCCGCACTCGCGACACGACAAGACGGTCCGGACCTTGCCCATGGAAGAACCGTAGCGAGGGGGTCTGACAGATCGGGGGGCGGGACGTGTCGGAGGCCCGAACTAGGATCTGCGGTCGCAAGGTCCGATGGTCGTAGCCCTCGGCCGGAAGAAGAAACGCTTCGCCGGGCTATCGACCCGCGACCCCTGGCATCCGATAACCGATGCATTGGAGGCGTGGAGATGCAGGAGGTCCGGGCGGACGGGTTCGATAGGCTGGATCCGCTCGAGACCGCCCACGCCGAGCCCACCCTCGGCCCGCTCCCCCTGTCGCAGCCCGAGTCCCCGCACTACCCTCTGGCGATCGTCGAGTGGCACGATGCCTGGTTCGACCTCGATCTGGAGAGCCCCGACGTCTGCCGGCAGGACTACCTCGTCCGTACGGTCGGGTTCCTGGTGGGCGAGGGGCCGCGGTTCGTGTCCCTCGCCCAGGAGATCCTGCCGGACGGCGAGGGCCTCCGCGCCGTCACGCACATCCCGCTGCCGATCGTCGAACGCGTGATCCTGCTGGAACGGTCGGCCGAGCGTTTCGACCGGCCGGCCCCACCGCACCTCGAGTCCGGGTAGACTCCAGGCGTCCGACGGTCCTCACCCAGGACCACGACCCGGAAGGGGGAAGCACGATGGCCGAGACCGCCCTGACCGTTCTGCCGCATCCCTCGGGGATCGGGCGCTAGCCCGACCGGCGTCGACGCCGAGCCGCCCCGATGGGGCGGCTCTTTTGCGTTGCGGCACTCGGAGCCCGTGAGCTCCGGTCGCGCCGAACCGACACCGAGCGAAAGGACACCCGGGTTGGCCATCGAACAGCTCGACGACGACGGGGTCGGTGGGACGTCCCTCGACCATTTCCTGGCCGAGGGCCTGATCACCGACGTCGTCCGCATCGTGAAGACCGGCAAGGAAGCCTCGGTGCACCTGTGCCGAGGGAATCGTTCGACTACCGGCGAGGACCTCGTCGCGCTCAAGCTCTACCACCCGCTGGACCGGCGGGATTTCCGCGACGAGTCGATCTACCGCGACGGCGAGTGGATCGAGGAGCGCAGGATCCGCGCCGCGCTGGAGAAGAAGACACGGTTCGGCCGCCGGGTCCAGGGCGGGTTGTGGGTGAGCCGCGAGTGGGAGACGCTGCGAGCGCTCTCGGACGCGGGGCTGCCGGTCCCGCGACCGATCGCGAGGACCGACGACGCGATCCTGATGGGCTACGTCGGCGACCTCGAGCTGGCCGCGCCGCAGCTCCGCTCGGTCAGGCCGGACGCCATCGAGGCGCAGGATCTGTTCCATCAGATCCTGCGCGTGATCGAGCGGATGCTGTACGTCAACGTGATCCACGGCGACCTGTCCGCGTACAACCTGCTCCTGTGGGACGGACGCGTGACGATCATCGACCTCCCGCAGGCGATCGACCCGCGCAAGAACCGGCACGCGCACGCGCTGCTCGAACGCGACGTGACTCGCATCTGCGAGCACTTCGAACGGCTCGGAGTGCGATCGTCGCCAGACCGGCTCGCCGCGGACCTGTGGACCGCGTGGCAGTTCGCCGACCTGGTCCCCGAGGAACTACGGACCGGGATCGAGATGTGACGATCGTGTGACCGTGCCGACACGCCCCTTGTGCTCGGAACGGGTGACGCGTATGGTTCGCGGTTCACCGACGCGGAAAGGAGGACGAGCGATGGATGTGAATACCACCATCACGATGTTCGTCTCGTGCCTCCCGGCGTCCCTCTCGGCCTAGCCGGGCTCCACCGAGCATCACCAATCGGCGGACGAGGCGGCTCGACACACGGCTCGGCACGTGTGCTCACGCACACCCGAGCGACAGCACCCATGGAGGTCGACAACGAACGTGGATCCAAGTGCATGCACCGTGCCCGCATCGTGGAGACACACGCGCGATCGAAGGACGAAGGGGCTGTTCCGCGATGGAACAATCGAATCGGCACCGACGGTGGCCCGAGGACCTCGAGTCCTTCTCTCATCGCGTCCTCACGACGCTCCTGTTCACGGACGTCGTCGACTCGACCGGCCGGGTGTGCGAGCTCGGTGACCGGAGCTGGTCGGAGGTGCTTCGGACCCACCACGCACGGTTCCGGAACCGGCTGGCGGGGTTCGGCGGTCGCGAGGTCGATGCGGCGGGGGACGGCTTCCTGGCGACCTTCGGCATCGCGAGCCACGCGGTGGCGTTCGCATGCGCGTTCCACGACGACGTCGCCGACCTCCGCCTCGAGGTCCGCACCGGCGTCCACACGGGCGAATGCGAGCTCGATGACGGCAGACTCCGCGGGGTGGCGGTGCACGTCGCCGCACGGCTGGCAAGCCTCGCGCGTCCGGGCGAGGTCCTCGTGTCCTCGACCGTGCGCGACGTCGTCTCCGGCAGCGGGCTGAGGTTCGCGGACCGCGGCGTGCACGAGCTGCGTGGCGTCCCGGGGATCCGCCGGTTGTTCGCGGCTCGTCGGAGCGAGAGCGGCGCCCTCACGCGATCCGGGCGGCAGGGGTCGAGACCCGCGGCTGGTGTCACACACCGCAGGCGCCCCGAACGGCTCGTGAAGAGCGCCGACGCGGGGTGATGGGCCCGCGGGTCTGGGATCGTCCGGACCCGCGGGCCTATCCCTCCCGGGCACCGCGGAACTCGAGCGTGTAGCGCCAGCTCGAACCGTCGGCCTCGTGCTCGAACGCCTGGAGCCTTCCGGTCTCGCCCCCGGGCAGAAGCATCGGGAGCCCGACGTGCTCGTCGCCGGGCCACAGGTCCCGCCGAGCTCGGTCCTCCATCCGGACCATCGTCATCGGGAGATCGCCCTCGGATTCGAGGGGCTCGCTCCACTCGGCGGTCTCGGTCGGCACGAGCTGGCGGTACCGGACGAATCGGGCCGAGACGTGCATCAGGACCGGCTCGCCCGGCGACTTCCAGGCCCTCCCGAGGGACCGCCACTTCCGCCCGTCCCGGGAGGTCTCGACCGCCCAGCATTCCTCGTTCCCCAGACCCATGGGCAAACCCTACGACGGGTACGGACTAGCGGAACTCGCCCACCTCCCGCTGCAGCTCCAGCTCCTGGACCACGAGGCGAAGAGCCCGGTTCTGTCGTTCGAGATCCTCCAGGCGAGCGTCGAACGAGAACGCCCACACGTTGAACAGGACCGCCCCTGCCTCGATGCGCCGAACACACTCCGCGGTGTCTCGAGCTCGCCGAATCGATCTCACGAGCGCCTGGTGATGGGCCGCCGCCGCATCGACGAGCTGCATCGTCCCGTCCCGGACCATCCGGCCCACCTCCAGCCCGTGCGCCACAGACTCCCGCTCGCCCCAGGTGAGGATCTCGATCGGCTCCACCGACCGGGCCTCCGTCACCGCCTCGAAGTCCTCCACGCTCTCGCGCAGGGCGTCCAGGGCGCAGGCTGCGCACAGGAACTGATCGCCGAGTCGTACCAGCGACTCTCGATCACAGAGATCGCACAGGATCAGCGCGTCACCGAGCCCCCCATCGGCGCTCGGTGCCGCGCATGTCGGGCACAGGTACGTCCTGCCGCTTCGGACGCTCGCTCGCTCGCCGCAGCGCTCGCAGCGGAGCTCGAGCGTGCCGTTCGATGTCGATCGCGGTTCCGATTGCATCGTTCGCTCCCTCTTCTCGTGCGGCCAACCCGAACGCTCCATGGGGTCGGGCGCGGGATCGGTCGAGTGTTCGCCCGGGCAGGATCAGCCGGGGCGTTCGACCGACAGAGAGAGGGCGGCGCTCTGCAACGCAACCGCCCGAGGAACGATCGAGAACAGGATCGGATGTCTGAACGCGCGGACGGTCGTTGTGAGGGCGGCGAGCAGGGTCAGCAATGTGAGCGACTGGCCCGCTCCGCTCCAGCCGAGCGGGAGGGTCGGCCCACCGGTCGAGCCTTCGTCGGTAGCGGCACTCGCGGGCGCGCCCGAGACGTCGATCGAGGGAGCAATCGTCGTCGACGCTGGGGCCAACGCGAGATCGCCGCCGAACCCGTCCCCGCCGATCGACCCCGTTCGCTCGGCCGTCCGGCCTTCGGGGACGACCTCCGCCGAGCGGGGTTGCGGAACGATCACACAGGACAAGGGAAGCCCCGAATCGACGATGGCCGTGGGCTTGGGCGCGGCGACCCGGATGGTCTCGACGATCGGAGCCACCGCGTCGGTGACGATCTCGACGACCGGATCCACCCATTCACCGTCGGGGCCTCGCCGTGCCTGCGATTCGAGCGTCGGTTCGTCATCCATGACGACCTCCACGAGGCAGGTTGCGGTTCCAACCAACCAAGCTCGGCCCCGGCCGGTCAATCCCCATTCCGGACTAGGTCGTCCGCCGCTCGTAGGCCGTTCGGAAGAACGCGCAGGTCGCCGAGCACGAGCCTTTCCACCGCATCGTTGACGTCCGATCCGGATCAGGCCCTTGGCGAGGGGCTCGCGACTGTGGTCGCGAAACCGGCTCGGAGGGTCCATCCTCGGTTCCGGCTAAGCACTCCTGACCTCGGCGGCATCCAGGAGGGTGATGCAAGCAGAGGGTGACGTCATCAGGTTCCCGGCGGCCGAGTCGGCACCGCCCGACTTCGCGGCGTTCTTCGCCGAGGAGCACGCGGGGCTGTTCAAGGCCCTGTTCTTCGTGACCGGGAACCGCGCCGATGCGGCCGAGCTCGCACAGGACGCCTTCCTGAAGCTGTGGGAGCGATGGGACCGGATCGACCGGCTCGACGATCCCACGGGGTACCTGTTCCGCGTGGCGCTGAACGGGTTCCGGATGCGGACGCGCGCCGCGGTCCGGGCCACGCGGAGGCTGGTGCCGATCGTCTCGACGACCGACCCGTTCGACGAGATCAACCTTAGGGAGGACGTCCACCGCATGCTGCTCGAGCTCTCGCCGCGCCAACGCGCCGCCCTCGTCCTGCTCGACATGTACGGCTACGGCTCCGAGGAGGCCGCACGGATCATGGGTGTCCGTCCGTCGACCGTCCGCGCGCTCGCGACGCAGGGCCGTGCCGTGCTCCGAAAGAGAGGCCCGCATGCCTGAGCTGAGGGAGGTCTTCGAGATGGTGACCAAGCAGACCGAGCCCGACGTCGATGCCTGGAGGGACCAGGAGCGGCGTCAGTATCGGAAGAGCAGGAACCGGAAGCTGGGCGCCCTGGCGATCGCCGCCGCGATCGGGATCGTGGCGGTGGTGGTCGTAGCCCGGGCCGCGGACAAGGGGACCGGAACGCAGCCCGGAGGCCGACCGAGCGATACGACCGAGCTCCCTACGGACCAGTCGACCCCGCCGCTGCCTAGCGGGAGCGTGGAGCCCGGGCGGTACGTCTTCACTTCATACGACCCCGGCCTCGATGCTTCGCACCGGATCACGATCGATGTTCCGGAGGGTTACGTGGGCGTCGACGGACTCGGCGCCCTCAAGTCCGGATTCAGTCAGACCGGAGTGGCCACCATGGCCATCGGTGACGTCTACGCCGACCCTTGCCAGTGGGAGGGAACGCAACTCGACCGATCGCAGATCTCGTCGGCCGATGGCCTGGCGGCGGCGCTCGCGACCCAACAGGGGGTCCGCGTTTCGACACCGACCGATGTCACGGTCGCGGGCTTCGCCGGCACGTACATGGAGCGACGAGTGCCCGCCCGGATGGTCTCGTCCGATTGCGACAGCGACCAGTTCCGGGTGTATCGGGTCCCCGAGTGGGGCGGAAGGTACCTGGAGCCCGGTCAGCTCCAGCGCCTGTGGGTCCTTGACGTCGACGGCGTTCCGCTCGTCATCGATGCTTCGATCCAGACAGGGGCGTCGACCGGGATCCTAGTTGAGCTGCTGCAGATGGTGGAGTCCGTCCGGATCGATCCTCGCTAGGAGGCAAGGAGCGGGGCGTTCATTCGGAGCGGATAAGCCCGCCGGGTGGAGCGACCGCGAAAGCGGTCAGGCAGAACCATCGGTGTTCGAACGGGAAAGGGAGGAAGGTCATGGTGAGGAGGCACAGCAGGTGGTTGATCGTCGCGTCATTGGTCGCAGCATCGGTAGCAGTCACGGGCGTGGCCGTCGCGACCGGGCCGACGGGTTCGGTGGTGTCCGAAGTGATGGGCGCGGGCTCGATGCCGAGCGGGGTCGGGTTCGCCGCCACGCCTGACGCGAACACGGTCGTCGCGAGGTTCACGTTTGGGCCGAACTCGTCCTCGGGGTGGCACACGCACCCGGGGAAGACGCTCGTCACGGTGAAGTCAGGCACGTTCACCGTGTACCACGCCAAGGACTGCGAGGCCCGGGCGTACGGACCCGGGGACGCCTTCCTGGAGCTGCCCTCGACGGTGCACATCGGCCGGAACGAGACCGGCGACATCGTCGAGCTCGGGGTCGTCTTCTTCGGGGTGCCGGTGGGCGGGAGCCCTCGGATCGACCAGCCCCAGCCAGACGGCTGCGAGATCACCTAGCCGGTCGATAAGGCGTTCGAGGTGGACACCGAACGGCCCGGCAGCCACATGGGTGCCGGGCCCTCGGTCTTTCGGGGTTCGGCGCCGTGGCGCCGGACCCACAACGCGTCCTACCCGCTCAGGCCTCCGACGAACCCGCCAATTCGACCGGGGGGACGTCGGGCGGAACGCCCGCACCCTCGAACACGATCTCTCCGTCGCGAGCGTCGACGATGATCGTCTGGCCGGCGCGGAACTCCTTCCACAGGAGCTTCTCGGACAACGGGTCTTCCACCAACCGCTGGATCGTCCGCCGAAGCGGGCGAGCGCCGAGCGAGGGGTCGAACCCCTTCTCGGCCAGGACGGACTTCGCGGCATCGGTCAGCTCGATCTCGAGGTCCTTGGCCTTCAGCTGCTCGGTGACCCGCTTCATCAGCAGGTCGACGATCTGCTTCACGTCCTCCTGGGTGAGCGAGTGGAAGACGATCACCTCGTCGATCCGGTTGAGGAACTCGGGTCGGAACGACTTCTTCAGCTCGTCCATGACCCGATCCTTCATCTTCTCGTAGGTCATCTTCTCGTCGGGACGCGCCGCGAACCCGATCCCGGGTCCCTTCTGGATGTCCCGCGTCCCGAGGTTCGACGTCATGATGATGATCGTGTTCTTGAAGTCGACCTGGTGACCCTGCGAGTCCGTCAGGCGCCCGTCCTCCAGGATCTGCAGGAGCGTGTTGAACACGTCGGGGTGCGCCTTCTCGATCTCGTCGAACAGGATCACGCTGAACGGCTTGCGGCGGACGGCCTCCGTGAGCTGGCCACCCTCCTCGTACCCCACGTAGCCCGGGGGCGAGCCGATCAGGCGACTGACCGTGTGCTTCTCCATGTACTCGGACATGTCGAGCTGGATCAGCGCGGCCTCGTCGCCGAACAGGAACTCGGCCAGCGCCTTGGAGAGCTCGGTCTTCCCGACGCCCGAGGGGCCGAGGAAGATGAACGAGCCCGAAGGCCGTTTGGGGTCCTTCAGGCCTGCGCGCGTGCGGCGGATAGCCTTGCTGACCGCCGTGATCGAGTCCTCCTGGCTGATGATCCGCTTGTGGAGCTCGTCCTCCATGCGGAGCAGCTTCTCGGTCTCCTCCTCCGTCAGCTTGAAGACGGGGATGCCGGTCCACGTGGCGAGCACCTCCGCGATCTCCTCCTCATCCACCTCGGAGAGCACGTCCATCTCGCCGGATTTCCACTCGCGCTCGCGCCGCTGGCGCTCCTCGACCAGCTGGCGCTCCTCGTCGCGCAGCGAAGCCGCCTTCTCGAAGTCCTGGGCGTCGATCGCGCTCTCCTTGCGAAGACGGACCTCGGCGATCTTCTCGTCGACCTCGCGCACGTCCGGGGGCGCGGTCATCCGGCGGATCCGCATCCGCGACCCCGCCTCGTCGATCAGGTCGATCGCCTTGTCCGGGAGGAACCGGTCGCTGATGTAGCGATCCGACAGGTTCGCGGCGGCGACCAGCGCGTCGTCGGTGAACGACACGCGGTGGTGCGCCTCGTACCGATCGCGGAGGCCCTTCAGGATCTCGATCGTGTGCGCGACGGTCGGCTCCTCGACGTTGATCGGCTGGAAGCGCCGCTCGAGCGCCGCGTCCTTCTCCAGGTGCTTGCGGTACTCGTCGCGCGTCGTCGCGCCGATCGTCTGGAGCTCGCCGCGCGCGAGCATCGGCTTGAGGATGCTCGCGGCGTCGATCGCGCCCTCTGCGGCGCCCGCGCCCACGAGCGTGTGCAGCTCGTCGATGAACAGCACGATGTCGCCGCGCGTGCGGATCTCCTTCAGCACCTTCTTCAGTCGCTCCTCGAAGTCGCCGCGGTACCGCGAACCGGCCACGAGCGCGCCGAGGTCGAGCGTGTAGATCTGCTTGCCCTTGAGGGTCTCGGGGACCTCGCCGCGGACGATGTCCTGTGCGAGGCCCTCGACGATCGCGGTCTTGCCGACCCCGGGCTCGCCGATCAGCACCGGGTTGTTCTTGGTCCGGCGCGACAGCACCTGCATGACCCGCTCGATCTCCTTCTCGCGGCCGATCACCGGGTCGAGCTTGGTGTCGCGCGCGAGCTGGGTGAGGTTCCGGCCGAACTGGTCGAGCACCATCGAGCCCTGACCGGCCTGCTCCCCCTGCCCGCCCGGCGTCGTCTCCCCCTTGCCGGCGGTGTAGCCGGACAGGAGCTGGATGACGGTCTGGCGGACGCGGTTGAGGTCGGCGCCGAGCTTCTGCAGGACCTGGGCAGCGACGCCCTCGCCCTCGCGGATCAGGCCGAGCAGGATGTGCTCGGTCCCGATGTAGTTGTGACCGAGCTGCAAGGCCTCCCGGAGCGAGAGCTCCAGGACCTTCTTGGCGCGGGGCGTGAACGGGATGTGACCCGTCGGCGCCGCCTGGCCCTGGCCGATGATCTCCT
>Ga0126304_10000992_pt1 | contig 12701 bp, 14 predicted proteins | sample Plot25_FD_92538 | JGI IMG/M metagenome (GOLD analysis project Ga0126304, IMG submission 92538) | Serpentine soil microbial communities from UC McLaughlin Reserve, CA, USA - Plot25 | ecosystem: Environmental > Terrestrial > Soil > Grasslands | place: USA: UC McLaughlin Reserve, Lake County... | reverse complement strand
GTCCACGCCCTCCATCGCCCGGTCCACGAGCGCCTTATCGCGGATGTCGCCCTTTACGGCCTCAATCTTGCCCCTCTCCGGGTAGTAGAACTCCTCGACGTCTAAAGAGACAAGCGAGTACTCGCGCGCCATGAGGTAGCGGACCAAGTTGATCCCCAGAAACCCGGCCCCGCCGGTGATGAGGACTTTCTCTTTCTCCAAGAAAGCGGCGTCTCCTTCCGCATACTAGCCTTGCTCACCAACGCGGAGCCCTACACGAGCGCGCATTGTAGCATGCTAAACGCAGCTCGTAAGACTTTGCTCCTCGTGAAGAGGGGTTCAGCAGCGTTGTTACGAGGTACCAGCTTGACGGCCTCTGTGTGCGTGGCTAAACCGAGGGCCCTGCGTGGGCGGCGCGCAGACGCGGCATAGCTCTTATGTATCTTCGTGTTACTACAGCCGCAGGGCGACTCGAATGAGAACCTCTGATGTTGTAGGGAATTGCAAAAGGCGTGATGAGGCGGTACCTTGCAGCTAATAGGGTCCCTATTGACTACAGAGCGCTCACCCCTATGTCTCTCGCGCCGTGTGTACGAAGGGGCTAGAGGGCCGGCGACGACGGTGTCCGGAGGTAAATATAAACACCCTAAGGCGATGTAAGCTAGAGTTGTATGAAGGTCTGTGGTAACTTACGCTCTTGAAGTAGGTAGAGGCGAGAACTTCATCCTTTAGATGGGCACCTGTAAGGTGAAGGGAGCCAGTGGTGCAACCGGCTACTACTCATGAGTAGTAGCCGGTTTTTTATATAGGTGTGAAAAGAGGAAAGGGAGGAGGGACAATTCACTGTGAGTGAGAGTGGGCGTATTCCCCAGGATATCGACTATGAAAGGCCGAGCGCGGCTCGAATATACGACTATTTGCTAGGCGGCTACCACAACTTCGAGGTTGATCGTGCGGCGGCCCGGCAATTCGTCGAGATGCTTCCCGACGCCCCATTGTACTTCAAGGCCAACCGTGCCTTCTTGCGCCGGGTTGTCAATTTTCTTATGGATCAGGGCCTAGACCAGTTCCTCGACCTCGGCTCCGGCATACCGACGGTCGGCAACGTACACGAAGTGGCCCAGAGAGCTAACCCCTCAGCTCACGTCGTCTACGTAGACAATGAACCGGTTGCAGTTCGTCACAGCTTGACAATCTTAGAGGAAAACCCCAACGCAACTGCTATTCTGGGCGATATACGTCAGCCGGAAGCAATTCTCGACCGCACGGAAACCAAGCGCCTGCTGGACTTCAGCAAGCCGACGGCCGTACTGCTTCTTGCCGTCCTGCTTTTTGTTACAGACGATGAGGAAGCATACCGTCTGGTCCGCGTTCTGCGCGATGCCCTTGCACCGGGCAGCTACATTGCCATCTCGCACCCGTCAGAGGAGGGCTTGCCTCCTGAAAAGGTAGAACAGGGCAGGAGGTTGTACGCTGCTAGCGGCACCCCCGTGAATATCCGGTCTCGCACTCAGATCGAGAGGTTTTTCGAAGGATTTGAGATAGTCGAACCAGGGGTGGTTAAGGCTCCCCTCTGGCGGCCCGAGGGCCCCGAAGACCTCTTGCTCAACACACCGGACGCTATTGGGTATTACGTAGGTGTCGGACGCAAGCCGTAGAGCGAGCCATACGCTTGGTTGCGGAGAGCAGATGCGGGCGCTACCCTGAATTCAGGATCTGTAATATCCTGCAGTCCACGGGTACAGAAGTAAAGGTTGGTGCTGAAGGTTATGGATACGTCTAAACGCTCTCAATCCCTCCACCTCTTACTAGGACGCCGCGGCGAGATTGTCGAGAGTTGGTTCAACGCTATTGCGCAAACAAGCTTTACTGGTCTCACCGCGCCTGAGACGCGCAGCAAGCTTCTCAAGTTAACGGATCAGCTCATCAATTTGCTGTTCTCCGAACCATTTGAGCGGCGCGAAGCCCGAGCGATCGGCTCTGAACTTTCGGGTATGCACTACAGTAGTCCCGAGTCGTTGAGCAGGGCCCAGGAGATACTGGCGTGCAAGTTCGCTGAGTACCTTCCGGGCGATCAAGCCTCTATGGTGCAGCCTCGACTGGCGGTGCTGCTTGCTGAGATCGCGGCAGGTTTTCTCGAGAAAACTCGGGATACAATTCTCGTCGAGCAAGAGGAGATCAAAGCCGCGCTCCTCAGAGAGCGCAAGCGGGTCGAGGAAGCTCTGCGCGAAAGCGAAGCAAGTCTTGCCGACGCGCAACGGGTTGCTCATCTCGGGCACTGGGAATATCACTGGGCCCAGAACAGGCTGCACTGGTCCGACGAGCTCTATCGCATCTTCGGCCTGAGCAAGCAGGAGTTCGGAGGAAGGTTTGAAGACTACTTTGAACGGGTTCATCCTGAGGATAGGGAACTCCTTGTAAAGGTAGGTGAGCAATTATCGCGAGGCGAAACGGTTTCAGTAGAACACCGTATTGTTCGTCCGGACGGTGAAGTACGTATCGTCCAGCACCGGGTCCACTACGTCTTTGACGACAACTCAATTCCACCTGCAGGCCGCGCCGAGAACCTGATTGGCGAAGAGCCAGGCGAAAGCCAAGAGTTTCTTAATCGCATGCTTCACATGGCTGCCGAGCACCGCGGCAAGGGGCCGACACGCGTGGTAGGTACGGTGCAGGATATCACCGAGCGCAAGGCTTTGGAGCAGCAATTGGAGCATCAGGCCTTACACGATCCCCTGACTGATCTGCCGAACCGAACCCTGTTCCTAGACCGGCTCGAACAGGCCTTGTTACGGGACGAGAGACGAGAAGGCAAGGCCAAGGTTCTTTTCTTGGACCTGGACAACTTCAAGCTCATAAACGACAGCCTCGGACACGAGGTGGGGGACACGCTCTTAGTAAGAGTCGCCGAGCGCTTGAATGCTTGCGTGCGGAAGCAAGACACGCTCGCGCGTTTCGGAGGAGACGAATTTACTATCCTAATCGAGGGCTCCACAGGAGCACTAGGCAATGCGCTCCTTGTCTCAGAGCGGATCATCGAAGAATTACAAACTCCCTTCGTGTTAGGGGACCAAGAAGTGTTCGTCACGGCTAGTATCGGAATATCCTCAAGTGCCTCTGCGACCCTTCCGGAGGAGCTGTTGCGCAATGCAGATACCGCTATGTACCGAGCCAAGGCTGCGGTCAGGCCCAGCTATGAGGTGTTCGATCCCAGTATGCACACTCATGCTCTAGAGCGCTTGGAGGTGGAGACAGAGCTTAGGCGAGCAATAGAGCGTGAAGAATTCAGTATCTACTATCAGCCGGTCGTGGACACAGTCACTGGTAAAGTCGCCTGTCTTGAGGCTCTTCTGCGCTGGGAGCATCCTGAGCGCGAGTTGCTTTTGCCGGACGAGTTCATTCCGCTAGCCGAGGAGACTGGGCTTATCGTGCCCATCGGAAAGTGGGTGATGAATGAAGTCAGCCTCCAGGCACGCATCTGGCAGGAAGAATTTACTTATGATCCACCCTTGAGCATAAGTACAAATCTCTCGGCAAGGCAACTTCAGTACCCTCCGTTGGTCCAAGAGATTACTGAGATCCTCCAAGAGTCCGGTGCAGATCTGAAAGGTTTTGAGCTGGAGATCACCGAGAATACCGCAATGCAGTATGAAGATTTTGTTTTGCGTAGGCTCAAGGGGCTTAAGCGCTTGGGCGTACGTTTGGCTATTGATGACTTCGGTACCGGCTATTCATCGCTATCTCACCTAAATCGCTTGCCGATAGACACTATAAAGATCGATAGATCATTTATCGAAAGGCTTGGAAAAGATCCTAAAGCTAGGAAGATCACTGAAGCGACGATAAGCCTTGCAAAAGCCTTGAAGTTGAGGGTAATTCCCGAAGGGGTAGAGACCACCGAACAACTCGCGCAGCTACGAGAGCTGGGTTGTAGGCTAGCTCAAGGCTTCTACATCTGTGAGCCTCTTCCTAGCGAAGAGGCGACAGCATTTATAGCCAACAACCTCCAATCCGAGCCGGTTGAGGTGGACTAATAGACGTTACATAACGGCTGATCTGACAGAGACCTGCAGCTGCGGATCGGGGAGGTGTACCGTTTAGAGGACTACACAGGTAGGTTGCTTACCTTAGTCCACTGCGGCTAGCAAGAACGTTGTCAAGTGCCACCTTGCCTAGCCCACTTAAAGCTAATGTAACGATAGCAGCCAGCCGGAGTACGGCGTATTCAAATCCCTTATCCTCTTCGACTAAGTCGTACGGCGGATGAAACACTACGATATCTGCCAGCATAAGGAGTGCTAGCGGTACGGAGACCCAACGAGTGAACAGCCCCACAACTAAAGCCGCTCCGCAAAGAAGCTCTACCAGCGAACCTACCATGACAAAAGGCACGAGCAGCAGGCTCCCTAGTTCACTGGAACCTGTAACAAAAAGCTTATGCCCTCCGGCTAACAGAAAAATGATCCCTATCACAATGCGCAGAACTGTGATACCCCAGCCTTGCAGTTGAGTTATCTTACTACCTTGCATTAGAAACAATTTCTTCGAACTCAAGTGCATTAGACCGTTCACTTAGGAGAACCTGAAAACTATCAAAGTGCCGATCCTTTAGCACAATATAGCTTACATAGTGACGAGCTTATTGCATATGCTCGGCAGCACGTAGCTAGAGGTATTAAAGGTCTTGAGGATAACATGGTGTGCATAAGAATAACTCATCGCAAAACCTCCTCCCGCTCGAGCTGTCCCACGACCTCTTCTATATAGTCAAGAAGCTCGCGCACAGACGCGCGAAAGGTAGTCATGGTGTGCCCGTAGGGGTCCGGGATCCCCTCTTCGGCCGAGGTGCCGACTGCATACTCCGGCAGGGTATAGACCTTGTCCGAGAGGTTCCCGAAGGTCCTGTGTAGCGCCCTGACGTGCTGCGGGCTCATCACGAGCACGAGGTCGGCTGCTTTGAGCATCGCCTCGCTCACCTGCCTTGCGCGGTGCTCTTCGGGGTAGATGCCGACCTCCCCAAGGGCAGCGCGCGCGTTCGGGGTTACGTCCTCACCCTCGAGCGCCGCAACACCCGCGCTCTTCGCCCGCCAGGGGAGGTTCCTCTCCTCGGCAAGGGCGTTGAATATCGCCTCGGCCATCGGGCTGCGGCAGACGTTCGCCGTACAGACAAAGAGAATGTTCTTTATGTGAGTCTCACTAGTTTTGTCCTCGGCCAACGATCTGTTGCTCCTTTACTTCCGTCTCGAGTTCGCTGATATTATAGAAACTACCACCGTTTTTACGATTAACTCTAACCATGATCTAACATAGAGGTCTCAGACGTGCGGCGAAGAGATCGACATAGGTCGACGAAACGGCTTCATGAAAAGCCCTACGTCAAGGCCTCTTGAGAGGGAGGGCTGCCGTTCGCGGCTGTAAGCGTGAGCATCTGAAATCGTTCGGGAAGGTTTGTGGAAGAAATGGCTTTGTTTCGCAAAAAGTGTAGGCACAGGATTCCTTCAGTGCCGCCTAAGAGGGACTACTAGTGAGGTATTGGGGAAGTGAGCATAAGCAAAGGTGTAGACAATCTGGTAGCTTACCCGCCCACCTGTAGCAACTACACTTTGGCTTGCGGGCGTCCAAACGTTGCCGGGACTCCTCTTTTGGCGGTTCCGGTAACTCTTACCTGTGCTGGATTTCCTCTTTGAAACCAGTAAGCGCTGCCTATAATCCCTTTGACACTATTAACGTGTAATAGCAGAAAGGCTACGCATGACGAGCGACAAGCAAGTCCAAGCTAACCAGCAAAACGCCCTAAAAAGCACCGGACCCAAGACACCTAAAGGGAAGGCCGCTATCCGCCGCAACGCCCTAAAGCACGGTCTTCTCTCACAAGAGGTCCTTCTACCGGGAGAAGACGAAGCTGCTCTTAAGGAGTTGGGCGAGCACCTGAGGGCCGAGCTGCAGCCCGTCGGAGAGCTGGAGAATCTTCTCGTCGAGCGGATCACCGCTGCTGCGTGGAGGCTACATCGCCTCGGGCGGGTGGAGGCCGGCATATTTGCCTGGGAACTCAATAACAAGTTTGCGGTAGTGACGCAGAGCAAGGCTGATAACACCGCGCTCGGCTTGGCCTTTATCCGGGATGCTAACGGAGCGAACGCCTTCTCCAAGCTCTCCCGCTACGAGACTACGCTAGAGCGTAGCCTCTACAAAGCCCTCCACGAACTCCAACGCCTCCAGGCCGCCCGCAATGCTAATGGAAGCGTCTCGCCGCCCGCGGCAGTAGACGTGGACGTCTCCGGAGTCTCCACGGATGCGCTTTGAGTAACTAAGTTATGTTGTAAAAGCGCAGTAAGAGATCCTCACCAGCCGCTACGCCCCCTTCGACACCCGGGGCGCCCTGATAAGGGCTGTACCGCTTTGGGTGCCAGCGAAAGGCGCCGCCCCCTCAGCTTCAGTAACGCCTCCTCGCGCACCTTCTCCAGTTCCTCCGGATGCGTGCGGGCACCTCTCGGGTAGTTCCTCCCTTTCGAGACGCTCATTGCGCAGACGTTGCTGGCGAACCACGACGACCGGGTTGATCACCTAATTCACCATTATCACCAGTAGCTGGTACACTGGCGGTATGAAACGTGCGACGATCACCTTACCTGATGAGCTCGAAGAGGCTTTGGAGGCTTACCGGAGATCCCAAGAGGTGCCGTTGGCACTAACTGCGGTGACCCAGGCTGCCCTGCGAGAGTACCTCGAGCGGAGGGGGTTTCTGTCTCCTCCTGCTGGGAGAGAGTTTGTGATCACTCCAGCCGAGAAAGGTAGCAGGAGTAACGATGTGAGTGCCGAGCACGACCGTTACTTCGCCGAGGCGGCCGGGGAAAAAGTCAAGAAGAGGCGATGAGAAGGGCAGTGCTGGCCGATACGGGACCGCTCTACGCCGCGGTGGATCCTTCAGACGACAGCCATGAGCGCGCCCGGAAGGATATCGAGCGGCTTAATCGAGAGGGGTTCCGAGTCGCCCTGACCTACCCGACGCTGTACGAGGGTTACTCCCTGGTACTGTACAAGCTTGGCCTCGAGGTGGCGCACAGGTGGCTTGAAGAGACGCGGGAGAACGCGTCCCAATTGAACCCGACCCCCGAGGATTACCGAGCGGCAGAGCAGGTGGTGCTCCGCTACCGGGACCAGGACTTGAGCCTCTTCGACGCCATTGCCGCCGTGATGGGCGGGCGGCTTTCCTTGGCGGTGTGGACCTACAATTACCACTTCGACGTGATGCGGGCCGAGGTCTGGCGGGGTGGATGAGACACATACAACACGCCCCGCTTTGCACCAACAAGCGTACGAAAAACCATTCTCAGATTTAAGGTCCGAAAATGTGGCCCACGTGATGGGTTGGCGAACGTGCCCACCCGGCAGCATCATCTAGGTAGAGCAATAGCAGCACACGGTCGAGATCATAGGGAGGGTCAGGAAGGGGGAGAGGGTGTTCTTGACGCTTAGGGGAGAACCCATGGCCGTGATCGCCCTGTGAGCGAAGGACCCGGTGCCTCCTAAGACCTACAACGACGCCCAAAGACTCGCCGCGCTCTGATGCGGCGCCGCGCCATTCGCCTGAGCGCGTGGGGCGAGAAGACGACGTGGAGTAGCTAGCTTGATGATCCAGTAGCGGGTTGCTCCACTACCTCCCTGCGGCCTACCACGTGATTGCTTACTTCGGGATTGGAGCTCCTTGGAGAGCTCGGATTCTCCGGCTCTGAAAGAGAGGTACTCTCCCGGCGGAAGGATAATATTCTCTCTCCGTAGTACGGGCCGAAGTGTTGGAAGTCGCCGTTAAGAAGGCGCGTTGCACCAGCGCCGATTGCAGCGAGCGGTACGGGCCGATCTTTATCGGGCAACTTTACGTCGTTCGAGAAGAGCGGGTGATCCGTAGAGGCAGCGGTGGTAACGACCTCAACGGAGCCAAGCTGATCCTCTAAGTCTTTTCGCTGCTTAGGATAATCCAGGTTTCTGTGGGCTTCCTTGATTGCGTAAGCCGAGGTGATCATCCTCGCTCCCGGTAGCTTCCAGAGCCTCTTGAGACCCGCATCGGAGCGGTATGCTGCAGAGAAGAGGATGTTAGCGTCCAAAAAGACAAGGTCCACAAGCCCCAGGCTCGTCTAGGGTTTGTGGTGTGGGATGGCGGCGGGGTCAATCCCCATCTTCTTGCGAACCTCCTCTTCGGCACGGGCGTAATCCTCTCGATCCACCGCGTTTGAGAGCAAGAACTGTGCTCTTCTAGTCGGGGTATAGCTCTCCAAGGGGAGAGCTATGGCGGGGCGGATGAGTATGCCCTCTTCTCTATCTTCCGCTATGACCAAAGACCCCTCCTCGATCCCAAAGCGCCGACGTAAAGCGGCCGGGATAACTATAGTCCCTCGCTTACCAACCCTACTTGTGCGTTAAGCGCCCTACCGATGTGCACGCTCTGTATTGAAAGCTTATGACTACCTTAGATGGGCGAGCTCGAGAGGCTCGAGTACCCTGATCCAGTAAGTTCCCCTCCTCGATAACGCGCCCCGCCCCAAGCACGAAGAGCCCGCGTACGATGCAACCACCGTGGATTACGCCCCGAGTCCGACGATAAGGTTACGGGCGACCGTACCCTCCCCCACCTGAGCCCCTTCAAAGAGGATACTCCCCTCGACGCACGCCCCCATCGATTGACCTCTCTTTGCATCAACGCTCGGTGGCCTCTAAAGCACCCCCCGCCAGAGCCCTAGAGCTCCTCGCAGAGCTCCACTCCGAGCTTCTCGAAGTCCCTATCGAACGAGGCAACTCCCTCCCCGCCCATACGGGCTCTCTCTGCTAGAAGCGCATCGGCAAAGTCTATGTTAGCTGCCACCATACTGGTAAGCGCCTGTATTACAGCTCTCCCCTCCTCGACCTGCAGCCCATGGTCCTCAAGCAGAGGGATAAGCGCCCCGGAGATCTCAGCCCTGGAGTAGCCGTAGAAGGACTGCAGTACCCACACCGTCTCGGCAACCACGATAGCGTGGACCTTAAGTACTATCTCACGCCGTTGCGCTCGTTGCAGAAAACGCTCGGCTCGCTCAGACATATCCTCCGGCTCACCAGTTAGAAAGCGCAAGAAGACGTTTGCGTCTACCCAGCAGGCGCTTCTACTCAAGCACCCTCTCCAAGCACCCGTCGGACCGCAGAGCGCCGCACAGCCTCACGCTCACCTTCCTTGCCAGGATAAGGATGTTCCGCTGGTAGGCTGCCCTTAAGCTCTCCCAGAGGCCTGGACTTTAAGACCCTCAACCGAATAGTATCCTCTTCTACCTCAAACAGCAGCTTGTCTCCCACATTCAGCCCCAGTTGCTCACGCACCTCCCTGGGGATCGTAATTTGCCCCTTGCTGGTGAGCGTTGCCTTATTCATACCTAGGCTCCTTACTCTTTTTATACATCTTACCAAATAGACCGCTTCCAGGGATCGCGCTTAGTGGAAGCTGCAGAACACTCGGGCCTTAAGAAGACTCGCCGGGCTTTAATGCGGCGCGGCGCCATTCGCCTGAGCGCGTGGGATAAGACGATGTGAGGTTTGCGGGGTTCATTCACGCAGAAGGGGGGTTAGTCGCGCTCGACCAACGCGCCGGGATCAACTGCTAGCGCCTCGGCTAGCTTCCGAATTGTGCTCAGCCGAGAGTTGTAATTCTATCCCTTTGACACTTCTATCATGTCGTCCCCAAACTACCCCGACGATTACTCGGAGGTCTACAGATATAGGCGAGATAGAAAAGCTCTCGCTCTTCTTGGACCTTCATGGCTAGAGCAGGTAGTGGCGGCAGACGCAGCCACAGACGCAGCCAATCAGTAGCAGGAGGCTACCTACTCTCGGTCTACGAGCTCGGAGGGCTCGACGCCGAGTGCATTTGCGAGCTTCTTTATAGTGGAAAAGTGTGGCTCGTGTTCGTTACGTTCGATACGGCCCAAGTGGGCAGGCGAAATGCCTGCGGCCTTTGACAGCTCTGCCTGTGACATAAATCTATCGATGCGAAGCTTTCGTACGCTACTGCCGATTCTCACACCGGTATTGTAGATGCTTGGCCGGTTTTTCCGCGCTGTCTAAAGTAGTTACCCTAGATTACCTCGAACTTATCTAATATATATCGTCGAAATAGCTAGAAAATAACAAGAAAATAGCTTATAATGCTGGGGCAGGGAAGAAGGTAACCCTCAGAGTGAGCCGCCAAGCACGCACCCTGGGGCCATGACCACAGACCCAGCAAAAGGAGGATCTGTGATCGAGGTAAGTGTACAGCAGGGTGTTGTTCTCTCCACTTCCGACCCGGAGGCTCACACCAGCGAACTTGTCCGGTGCTTTAGGCACAAAGGCGAACACTGTCCCCGCTGCGACGGCTCCGGCTTTCGGCCCCGCAAGTACTGCGTCGGATGCGACGAGCCTTCGGGTAAGCCCTCAGAGGGCAGCAAGGCACTGCAACCCTCCCGCGCCGCTAAGAGTTGGGAAGAGGTCCGCTCGCTTCCCCTCTACTGCCGGGAGTGCAACCCCCGCTTCGCCCCTCTTGAGGCAGAGCTGGTAGCCCTTCAAAGGATGGAAGGCTGACATGTCCGCTGCCCATTCTCCCTGCGATGAGTGTAATGGTACGGGCTGGGTACTCTACCGCTCGGAGGCAAGCGATGGCAAACTCGAGGAGGCCTACTGCCTTTGTTCCAACCGCTGCACGCCACGCTACTGCATGGTCAGCTCCAACGACCGTCACCTATGCTCTCGCCCCGGCACTGTGTACTATGGGCTTAGGTACTTCTGCAAGGAGCACATCGAGGTCATCCGCGCCGATGAGGACGTAAACCCCGCTCACCAGACGATGTATTATCTCACGTGATAGTAGCGGCGAAGAAGGGCCCGCCCTAGGTCTGCTGTGTTTCTAGGGCGGCTTGCAATAATGCTCAGATGAGTATTGCGCTAGCCTCAGCTTAGAGGTACGATTGTCTATAATAGAATAAAGGCTTTAGTAGAGGCCGAGAACCCGTCCTGAAGATATGGGCACCTATAGGGCGGAGGGAGCCAATGGTGCAACCGGCTACTCAGGATCACACAGTGATCCGATAGTCGGTTTTTACGTTGAGGAGTAACGTGGGCGATAGCGGGGAGGTTTGCCGGAACTACCGAATTACATAAAGGAAGAGAGTAGCTATAGGACCTTGCCGAAGGTCGGCGGTAGAGAAACGCTACAACTAGTAAGCGCCAGGACTCCCGACGGTTCGGAGACCGTGGGGAGTTGACGAGGTAGACGTTCATCGAGGTATTCGGCGGGTGCGTCTCGGCTCGCGGGTAGTCGAAAGAGCGGCGACAAAGCGTAGTGGTGACACCACGTACAAAACGTCGCTCGGGCCCGTTTCGGAGGTATTATTCCCTCCTTCTGCCTTCTTTGGTCCTGTGCTTTGGAGGATATGCAGAGGAGGACCATCTATGTGCGGTATCGTCGGTTACGTGGGTAACGAAGAACGTTGTGCCGAGGTGCTAATGGAGGGGCTTAAGCATCTTGAGTACCGGGGCTATGACTCCGCGGGCCTCGCCGTTCAACTCTCAAGCGGCATCGAGGCGATAAAGGAAGTCGGCCCGCTGGATAATCTAAGTGATGCTCTGAGGATGAGGAATGGGGCCGCGGTTGGAGCTAGGACTGGTCTGGGCCACACGCGGTGGGCGACACACGGGCGACCAAGCGAGGCCAACGCCCACCCGCATCTTGGGGGTGGACGGCTCGCGGCAGTGGTACACAACGGCATTATCGAGAACTACCTCGAGCTCAAGGAGGAGCTGCAGGGCCGCGGCTGTGTCTTTCAGTCCGAAACGGATACCGAAGTGATCGCACACCTCCTGGAGGAGCAAATAGAGGCCGGCGAGAGCCTGCGCGAAGCACTCGCGTCCACCTTGAGGCGCCTCGAAGGTTCGTATGCGCTCGCAGCAATCAGCAAGCGGGAGCCGAAAACCATAGTCGCGGCCCGCAGCCAGAGCCCACTGGTCGTGGGCCTCGGCGAGGGAGAGAACTACCTGGCGAGCGCGGTCCAGGCGCTGCTGGGCTACACCCGCCGCTTTCTTATGGTGGAGAACGGCGAGATCGTCGTGCTCACTGATAGGGAGGCCGAGATCAGCACGCTCGATGGGCAACGCGTCGTGCGCGAACTCTTCAACGTAGATTGGAACATGGATGCGGTTGAACTCGGTAGTTACGAGCACTACATGCTCAAGGAGATTCACGAGCAACCCGCAGCCGTTCAGGCGACACTCGCAGGTAGGCTAAACCAGGAAGGTGAGGTGGACCTCTCGGAGGTCGGGCCGCTGCTCGACGAGCGGATAGAGCGTGCCGTGATCGTAGCCTGCGGGACGGCCTATCATGCTGGTCTCGTGGGCAAGTACGTTATCGAGCAGCTCGCGCGTATTCCGGTCGAGGTCGCGGTAGCGAGCGAGTACCGTTACGCAGAGCCCATCGGCGATGAGCGTACGTTGGTGATCGCCATCTCCCAGAGTGGAGAGACGACCGATACCCTGGCGGCGGTGCAGGCCGCGCGGCGCTTCGGTGGGCGGGTTCTGGCGCTAACCAACACGCCGGGGTCCCTAATAACGCGGGAGGCAGACGCGGTTCTTCTGACCAAGGCCGGGCCTGAGATAGGGGTCGCTGCGACCAAGACCTTCCTCACCCAGCTCGGCGCCCTTTACTTGCTGGCCATCGAGCTCGCTAGTAC
>Ga0126304_10000991_pt1 | contig 12702 bp, 10 predicted proteins | sample Plot25_FD_92538 | JGI IMG/M metagenome (GOLD analysis project Ga0126304, IMG submission 92538) | Serpentine soil microbial communities from UC McLaughlin Reserve, CA, USA - Plot25 | ecosystem: Environmental > Terrestrial > Soil > Grasslands | place: USA: UC McLaughlin Reserve, Lake County... | reverse complement strand
GCGGTCTCGACCTTCGGCGCAAGCACGAAATCGAAACTGAGCAACCCCGCCATCCACGGCGCGCCAGAAGATCAACTGCGCGGGCCGCTTGAAGCTCTCATCCGTGATTTGGCCGAAGCCGCCAGCCTGCCGGTCGGGGCAGTCCACCTCGTTGGCGAGACCTCTATGGCGGACCTCAAGACCCGCCCAGACTACGCGGTCACAGTCGGCAACGCGCTCGTCGGATTCATCGATCAAGGCGCCTGGCAAGGGCGCCGATCCGCGTCGTTTCGACGATGCGCACGACAAGGACCAGTGGAGCAAGCTGAAGTCACTCCCGAACCTCCTCTACACGGACGGCAACAGCTTCAGCCTGTGGCAGGACGGCGAGATCGCCGGCAAGGTGGTTCATCGTGAGGGCGATGTGGAGACGTCGGGCGCGAAGCTCGAAGCGCCCGACACGCTCCTGCCACTCGTCAGCGATTTCCTTCGCTGGAGCCCGATTCCGCCGCGCACGGCGAAAAAGCTTGCGCAGGTAAGCGCCCGGCTCTGCCGCCTGTTGCGCGACGAGGTCGTCGAGCAGATGGCGCGCGGCAACCAGGGCCTCACCGATCTGGCGAAGGACTGGCGGAAGCTCCTCTTTCCGGAAGCGAACGATTCGCAGTTCGCGGATGGCTATGCGCAGGCGGTCACGTTTGGACTTCTGGTGGCGCGCGCCCGTGAGATTCCGTTGTCGGATGGCATTGATCATGCCGCCCAGGAACTGCGCAAGACCAACTCGCTGATCGGCACCGCGCTCCGGCTCCTGACCGATGACGCGGACAATCAGAAAGCCTTGGAGACTTCCCTCAAGACGCTGACACGCGTTCTCAACGAGGTCGATTGGCAGACGATCAGCAGGGACAAGCCGGAGGCTTGGTCTACTTCTACGAAGACTTCCTCGAGGTGTACGACAACAAGCTGCGCAAGCGCACAGGCTCGTATTACACGCCTCCGGAGGCGGTTGAGGCTATGGTGCGCCTTGTTGACGAGGCTTTGCGCGGACCCTTGGTCGAGCGGCCTCGCCTCACCCGACGTGACCGTGGCCGACCCGGCGGTCGGGACCGGCACGTTCCTTCTCGGCGTCTTCCGCCGCATCGCCGCGACCGTCGAAGCCGATCAAGGCGCCGGCGCCGTGCGCGGCGCCATCGAGGCGGCGGCGAAACGGGTGATCGGATTCGAGCTTCAGTTCGGCCCCTTCGCCGTGGCGCAGCTCCGCATCATCGCCGAGATGCAGGCGCTGATGAAGGCGCCTCACGGGCCGCCGCCCTCGAGCCCCGACCTGCGCTTGTTCATCACAAACACGCTCGGAAATCCTTTTGTCGAGGAGGAGATGCTTCTCCAGGTCGGAGCAATCGCCAAGTCGCGCCGCGACGCGAACGCGATCAAGAAGAGCGAGCGCATCACGGTCGTGATCGGCAATCCGCCCTACAAGGTCGATGCAGCCGGCCAAGGCGGCTGGATCGAGGAGGGCAGCAAGGGCCGCCCTTCGGCGTTGGATTTGTGGATGCCCCCGGCGGGATGGGGCGTCGGCCGAAGCGCCAAGCACCTCAAGAACCTCTACGTCTACTTTTGGCGTTGGGCGACCTGGAAGGTGTTCGGCTCGGGTCATGCGGCGATCACGGGCGAACCGGACAGCGACCGCGAAGGCCTCGTCTGCTTCATCACAGCGGCGGGGTTCCTGAACGGCCCTGGCTTTCAAAAGATGCGCGAAGACCTGCGTCGGGACTGCACCGATATCTGGGTCATCGACTGCTCACCCGAAGGTCATCAGCCTGACGTTCCGACGCGCATCTTCGAGGACGTGCAGCAGCCGGTCTGCATCGTGCTGGCGGCGCGTACGCTGGGAAAGGATCGTACCCGCGCCGCGCGACTTCGCTTCACGTCGCTGCCGGAAGGGCGGCGGGAGGAAAAATTCGGGACCTTGTCACGCCTTGCGCTTGAGGGCGCCGGCTGGGCCGAAGGGCCGACCGGATGGCGCGATCCATTCTTACCGGAACACGCTGGAAGTTGGGCGGCGTTCGTCCCGGTACCCGAGTTGTTCCAATGGTTCAGCCCAGGGGTAAAGACGCATCGCACCTGGGTGATTGCGCCCGATACCGACTCCCTCGGCCGCCGATGGGATGCACTACAGAAAGAGACGGATGCAGCGCGGAAGGCCCAGCTATTCCACCCGGATCGCGACCGCTCGCTCGACAAGGTCGTGAAGGTCGATCTCGGGCCCTATCGAACGCGGCCCGTCAGCATCGCCGGGGATAAGAGTTCCGTGATTCCGCCGGTGCGCTACGCATTCCGCTCCTTCAATCGGCAATGGATCGTGCCCGATCACCGCTTACTAAGCCAAGCTCGGTCGAGGCTATGGGACAGCCATTCTAGCCAACAAGTCTATCTGACCGCTATCAGGGCTCATGCGCCCTCGTCTGGACCCGCGCTCACCTTCGCTTCCGACATTCCTGATAACGATCACTACCATGGACGCGGCGGCTACGCGTATCCACTTTGGCGCGATCGCGCCGCCACGCAGCCGAACGTCAGCCCCGAGATCCTGGCGCACCTGGCGGACACCTACGCGCAGCCGATCACGGCCGAGGATGTGATGGCGTATCTCGCTGCCCTCATGGCTCATCCCGCATTCACGGCGCGGTTCGAGGCCGACCTTGTCCGGCCCGGCCTGCGCGTGCCACTGACGGCCGAGAGGGCGCTCTTTACCGAGGCGGTAGCGCTCGGCCGTGAGGTGATCTGGCTGCATTGCTACGGCGAGCGTTTCGCCGACCCGGCGGAGGGCCGGCCCAAAGGGCCGCCGAAGCTGCCCGCCGACAAGAGGCCGCGCATTCCGGAGGGCGGCGGGATTCCCGGTGCGCCCGAGCCGCTGCCAGAGATGATGGACTACGACCCCGCGAGGCGTCGTCTTACGATCGGCAAAGGATATGTCGACAACGTCACGCCCGAGATGTGGGCCTACGAGGTCTCCGGCAAACAGGTGCTGTGGCACTGGTTCAGTTATCGCCGCCGCGATCGAAGCCGCCCCGTCATCGGCGACAGGCGCCCGCCCTCGCCCCTCGACCGGATCCAGCCGGAGCACTGGCTTTCCAGCTATACGGACGACCTCATCGACCTGCTCAACGTCCTCGGCCGGCTGATTGCGCTGGAACCCAGGCAGGCCGGCCTCCTGAGCCGCATCTGCGCCGCGCGGCTCCTCAGCCCGGACGATCTTCGCGAGGCTGGGGCGCTGCCGAGCGCCGAGGAAGACGAGACCGCCGCGGCGGTTTCCGGCGGTGGATAACTCTCGCCGGAAGCTCCCTTGGCAGACCCGCCTCGGGCATGATGGCCGACCTCTTCGAACTGGCACGTCACGAGCCGATGGCACGTCATAACCAGCCGGACCTCTTCGGCGATTCCCAATCTGAATTGTTCGCGGGCGATGCCGCGCCCGTCGCCTACTACCCCGACCCCGACCGCGTGCGTCGGCGGCTGCGCCGCATCCTGGCGGAGGCGCGCGCGGCGGCGACGGTGCCTTGGGAGCCGACGCGCGCCGGCCTCTACCGCACCATCGTGCCGCAGATGACGCTGTCGCTGCCGGACGAGGAGGCCGCGCAGTGGCGGCTCGATTTCGAGGCCGAGATGGCGCGTTTGGAAGAGGCCGCTTAAGCCCGGAGGCCGTAACCCCTCACCCGGTCGCGCCCGCCGGCGCGACTCGACCTCTCCCTCCGGGAGAGGTGTTGCATCGGCTGGACCGGCGCGGGCTTTCCTTGCTATCGACGGCCACAGAGCGCGCTCACGCGCCGGACAGCGCCGCCCATGACCGTCATCGCCACCTCGCCCCGGTTCAAGGAGAACGCCGCCCGGGCGCTTGCCGACGCGCCGCTGCAGTCGGCGCTCGCCAAGGTCAAGCGCGGCTTCATCGACAAGCGCGCCGCGGCCGCCGCGGCGCTGCCGGAGTTCGAGGCGCTGCGCGACGCGGCGCGCGACATCAAGGACCACACGCTCGCCCATCTCGACCTCTACCTCGAGGAATACGAGGCGAAGGTGACGGCGTCGGGCGGCGAGGTGCATTTCGCCCGCACTGCGGAAGAGGCGCGAGAGATCATCCTGTCGATCTGCCGCGCGGCCGGCGCCCGCACCGTCACCAAGGGCAAGTCGATGATCGCCGAGGAGATCGGGCTGAACAGCCACCTCGAGGCGGGCGGCATCACGCCGGTCGAGACCGACCTCGGCGAGTACATCATCCAGCTCCGCGGCGAGATGCCCTCGCACATCATCGCGCCCTCGGTGCATGTCACCGCGGCGCAGATTGAGCAGGATTTCCGGCGGGTGCACAAGACGCTCGACCCGGGGCGAGATCTGTCCGAGCCGGTGAAGCTCCTCGGCGAGGCGCGCACCGTCCTGCGCCAGCGCTTCCTCGCGGCCGATGTCGGCATCACCGGGGCGAATTTCCTTATCGCCGAGACCGGCACCTCGATCATCGTCACGAACGAGGGCAACGGCGACCTGACGCAGATCCTGCCGAAGACGCATATCGTGCTGGCCTCGATCGAGAAGCTCGTGCCGACGCTCGAGGACGCGGCGCAGCTCCTGCGCGTCCTCGCCCGCTCGGCGACCGGGCAGGACATGTCGGTCTACACGACGCTCTCGACCGGCCCGCGCCGCCCGGGCGACGTCGACGGCCCCGAGCGCTACCACGTCGTCATCCTCGACAACGGCCGCTCCGCCATGCTCGGCACCAGTTTTCAGGATATGTTGCGCTGTATTCGGTGTGGGGCGTGCATGAATCACTGCCCGGTTTATCAAGCAGTCGGAGGTCACGCCTATGGCTGGGTCTACCCGGGACCTATGGGCGCGGTGCTGACACCGACGCTGATCGGCGTCGACAAGGCTGGACATCTTCCCAATGCTTCGACCTTCTGCGGACGTTGCGAGAGCGTTTGCCCGGTGCGCATCCCGCTGCCCAAGATGATGCGCCATTGGCGCGAGCGCGAGTTCGAGCGTCATCTCACCCCGGCGACGATCCGCTCCGGCATCGGGCTGTGGGGGTTTTTCGCCAGGCGGCCGACGCTCTACCGGTTTGCGACGCGAATAGGCGTGGGGGCGCTTGGGCGGCTCGGCCGGTCGCGGGGGCGCTTCAAATGGCTTCTCGCAAGCCGCGGCTGGACGCATCACCGCGACTTTCCGGCGCCGCAAGGCACGACCTTCCAGGCGCGCTGGAGGCGCGAGCGCGGCGCCGGGCATGGCGCATGACCACCGCCCGCACCGACGTCTTCTCGAACATTCGCCGCTCGCTCGCCGTCAAAGGCGACGAGCGCACGCGCCTGCAAATCGTCGCCGAGCGGCTCGACCGCGCTCCGAAAGGGGTGATCCCGGCCCGCAGCCAGGTCTCGGGCGAGGCCCTCATCGAGGTCTTCCGCGCGCAGGCCGAGGCGGCGCTCGCGACGGTGCGCGTCGTCGACTCTGTCGCGGAGGTGCCGCGCGCGGTCGCCGAGTTCCTGCGCGATCACAATCTGCCCGCGACGCTGCGGATGGGCGACGATCCACGGCTCAAGGCGATGCCGTGGGGCGAGACCGCACTCGAGATGTCGCAGGGCCGGAGCGACGGCGGCGACCTCAATGCGGTCAGCCACGCCCTCGGCGGCGTCGCCGAGAGCGGCACCGCCATCATGGTCTCCGGCCCGGAGAACCCGTCGACGCTCAACTTCCTGCCCGACAACCACATCATCGTGATCGCCGCAAAAGATATCGCCGGCGATTACGAGAGAGTGTTCGCCAAGCTTCGCGCCGCCTATGGCAAGGGCCAGATGCCGCGCACGGTGAACTTCATCACCGGCCCCTCGCGCTCTGGCGATATCGAGCAGACGCTTCTCCTCGGCGCGCACGGGCCGCGGCGGCTGCATGTGTTGGTGGTCAAAGGTTAGCCCACACGCTTTCTTAACCGGCCATCAACCATGCTCCGCGGCTTGAAGATGGTCGTGGTGTCATGGCGTTCCTGCGTTCGGGGTGCGTAACGATTCTCGTCTGTGCCGGCGTAAGCGGCGCGATCGCGGCCGAGCGCATTCGCACCGGGGTGCAGGTGGCGGAGACTCAGCCGCCTGCCGCCGCTCCCGCCTCGCCGATCATTCTGTCTTCGCCGCCGCCCGAGGGCAGCTTCGCCTTGCCCGCGGATCGGGTCGAGACACCGGCCACGCCGGCGGGCGCTCAGGCCCCCGCCGCCGCACGCCCTGCGATCGCCGCGCCGGCCCAAGCCGCCGCACCCGCCATGGCCCTAAAGAAGCCGCCGGCCGCCCTCCAATTCGCAACGATCTCGAAAGACCCGCATCCGACGCTCGATCCCGGGACCTTCGTCAACACCATGCGGGCGGCGGAGCGCTACCACGCGATTGCATCCGTGGGCGGGTGGGGAACACTGCCGAAGGGCGCGCCCCTCAAGCTCGGCGACAAGGGCCAGCTCGTCGTGAAGCTCAAGGAGCGGCTTGCGGCCACGAACGACCTCGCGCGCGACAGCCTCGCCGGCGAGGCGTTCGACTCCGCAGTGCTCGCGTCCGTCAAGCGATTCCAGGGCCGCCACGGTCTGCCCGAGACAGGATTTGTCGGGCCAAGGACGATCGACGCGCTCAACGTTCCTGCAGACGTACGAGCGCGCCAGCTCTCCGGTTCGGCGCAGCGGCTCGCCGGCACGCGCTTCCCTTTCGGCGAGCGCTACGTCGTCGTGAATATCCCGGCCGCGACCGTCGAGGCGGTCGACAAAGGCCAGGTCGCCCGCCGCTATGTCGCGGTCGTCGGCAAGAAGGAACGTCCATCGCCGGCGGTGATGGCGCAGATCCAATCGATCAACTTCAACCCGACCTGGACGGTGCCGGCATCGATCATCAAGAAGGATGTCATCCCGCATATGCGCAAGGATGCCGGCTACCTCGCCCGGATGAAGATCCGCATCCTCGACGGCCACGGCCGCGAGCTCGACCCGGCGACGATCGACTGGGCGACCGAGAAGGCCGCCGACTACACGCTGCGCCAGGATGCCGGGACGGCGAACTCGCTCGGCCAGATTCGCATCGACATGCCGAACCGGCACGCCGTCTACATGCACGACACGCCGACGAAGAAGCTCTTTGCCCGCGACGACCGCTTCCATTCCTCCGGCTGCGTGCGGGTCGGCAACGTCAGGGAGCTCGCGGCCTGGCTGCTGGAGGGAACGCCCGGGCCGGGCGCCGCCGCAGCGTGGTCGCCGCCCGAGATCGAGGCCGCGATCGCCGGCGCCAAGCGCCAGGACGTGGCGCTGAGGAAGCCCGTGCCGGTCGCCTTTGTCTACATGACCGGCTTTGCGACCCCGGACGGCACGGTGCATTTCCGCGACGACGTCTACGGCCTCGACGCGGAAGCGCCGCCGCAGCAGCCCTCGCCGACGATCGAGGACCTCATCACCTCCTCGATCGGGAAACGGAGCTTCTGAGGCGACTGCGCCTTTCGGACCGGCGCGGCCCCCTTACAACCGGGCGCGTTTGCGCTATATCGGGCGCTCCGCCAACAACCGAAAGGAGGTGATCCAGTGTCTCATTGTAGCCGCTGTCACCTCGCTGTGAGCGCTCTCTAAGCTCTTGTCGTGTAACGAGCTTCCGCGGGCGCTCCGGCGCCAAGCACAGCGAGAAACAATGCCGGGGCACGCCGGGAGCACATCTCCTGGCGTGCCCCTTTTTCATGTCGAAGGCTAACCCGGAAGCCGAGAGCGGCGGCGCACTGGCTGAGGGTGCGAAACCCGGCCGATGCGCGTCGGAGCGAGCCGGCGCGCGGTGCTCCTGGTTCATCAGGGCTCCGCTGCGGGCCTATCGGACTCTCACAAAGCCGGCGCGCGATTCCCCTCCCCGTTGTGGGGCTACAGGATGCACACAACTGCGTGCGTGCGCACCTCCCCCCTGTGGAGGAGGACCGACTCGGCCGAAGGCCGAGCGAGGAGGGGGGGTCGCCGGGCATGGAGTGCCTTGTCGACGAAGCACTCGGCCGTGTCAGCCGCAGGAACCGAGGCCTGACGGATCGCTTGTCGCTTGCCCCTGCGGCTGATGTCGCGGCGGCCCCTTCGACCAAGAGACCTATGCCCGGCGACCCCCCTCCTCGCTCGGCCTTCGGCCGAGTCGGTCCTCCCCACAAGGGGAGGAGGAGCGACTCGGCCAGCAAATGCGTGAATGCCGTAGGCTCGCGGGCCGGGGGAGCGCGCGGCTAGAGCGGGATGATTTTTCTTCGAGTCATCATCCCGCTCTATCTGTTTGTTCGAGCATGATCTTTTCCGAAAACCGGTTCCCACGTTTCGGGATCATGCTCTATTGCAGGTGATGGCCCTTCTGGATGCTCGGGGCGTTCTCTTGCCACCACTTGAGCCGGGCGAGGAATGCCTCATCGGCAATGGGGTGAGGGTAGAACCAGATGACCGCCAGCCCGAGCCCGGCGCCGAAGAGCGCGAGCGCGACGACAGCCGGAATGCGGAGAAAGCAAGGAACAGCCGGGGGTGCGCGAGGCGTCATGGGCGCTCTCCGCCGTCGACCTTTTCGCACAGGAACACGCTGTCGAGCCCGAGCCGGCACCGAGAATAACGGGGTCTCGCCGAGAACTGCACGTCCGCGTCATCCCTCTTGTTTGGATCAGCGCGTGCGCCAGGCCTGGGGCCAGAGCCCGGCCTGCTCGATCGCGAGGATCAGGACCGTGAAGGCGAGGCCGCCGGCGATGGCGATCAGGCGGTAGCGCGGCGGCACGCCCCAGCCGACCAGGACCAGAATCGCAACGAGCCCGACGATGCCGACGATCTTCTCCATGGCCGGAAATCTAACCCCGTCGCGCTCGAAGCGCGAGAGCCAGGCCCAGGAACCGCTGGGCCTCATCGTATGTTATTGCTGCCATATGGCGCAGATTCCATAATGGGTCGGCGAGCCGCAGGAACGGGCCCGTATGACCGAGGCGGTGTCGATACCTTCGCGGCGGCTTCCCCCGGCCGATGTTCTCGCCGCGTCGAAGGCGCAGCTGGTCGCCGCCCTCGCCGAGACGCTGAAGCGCCGCGGTCTGACGCAAGTTCGTGCGGCGCAGCTCTGCGGCACCGACCAACCGACGCTTTCGAAGGTGCTGACCGGCCGCTCGGACCGGGTCACCGTCGACAAGCTGATGCGCTGGCTCGCGGCGCTCGACCGGCCGGTCGGGCTGCAGGTGGCAGGCGGACCGGCCATGCCGGGCATGGCGTCGCCGGAGGCCGAAGGGTGGCCCGCGCTCGCCGATGCGGTCCCATGCCTCATCTGGGTCAACCGGCCGGACGGCACCCTGCTCTACTGCAACCGGCGCGTCCGCGATCGTTACGGCGAGCGTTTCGGCCCCGACCGCGCCGCCCGCGACCGGATCATCCACCCGGCCGAGCGTCCCCTGTTCGACGCATTGCGAAGGGAGGCCGCGGCCGAGGACCGCGATTTCGAGATGGACCTGCGTCTCGAGGATGGCGACGGCGGCTATCGCTGGCACCGGCTCCTGGTGTTACCGATCCGGGACGCCTGGGGCGCGCCGCGCGCGCTCGCCGGCGCCGCCATCGAGATCGACGATCACAAGAAGCTCGAGGCGGCTTTGAGCGAAAGCGAGGAGCATTTCCGGCTCGCGACGGAGGCCTTTCAGGGCGGCGTCTCCGATCACGACGCGGCCACCCATCGCGTCGAGCGCACGAAGCGCCACCTCGAGATCATCGGCGAGACGAGCGCCACGTTCCCTGCGCTTGCGAACGCCTGGTACGAGCGCATCCATCCTGAGGACCGGCCCGCCTATGACGAGGCGCGCCAGCCGCTGTTCGAGCACCACGCCTCGCAATACGAGGCGGAGTACCGATCCGTCACCGCGACGGTCACTGGGTCTGGATCTGGCACCGCGCCATCGCCAAGCGCGACGCCGACGGGCGCCTCGAGCGGGTGATCGGCAGCCTGATCGACATCACCGAGCGCAAGAAGGCGGAGGAGCAGCGCGAGCTCCTGATCCACGAGCTGAACCATCGCGTGAAGAACACGCTCGCGACGGTCCAGTCGCTCGCCGCCCAGATGATGCGCTCGGCGGCGAGCCTCGACGACTTCACCGCCGCCTTCGAGGCGCGGCTCTTCGCCTTGTCGAAGACCCACAATCTCCTCACCGAAGGCGCCTGGGCCGGGGCGTCGCTGCGGGCGCTGCTCGAGGTCGAGGTCGCGCCCTACGCCCAGGACGGGCGCAATGTCTGGCAGACGGGCTACACCGAGCTGTTCTTCCTCGACGAGGTCACGGCGCTCGCCGCCGGCCACCGCCCGTGCTGCGAGTGCCGCCGCACCGCCGCGCGTGGGTTCCAGGCGGCGCTCCTCGCGGCCGGCATGACGCCGCTGAGCCTCGACGAGATCGACGCGCGCCTCGACGCGGAGCGCCGCGACGGCCGCGCGAAGCGGCTGCACCGGCGGCCCGTCTGCGAGCTGCCCGACGGCGCCATGATCGCGCTCGGGGCGGACGCGTTCGCGATTCGTGGCGACACGATCCTGCCGTGGAGCCCCGCGGGATATGGCGCGCCGAAACCGCGGCCGGGCGGCGAGGTCGAGGTCTTGACGCCGCCGCTGACGCTCGCGGCGCTCCACGGCAGTTACGCGCCGCTATGGCATCCGAGCGCGGCCGGTCGCTGACCGCGCGGGCATCGACGGCATCCGGTCATCGCGGGAAGGAACACTCGGCGCGGGCGGGGCTGTCCCGCTTGTTCCGTGCCGGTCGAGGGTGATCAGGCCTGCCGGCAGGCACGCGCCGAGTAGCATGAGTGTGACTCAAATTGTCCCAACCTGCTGTGTCTTTAGGCACACAATGCCCAACGGAATTGCTCCCGCTTGGTTAAGCAGGCGTTAACGGCGGCCGGAGGCTCAGGCGGCTCACGGCCCCTGCCGCAGCGTCTCCCGCGCGATGATCAGCCGCTGGATCTCCGACGTGCCCTCGTAGATGCGGGTGATGCGGGCGTCGCGCGCGTGGCGCTCGACGGCGTAGTCTCTGATGTAGCCGGCGCCGCCGTGGAGCTGGATCGCCGTGTCGGTCGCGCGGTGCGCCGCCTCCGAGGCGAAGAGCTTCGCCATCGAGGCCGCCTTGGCGAAGGGCTGCCCCTGGTCCTTGAGATGCGCTGCCTGCAGGATCAGGAGCCGCGCCGCCTCGAGGTCAACCTCGCGGTCGGCGATCATCCACTGAATGCCCTGGAACTCGGCCACCGCCTTGCCGAACTGCCGGCGCTCCTTCACATAGGCCTTCGCCGCGTCCATCGCGGCGCGCGCGATGCCGAGCGACAGCGCCGCAACCCCGATGCGCCCGCCGGCAAGCTCGCCGACGGCGACGCGGAAGCCGTCGTTCTCGCGGCCCATCAAGGCCTCGGCCGGCACCCGGCAGCCCTCGAGGCTGACGACGTTCGTCGGCGAGCCCGCCTGGCCCATCTTGCGCTCGGCCTTGCCGATGACGAGCCCCGGCGCATCACGCTCGACGAGGAACACCGAGATGCCCTTGCCCTTCGGCGCGCCCGCGTCGGTGACCGCCCAGACGACGAACAGCCCGGCGAACTCGGCGCTCGAGATGTAGAGCTTCTCGCCATCGATCACCCAAGCCCCGCCGTCGCGCCGGGCGCGCGTCGTCATGCCGGCCGGATCGGAGCCGGCGCCGCTCTCGGTCAGGCAGAAGGCGCCCGCCGCATAGGTCCCATCCGCGAGCCGCGGCAGGTAGGCCCGCCGCTGCGCCTCGGACCCGACCGCCTGGATGACCTCGCCGACCATGTTCGTGACCGAGGTCGCGACGCCGGTCGCGGCGCAGGCGTAGCCGATCTCCTCGACGGCGAGCGCGAAGGCGACCGAGCCGGCTTCGGTGCCGCCATAGGCGGCCTTGACGTTGAGCGCCATGAAGCCGTTCTCGGCGAGAAGCTTGAGGTTCGCGAGAAGCTCGTCGCGCCCCTCGCCGCGATCGAGCTTCTCGGCGATCGGCGCGAGCCGCTCCGCCGCGATCCGCCGCGCGGTCTCGCGGATCATCTCTTCCTCGTCGGAAAGCGAGAAGTGCAATGCTGGCTCCTGAGCGCCGCGATCAAGGTTAAGGACAGGCGGCGGAGCACGCAAACCAGGCGGAGGACGGCTCGTCCGGCCGCATGCGGATGGCGCGCGTCTCCGCGAAAAGCGGACAAATTCGTCCGCCTTTTTCGCCTTAACTCCCTGTTAATTTGAGCCGATTGCCCTCACGGCTTCGAAACAGGCGCAAGGCTAAGTCTGGCGGCATCGAGCTCCTGAGCGAAGTGGACACGCCGCCATGTTGCAACGCTTCCGGAATGCCGACCAAGGCAATATCGGGATGGTCTTCGCGCTGAGCCTGCTTCCGGTCGTCGGAATGGCGGGAGGCGCCCTCGATTATACCCGGGCGACCACCACGCGGCAGAAGCTTCAGGCTGCCACCGACATGGCGGCGCTCGGCGCCGCGACCGCCAACAGCGTCAGCAGCGACGCGCAGCGGATCGCCCTCGCCCAGTCGCTCTTCAAGGCGAACGACACGAGCGGCGCGATGGTTTCGGCGAGCGTCGCCGGCGACAAGGTCACGGTCGTCGCCGATGCGCGCGTCAAGACGACGCTGATGAGCGTCATGCAGGTCTCCGAGATCGCCCTCAGCGTCCGATCGACGGCGGCGCGGGCGACCTCGGGACCGCCGGCCTGCGTGCTC
>Ga0126304_10000990_pt1 | contig 12720 bp, 13 predicted proteins | sample Plot25_FD_92538 | JGI IMG/M metagenome (GOLD analysis project Ga0126304, IMG submission 92538) | Serpentine soil microbial communities from UC McLaughlin Reserve, CA, USA - Plot25 | ecosystem: Environmental > Terrestrial > Soil > Grasslands | place: USA: UC McLaughlin Reserve, Lake County... | reverse complement strand
TGGGGAGCAGGTTGATGTAGTTGCGATAGGAGTTGGCGGCCTGCGCGAACTGATGCAGCCGCTCGTAGATGTCGCCGGCCAGCGCGTGGATGTCGCCGTCGCGCGGCGCGATGGCGGACGCGGCGAGGGCCATGTCGAGCGCTTCGTTGAGGCGGCTGGTCGCGGCCAGCGATCGAGCCACGCCGAAGCGAGCCCGGGATGAATCGGGGGCGACCGCCACCGCGTCACGATAGGCGCGATCGGCCTCGTCGAAGAGTCCGGCCGACCACAGCGCATCGCCGTAGAGTGCGATGGCTTCCGGATCGCGGGGCGCGAGGGACTTGAGGGTCTCGGCTTCGCGCTTGGCGCGGCCGAATTCGGCGACCTTCAGCGAGGTCCGGACCGTGCCTTTGCGCGCCCGAACGGCCAGCAGCGGGTCGGCGGTTTGCGCGGCCTGATCGAAGGCCTGCAACGCTTCCTGATACCGCGTCTCGTCGAAGAGCAACGTGGCGAGTTGCAGTTGCAGATCCGCATCACTGTCCGCGGCGCCGCGAACGGCCAGAGTCGCCCCGACGAGCAGCGCGAGTGCGATAACCTGCGCGCGAGCGCGCGATGATCGAGTCCGTCCCGGTGTCCGGCGCAACGTCCGCATGGTCCCACCCTTACTGGAACGTGGGCCCCGCAACCCACCCCGCCCTATTTTTGAAAGAACTGCGAGTTCACCGGAATGAAGTGCTTCCACTTCTCCGGCGTCTCGTCGAGGGCAAAGATGGCCTCCACCGGACACTCCGGCACACAGGCGCCGCAGTCGATGCACTCGTCGGGGTGAATATATAGCATGTCGGTGGACTGAAACTCCGGCTCGTCTTTGCGGGGATGGATACAGTCAACCGGACAGACGTCAACGCACGCGGTGTCCTTCGTGCCAATGCACGGTTCAGTGATGATGTACGCCACGCGAAATGTCCTCGAAGGGCTCGAAAGGTAGCTTGCAACCGAGGAGTATAACTCGGGGCTTTACCGCGAAGGCGGCGAGCGCCGGCATCGCGGCCGCCCTGTCGCTGCTGGTCTGCACGGATCTGCGTCCCGCAGCGCAGCTGCGGGCCGCCCAGCCGCAGGCAGCGCCCTCGACTGGGCTCAGAGCAGGCTGGCGGGAAGCGCCAGAGTACGTCCGCCTGTTCGCGCCTCAGGCGCAGCGGGCCGCCTATCGCGCCTACATCTCCCCGCTCGGGCTCGACGCTACCCTCGAGCAGATCACTCCCGACCCCGCCGTCCTTCATCCACCCGGGGCCTGGACGCCGCAGGCCATGATTCCCTACGACGCGTTCGGGTTGAGCGGCAGCTACAATCGCTGGAAAGTGGCTGACCTGTATCGAAGCCGGCGCGCGCACGTGGCCCATGGACCGCGTCTGGACCAGGGACAGACGGAGTCGTGGACGCTCATCGCGCCGTACCCCGACGAAGCATTGCAACGCCTCGAGCCCGGCACACTGATCATCGTCCTGCGCGTTTTGTCGGACTGATGCGCTGTGATACGCATAGCCTCGTCGCTCACTAATCGGATCTTCATCGCCTCGACACTGCTGGCCATTGTGTCGCTGGGGCTCGCGTTCTACTTCGTCAACGCGCGAGTCTCGTCGGAAGCGGAAGCTGATCTGCGGCGCAGCCTGACCGAGGCCGCGACGCTCGTCGACCTGCGCCGCCAGAACCTCACCGACACGTTTCGAACGATGGCGCGGCTGGTCGCGGATATCCCGAAATTGAAGGCGGCGATGGCGGAGGCCGACGCGGCCACCGCGCAGCCGGTGGCCGACGAACTTCGCCAGCTCATTTCGGCCGACCTTCTGGTGCTGACCGATCCGCGCGGCAACATACTCGGCGTCTCCGGTGGCGATGCCGAGCCGATCCTGCGCCTCGGCGACCCGGCAGAGCCGCTCGAGGAGATCTCGACGTTCCTGCCCCGCGCGCGCGGCCTGCTCGAAGCGATTAGTGTTCCGGTCGTCACACTCGACGGTGACCCGCCGCTCGTCTACGGACGCCTGAGCGTCGGGTTCTTCATGGATGACCAGCTCGCGGCGCGCTTCAAGGAGCTCACCGGCACCGAGGTTGCGTTCGCGTCGCAAGGCAAGGTCCTCGCCTCTTCACTCCCGCGTGATGCGCGGGACACGCTGTCCACCGTGCTCGACACTCCGGGGACCGCACCGCTCCGCATCGGCGATCAGGAGTACCTGTATCTCTCCCATCCGATGCCACACAACGGCCGACCCGCCGCAGCCCGGGGCGATGTTCCGATCATGCTGGTACTGCAATCACGCACCGAGCGGCTGTCGGTGCTGAACTCGCTGCGCCTCGGCCTCGCTGGCGCGTTGATCATCACGATTCTTCTCGCGACGCTTCTGAGCTACTTCGTGGCTCGCACCGTGACCCGTCCACTGGCCGCGGTGACCGGCGCGATGGGCGACGTCGCCGCGACAGGCGACCTCACCCGCAAAGTTCCGGTGCGCAGCCGCGCCTGGGACGACGAGGATGCGCGCCTGCTGGCGTCAGCCTTCAACACACTGACCGAGTCGATCGCACGATTCCAAAGGGAGGCAGCGCAGAAAGAACGGCTCTCATCACTGGGCCGGCTGTCCACGGTCATCGCTCACGAGATCCGCAATCCGTTGATGATTATCCGAGCGACGCTGACGTCGCTCCGCCGCGACGACGTCAGTACCGCGGATCGACTGGAAGCGGCGGCCGACATCGACGAAGAAACGACGCGTCTCAACAACCTGGTATCCGACGTCCTCGATTTCGCAAAGCCGATTCGTTTCGATCTCGCGGCCGCGAATCTCAACGACGTGTGCCGCACATCGACGGCCGCCGCCTGGGCCGGGCACGACAGCGGCGAAGTGCAACTCGAGCTCGATCCGGCCATGCCCATGGCGGTGACCGACGCCGAGCGCATGCGCACGGCGCTGATCAACATCCTCACCAACGCCCGTCACGCGGTGCACGCGGCGGCCGGCACGCGCCGAGGTGGGTCTTCAACCGGCGATCGTAGAGGCGGGACTGTAGACCCGCCTGGCGGTGTCGCCGTCGCCAGCCGGCCTGGTGTTATCGTCAAGACACGCTACACGGCAGGCCGGGTGTCGATCACCGTTCAGGATTTCGGCACCGGCATCAGCGCCGACGACATGAGCCACATCTTCGATCCGTACTTCACGACGCGGCGGAAAGGGACCGGCCTGGGCTTGCCGATCGCCAAGACCATCATCGAAGGGCTCGGCGGCTCGATCACGATCACCAGCCAACTCGGTGAAGGCACCGCGATCAGGCTCGACCTGCCGTTGACCGCGGAGTCCGCCGAATGAGCGTCCGCGGCTCGATCCTGCTCGCTGATGACGAGGAGAAGATTCTCAAGCGGCTGGGGCGTGCACTGCGCGACGAAGGACACGAAGTGATCGAGGCGTCGAACGCGCGCGAGGCGCAACGCCAGCTCGGCGAGCGCTCGTTCGACCTGTTCGTGGTGGACAACCTGATGCCCGGCATGACGGGCCTCGAGTTGATCCGCGAGGTCTCGGCGTCCATGCCCGAGTCAGACCGTCCGCAGATCGTCATGATGACCGCGCACGGCTCGACACAGATCGTGCGTGAAGCGTTCAAGCTCGGCGTCGAGGACTTTCTCGAAAAGCCCTTCGAGGTGGACGAGCTTCTGGCGCTCGCGCGCCGGGCCGTGCGGAGTCAGCGGCTGCAAACGGAAAAGCAGTACCTGCTCAGCGAGCGCGACGCCGAGTTCAATCACTACGGCATCGTCGGTCGCAGCCGCATGATGCAGGACGTCATCAATCGCGCGGAACTTGTCGCCTCCACTAAGAGCACGGTGCTGATCACGGGTGAAACCGGCACCGGGAAGGAGATGGTGGCGCGGCTCATTCATCACCGCAGCGCGCAGCGCGAAATGCCGCTGATCAAGGTGAACTGCGCGGCGATCCCCGACACACTCCTCGAATCGGAGCTGTTTGGCCACGTCCGTGGCGCGTTCACCGGCGCGACGATGACCAAACGCGGCAAGTTCGCGCTGGCTGACGGCGGCTCGATTTTCCTCGACGAGATCGGGACGATGAGCACCGCGGTGCAGGCCAAGCTGCTGCGTGTGCTGCAGGAACGCGAGTTCGAGCCGCTCGGCGCCGAACGCACGCAACGCGTCGACGTGCGGGTCGTCGCCGCGACCAACCGCGATCTGAAGCAGATGGTGAGCGACGGCCGGTTCCAGGAGGACCTGTTTTACCGGCTCAACGTGATCCCGATCGAAATCCCGCCGTTGCGCGAGCGCCGCGACGACATCCCCACGCTCATCGATCACTTCGTCGAGAAGCACCGGCAGCGATCGGGTAAACGCATCGATGGCGTGGATCCAGGCGTCATCGAGGCGCTCAACCGCTACGATTGGCCGGGCAACGTCCGCGAACTGGAAAACACCATCGAGCGCGCGGTAGTGCTCGCCACCGGTCACGTGCTCACGACCCAATCGATCTCGCTGCTCGGCGCGACGTCAGCGCCGTCATCAGGCCTGCCGTCGACACGACTGCATCAGAATCTGGAATGGGTGGAGCGCGAGACCATTCGCCGCGCCCTCGAACAAGCCAGCGGCGTCAAGAAGGATGCGGCCGAGCTAATGGGGATCAGCCAGCGCGCCCTGAGCTACTACCTGGCCAAGTACCGCATCGATTGACGACGCCGCATGAGGTTTCGACTCACGTCGCGGATTACCACGCTGGTAATCGTGCCGGGGAGGAGGGCCGAAAACTCCGGCCATTCCGGTGATTTCTCTCGAAAAGGCCGGGCATCACCCTTGCCTACATACGCAACGGATCCATCCCGCCATGAACCAACGACACCTCGGATACCTCATCTTGACGGTCGCTTTGCTCGCCACCGCGGCCCGCTCGGCGGGCTCAGGGCAGGACGCGGCGGGCGGCGCCACGGCTCAATCCCAGGAACCACGCGTCATCGAGGTCATCGCCAGGCGATTTGCGTTCGAGCCCGCCGAAATCGCAGTCACCGTCGGCGAGAAGGTGACACTCGCCGTGCGTTCGGCCGACGGCGTGCACGGCATCGAGATCAAGAAAGTCAAAGTCAAGAAGGAGATCCCCCGCGGCGCGGAGCCCGTGATGATCGAGTTCACCGCCGCCGAAACGGGACGCTTCCCCATCGTCTGCTCGGAATATTGCGGCGACGGTCATGACGACATGAAAGGCACGCTCGTCGTGAAAGCACGAGAGAGCCAAGCACCCTAGGAGGTGAGATGCACCTGTATCGGTACATGGTGGGCGCAGCACTGCTCGCCCTGAGCGTCGGCAGCGCCGCATGCGATGAATCGCTGCCTGACATCACCGGACCCACGCCCAACCTGGTTCCGACGTTTTCGAGTATTCAGACAGACATTTTCAGTAGCAGCGATTCATCGGGTCGCGCCGCCTGCACGCAGTGCCACAATGCGATTGGACGGTTGTTCAATGGGCTCGATCTCTCGCCGGCAGTCTCGTATGCGAATCTCGTCGGCGTCGGGAGCCGCGGTAAGCCGGGGGCCATTCGTGTCATCCCCGGCGATGCCGAGAACAGCTATCTGATTCACAAACTCGAAGGCCGCCCGGGTATCGTTGGAGTGCGGATGCCGCTGGCCGGTCCGCCATATCTGACGGACGGACAGATCCTCGTGCTCAAACGATGGATCGAACTCGGCGCACGCAACGACTAGGAGCCAACTGATGAAGTGGTCGAGACTGTTTCTCGCTATCACCCTGATTGCCGTGATGTGGCCGCACGACGCTGGAGCGCAGACCAAACCGGCTCCGGCACCGGCCCCCGAGGATGATCCCGATCGCGATCCGAATCGCAACCAGCCGGACTTCACCATCGTCAACCTGCCGACGACCCTGCGCGTGCCGCGGTTCAAGAGTGCCTTCCGCGTCACGCATCGGTTTGGACGGCCGCTCGGCGCCGGCGATTTCGGCGATCTGGCGAGCGATCTGTTCGGTCTGGACTCCGGCGCGCAGATCGGTCTCGAATATCGCTTCGGGTTGATTCGTGGCGGGCAGGTCGGCATCCACAGGACCAGCAACAAGACGATCGAGTTCTTCGGGCAGTACAACGTGCTGGAAGAGCGCAACAACAAAGTGATCGGTCTCGATGCGTATTTCAGCATCGACGGCACGAATAATTTCAAGGACAGCTACACGCCAGCGCTCGGCATTGTGGTATCGCGTGAACTCGGCGGGTGGGGCGCGATCTATGCGGAGCCGATGTGGGTGAACAATTCGAACCCGCTGCCGAGCGAGCTGGTCGATGACAACGACACGTTCGTGCTCGGCCTCGGCGCCCGACTCCGCGTTCGGCCGACGGTCTATCTTGTGGGCGAGTTCATTCCACGGGTTGGCTACGAGCCGGACGTCAACTACGGCTCGTTCGGCATCGAGAAACGTGCCGGCGGGCACGTGTTCCAACTGAACTTCTCCAACGGTTTCGGCACGACGATGGGCCAGCTCGCGCGCGGCGGCACCGGCAGCGAGGACTGGTATCTCGGATTCAACATCTCGAGGAAGTTCTTCTAATGACCAGACACCGATTCACATCAGCGATGGCGATCGCGCTGCTTGCGATCGTCACCTCCGCATGCGGCGGCGACGACAGCCCAGGGACCGCACCGTCAGGTGGCAGCGGCGGCGGAGGTGGTGGCACCGGCGGCACCGTGGCAGCAACCATCACGATCACCGCGGCCGGCGTGTCGCCGAAGAATGTGACCGTCGCACCAGGATCGCGTGTCACGTTCGTCAACAACGACAGCCGCCCGCACGAAATGAACTCCGATCCGCACCCCGCCCACACGGATTGTCCCGAGATCAACGTGGGATTCATTACGGCCGGGCAGAGCGGCACGACGCAGAATCTCAACACCGTGCGCACGTGCGGCTTCCACGATCACAATCAGCCTGGCGTAACCTCGCTTGAGGGCACGATTCGAATCCAATAGATACAATTCCCAACTCCCAAGAACCATCGCCCAACCGACTGTTGGGAGTTGGGAGTTATTCTGCTGTCTGTCCCGGCTTCAGCTCCAGCACCTGGATTCCCTTGGGCTCGACGAGACGTTTGAGCTCCTCGGGCCGGCCAGTCAGGATCGGGAAGGTTCCCCAGTGCATCGGCACGACCTGGCGTACGCCGAGCATCTGACAGGCGCGCGCGGCATCGATCGGATCCATCGTGAAGCGATCGCCAATCGGCAGGAACGCGATCTCGGGTTTGTAGCGATCGGCGATCAACTGCATGTCGCCGAACAAGGCCGTGTCCCCAGCGAAATAAATGGTTCGCTCATCCTCGAGGCGAATCACGTACCCAGCGGCCTCACCCATATACACCATCTGTCCGTCATCGATGAACCCGCTGCTGTGGCGTGCGTCGGTCATCGTGATGGTCAGTTCCGCGAGCTGCAACGACCCGCCCCTGTTCATCGGCGCCACGTTCTGCAGGCCTTTGCGCCCGAGCCAGTCGCACAGTTCGTACATCGCCACGACGGTCGCCCCACTCTCACGTGCGCAAAGGACGAGATCATCCATATGGTCACCGTGGCCGTGAGAGACGAGGATGACGTCGGCCCTAGGTGGCTTCTTCAGGGCTTCGGGACATGACGGGTTATCGCGCAACCAGGGGTCGAACAGGAGGCGCTTCCCACCGGGCGTACGCACGAGAAACGTCGAGTGGCCAAACCAGGTGATCGAGAGAGGGTGCATGGTGAATTGACGATTGACGAGAGACGATTGACGGATTGAGTGGACGATGACGCATTGATTGCGGATTGAAGAACTTGCCGACTAACCGTTCATAGACGTAGAGAATTTTGGCGTATTTCGACTGCCATCGTCGCGCGGCGTGCCGTGGTCTCTCTCATCCGGATTTCGTCGTTAAGATCGGGCACGTCGTGGAAGAAGCCGACGAAACCTGCTACTGGCTCGAGGTGATACAGGTTGCAAAGATTACGTCTGAACCTGCACTCGTGCGTTTGCTTGGAGAGGCAGGTGAATTGACGGCTATCTTTAGCCAATCGCAGCTGACAGCGAAGGCCAACGCGGCTGCGTATGCAACTTCCCGGAAGCGTCGCTCTGGTTCGCGTTGAACCACAATTCCACAATCTTCAATAAATCCGCCAATTTGTAGATCGTCAATCGTCAATTACACTGTACAGAGCTTGATGATCGAAGCACCCCTTCACTTCGTTGCATCGCGCGAGCCCAAGCCAGCGTGGCTGAAAGTTCGTGCCCCCGGGTCGGACAACTACCTCCGGCTGAAGGGGATCATGAAGGACCTCAAGCTGAACACGGTGTGCGAGGACGCGCGGTGTCCCAACATCGGCGAGTGCTGGCACCATGGCACCGCGACGTTCATGATCCTTGGTGACGTCTGCACGCGGGCGTGCTCGTACTGCGCGGTGGCACATGGCCGACCGACCGAACTCGACACCGCGGAACCGGCTCGCGTGGCCGAAGCGGTCGCGCGCATGGCGCTGCAGTTCGCCGTGATCACATCCGTCGATCGCGACGACCTCGCCGACGGCGGCGCGTTCATCTTCGCCGAGACGATTCGGCTGACGCGCGAGCGAGTGCCGTCGTGCCGCATCGAAGTGCTGATTCCGGATTTCCAGGGCATCGAGTCGTCGCTTCGCACCGTCCTGGATGCCAGCCCGAACGTCCTCAATCACAACATCGAGACTGTGCCGCGGCTGTATCGCATGGCGCGTTCGGGTGGCCGCTATCCGCGATCTCTGGAACTGCTCGATCGGTCGCGCAGGTATCGTCCGGACATCGCCACCAAGACCGGCATCATGGTCGGTCTCGGCGAGGAGCGCGAGGAAATTCTCACTGTCTTCGATGATCTGCGCCGGGTCGGCGTCTCGATCCTGACCATCGGTCAATACCTCAGGCCCTCACCCGCGCACGCGAAGATGACGCGCTACTACCATCCCGAAGAGTTCGTCGATCTCAAGTGCGTCGCGCTCGAGAAGGGATTCGTGCACGTCGAGTCCGGTCCGCTGGTGCGGTCGTCGTATCACGCGCACGAGCAGGCGGACGCGTTTCGGCATCAGGCTGTTCGTTAGTCAACACTGCACATCTCTCAGTTTTTCTAGTCTCCTCAGATCTTCTCTGGGAAATCCTTCGCCGCATTGCGCATACAACAGTTGAAAGTGGGCTACAACCGATTCACTGATCACGGGTTACGCGGAAGACACCGTAGTGGCTGCCTTCTTGCTAATTTTTGGACACAATTACGATCATGAGTGTCTCGACTTCCACCAGCTCACATCCCTGCACACTGTTGATTGGATCACAGCCGCTGCTCGAAGCGTGGAATGCCCGCGCCAAGTCGGTGGATTCGGTGATCCCGATCGCGCACACCGACCTCTCGCAAGCCCTCGAGATGATCGGGTCAAGACGTCCTGAAGTCGTGGTGATTGAGCAAGCTGTCGCGGCGAGCGGTTCCGGATCAGCCCTGATGGCCAGACTGCACAACGAGCGCTACGAGCGCGGCATCGAGATTCGTTTGCTTCCAGCCGACCGGGCCGCCGACCTGATGTCGTCGGAACCGGGAGACGTCCACCCGCAGGTCTGGCTGTCGGTGCTTGCCGAGCCGCTGCCGGCCCGACCGCAGCGCCGCGCGAAGCGCGTGCGCGCCCGCGACGACGAGCAGGCATTCATTGACGGCGCGCCGGTCGCGCTGCTTGACGTCTCTGCGAGTGGGTTGCAGGTGCGATCGACGATCGTGCTCCGGCCGCAGCAGCGTGTGCGCGTCCTGCTGCCACCCGGCCGCGGATCGGTGAAGACGGGGGCGGTGGTAGCGTGGTCGAGCTTCGAGATTGGATCCACGCCTCATTACCGCGCCGGCCTCGCCTTGACCAGCGCAATTCCCAGTCTGGCCGACGACGCCCCCAAAGCATAGGACCAGACGTCGCTCGCCGTTCGGGCGAGCGTCGTCCGGACACGCTGATCTACGCGGCCGCGGCGTGCGATCCGCGCGACTCGCGAATCTTGCGCTGACGGCGAATCTTCACCACAGCGAGTCCCATTCCAGCGATCACAGCGAGAAACGCCCACATCATGACGAGCCTCCTTCACGGGTGAACACACCACTCCGCCGCGAAGGCGGACGGTGTTGAAGGGGCAAGGCACGTGCCGCGGCCGCAGCTCGGCCGAGTCTTCGTTCTAATCTGTTGACTGGCTGTCATTTGCGAGATCACGACAATGCGGCGTCCTGCGCCGGTTGCCGGATCTGCACGGCAAGGTTGTAAGCGGCGTACGACTGTCGTCAGCGGCGGGTCTGAAGAACAAGACCCGCCCTACGCTGCCCATTACTTGAAAATGCGCAGCAGCTTCGTGACCGGATCGAAGTAGCGATCGACCACGCGCTCTTTCAGCGGAATGATTGCGTTATCGGTGATGTGAATGTGCTCGGGACAGACCTTCGTGCAGCACTTGGTGATGTTGCAGTAGCCGATGCCGTCCTTGTCCTTGAGCTGGGGGACGCGATCCTCGACGTCGATCGGATTCATCTCGAGATTGGCCGCATAGACGAAGAAGCGAGGGCCGATGAACTCCTCGTGCTTACCGTGGTCGCGGAGTACGTGACAGACGTCCTGACACAGGAAGCACTCGATGCACTTGCGGAACTCCTGGACGCGATCGATATCGCGCTGGTGCATCCGCCACGTACCATCGGGCGCATCCGGCTTACGCGGCTTGAACTTCTTGATTCCCGTCTTGACGCGAAAGTTCCATGAGACGTCGGTCACCAGGTCTTTGATCGGCGGGAACGCCCGCATCGGCTCGACCGTCACCGGCTCGTGCAGGTTCACCTGGCTCAGACGCGTCATGCACATCAACCGCGGCTTGCCGTTGATCTCCGCTGAGCACGACCCGCACTTGCCCGCCTTGCAGTTCCAGCGCACGGCGAGGTCCGGCGCCTGTTCGGCCTGAATCTTGTGCACGACGTCGAGGACGACCATGCCGTCGGTCACCTCGGTGTGGAACGTCTGGTAGGTGCCGTCGCTGACCACGGGTCCGCCATCGCCCACGCCTTGGTGATGGGGTGCGGGATGCGTGCGCCAGATCTTGAACGTCGCAGTGGTCGCCATTAGGACTTCTGCTCCTCGATGACTTGCTTCAGGTAGTCGGGCATGGCGGGAAGCGGAACTCGCGACAACTGCAGATCGCCGGTGCTGCCCTGCTTCACCATGACATTGACGTTGCCGAACTCCGCGATCTTGTCCGGATAGTCTTCGCGGAAGTGCCCGCCGCGGCTCTCCTTCCGCTCGATCGCCGATCGCGCGACAGCTTCCGAAACGGTCAGCAAGTTCCGCAGATCAAGTGCCGTGTGCCACCCGGCGTGATACTCGCGATGCCCGCTGACGCCAACGCGAGCCGCCCGCTCCTTGAACTGCTGAATGCGGCGCAGCGCGTCCTGCATCTCGGTTTCGGTGCGCACGATACCGACCAGCGCCTGCATCGTGTCCTGCAGATCCGATTGGACCTTGTAGGGATTCTCGCCGGAGTCGCCGCGCTCGAATGGCGCCAGCGAATCCTGGAGCGCCTTCTGTACTGCGCCCTCGTCCACGCGCGCCTGTCCGTTCTCGCGCGACCACTTGGCCGCATACTCGCCGGCGCGCTTGCCGAACACGATCAGATCCGAGAGCGAGTTGCCGCCCAGACGGTTGGCCCCGTTGATGCCCGATGCGCACTCACCCGCGGCAAAGAGACCGGGAATCGTGGACATCTGCGTATCCGCGTCCACACGGATTCCCCCCATCACGTAATGTGTCGTCGGCCCGACTTCCATCGGTTCTGTCGTGATGTCGAGGTCGGCGAGCTCCTTGAACTGGTGGTACATGCTCGGAAGCTTCCGTTTGATATGAGTTTCCGAGTCCTTGAGCTTTTCCTTGATCCACGCGATGTCCAGATACACGCCGCCGTGCGGAGATCCGCGGCCTGCCTTGACTTCGCGATTGATGCAGCGCGCGACGTGATCGCGCGTCAGCAGCTCGGGTGGACGCCGCGCGCTCTTGTCGCCTTGCGTGTACCGCCAGCCCTCTTCCGGATCGGATGCGGTCTGTGGCTTGTAGTTATCCGGAATGTCATCGAACATGAAGCGGCGGCCTTCGCTGTTCTTCAGTACGCCGCCTTCACCTCGTACGCCCTCGGTCACGAGAATCCCGCGCACGCTGGGCGGCCAGACCATCCCGGTGGGATGGAACTGGATGAACTCCATGTCAATCAGCTCGGCGCCGGCGCGATACGCCAGCGCGTGTCCATCGCCGGTCCCCTCCCAGCTATTGCTCGTGATGCGGAACGCCCGTCCGAGTCCACCCGTCGCCAGGACGATCGCCTTGGCGTGACAGACGTGGAAGCGGCCGCGTTCGCGGTCGTAGGCCAGCACACCCGCGGCCCGTCCGTTGTCGAGGATCAACTCGATGACCGTGTGCTCCATGTGCACGGTCATGCCCTTGTAGACCGCGTGATCCTGTAGCGTGCGAATCAGCTCGAGGCCGGTGCGGTCGCCGACGTGTGCGAGACGCGGATAGCGATGGCCGCCGAAGTTGCGCTGGTTGATGCGGCCGTCTGGGGTGCGATCGAACACGGCGCCCCAGGCTTCGAGTTCCCGAACGCGATCCGGCGCCTCCTTGGCGTGCAGCTCCGCCATGCGCCAGTTGTTAAC
>Ga0126304_10000989_pt1 | contig 12728 bp, 12 predicted proteins | sample Plot25_FD_92538 | JGI IMG/M metagenome (GOLD analysis project Ga0126304, IMG submission 92538) | Serpentine soil microbial communities from UC McLaughlin Reserve, CA, USA - Plot25 | ecosystem: Environmental > Terrestrial > Soil > Grasslands | place: USA: UC McLaughlin Reserve, Lake County... | reverse complement strand
CTCAACCAACTGCAATAGTTATGACCGTCATTTTTCAACAAGCTTAAATGCATTCTCAATAACCGCTTCCGGACTTATTCTCGCCAGGCACCGTATATCTCCCATTCGGCAGACAGAACCCATACAGTTACCACAAGGCAAATCGGATGAATCAAAAAAGAAACTGCGCTTCCCTAACGGTCTTGACCAATCGCTGCGAGTACTTCCAAATAAAGTGAGCGTGGGAATACCTGAAACCCAGGCCATGTGCATCAATCCGGAATCTTCCGATAACACGAGGGATGAATGTTGTAAAACGGCGAAAGCTTCCGAGGGGCTCGTTTGACCAACAAGATTGATAAACCGTTCTCCCAGATGCTGACTCAAAAAATCGGCTTTCTCAGCTACCGCGCTTGTTCCAAGCATAAGAAATTTTGTTTGAGGATATCGCTGTAACCACAATTCTGAAAACCGAACATAGTTGTGTACTGCCCAATTTCGTGTTTCAAAAAAACCGGCAGGGTTTAAGACGACCAGCGTATCTTTTTCGGACCAGCCTTTTTTCCTGAGGATAGATTCTCCTTTGAGCGGATCTTTTAATTTGAATTGACTATTCATTGATATGTTTCCCAGGCCCGTGGCCTCAATAGTAATCCGGTTTCTCTCTCCGGCCGCTATCGGTGAATACTTATCGAATTCAACCCATGCTTTCGGAGAGATTGACCTCCTGACGATTTTACTGACCAATGTATTTTGCAGGTCGATGACTACATCATATCGTCGCATCACTAAAGTTGGTAACAAAAGAAAAGTGCTAATAAGTTGTCTCTTGTGATTGCGTCCTCCTCCAATTGAATAGACCTTATCAAATAAGTGAACGCTTTTCGGAATATCTTCCGTTTCAGTTCTTGTTAGAAAATCAAATTTGGTTGAAGAAGGTAATGAATGACGAAGATGCTGCAGATAAGGAAGGGTAATGACAACATCTCCCATAGCCTGTAAGCGAATGACAAGGATCCGTTTCGGCGGTGATGATGACGTCCATGGCTTACCGGGGATATTCATGAATGACTTGATTTTTCAGTCATACAATTCAAAACTTTAAGAATATTATTGCAGTATCAACCCACATTTCAATCAAGGTCATTGGCGGCAATATCCGCTTTTTTACAGAAATACGAAACAAGCAGTGATAAAAACCAAATTCATTAGATTAGTAACCGGTTTCCTTTTTCGCACGTACATTTCTCTCCTGTGTTAAATGTAAATATCCGCATGCTTAATAATCAAAAGATCGTTGTTGTTTTGCCTGCTTACAATGCCGCATTGACACTCGAAAAGACTTTCAATGAGATTCCACTGAGCATTGTTGACGATGTAATTCTTGTGGATGATTTTAGCACAGATACAACATTGGAAATCGCAAAAAAGCTCGGAATAAAGCATATTATCACCCACGATAAAAATAAAGGCTACGGAGGGAATCAAAAGTCATGCTATGGTAAAGCGTTGGAACTCGGGGCTGATATTGTAATTATGCTTCACCCCGATTATCAGTACACTCCCAAATTGATTTATGCCATGAGCAGCCTGATTGCCGAAAAAATTTACCCGGTTGTACTTGGCTCACGGATCCTGGGTAAAGGCGCAATCAAAGGCGGAATGCCGAGATACAAATATGTTTCCAATCGACTGCTCACCTTTATCCAGAACCTGTTGATCGGCCAGAAATTAAGTGAATACCATACCGGGTACCGTGCTTTCTCGGCTGAGGCTTTGAGAAACATCCGCTTCATGCAAAATAGCGACGATTTTATTTTTGATAATGAAATGCTGTCACAGATTGTCATGAAAGGATATGAAATTGCAGAAATAACCTGCCCGACCCGATATTCAAAAGAAACGTCCAGCATTAATTTCAGTCGCAGTATTACTTACGGTGTGGGGGTCATTAGGGTTTCCATCATCCATCGAATGCATAGGTGGGGATTAGTAAAAGGAAGGATATATTAAAGTGGCTTCATCGCGCAGTTATGGCTCCTCAGGAACAAATCGTGGATAGAAATTCGAATGCACAGGACGCATTCCTCTGGGAACGCCTGGTGCCAGCTGAAACATGTTTTCTATCCACAAATCATCCCTAACGGGATGTTAGCGAACCAAAACTTCTCCCATATGCATCTCTAAGCGAAAGTATTTTTTGGTTCGGAGGCTTCAATTTGATGGTAAGATTTTAAAACGTTCTTCTTAAAGCTCCGTTATTTCATACAGGTAGAGGTTACCGCCCTTTTCAATAGCACCTGTTCTTTTATCTATAACGACCACCTGGTATTCTTTGAACAATTTCTCATCTGCCCGGTGGAGCATCTCGGGCGAGCCAGTGGAAATCATATAAATCTTGTCAAGCTTTTCTTTTTCAAAAAGATTTTTTACTCCTTCGAAATACCTGAATGGTTTCTTCAAGGCATTCCCCAGCTCCGGCCCCCACAAAACAAAAGACATTTCTCTCTGGACATCGATGCAGTAAATTGGTCTATCGGCAAAGGCAGAAATTGTATTCATTGCCCAGTAATCTGTGACCATTTTTTCACCTGGAGCTGGTGTTCTCAACAGCTCTGTCACCTTGCTGGCATTTGAAAATGGCAGGCGGATATCTTTTGCCGCCATAAGAAGACCCGTGATCACCTGCACTATCAACAAACTATTTGCAAACAATCGTCGTTTTCTTGTAACAGGAACTTCGTAACAGTACAGCCAATACGCGATCACAAAACCGATGTACAAAAATCCGGCGTAACGTGCAGAAGTAAGTGGAAATACAACCAGGGCGATGATAAAGCTCAGCATAAGATTACTGAGAAACAGGACAAGGCTCTTCTTTTCTCTATATAGAATTAGAACAGCCATCGTCAGAGGCAGCAGCGCAATCACCAGGTTCAAAAATCTTGATTTATATGGTGAATCCAGTAAAAATTGGGTATTCCAAAAATGGGTTTCCCACCAGGCTGGTACAGGGATAAAACTTCTCAATGGCGCCTGGCCCAAAGCCTTTATTTGTTCGCTGTTCCACCTGTTGACCCAGTACTGCGTATTCAGCTGGCTGTCTGAAGGAGGAAAAATAAAATATAGTGAGGGCAAAAAAATAAGTACTCCGGCCAGGATATGTATAGCTACAATTTTTGAAGATTTTTTCTCTTCCATTTGCCGTAACAAAAAGTACAGGTGTAGACATCCTGCGAGTACCAGGGCCAGTAAGTGAGTGTTCGACATCAGGAACAGCAGCACATAGTACAAAAGAAGCTTATAGGGAAAATCCTTCCGAATGATAATGCAAATACAACAGGCTAGCAGTATTCCAATCGCATAGTTTCTACTCAGTACTGAATACTCGTACAAGAAATAATACCCGAAGGGAATAAGGACTCTGGAAAGAAGTGGCATTGGTGAGAAGAAAAGCACAAGAAAAACGATCAACGCGGCAATGAACCAATGAATCATCTGCACGTATGCCGGTTCGTGTGTAAATTTTGAAATTGTCCAGAGTATGGTGTACCAGACAGGTGGATGGCCCTCGTACCTTGAGTTATAAATCAAATCAGAATAACTGATACTTCCTTTCGCAATATTCCAGCTATGGATCTCATCACCCCACATTTCATGCTGCAGGGTTGTATACCCAGTCACGATAAGGTATAAAAGCAACACTCCCCAAAGAATGGATTGCTCAAAAGACGTTTTTGTACTAACTCTATCCATTCCTGACTAATACATCTTTGTTTAATGATACAGAACAACAACCATTCAATTAAAAGTCATTTGTTACACCCATCGCCTATTATAACACCGGCTCCACCACTTTTTTGTTTTCCTTCTCAGCCTTGTAATATGGATTGTTGCCAGAGGCGATTTTCCGAATCGCTTTTAATGTAGTTCTGATCATCATGCGATCCCTTACGAAAATAAATTCCAGCAAGTTTCCAGTTAATGACCAAAGCAACCATGTTTTTTTGACAAACGAAAAGTTTTTGTTCCTCCTCACAAAAAAATCAAGCGCAAGCACCCGCCTGAAGAATTGCAAGGGGCGATGAAGCCTGTTTATCGGTTCCTGGTGATGGTACACAAACGCTTTGGTCAAAACGTGAATCTTGCCAGGAAAATTAATCGCCACGCCATAGTTGTCACCGATGCCATGTCTATCTAACACTTCCGCGTATAAAGACTGTATCAGCCACTCTTTCTTTACTACGGACGCGCCCAGCCCATAGATGGGACAAACAAAATAGTCGCCACTAAGATCGGTAATCACGGGCCAGCCGGCCTTTGAAATATGATTTCCCTTACGTTGATAAAAGGACGCAATTTTTTCTGTGAAGATATTTTTCCTTTTACATTGAATTTCGCCCCAAATGCTTTGCTGGAACACGAATTTCCACACCAGTTGAGACGCAGAATGAATGGGATAACTTGATTTCCACTGATTGTCTTCTTTTTGTAATACCAAACCTGACACCGCTCCGGCTTCCTGATGAAGCCTGACATGTTCGGCGATTTTTTGCAGGTAGTCTATCGGCACTTCGATGTCATCGTCACAAAGGAATATCCATTCTGCCTTTGCTTTTCTAATTCCCAAATTTCTTTGAATACAGACCGATTTTTCTGACCTTAGGTAAACGATTGAAAGGTTTCGAAAGGCATTATATTCCGTAGATTGTAATATCTCTTCCCCTGAATCTACGATTATTACCTCGAGCAAAGGATATGTTGATAGATTCAGATTGTTCAGCAATAAACGCAATCGTTGGGGCCTATTACAAGTAGGAATAACTACGCTAATTTGCATTTATGCTGATTTACATAATAGCAAGATTACAATATTTCATTATTAAAAAGTAAAAACGACAGGCACGACTAATAAAAGAAACCTATTTTAACTCGGCAACGTTTAGTAGTAAAGAATCTTTTTGTTTGAGGTAATACTGATGCCAGATAGTTTGTAACAGATACAGATTTCATGAAAAAAGTCCTGTTCTCACACTCTTATTTCTTACGCCTTGATCCCAAGCAATTGGCCACCGCACAGCCTTATGCGCCGCTGGGCACGTTATACGCCGCTGCCATGATCAGGAACCATGGGTACGAAGTTTCGCTATTTGATACCATGTTTGTAAAGGATCCGGAACTCGTGGCGAGAGAAATTGAAGAGTACAGACCCAATTTTTTCGTGATTTATGATGACGGCTTCAATTATTTGACGAAGATGTGTCTTACAAACATGCGGGAGGCTGCATTTCAAATGATCAGGCTGGCGAAACAAAGAGGCTGTATAATTATCGTTTCGAGTTCAGATTCAACGGATCACTACGAAGAATATTTACAAAAAGGTGCTGATTTCATTTTGTTAGGCGAGGGAGAAGTTACCTTACTCGAATTGCTGAACAATATAACGGCTGGTAACGGGGATTTCACTCAAATCCAGGGTCTGGCCCTGCAACAGCACGGGTCGCCGGTAAAAACAACGGCAAGAAATGTAATGCGCGACCTGGATGCCCTGCCTTTCCCGGCATGGGACATCATTGATCTGGAACCTTATCGCAAGATGTGGATGGCGAGTGCAGGTTATTTCTCAATGAATATGGGAACGACCAGGGGATGTCCGTTTAAATGTAACTGGTGTGCGAAACCAATTTATGGAAATCGTTACAATTCAAGGTCGCCACAGAATGTGGTCACCGAATTGAAAATGCTAAAAGAACGATATCATTTTGATCATATATGGTTTTGTGATGATATTTTCGGTTTGAAGCCGGGCTGGGTAGATGAATTCGCGAATTTTGTCCAAAAAGAAAAACTTCATTTCAGATTTAAGATCCAGTCTCGCGCCGATTTGTTAATCCAGGAAAACTACATTCAGGCCCTGGCAAGATCCGGCTGCGATAACGCATGGATGGGAGCAGAAAGCGGGTCGCAGAAGATATTAGATGCTATGGACAAAGGCACAACTGTTGAACAGATTTATGAAGCCACGCGCATGTTGAAGAAGCATGGTATCAAACCTTCTTTCTTTATTCAATTCGGCTATCTTGGTGAGACTAAGGAAGATATTGAAAAAACAATCCGGCTTATAAATGAGCTTTTGCCTTCTGAGATTGGGATTTCCGTGTCATACCCCTTGCCAGGTACTAAATTTTTTGAGAAAGTAAAAAGCGAGCTGGGCGAAAAGTCGAACTGGACTGACTCGGACGAATTGAAATTGATGTTTAAGAACACTTACCCAGCGGCATTTTATAAGCAGCTGCACCGGTATGTTCACAAGAACTATCGAAAACATCTGGCTATAAATAACATCAAAAAGATCTTCAATGATCCCAGCACGCTAACAATAAAAAACATCAGGAAAGCAGCATCCGTTGCTTACTATCTACCAGCAACGTTTTTTGCCAGAAAGAAATTGGAGGCTATCAAAGAATAAAGCTGATGCGTTCACCCTTCAACATAATGGCTGAAACCTATGACACAGATTTTACGCATACTGCTATTGGTCAGCTACAGCGTAAACAGGTGTGGGAACTTTTAGGACCGGTGTTGAATTCATTTAAAAAACCCTTGAGAATACTTGAAATAAATTGCGGCACAGGTGAAGATGCCGTTGAACTGTCACACAGGGGACACGCGGTTACCGCCACCGACGGCTCAGAGAGAATGGTTGAAAAGGCGCGACAAAAAGCTGCTGTGTTGGGCGAAAATGGAATTGTATTTAAGGTGTGTGACTTTGATCAATTGAGCCAGCAATTTGCCCATCAAAAATTTGATCTGGTTATTTCCAACTTTGGAGGCCTGAATTGTATCAATAAAAAAGAATTGGAAATACTGAGTGGGCAATTATCTGCATTACTGTCGGAACAGGGTAAATTATTCTTTGTAATTATGGGAAATAGCTGTTTGTGGGAGATTTTCTACTATATGTGCAAAGGGCATTTCACCACTGCGTTCAGGCGTAAACGGGAGTTTGTAAGGTTTCGGGCGGGGAATGCGGAGATCCCGGTTTTTTATTACTCTCCCGGGAACCTTAAAAAAATATTTTATTCGCTTTACAACTATTGTTATTCCAGGCCGGTTGGGTTTTTTATTCCACCCTCCTATTTGGAAAAACAATTTCAAAGCAGGCAGAACTGGCTACAAAGTCTAATGAGACTTGAAAAGAAATTTAGCGGATATACGGCATTATCAAACCTCGCGGATCACTATTGTATTGTATTTCAAAAAAAAGGATCATTATGAAAATTGTGCTGACACATGGATATTTTCTCGAAGAGGATCCGAAGGAAAAGCTCATTATGAGGCCCTACCCGCCACTTGGGATACTTTACATATCGGCATACCTCGAGCAAAATGGTTTCCCAAACATTGTCTACGACTCCACTTTCAATACTCTCGAAGGTTTGAAATCATCTCTGCTTGCTGAACGCCCAGACATTCTTGGGATCTATACAAACCTGATGACAAAATTGAATGTATTGAAAATTATTTCGTTTGTCCGGAGTGCAGATGTCCTCAATCATACAAAAATCGTCCTTGGTGGTCCGGAGATCAGAAATCATAAGGAAAACTTTTTGCGGTTTGGTGCAGATGTGATTGTATTCGGTGAGGGTGAAGATACAATGCTTGACATCGTTAATGTGTATGCACAGGATGGCGATCCTGATTTGCGCGATCTCCCGGGCACCGCTTTTCTGGACGAGCAGAAAAATGTTATTACAAATCCTGAAAGAACATTGATCAGAGATATTAACCATCTGCCCTTTCCAGCAAGAGATAAAATCAACCTCCAAAAGTATTTTGACACCTGGAGGCAACATCATGGCATTAGCATGATAAATCTCAATACCATGCGCGGCTGTCCTTACAGTTGCAAATGGTGCAGCCGGGCAGTTTATGGTAGCAGTTATAGAAGAAGAAGTCCGGCATTGGTAGCTGATGAGATTCAGTATCTGAAACAGAACTACGACTTTGATATGATCTGGTTTGTTGATGATGTTTTTACTATTAACCACAAATGGCTAAGAGAATTCGTAAATGAGATGGAAAGCCGGCAGGTAAAGGTTCCTTATGAGATCATAACCAGGGCCGACCGACTGACAGAAGAAGTTGTACAACTCCTAAAACAAAGTGGATGCTTTAGAGTATGGATAGGTGCCGAAAGCGGCTCACAAAAAATAATTGACGCTATGGATAGGCGCGTCAAGGTAGACGACGTTCGAAAAATGATCCAGCTCGTGAAATCTTATGGTATCGAAGCGGGAACTTTTATAATGTTGGGCTATCCGGGTGAGAACGAAACGGATATCGAAGAGACGTTGCACCATCTGAAAACATCGAACCCGGATCATTATACAATTACGGTGGCATACCCCATCAAGGGTACGCCGCTATACGCCGAAGTTGAAAACCTATTTGTCGAGGATCTTCCCTGGAATAACAGCACAGACCGGGATATCGACTTCAAAAGAACATATAACAGGAAGTATTATGATCATGCCATTACCTGGATTCACTACGAGATGTTATTCCATCGAAAGAAAAAGAATTTGAAAAGTCTGCTGCTAAAGCTTAAGTCGCTTAATGCAAGAAATAAAATGAGGAACGAAAGAAACAAGGCGACGGAAATATAGAAATCGATGCCTGCTCAGTTAACGGCGTAGCTGGGCAATAGTCTATCGACCTCGTTTAATTTATCCTGGTATAACAACAGCACTCTCTGCTGAAAAAATGCAGGATTTGGTTTTGAAAAGTGTTTGTTTGTTCTGAGACCCATCCGGCCACCTTTGATATTTAACTTTCCGTTGAGTTCCTTTTTATTCCAGCGCCTGGACGTAACACCCATAAGGTAATTGTCCAAGCGTTCTCCCAGAGAATTGTTCAATAAAAATTCTATGCTTTTTTTGAGAATTGAAGATTTTGATTTTTTCTTCGAGTCCGTATACAACTCAAAATTGGGAAAATACGCTCTTGTCCAGTTATTCGCATCAAAGAAATTCTTTAGAACTCCATTCCCGCATACAGGAACCAGTGTAACCACTTCTATTGCGGTATAAATATTTTTATCGCTTATTTGAAGAGCATCTTCATCGATATAATAATTCATGCAGAACCAGTGTTCCTTACGTACAAGGAATGTGAATTTTTTGAAGATATGCATCAGCGTGCGGGCTATCCATAAACGATTTGATTTAGTTATGACAAAGAAATCGATATCGGCATTTTCATCCGCAACATTTTTTGATAGTGAGCCCGAGATCCCAATCCCCCTCACATATGGAAACTGAAAAAGGAACGAAGAAATCTTATAGGCGGTTTTCAGAAGTATTTCTGCTCGTTGATTATCATTTCTTCTTTGAAGAACAACCGAATAATCGTCGTGTAAAGAATAAAATTCATCCTGCCGATAAATCGCTTTTGCAAGGGATAAGCGTTCTAATGCGGCAAGAAGGTAAGCTTCGCCAGGAGCTGAAGGAAAAAACGAACGGATTTCTTTGACAGTAACCGGGTAATGAAATATGTCGAAATAGGCCAATACTTTGAGGATATCTTTTTCAAGCTTCATCAATAGAGTTTTAGACGTGATGGGGCCGTTGCAAATACTCTTCTTTGCAGAAAAGGGTTGCCTCTTTATCTAACCGATTTTCAAAAAACGAATTTCGATTCCTAACTAGAAGTACACTAATCCTCGCAGGCAACCGACGATTCTGCAATACCGTAAGATACCAATTGAAGGGCACGATACAACCAACGAACTCTAATAAATAATCGCAGTAATGATTTCCGCCATCAGCTCCGTTCCTTTTCCCGTCAGCAAACCAAAAAGCATTGCGCCGGCAGCACACTACAGATCGTACGTCGATAATAAAAAAATATATTTCGTCATCAAGAGATGTGTCGATGTTGCCATCTCCGCCTTGGCGATCGTCTTGGTTCTCAGTTGGCTTTCTATCGTGATAGCGTTGTTCATCCTGGCTGATTCCAGGGGATCGGTCTTCTTTGTTCAACGACGCGTGGGGAAAGCTGGAAAAAGCTTCTGGTGCTACAAATTTCGGACGATGGTCCTAAACAGAGATGCCGACACAAAGCGTGCGGATTCAAATGATCCAAGGATTACACGATTTGGAAGAATGTTAAGATTATATAATATTGATGAATTGCCACAGTTCCTCAATGTATTTCTAGGCCATATGAGTATTGTGGGACCTCGACCTCATATGCACGCGGATTGTAATGAATTTTCGAAATTCATCAAGGGCTACAAATTCAGGACGTTCGTGAAGCCCGGTATAACCGGTTTGGCGCAGGCTAAAGGCTTTCACGGTCCTGTCACCGATGACGAACAATTCCAAAAGCGATTCCAATGGGACGCGTTTTACGTTCGGAATGCAAACATAGAACTTGACATCAGGATCATTCATGCTACTGTCTATAGACGAATCAAACTCCTGTTTAATCGGGCATCAGTAGCTTAGCAGGGCAATCCTGCCAAAACTCCTAAGTTTTTTGTTGATAATCATCGATTTTAAAGTGTTTTGCCCTACCTTTGCAAACTCTTTAAAAGCTAGCCCATGAGCAGCCGAAGGAATTTTGATATAGCATTTGTGGGGTTAAAGCCTGGAATTCACGAATTTGAGTATGATATTGATGATAAGTTCTTTGTTGCTTACCAGGAGCAGGATTTTAAAAAGTGTACAGCTCATGTGAAACTCACCCTCGATAAAAAGAGCGGTTTTATGCTCCTGAAATTCGAGATAGGCGGCAGGCTGGAGGCACCCTGTGACCGATGTGGCAATGACCTGCCTCTGGAATTGTGGGATGAGTTTAATATTGTAGTGAAAATAGTCGATAATCCTGAAGTAATGAACGACCAGGAAGAAGATCCCGATGTTTATTACATCTCTAAAGGAGAAAGCCATCTGCATATTTCTGATTGGATCTATGAATTCATAAACCTAAGTATTCCAATGCAGCGGATGTGCAGCGAGGAAGAAATGGGCGGACCATATTGTAACAATGAAGTACTCGAGATGCTTAAGAAACTGGACTTACAAAATAATAAGCCGGAAAGCAACTTGTGGAAGGACTTAGAAAAGTTCAAAAATTTAGATAAATAATTTTAAATCATAGTCATAAAATCTGACTTATGCCTAATCCGAAACGGAGACACTCCCAGCAAAGGGGTGCGAAAAGAAGAACACACTACAAGGCTGAGAAACTTACTTTGAGTAAAGACAGCACTACTGGTGAAATCCATGTCCGGCATCGTGCACACGTGAGTGAAGGAAAATTATATTATAAAGGAAAAGTGGTGGCCGAGAAATCGCCTGTTAAGTAATCATCTCCTTTTACAAAAAGCCTAGCTTGCTGGAGATGAATATCGGACTCGATATGATGGGGGGAGACTTTGCACCGCAGGAAGCGGTGAAAGGTGTTCAGCAATATCTGTCAGAAGTAACTAATCCGGCAAAGTTATTTTTGATTGGAGACGAAACCCGGGTTAAGTCACTCCTTGAAGAACACGCTATAAATTCTCCCCTGATAAAAGTTATTCATGCATCGCAGATCATCGACATGCATGAACATCCCACAAAAGCGCTCAAAGAGAAACAGCATTCCTCTATAGCTATCGGTTTTCATTTACTTGCATCTGGCAAAACCGATGCCTTTCTCAGCGCAGGCAATACCGGCGCAATGTTGGTGGGCTCCCTATTTAGCATCAAAGCCTTTGAAACTGTTTTAAGACCTACCATCGCCAGTGTTATTCCCAAAGAAAATGGAGAAACCGGTCTTTTGCTCGATGTGGGATTAAACTCCGATTGTAAACCAGAAAATCTCAACCAGTTTGCTGTGCTTGGTTCTTTGTATGCTCAGCACATCCTGGATATTCAAAATCCAAGGGTCGCTCTGCTGAATATAGGTGAAGAGGAAGGCAAGGGAAATCTCCTGGCCCAGGCTACCTATCCTCTCTTAAAAGAAAATCCATCGATAAATTTTGTCGGAAATATTGAGGGAAGAGATGTGTTCATGGACAAAGCTGATGTAATGGTCTGTGAGGGTTTCACCGGGAATGTAATCTTAAAATTGTCGGAGTCAATTTATGAGATCACCCAACGTAAGGAAATTCGCCACGAATATTTCGATCGGTTCAATTTCGAGAGATATGGAGGCACACCCGTACTTGGTATCTCAAAACCTGTGATGATTGGTCATGGAATCTCTCACGGCCTTGCGTTTAGCAATATGATCAAACTTTCGCAAAAGATGATTGAGACCGACCTTATGGGGAAAATGAAAGCCAGCTTTCTGGGCTAAATAAGTATCTTGTCCCGAGCAATTTCGCCACTGTACATGCAGGAGATTTTCATTTACCTCAGAAATTATTTTAGGGAAGGCAATGCAAAGGTTGGGTTATTTACCTCGTTGGTGGTGGCGGCATTGATCATCATAAACTATACAACAGGAATCGAGCGCATAATAAAAAATTTTGACTCCGCTCCTTTTAGGATCCTTTCGTTTTTCCTGTTATACGCTTTTATTTTTTCTATTTCTTATGGAATCTGCTTTATTTTTTCCGATAAGGTTATCCCTAACCAAAGACAATTCGTTTTTTTATTGCTGATTTGCCCTCTCCTGTTCGCAGCAAAAATATCATTGGATTTTTCCAATGTGTTCAACTACGCCGGGTTATCTGACTCATGGATGAAATACTG
>Ga0126304_10000988_pt1 | contig 12733 bp, 9 predicted proteins | sample Plot25_FD_92538 | JGI IMG/M metagenome (GOLD analysis project Ga0126304, IMG submission 92538) | Serpentine soil microbial communities from UC McLaughlin Reserve, CA, USA - Plot25 | ecosystem: Environmental > Terrestrial > Soil > Grasslands | place: USA: UC McLaughlin Reserve, Lake County... | reverse complement strand
GAGCGAGGGCGACACCGTGATCGAGGTCTCGACCGACAAGATCGACGCCGAGGTCCCGGCGCCGTCGAGCGGTGTGATCACCAAGCTGCTGGTCTCCGCCGACGACACCGTTCAGGTCGGACAGGCGCTCGCCGAGATGACACCTGGCGCGCCGTCGTCCACCGAAGGCGAGGCCGCCCGGGCCGAGGCTCCGGCGGCGGCGCCGACGGCAGCGCCGGCCGACGGTGCCGACGGCGGCCGTGCCTCACCGGTCGCGCGCCGGGTCGCCGCCAAGAACGGCGTCGACCTGAGCGCCGTGCATGGCTCGGGGCCTGGCGGCAAGGTCACCAAGGCCGACGTCCTGGCCGCCGCCAACGGCGGCAATGGCGCAGCAGCCGCGGCGCCGCCCCGTCCGGCGCCGAGGGCCGGCGAGGCCAGGCCGCTCCGCGGCCCCGCGGGGATGCTCGCCCAGGCGATGAACGAGAGCCGCTCGATGCCCACCGCCACGTCGTTCCGAACCCTCCCGGTGGACGTCCTCGACGCCAAGCGCCGGGCGCTGAACGGCGTGCTCAAGGAGCGCGGCCTGAAGGTCTCGTTCACGCACCTGGTCGCCTGGGCGATCGTAGAGGCGGCCCGAGAGTGGCAGGTCATGGCCCGCGTATACGCGGAGGACGGCGGCAAGCCGCAGGTGGTGGAACCCGGCTCCATCAACCTTGGGATCGCCGTCGACGTCGAGCGAAAGGGGTCCCGCAGCCTGATGGTGCCCAGCATCAAGGGCGCCGACGACCAGGACTTCGCCGGATTCCACTCCTACTACGAGGAGCTGATCACCAAGACCCGTGAGAACAAGCTGACCGCCGACGATTTCCAGGGCACGAACATCACCCTCACCAACCCCGGTGGGCTGGGAACGGTGGCGTCGGTCCCGCGGCTGATGACGGGCCAGGGCACGATCGTCGCCACCGGCTCGATCGCATACCCGGTGGAGTGGGCCCACGCCCCCGCCGACAAGATCAAGTCGCTCGGGATCTCGAAGGTGATGACGATGACGTCGACCTACGACCATCGCATCATCCAGGGGGCCGAGTCGGGGTCGTTCCTGCGGAGTATCGACCAGCTGCTCCAGGGCGAGGACGGGTTCTATGAGTCGGTGGCCGAGTCGCTGGGGATCGCGACCAGCGTCGTGGCGAACGCCTACCCCGCCTCGGCCTCGGCCCCACCGCTCGCCGCCGCTCCGGCCGCGGTCCCATCCGCCCCGGCTGTCGCTCCGCCGGACACCGAGCTGCTCCAGGCCGTGCAGGCGGCGACGTCGCTCCTCAAGGCGTACCGGACGCACGGGCACCTGGCGGCGCGCCTCGACCCGCTGGGCTCAATGGGGAAGGGCGACCCCGCGATCGAGCCCGAGAACCTCAACCTCACCCCGGAGCTGATGGCGCAGATCCCGGCGTCGATCCTGCGAATCGGAGTGGAGGGCGAGACGCTCCTGGAGGTGCTCCCGCGGATGCGCGAGGCCTACTGCGGGACGATCGCCTACCAGATCGAGCACCTCTCATCCCACCAACAGCGCGTCTGGCTGCGGGAGATGATCGAGACCGGAACGCACCGCGAGCCCCTCGGCGCCGAGGAGCGTCGGGCGCTCCTGTCGCGGCTCATCGAGGTTTTCCAGTTCGAGCGCTTCCTGCAGCGGGCCTACCTGGGCCAGAAGATGTTCTCGATCGAGGGACTCGACGCCGTCGTACCGATGATCGACGAGCTGGTGACGCTCGCGAGTCGCGGCGGCGCCGAGGAAGTGGTGATCGGCATGGCGCACCGCGGACGGCTCGACGTCCTCGCCCACAACCTCGGGCGCTCCGTGGAATCCATCATGGCCGAATTCGAGGGAGCGAAGGGGCTCGAGCGGGTGAAGCGCGTCGCCGCGATCCCGCACGGCGGAACGGGGGACGTGAAGTACCACCACGGCGCCGAGGGACTGTTCACGACGGCCAGCGGGGAGACGATCAAGATCCGCCTGTACCCGAACCCCAGCCACCTCGAGTTCGTGGATCCGGTGGTCACGGGAGCGGCGCGCGCTGCGCAGACCTCGCACTCGGGGCCCATCCTGCACCACAACCCGGAGCTTGCCGTGCCGCTCCTGCTGCATGGCGACGCGGCGTTCCCCGGCCAGGGCGTCGTCGCCGAGACCCTGAACCTCCAGTCGCTCGACGGCTACTCCACCGGCGGCACGATCCACCTCATCACCGACAACCAGGTGGGCTTCACCACGGACCCCCAGGAGGGCCGCTCCACTCCGTACGCCTCCGACATGGCAAAGGGCTTCAACGTCCCGATCATCCACGTGAATGCCGACGACGTCGAGGCCTGCATCGCGGCCATCCGCCTAGCGATGGCCTACCGGGAGCGCTGGAGCCGCGACATGGTCATCGACCTCATCGGCTATCGGCGCTACGGGCACAACGAGACCGATGAGCCGGCGTACACGCAGCCGATGATGGCGGCGCAGATCAAAGCGCATCCCCCGGTCTCCGAGATCTACGCGGGCAAGCTCGTCAAGGAGGGCGTGGTGACCCCGGAGGATGTCGACACGGAGAGCACCGCGCACACCGAGGAGCTGCAGGTCATCCACAAGGAGCTCAAGGCCAAGATCGATGCCGGCGAGTTCGAGTCGGACACCTCCACCCAGATTGGCACCACCGAGCTCGATCGGACCAAGAGCCCCGAGGTCGACACGGCGGTCTCGGATAAGCGCATCCTGACTCTGAACGACGAGCTCCTCAAGGTGCCGGAGAGCTTCACGATCCACCGCAAGCTTCGGAAGCCGCTGGGTCGGCGGACCGATGCGCTGGCGGAGGGTGGAATCGACTTCGGCCACGCCGAGGCGCTGGCGCTCGCCTCGCTCCTCACCGAGGGCACGCACATCCGGCTCACGGGGCAGGACACGGCGCGCGGGACGTTCTCCCACCGCCACCTGGCCTACTTCGACGAGAAGACCGGCCTGAAGTACGTTCCGATCCAGCACCTATCGGGAGCGCTGGCGCCGTTCGAGCTGTACAACAGCCCGCTCTCGGAGATCGCATGCGTGGGATTCGAATACGGCTACTCGGCGGCCTCACCGGAGAGCCTGATCCTGTGGGAGGCGCAGTTCGGCGACTTCGCCAACGCCGCCCAGGTGATCATCGACAGCTTCATCGTGTCCGGGGAATCCAAGTGGGGCCAGACCACGCGACTGACGCTGCTGCTTCCGCACGGATACGAGGGGGCCGGCCCGGAGCACTCGAGCGCCCGCATCGAGCGATTCCTCCAGCTCGCCTCGGAGGGCAATATCCGCCTCGCCAACCCGAGCACCGCCGCGCAGTACTTCCACCTGCTGCGCCGCCAGGCGCGCATCGCCAAGCCCCGGCCGCTGGTCGTCTTCACGCCCAAGGGCCTGCTACGGCTGCCCGGCGCCTCCTCGCGGCTGGAGGAGCTCACCTCGGGAACCTTCGACTTCGTCCTCGACGACCCGCGCGCCTCCGATCGCAAGGATCGTGTGGAGCGACTGGTGCTGTGCAGCGGCAAGATCTACTACGACATCGACGGCCACGAGCGCCGTGACAAGGCCGGATCGGTGGCGATCGCGCGGGTCGAGCTGCTGTACCCGTTCGCGCGCGACCAACTCGCGGCCCTGATCGCGAGCTATCCGAACCTCAAGCAGGTCGTCTGGACCCAGGAGGAGCCCAAGAACATGGGCGCGTGGAGCGTGATGTGGCGCCGCCTGCCGGAGCTCCTACCCGACGGCGTCGAGCTGGGCTACGTGGGCCGCCCCCAGCGTGCAAGTCCCAGCGAGGGCTACCCCGCCGCGCACCGTTCGGAGCAGGAGCGGATCGTTCTCACCGCGCTGGAGGGCTAGCTTCGCGCGAAGCCGCTCCCGGTTCCGCGCGCGGCACCGGGGTAACGGTGCTGACATGAGCGGGACCTCCGGCGGGCCGATCCAGATCCAGCGGGACGAGACCGAAGCGGAGCGCATCGACCGCAACTTCAACGAGCTCCTCGGGGAGCTGCGGATCGCCCTCCCCGGAGTGCAGGTGCTGTTCGCGTTCCTGTTGACCGTGCCGTTCGCGCAGGGATTCGCAGGCCTCAGTCAATTCCAACGAGACCTCTACCTCGTGGTCCTCCTGCTGACCGCCCTCGCCTCGGCGCTCCTGATCGCTCCCACCGCCTATCACCGCGTCTTGTTCCGCAAGGGCTACAAGCCCGAGATCCTCTTCTTCGCGAATCGAGCCGCGATGGCGGGGCTCGCGGTACTCGCCCTCGCGATGACCGGCGCGATCCTCCTGATCGCGCACGTCATCTTCAGTGAGGCGGCGTCGATCGTCGTGGCGGTCGCCTCGGGCCTGGTGTTCGCCGCCCTCTGGTACGTCATCCCGTGGGCACGGGGCCGCGGAGATGAGCCGGACTTCTGAGCGTCTCCCGAGATCCGAGCGGCGCTAATCTCGCCCGCGTGGCCATCGCCTCCCCAGAGCGCAGCGACCCCGCGACGACGTCACCTCCCGCTGAACCCCTGGGCAAGCCGGTACCGGGAGCCCTCTGGCCGTGGGTCAAGCGCGCGAGCTGGGTCGAGCTCGCCATCTTCGCCGGCCTCTGCTTCTTCTGGCTCGCGCCGGGCTTCGACCACGAGTCCTTCATCTTCGGCTGGGCGCACGGCATCGGCTTCATCGCCCTGTGCGTCCTGATCTGGATCGCGATTCTGCGCCGCGAGGCCCCCTACACCCTGCTCGCGGCAACGCTGACACCGGTCGGCCCGCTGGGGAGCGTGATCGGCATCGGGGTGATCGAGCGAAAGCGCCGGGGTTAATTCGAGGCCGGGCTGATCCCGGGACTGGGTGTAGGGCTGGGTAGGGCGCCCCGAAAGGCAGCCACAAATCCACATTTGACGCCTTATTGCCGCATACCGGCAACAAGGCGTCGATTCTCACCCGTGGCGGGCGGACCCTACTTGCTCAGCTCGTTGCAGGGCCCGAAAAGATGGCGGGGCGGGGCTGTGGGAGGCAGGGGGTCCACACAGCCCGCGCCCACGCCTGCGCGTCGGTAGCCAGGGAGGGATGCCGACGCGATCGTCCCCGGAGGCGGGACTGGCCGGGGACGAGTTTGGAAATCTCCCTTTTCCGTGGTTCTAGAGCCATTTTGATACATCCGGGGCGGGAAAGTCAATAGATACTCCCTGGGAATCCCGCACACAACCCGGATCCACCGACAAGCGGCGTGACGTGAACCCTATCGCAGGTCGCGCAGGACGCGGTGCAATATGCCGCCATTGCGGTAGTAGGCAACCTCGTTCGGGGTATCGAGCCGGGCTCGCGCCTCGATTTCAACCGGATCGCCGCCCTCTCGCTCGCCCTTCACCTTGACCGTCCGGGTGCCGCCGGAGTCCGGATCGACGGCCTCCTCGAATCCCTCCACCGTGAAGACCTCCTCGCCGGTCAACCCGAGCGACTCGGCACTCTCGCCGTCGGGGAACTGGAGCGGGAGCACGCCCATCCCGATCAGATTGGAACGGTGGATCCGTTCGAAGCTCTCGGCCAGCACCGCTCTCACGCCCAGCAGCGCCGTTCCCTTAGCGGCCCAATCCCGTGACGACCCGGAGCCGTACTCCTTTCCGGCGAGCACGATCAACGGCACGCCGTCCTCCGCGTAGCTCATCGCGGCCTCGTAGATGGTCGTCTCCCCGCCGTCGGGGAAGCGGCGGGTGAAACCCCCCTCGCGGTCGACCAGCTGGTTGCGCAGCCGAATGTTCGCGAACGTGCCGCGGATCATGACCTCGTGGTTGCCGCGGCGGGAGCCGTATGAGTTGAACTCGCGAACGTCGACTCCCTGGTCGATCAGCCATTGGCCAGCAGGGCTGTCCTTCTTGATCGCGCCCGCAGGGGATATGTGATCGGTCGTGACGCTGTCGCCCAGCACGGCCAGGACCCGGGCATCCTCGATGGGCTCGGGAGGCTTCGGCTCGACGTCCATGTCCTCGAAGTAGGGCGGCTGGCGGACATAGGTGGAATCCGACCACTCGTAGCGGTCGCCCTCGGGGATGTCGAGGCCGCGCCAGCGGTCGTCGCCGCTGAAGACGTCCTCGTAGCTCTTCGTGAACATGTCGGAGCGGACCGCGCTCTCCACGGTCCGCTTGATCTCCTCGCTCGACGGCCAGATGTCGCGCAGGTACACGGGCTCGCCATCGGAGCCCTCGCCGAGCGGCTCGTCCAGGAGGTCGACGTCCATCCGACCCACAAGCGCGTAGGCGACGCAAAGCGGCGGCGAGGCCAGGTAGTTGTTGCGAACGTCCTGGTTGATCCGGCCCTCGAAGTTCCGGTTGCCGGACAGCACCGAGCAGACGACGAGATCGTTCTCGTTGACCACCTTCGAGATCTCCTCCGGCAGCGGACCCGAGTTGCCGATGCAGGTCGTGCACCCGTAGCCCACGAGGTTGAAGCCCAGATTGTCCAGGTGCTCCGTGAGCCCGGCCTGCTCCAGGTAGTCGGTAACGACCGTGGACCCGGGCGCCAGTGATGTCTTTACCCACGGCTTGCTGTCGAGCCCGCGCTCGACCGCCTTCTTGGCGAGCAGCCCGGCGCCGACCATGACGGTGGGATTCGACGTGTTGGTGCAGCTCGTGATGGCCGCGATCACCACGCGGCCGTGGTCGAGCTCGGTCTCGGTTCCATCCTCGAGCTTCACGGCAACCGGCTCCGCCTTGCGCTCCTCCACCACCGTGCCGCCCGCGTGGCGCGGCTTACCCCGGTCGTCGTTGTGGTCCTCGGCCGGAGGATCCGATGCGGGAAAGCTCCCGGCCACCGCGTCGTCGTAGTTGTTGCCGAGGCTCTCCGCCGCGTCGGGATCGAACTCCTTCAGCGACTCGAGGAAGGCTCCCTTTGCGTCGGACAGCGCGATCCGGTCCTGCGGGCGCTTTGGTCCGGCGATGCTGGGCTCAACGTCCCCGAGGTCGAGCTCGAGCGTCTCCGAGAAGGTCGGATCGGGGGAGTCCTCCGTGTGGAACATGCCCTGCTCGCGGGCATACGCGTCGACCAGCTCGATCAGGTCCGTTGGGCGACCGGTGAACTCCAGGTAGCGGAGCGTCTCCTTGTCCACGGGGAAGATCGAGCAGGTGCAGCCGAACTCCGGCGACATGTTCCCGATGGTCGCCCGGTCGGCCAGCCCGAGCGTGTGAAGCCCCGGGCCGAAGAACTCGACGAACTTGCCCACCACGCCGTGCTCGCGGAGCATCTCGGTGACGGTCAGGACGAGGTCGGTCGCAGTTGCGCCCTCGGACAGCTCGCCGATGACCTTGAAGCCCAGGACCTGGGGCAAGAGCATCGAGATCGGCTGACCGAGCATCGCCGCCTCGGCCTCGATCCCACCGACCCCCCACCCGAGCACGCCCAGGCCGTTGATCATGGTCGTGTGCGAGTCGGTCCCGACCAGCGTGTCGGGATAGGCCTGGAGCGAGGGCCCGTCGCCCGAGCTCGCGTCCTCCTCCCGCCTGAAGACGACCTGGCCCAGGTACTCGAGGTTCACCTGGTGGCAGATGCCGGTGGCCGGCGGGACGACTCGGACGTTGTCGAACGCCTGCTGTCCCCAGCGCAGGAACGCATAGCGCTCGCCGTTTCGCTCGTAGTCGCGGTCGGCGTTGATGTCGAAGGCGCGCGCGTTGCCGAACGCGTCCACCTGCACCGAGTGATCGATGATCAGGTCGACCGGCACGAGCGGATCGATGCGCTCGGGGCTCCCGCCCAGCTCCTCCATGGCGTCCCGCATCGCGGCCAGGTCCACGAGCGCCGGGACCCCGGTGAAGTCCTGCATCAGGACGCGGGCCGGCTGGAAGGGGATCTCCTCGCTGGGCTCCGCCTTGGCGTCCCAGGTGGCGATCGCCTCGACGTGGTCGCGGGTGACCGACTCGCCGTCCTCCAGGCGCAAGGAGTTCTCCAGCAGAACCTTGATCGAGTACGGAAGACGGGCGACGTCGTACTCGGACTGCAGGGAGTCCAGGCGGTGGATCTCGTACTCGTTACCCGAGACCTCGAGTGTGTCGCGGGCGCCGAAGCTGTCTTTGCTCACCTGGCACCTCCTCCTTCGGAGCGCTACTAGCGCTTGTCGGTCTGACCTTCCGCTACCCGATCCGCTGCCTTCCTTGCGGTTCCGCCGGTGATCACGCGCATCGCAACGCGCGGGCTCGCGAGTCCGAGGTGGGCGAGCGCGCGCTGGCGCAAGGGCGCCACGGCCACCTCCATCCTGTCGCGCTCGATCGCGCTCACCACGGCCCCCGCGACCTCCTGCGGGGTGGAGGTACCGAGGCCAGGTGGCGGCTGCGCGCCGGCGTCGGCGAACATCCCCGCTCCGCGAATGAAGCCCGGCACGACGAGCGAGACGCCCACCCCGGTACCGGAAAGATCGGCGCGCAGGCAGAGCGCGAAGCCGCGGAGCCCGAACTTCGTGGCCGCGTAGACCGCGGACTTCGGGCTCGGCGCCTTGCCGGCGAGCGATGAGACGAAGACGAGGTGGCCGTCGCATCGCTCACGCATTGAAGGGGCGAACTCGCGGGCGAGCATCATCGGCGCCTCGAGATTGACGCGAAGCGCCCGCTTGAGCTCCTCGGGCGAGAAACTCTCGACCTTGCCGGTGCCCGGGAGGCCGGCGTTCGCGACCAAGGCGTCCACCTTCCCGGCCTCCTCCACGAGGCGCTCGGTGGCCCCGTCCTCGCCGAGGTCAGCCGGGACCACCCGGTGCTCGCCGGGAAGCGAGGCCGCGAGCTCGTTCAGCGCCTCGGCCTTGCGAGCGCTCAGAACGAGACTGGCGCCGCGTCCAGCGAGGGCCTCACCGATCGCCCGCCCGAGGCCGCCGGTCGCGCCCGTGAGCAGCACCGTCTTGCCGTCGAGCTCCACGTAAGCAAACTACCAATCGCCCAGTGGGTAGTCTCGGCGCACATGAAGCTCTACGTCTGCTGGACGACCGTCCAGACGCCACGTCCCGGCGGTCATCCCTGCCACAACGCCCACGAGGCGCTACGGCTCGCCGGGTACGACCCCGAGGTCGTCAAGGTCCAAGGGCTCGGGATCGGTCCCCGGTTCATGCACTGGATCACGGATGGGCGGCGGGAGGTCGAGGAGCTGAGTGGCCAACGGGCGGTGCCGGTGCTCGTCACGGACGACGGTGAGGTGGTCGCGGACTCCGCGCGCATCGTCGAGTGGGCGGAGGCGCACCCCGCGCACCGCACCGGCGCGCGATCAGCGTGACGCTCGAAGCCTGCGGTCGCGCCTAGCCGAGATACCGGGCCGCGGCGAAGTCTCGCTCGGTTGCGCTGGGTGACGCGACGCCGCCGGCGACGATCCTTCCGCGGGCATCGATGACCACGCCGGCGGCACTGTCCGAGAAGGGCCCGAACGAGGTCATCTTCTTACCGTCCCCGGAGAAGGCGGGATCGAGGCTCCCGTTCATCCGGTAGCGAGTCAGCGCGAAGTCGCTGTAGAAGCTGTTGGCGCCGAGGCGGCCGCGACGATTCTCCCCTGGGCATCGATCGCCACACCGGTGGCGGCGCTGTAGTCGGTGCCCATGCGCGTCATCGTCCGGCCGTCATGCGAGAAGCCCTGGTCGAGGCTGCCGTTGGTGCGATAGCGGGCGAGGGCGAAGTCGGATCGGGTTCCGATTTGCGCCTGCCCGACGGCCACCGCGCGCCCACGTCCTTGTCGCTCCCGCCAGGACTTATGCCCAGAAGCGACGCTGGAGCGGCCAATCCCGCCTGTCAAGGCCGGTTAAGGACACTTGCGTGGACGGTTTGTCTCGCATAGCGAAACCAAGTGTCCAAATCCGTTGCGCCACGCCTCCCTCGGTTCCTCGCCGGCTGTCCTCGTAGCTCCATTTTGGTCGATTTGCAGGGATTTCGCCTTTCATGGCGAAAGTGTGAGCTTTATGTGAGGAAATTGTCGGTTCGATGGTGTAAGGTGCCGCGCCATCGATAACCGGTAAACGCCGAATCCCCGTCTGAACTTCGGGCGGGGAGCGGGGGAACCAACGAATTGGGGCTAACCCACCGACGGTGGGGGCGCAGGCTCCTTAAGCGCCAGCCCGACAGCTAACCCCGTAGGCCGACGAAGGAGACTGGCGATTTTGCATACCCCAAGGCAGGTTCTTTCCAGGCGAGGGAAGCCCAGTACGCGGATCAGGCTCGCGGGCACGCTCCTGGCGGCCACAGCGGCTTTCATCGCGCTCCCGGCGGCTTCGGCCGTCGCGGCAGGAGGCGGGACCTCCGTTACGGGCTCCGGAGACGGCGGCGGCGGACGCTGCGGTGACGCGAAGCTGAGACACGGCAAGGCCAAGGTGCCTGACTGCGCGCCACTGCGAGTCAAGAAGGTCGTGTGGGCGGCGAACGAGATCGCCAAGGGCGAGGGGTACTGCTACGGCGGCGGCCACTCGAGCTTCAAGTCGAGCTGCTACGACTGCTCCGGGTCCGTGAGCTACGCGCTGCACGGCGGGAACTTCGTCAGGTCCCCCATGCCCTCGACCGGATACTACGGCTGGGGCAAGCGCGGCAAGGGCGACTGGTTCACCGTCTACACGAGCTCAGGCCACATGTTCCTGGTGATCGCGGGGCTGCGCTTCGACACCTCGATGACGAAGGGGGCGGGGCCTGGATGGAGCTCGAAGATCCACGAAGAGAACCTGCGGGACTTCAAGAAGCGCATGAAGCGGCGCTTCTAGCCGAAAGCATCTGAAAGCGGCCTCCCCCCGGGGCCGCTCATGGACAAATCGTCCAAACCGGCCCGCCCCTCGCAGCGGGCCGGTACGCAGGGGGCGCTCCACATAGTCCATGCGGGGCTCGGAAATTTGTCCACGGGATTCCTACAAGGCGGCAGGTCCTTCGTATAGCTTCTCCACGAGGGCGGCTCGAGCCGTGCTCATCGAGTGGAGGAAACCGCAGCCATCAGCTTGGAACCGGGGAGGCACGACCACCCCGCCGCGGCGCCGTCCGAGCATGACGCCGAGCCGCCCGACGTAAGGCTGACCGGTCTTCGAAAGACCTACGGCGAGGTGGTGGCCGTCGCCGGCATCGATCTCGAGATCGCACGCGGTGAGTTCTTCACGCTTCTGGGTCCCTCCGGATCGGGCAAGACGACCACGCTGCGCATGATCGCCGGGTTCGAGGACCCCGATGCCGGAACGGTCGAGCTCGGCGGCCAGGAGGTGACCGGGATCCCCCCGTACGACCGCCAGGTCAACACCGTCTTTCAGGACTACGCGCTCTTCCCCCACATGACGGTGGGCGCGAACGTCGAGTACGGGATGCGAGTCCAGGGGGTCCCGAAGGACGAGCGCCGCGCCCGGGCCGCCGAGGCGCTCGACATGGTTCGCCTCTCGGGCTATGAGGCGCGAAAACCCTCAGAGCTCTCCGGCGGTCAACGGCAGCGTGTCGCCCTGGCGAGGGCAATCGTCAACCGCCCGCGCGTCCTGCTGCTGGACGAGCCGCTGGGGGCGCTCGACCTGAAGCTTCGCGAACAGATGCAGATCGAGCTGAAGGGGATCCAGGGGGATGTCGGCATCACGTTCATCTACGTCACGCACGACCAGGACGAGGCGCTGACGATGTCGAACCGGATCGCCGTGTTCAACGACGGGCGGGTAGAGCAGGTGGGCGCTCCGGCCGAGATCTACGAGCGACCCGCGAACCCGTTCGTTACCGGATTCGTGGGCGTCTCCAACACGCTGGAGCGTGACGGCAGGCGGTTCACCGTGAGGCCGGAGAAGATCAGGCTCCTGGACGATGACAGCGACGCCGCGGGGCTTCGCACCGAGCGTGGCGTCGTCCGCGAGGTCGCCTACGCCGGAATGGTCACGCGGTATCTGGTCACGCTGGAGGCAGGCGGGGAGCTTCAGGTCGTCCGGCAGAACCTCGAGACGTCCTCCTCGGAGGCGCTCGAGCAACGCGGGCGACAGGTGACGGTCGGATGGCGGCCGGATCAAGCGGTCGCCGTCCAGGAACAAACACGAGGAGAGGAGTCTCAGTGAGAGCCAAAGGCGACGGTCATCCGGCAAGGATGGCCTGGCTGATCGCCGCCGGACTGGTCGCGGCCCTGGTCGGGATCGGATGCGGTGGTGGTGGCGACGATACGACGGAGGGAGTCCAGCAGAGCATCGGTAAGGGAGAGGGCGAGGTCGACCTGATTGCATGGGCCGGCTACGTCGAGGACGGTTCCACCGACCCGAGCGCCGACTGGGTAACCGACTTCGAGAAGCAGACCGGCTGCAAGGTCAACGTCAAGGTCGGCAACACATCGGACGAGATGGTGCAGCTGATGCGCACCGGGCAGTACGACGGCGTGTCGGCCTCGGGCGATGCGACCTTGCGCCTGATCGAGGGCGGTGATGTGGCGCCGGTCAACACCGATCTGGTTTCGAACTATGCCGACGTCTTCCCCGGCCTGAAGGATCAGCCCTACAACAGCGTCGACGGTCAGATGTACGGCATCCCGCACGGGCGCGGCGCCAACCTCCTGATGTACAACACGGATGAGGTCAAGCCCCAGCCGCCCAACTCGTGGAGCGTCGTCTTCGATCCGAAGCAGGCGAGCAAGTACCAGGGCCACGTGACGGCGTACGACAGCCCGATCTACATCGCCGATGCGGCGGTCTACCTGATGAAGCACGAGCCCGACCTCGGGATCACCAACCCGTACGAGCTGGACGACGAGCAGTTCAACGCCGCGATCGACCTGCTCTCCGAGCAGAACGCGAACATCGG
>Ga0126304_10000985_pt1 | contig 12742 bp, 10 predicted proteins | sample Plot25_FD_92538 | JGI IMG/M metagenome (GOLD analysis project Ga0126304, IMG submission 92538) | Serpentine soil microbial communities from UC McLaughlin Reserve, CA, USA - Plot25 | ecosystem: Environmental > Terrestrial > Soil > Grasslands | place: USA: UC McLaughlin Reserve, Lake County... | reverse complement strand
GCGCCAGGCCGTCGCGTGTCCGAAGCCCAGGCCGAATTCTCGACCATTGAGACGCGGATTCGGCCTGGGCTTCGGACACGCGACGGCCTGGCGCGAGGCGGCCGATCAAATCCACGGAACCTGCAGCGCGATCCACGACGAAGCGCTGCGCCGCTTCGGGCATCAGCACGCGCCAGAACGCCAGCAACGGCAGCCACAGGTCTGCTCGCTCGGCGGCCATCGTGCCGCGGAAGAGCGGCGGAGCCACGCCGATAATCGTCGCCGGGATGCCGTTGACATCGATTCGGCGGCCAACGACATCGGACGCTCCCCAGAAATGGTTCTTCCAGGTCTGATCGCTGATGACGGCGGTCAGGCCGGTGGTGCCCGACAGCTCGCCGTCAGCACGGGTGAATCCTCGCCCGAGCGCCACCGACACACCGACGGTCTCGAAGTAATTGGCGTCCACCGCGGTCAGAAATGCCGGATAGGTCCCGCGGTCCAACGTCATGTTCACGCGGCGGTTCGTGAATGCCGTCAGCGCTCGCAGCGTCTTGGTCTGTTTTTGATACTCCAGGTAGTCGGGAACGCTGAAAAAGCCAGCGCCGGGCCGATCGGCCAGGGCGATTTTCACGAGATCGTCCGCGGTCACGCCGGGCGCGGGACGACGCACCATGCCGTTGACCATCGAAAAGATGGTCGTGTTGATGCCGATCACGAGCGCAATGAGGATCGCGGCGGTCGCGCTGAGTCCTGGTGAGCGGGTGAGAATGCGCGCGCCGAATCGCAGGTCTTGCAACAGCTGCTCGACGCCCACGCGTGTCCATACGGCCCGCGTGTCTTCCTTCACCAGCGGCACGTTGCCGAACTGGAGCAGCGCCTGACGACGCGCCTGCTCAGGGGTCATCCCGCGGCGGATGTTCTGCTCCGTCTGCCGCTCGACGTGGTCGCGCAGCTCCTCGTCGAGATCGCGGTCACGGTTCCGACGTCGCCACCTGCTCATCACGGTTACCGAGAGCGGAGCATACTCCCGCTCCTCTCGGTAAGCAAGGAGAACACAGAAGGTAGAATCCTGGTGGTGTCCCGCGCCGCTGCAAAACTGATCATGACGTTTCTGGTGCTGGCCGCGGCGGGGGTTGCCTTCCGGCCGTGGATCGAACAGCACCTCGAGAGCCGCGCCCGGACGGCCTACTTCGAGCGCGGGCGGGCCTATGCGCCGCGCGTCATCGAAGAGCTCGCGCCGCTGCCGCCCGACTTGCGCGAAGCTTCCGGCCTGGCGGTGAGCCGGACCCAGCCAGGCGTGCTGTGGGCGCACAACGATTCGGGCGACACGCCGACGCTGTACGCGGTGAACCAGAAGGGTGCGCTGCTGGCGAAGGTCGCGGTGCTCGACGCGGAGGCGATTGACTGGGAAGACATTGCCGGCGGTCCCTGTCCCGAAGATGGCGCCACGACTCATTGCCTCTACATCGCCGACACCGGCAACAACAGCCGCGCACGCGAGGTCCTCACCATCTACATCGTCGATGAGCCGTCAATTGGCGAGACAGACGCCGGCCGGCCGCTGTCGGTGAAGGCGCGCGCGTTTCGCTTCCGCTATCCTGACGGCCCCGAAGATACGGAGGCGATTGCCGTGCTCCCGAACGGCGACGTGACGATCGTCAGCAAAGGACGCATGCCATCGATCTCGTTTTTCGGCTTCGCGAAGTCCGATATCGTGAAGGCGCTGATGAGCCATGACATCCTGAGGGCCGCGCCTCAGGGCAACACAGGAATCTCGCCAGACCAGGGACTGGGCCGATGGGTGACCGCGGCGGCCATGTCGCCTGATGGCAGGACGCTCGCGGTCAGAACCTACAGCGAGATCTTCTTCTACACGCTCGAGACCACGCTGCAGGGCGACCGATGGCGCGATCTGAACAGGCCGTGTTTCCTCGGTGAGATCGAGCCGCAAGGCGAGGCCATGGACTATCTCGACGACCAGACGCTGATCATCGGTTCAGAAACATCAAAGGGCCGGCAAGGCGTACTGCATCGTGTGCAGTGCTCGATGTAGTGTCCGGGCTTTAGCCGGACTTAGGCCGCGCGACTGCGGAGGCGAGCCAGCGCAGGAGCCCACGTGTCTGGCGCGGACGCCACATTCAACAGCGGTTCGACGGGCAGTAGCCACCCGGCATTGCCGGGAGGCGCAACCGTCAATGCGTGCTCGACCAGGCGCATCGCATCTTTCGGATCTCCAGCGGTGACCAAAACCGCCGCTTGACCGACCGCGGCGTCGAACGATGACGCTGGCATAGGGACCGCATCAGGCATCGCCGCACCGCCCTTGAGAATGCCCATCCCGAGGTTTGCGAGCGGATGCGTCGGGACGCGCGACAGCGCCTCCTGAAAGGCGGTTACCGCGTCAGTCCGCCGCTGCTTGCGCGCGTGCAGTGCGCCAATGGCGTACCACGTATTTGCGCAGCACTCGCGGGTATACAGGTGACCGCTCGATTCAAACGACAGTTCACGTTCGAGGGAAGCGAGCGCGCGAGGTTCGTCGCCGCGCGCCAGGTACACCAGGCCGCGCAGCCAGTGCAGCGCAACGCTGGTGAAACGCGCCGGTCCGGTGTGTTCGCTCCCCTGGCTCGCGATGCCCGCCTCGAGTTCGCGCTCGGCGTCATCAAGTGCCTGCCGCGCAACGTGCACGGTGGCCGACAGCCAATGCGCGAGCGGAAAGCCAGGCAGCAGGGCCAGCGTGCGCCGCGCCTCGCGCAGCCGCTCTTCACCCCAGCCCACATACGCGAGCCGGAGATGGTGACGCCAGTTGTCCTCTTCGAGCGTCACGGCGCGGCGTGATGCGGCGAGCGCATCGGTGTGCTGACCAGTGCGATCGAGCACGAACCCCAGCGTCGCCCACGCCTCGCCATAGTCGGGACTGAGACGACACGCCTCGCGCGCGTGCTGCGCCGCGAGCGCCAGTGCCGCGATGTCAGGTGATTCATCGGCGCGCGTCATCTCGAACTGCATGATGCCCGCGTTGGCGAGGCCGACGTGCGCCGACGCCTGGTCCGGCGCGCTGCGCAACACACCTTCGAAGACGCCGCGCGCGCGACGGATCTGCTCCGCCTCCAGTGTCTCGAGCGCGGCGCGTCCTTCGATCCACGCGCGATGCGGCGCGAGCAGTGCCTCGAGCGAGTCGTCTGAGGCTCGCGCCGTGGTCCGTGTCACGACGCCAGTAAAGCGATAGCCCTGTCTCGGCACCGTCTGGATATAGGCGTCGCCGGACGGGCCATCGCCGAGCACGCGGCGCAATCCCGAGATCGCCTGCTCCAAGCTGTTGTCGGTCACCGCCAGGCCGTCCCATGCCGAGGCGATCAGCTGATCCTTCGAGACAACCGTTCCGGCATGGGCGAGGAGAGACAGCAGGACGCCGATGTAGCGATCCGGAATCGGTACCACCTCGCCGCCGCGCGTCATACGGCGGGCCGCAGTATCGACAAGGACGTTGTCGAACGAGTATGCGGACACGAGAGCATAATACGCGCAATGAAATCAGCTCTCGGCTTTGGGTTCTGGGCTCTGGGCATGGTGGTGTGCTCCGCGCCACTTCACGCCGCGGATAAGACCACTGCGGGCGAGCTCATCACCGAACCGCCCACGCTGCTCTCACTCGGCTTCGAATGGCGCATCGACGGCGACGACAACCGCAATGCTCAGGTCGCCGTCTCCTATCGCCAGGCCGGCGAGCAAACGTGGAAGGCGGGCCCTCCGCTGCTGCGCATCGGCAACGAGCGCATCAACGAGAACGCGCTGCAGTACATGACGCCAAACGGCTTCGCTGGCAGCATCTTCGATCTCCAGCCGGGGACCAATTACGAGGCGCGGTTCGTGCTCTCAGATCCTGACGGCGTGAGCGGCCGAACCGACCGCATTGTCTCCGTGCGGACGCGCGTCGAGCCGATGCCGGCCACGGGCGGCAAGGTCTATCACGTCTATCCGCCCGCATATAAAGGCGACAGGCAGGAGCCGGCGTTCACCGGCCTGCTGGCGGCGTATTACACGGGCTCATCGCACTCGGACAACTTCAACACCTATCCGGCGCGCGTGCAGCCGGGCGACACCATCCTCGTGCATGCCGGCGTCTACAAGGACGACCGCTATCGGTACGGCGGCGGACTCGGCACTGTGTCGAGCGGCACGTATTTCCTGACCCAGAGCGGCACCGCCGACAAGGCGATCGTGATCAAGGCCGCCGGCGACGGCGAGGCGATTTTCGACGGCGACAACGCCTACAACCTGTTCAACGTCATGGCCGCGAACTACAACTACTTCGAGGGGCTGACGATTCGGAACACCGAGCTCGCCTTTCAAGGCGGTCTCAAAAACATCACCGGGTCGAGCGGCTTGACGATCAAGCGCATGCGTTTCGAGAACGTCGGCCGCGCGATCTACACCGACTGGTCAGGATCGAAGGATTACTACATCTCCGACAACGTCATGATCGGCCGATTCAATCCCAACCACCTGATGGGGTTCACCGGCCGCACGTGGCAGAACTTGCCGGAGTTCAACCCGAAGCTGATCTCCGAGTACGCCGTAAAGGTCTACGGCTCGGGTCATGTGGTTGCCTACAACTCGATCGCCAACTTCCATGACGGCGTGGACGTCGCGACGTATGGCAATCCTGACGGAACCCCAAGACCGAACCGCGATCGGCTGCCGGTGTCGATCGATTTCTATGGCAACGACATCAGCAACGTCGAAGACAACTGCATCGAGGCCGACGGCGGCGCCCATAATATCCGCATCTTCCGCAACCGATGCTTCAACCACGGCCACCGCGCGCTCAGCGTGCAACCGGCATTCGGCGGCCCTGTCTACTTCATCCGCAACGTGGTGTATCACGCGCCGGAAGGCGGTGCAGTGAAGTTCACGGCGTCATCGTCGGGGATCGTCGTGTGGCACAACACGTTGATTGCGCCTGTGAAGCCGATGCTGCTCGCGGCCTCCAACGTCCACTACCGCAACAATCTGATTCTCGGGAAGAGCGAGACACTCGAGACATTCGCTGTCGAGACCAATACCAACTACTCGAGCTCCGACTACAACGGCTTTCGTCCGAACGAAGGCGCCGAGTTCTCCTTCGAGTGGAGTACGCCACCGTTCTCGATGCGCGCGAACTTTCCGGGGGAACCGGGCAGGCTTTCAGCGCAGGAGCAGAGCAAATTCGAGGCGACGACGCGCGAGCGGAGGCGGTTCAAGACGTTGAAGGAATACAGCGCGGCGACCGGGCAGGACGCACATAGCGTGCTCGTGGATTACGACGTGTTCTTGAAGGTGCCGCCGCCGGGACCGGACCCGCGCACGCTCTACAAGCCGTCGGATTTTGATTTTCGATTGCGCGAGGGATCAGCCGCCGTTGATGCGGGCGTGAGGCTCACCGGCATCAACGACGACTTCACGGGGAAGGCACCCGACCTCGGAGCGTTCGAGGTCGGGAAGGCAGTGCCGCACTACGGGCCAAGGTAGCGTCCGGCTTTAGCCGGACTGACAGGTCCGCCTGAAGGCGGACACTACATCTACGGCATCCGCGAGGACAGGTACGCCGCGATCGAGACGAAGTCCTCATCGGTGAGCTTGGCGACGACCGGCTTCATCAAGTCGGTCCAGACGCCTTTTCGTGCCCCGACCTGCATGTCGTACATCTGCCGCACCATGTAACTCGGCGAGCGGCCCGCCAGACCCGGCACCGGGCCGAGGCCCTTCAGATCCGCGCCGTGGCATACCGAGCACTGCACCGTTTTGCCGTTGCCGCCAGTCGTGACCAGCGCCTCACCCTTCTTGATGCTGCCCATTGGCGCGTAGGCGATGAACCCCGAGCGCGGGTCGCGCAGCACCTCGGTGTGCTCGACGTTTTCCGGCGTCTCGATGATGCGCATGCCGAGCGGCTCGGTCTCTTTGCCCTCGAGTCGCAGATACATGCCGCCCTGGATACGTGTCTTCGGCACCTCTTTGGCTTCGACCACCTTGATCCACGGCGTCCACTTCATCGATCCGAAGTACTCGGCCGACGCTTTGATCTCGTCCTCGGTCATCCCCTTCGCGATCTGGATCATTACGTTGGTGTTGGCCTTGCGCGGCTCGCCGCTCTTGCGTACGTCATTTTTGAAGTCGTGCATCTGCTGAATGAAGTACGTCACCGGAAGCCCGGCCACGCCGGCATTCTCGGGACGGCCCTTGCCGTTCGGGTAATGACACAGGCTGCAGGCGCGCACATCAGGACGACGGCCCTTGGCGACGATTTCCGGCATGGCCGGGTGATCGCCAGGGAACCAATCGGCAGGACCGAACGCGTCGCGGACGTTGGCCAGCGGAAAACTGAGCGTGCTACCTGGCAGCGTCAGAGGCTTCGGGTCGGGCGCCGGGGGTGCCCCGGCTGGAGCAGCTCCGGCCGGCGGAGCGGGCGGAATCGCATAGGCCCAGCCCGGTGGATCGCCAGCCGCTCGAAGTACGCCTGCCGTGAAAACCGCCGCGACGCCAAGAACGAGGACGCCGGACACAATGCGCATGATTGGCCTCCCTTTTCGCGCCCGATTATGGACCTGATCGGGGTGTCGTGAGCACGAACTTCTGCACGCGGCGATTCTCCGGGCGAAGCGGTGTGACTTCGGTCACATAGAGATTGCCCTTCGAGTCGGCCGCCATGTGGTGGAGCGTCCCGAACTGGCCCGGAGCCGACCCCCACTCGCCAAACGCATCGAGCAGCGTCAGAGTTCGGCGCTCGAACACCATCACCTTGGCCTGGCTGCGGTTGCCGACGAACAGGAACCGCTGTGCAGGATCAGTCGAGAATGCAGTGCTCGCCGCCGTCGAACCATTGCCGCACTCGGGTGCCTTGCATTCGCGTCCGATGAACACCTGCGTGACGTAGGTGCCGTCGAGCCTGAACACCTGCACGCGCTTGCCGCCGCGATCCGATACGTAAACGAGACCGTCCTTCGATACCCGCGCCGCGTGAACCGGCTGCACGAACTGCGGCGCGCCCTGCGGATCGACATCGGGCAATGCAGGATTCGGTGGATTGTCGGTGGGCGTGTTGCCAAACGCGCCCCACATCCGCTTGTACCGCCCGGTATCTGCGTCGAACACGATGATCCGCCGATTGCCGTAACCGTCAGCGACGAAGAGCTCGTTAGTCGCGTCGTGCACGAACGTGTCCGCGGGTTGATTGAGATTCTCGGTATCGGCATTGCCGCGACTTCGCCCGGCCCGGCCGATCTGCATGACGAACCGGCCATCCCCGGTGAACTTCAAGATTTGATGGTCATTCGTGCCGTTGCCGCCGATCCACACGAAGCCCTTGGGATCGACGTAGATGCCGTGCTCAGACGAGGGCCAGTCGTACCCGGCACCTGGGCCTCCCCAGGCACGAGCAACCCTTCCCTCTGCGGTGAACTCGATGACCGGCGGCGCCGCCTTGCTCTTTTCGTCGTCGCGCAGCGTGCCGGGCCGCTGCAGTACCCAGACGTGATCGTCGGCATCGACCGAGACACTGGCAACCTGGCCGAACTGCCAGTTGGCGGGAACCTGAGGCCACGAGGGATCGACGCGAAACGCCGGCTCACCGCGCGCAGGGTTCAGCTGGGCAGCAAGAATGACGAGCGCGAAAGCAGTCCACCGTACAGACAGCATCAGTCAGTATTGGCCGGGCTGAAGCCGGACACTACAAGGTGAGATTATGGACGTGATCGAGGAACTCTGCGGAGAGAAGTGGCGGCGTACATGGAACAGGCCCGCGGTCGACCACGACCGCGGGCCCGTTGCTTCGACCGGGCGGCGCGCATCACTTTTAAGCCAGACCGCCCGCCGAAGATTGGCTCGCTAGCGGCAATCAACAGCGCAACGTTCGTGCCGCCCTCTTTAGCGCGCGAGCGCTCGTAAATTCAAGGATCCGACTCGGCACGGGAAGAAGTTACCGGTACTAGAGATCAGTGCTGAGTAGCGCATGAATACTGAGCCTCACTACTCCTTGCCTTCAGCTTTGAGTCGTTCCTGCTCGAGCTCGGCGCGCGATCGCAGCCCGAACCTCGTGCCGTTCGCCGTCATTGCAGCTGTGACGTATCCGCCTTCGCTGCCGTCCTTGAGCGGCGCGATGTAGACGGTGATCGTGTCGCCGACCTTGATCATGTTGTCGCGGTAACCGGCGCGATACATGTTGTTCGTGCTGTGTCCTTCGAACTCGATGTCGCGCTCACCCTTCGCATCCTTCACATGAAGCACGAGCTGCATATGGGGGTTGATGGCGATGAACTTCTTGACGACGCCCGTGACGGCCTTGCTGTTGGTGAAATCGAACTGAATGGCCGAGTGATGCGCGACCAAGGATGCACCAGCTGTGACGAGGGCCGCCGCAACGAGGACGATGAATCTCATGACTGTTCTCTCCGCGAAGGCTGAAGCCTCCGCTCTACAGTTTACTTTTTGCCGGCGGCCGTGTTCTCGAGCTGCTCGAGGTGCTTGATCCAGTTCTCCTCGGCGCACTCGTACGGGAGAAGATGTCCGTTCGGCACCTTCTGCCACTTCTTCACGGTCGTGATCGGCGTCGTATAGAACACCGGGTCGGTCATCGTCAGCTCAGCAACCAGCACGGTTTCGCCCTTCGGACCTTTTTCGACGTGATAGCGCTCGACGATCTTCGCCTTGTCGCTGTGTGCGTATCGCTGATCGACCTGCTCGACCAGATGCGAGGTCTCGACGACGAGTGTGTTGCCTTCCCAGCGGCCGCTCGAATGACCGTTGCGGCCTGGAAGGCGGTCGGCCTCGGGCACGATGCGGTCGCCGAGATAGACGCGGCGAACTTCGTTGTGCGCCTCATAGACGATCATGATCTGCTCGGGACGCTGGACGATCTCCATCGGATAGCCGCCCGATCCGAGCATCGAGCCCGGCATGCCCGTGCCGAGACAAAAACCGCCCGGCGTATCGCCCGTCGGCTGCACCAGGGCTTGGTACTTCGTCACCTTCTGCTTCGCGGCGTCGGTCATTGGCAGCGGTGGTCCACCGCCGCGTCCTCCGCCGGGTGCCTGTCCCGGCTCGTTGTACGTACTCCACACACCCGTGAAATCCGGTTGCTGCGCCGACAGGAGCGCGCCGGTCAGCCATATGCCTGTTGCAAAAACAATGATGGACGTTTTCATAGGTCACCGGCGGCGTGACATCCACGCGCGCGATTGATCTTTCACGATATCCACGAGGTTCCCCATCCCCAGACTTACGTCGATGAGATGCAGTCCCCAGTCCGTCAATATCTGATTACCGATCATCAGATCGCCACGGATATTGTCGGTGCGCGGACCCGCGGAATCACCGTGCACCATGATCTCGAGGTACGACGCATGGTCGTTCGCCGTGCACTGCGCGGTCAACAGGCCCGGCACGCTCACCCACGGCGTTTCAATCGGCCGCTCCGGAACGACCCACGGCACTGCCGGTGACGTACCGACGATAGTGCGTCCTTCGGCGGAGAAATACGCGTGCAACGGCGCGCTGCCGCCACTGAGCGCTGCGGGGTTGGTACACGCGGCGACCATGCCTGGGTCGGTGACCTTGCCGAATCGTGTATTCGCCGGCGGCGGTGATGTTGCCCTGAACGACACGTAGGTGACGAGGCAGTTCACCTCCGAGGGCTTTCGACACAGCGGCACGTGCTGGAACGAGCCGCCGACGTCCTTGCCTTTCGGCACCGAGAGTGTGGCCCCGAGCAAAATCGCTGAGACCAGCCGTGACTGAATCGGCTTGCCGTCAATCTCCTGGCGAATCAGCTCGGCGAGGATGAACGACCCCTGCGAGTGACCGATCAGCACAACGCCGCGGCCGCGATTGTCGTGCTCGAGATAATACCGCCACGCGTCGCGCACGTCGTTGTACTGCGGGCCGTTGCTCAACGCGGCACCGCCGCCACCGCCGGCGATCGCCGTGCGCAGCCCGACGAGCGTGACCTGCCGATAGAGCGGTGCATATCGGCGGCAGACCGAGCCGAACCGCGCGAATTGCAGTCGCACGACTTCGAACTCGGCGGGATCCGCCTTCATGTCGCTGAACGGCGTCGGATCGGTCGAGACAGTCGGATACACGTAAAAGCAATCGATCGGCGCGTTCGGGTCGCCTGTCCAGTCCTCTCGCGCGAAGCTGCCGTCGGCCTTGACGATCGTCGTATTGAGATCGACCGCGCAGGCATCCTGCCGGCCAGGACGACACAGCCAGCTCGCGTCGGCGCTGTAGTCGTTGGGTGTCTGCCCGGTCTGCGCGAATGCAGGCGCCGTGACAGCGAGGCAGACAAGGACCGCGAAGCACTTCATCGTCACTTCTTCTTCTCAGTCGGATCGGCGCCATCAGTCGGCGCGCCGGTTCCCGACGATCCGAGGAACAGCTTGCGTCCGTCGGGATATGTGATGTTGCGGCCATTCGCGCGCTTGAGGGTGTGGTCGCGCGCTTGATAGCCGTCCACAACGATCTCGGTGCCGATCGGCAGCGAGGCCTTGGTGACGCCCTGACGCAGCAGCGAGTTGGGACTGCCGCCTTCAATCATCCACACCTCGCTCTTCCCATCGGGCTGCTTCACGGCAATGTGAATCCACGCGTGCGGGTTGACCCATTCGACTTTCACCACCGAACCTTTGAGCAGCACCGGGCGGTTGGCATCGAATTCGCCGCCGAACGCATGGTGCGCGCGGATCGGCAGTGTCATCCCGAGAACGATCGCCATCGCCACGAGCATCGTTGTTTTCATGGCACTCTCCGGTCCGGCTGAAGCCGCACACTACACGCTATTTCCCTGCCGCGTCGGCCTCGCGCCGACGAGCTCCGCGCAAGATGTTTTCCATCGCGTAGTTCGCCTCGTGGCAGGCGTACTCGTAAATTTGTTCGTGCGTCGCCGGCCACGTGAATTCACCGGTCCACGGTGTGACCCACGTGCCGGGATCCTCGACGGTGAACCGATACAGCAGCGCGTTGTCCGTAACGCGTGTGAACCGCTCGATCACGTGCAGATCCTGGCTCGGGCCCTGCAACCGATCCTGCGGCTTGGCACCAAGGCTTTCCACCATGAAGAGTCCGCGCCCTGGAGCGGCTTGCACCGCATAGCGAATCTGATCGCCGTTGAAATTCGTCGTGTCCACAACGAGCGTGTCGCCTTCCCAATGGCCGATCGAATCTCCCATCCACTTGCGAACGTGCTTGGGAAGATGCTGCGCATTCATGCGGACGATGCGGACGTCGTGGACCATCTCGTTGACGATTAGTACGGTGTTCGGCGTCTGGACGACCTTATGAAGGTTGTTGTAGAAGTAGTTGGGCAGCGCCGGTGGTCCTGCCGTGGATCCGAAACCGAGCAGACACCGCTCGCCGAGCGGGCGCCGCTCCGGATCATCGTAGGCGCCGGGCGCCGTCTCGAGACCGCGGTCGTTGTTGGGCAGGCCCGCACCGGCCAGCAAACGAGCGGCGATGCGCTGCCGTGCGGCAGGCGTCAATTGCGGCAACCGGCCATCCGGCGGGTCGACGACGATCGATGTGCGGATCTCGCCGTTGACGATCGTGAACGTCGAGCCGGGATCGAGCCAGAACGTGTTGTAACCGCCGACGTTCCCGGCCGCGCCCACCGACCCGTCGCCACCCTTCGGCGGCGCCGCCCGCTCACCGTTGATCGGCTTCGCGCCTTCATCGACCTGCGCCGCAATCGCGCGTTCGAGCTTCGCGACTTCCTCGCGCGTGAGCACTGCTTTCATCCCAGCTGGTCGCTCGAGCGGTGTCAGCGTGGCCAGATCGTAGGTGCCCTGCAGATCCGGGCGACCGTCGGGCAGGCGCTTCGGCGAATACGGCTTCGCGCCCTGCCCCACGACGGGTGTCGGTTCCACCGCCGACAGCAGCAGCCCGCACGTTATCGTCACGACGAGAGATCGATGCCGCATAACTCTAGTCCTTTGTTCTTGGTCCTTTGTTCTTGGTCCCTTGGTACTCGGTCCGTCCTTGGTACTTGGTCCGTCCATGGTCCGTAAGTCCGTGGGACGGACCAGGACCAAGAACCAAGGACTCGGCCGCTAACGATCAAGCGGCCGCTTGCGCCACTGGCCGTACATCAACTCCTCGACGAACTCCACGCACTTGAAGTCCATGAGTTGCGCGTTCCGCTCCTGCCGGCGGTACAGCGGCATGCTCATCTTCCACGGCCGGGTGAAGACATTCGGATCCTCGATCGACGCCTCGTATGAGATGACGTCGGCGCTCGTCCGCGTATAGCGCTCGACGACGTGCAGCGCGTCGCTATGAAAGTTGCCGGCGCGATCGAACCACGTCTGATCGTTGAGGCCGCTGACGTCAACGATGAGCGTGTCGCCGTCCCACTTCGCCACCGATTGCCCCATCCATGAATCGACGGGCGCCGGCCCAGGATCCTTCAGGTGAATGTCGCGAACGGCGCCGGCATACTCGTACGCGATCAGCAGCTGACTCGCGCTCTGGACGATCTGAAAGGGGTACGGCATGTACGTCGCGCGGGGGACACCGGGAAGGTAGCACTTGATCTCGGGATCACGCGACAGCCACTGCTGCTGGTTCTCCTGCTTCATCTTCAGCGCGTCAGGGCGATAGGGAAGCTCGTCGCCGTCGACGACGCCAACACCTGGCGGCACGGCGCCGACTGCGCCGAGCGCGACCACCTGTATTGCCGGGACCGGACCGTACGGTGCGTCACGTAGCGCAAGCGCCGGCCGCGCGGCGTGCATCT
>Ga0126304_10000984_pt1 | contig 12748 bp, 10 predicted proteins | sample Plot25_FD_92538 | JGI IMG/M metagenome (GOLD analysis project Ga0126304, IMG submission 92538) | Serpentine soil microbial communities from UC McLaughlin Reserve, CA, USA - Plot25 | ecosystem: Environmental > Terrestrial > Soil > Grasslands | place: USA: UC McLaughlin Reserve, Lake County... | reverse complement strand
ACGCTCGGCGGCTGGATCGCGACGCGCTCGTCCGGGATGCAGTCCGACCGCTACGGCGACATCGCCGAGCTCACCCGCGGGCTGCGAGTTGTGACGCCTTCGGGCATCCTCCACGTACGGCCGATCCCGAGCACTTCCACCGGTCCGAGCGTCCGCGAGATGGTGCTCGGCAGCGAGGGTCGGCTCGGCGTGATCACGGAGGCGACGATCCACGTTCGTCGCGTACCGCCGGAGCGGAAGATCCTCGGCTACCTGTTCCCGAGTTGGCTCTCCGGCCTTGCGGCGATGCGCGACATCGCGGCGAGCGAGGCCTCGCCATCCGTCACGCGCGTTTCCGATGCGGCCGAGACCGCATTCTCGTTCGCGATGCGCGAGGCCCCCGCGCTGCTCGATCGCGCGAAGTCGAAGGCGCTCCAGACGTTTCTGAGACGAAGGGACTGGGACCTCGAGGCGATGTGCCTCGCCCTGATCGGCTACGAGGGGACGCGGGCGCACGTCGCCGAGCAGCGGAAGCTCACCGAGCGGATCGTGAAGCGTCACGGCGGACTCGGCATCAGCGCGAGCCCCGGGAGGCTCTACGACCAGAAGAAGTTCGACACCCCCTACATTCGCGACTTCCTGCTCGACCGCGGCGCCCCGGGTGACGTCTCGGAAACCGCGGCGCCGTGGAGCCGCCTGCCGACGCTCTACGAGACCGTCATGGCCGCCGGCCACGGCGCGTTCGAGCAGCTCGGGGTGCCCGGCTACCTGATGTGCCACCTCTCGCACTCGTACCACGCCGGCGCCTGCCTCTACTTCACGTTCGCGCTCAACCCGCCGGACGACCACGACGGCCTGGAGGACTACGGGGTGGTGAAGCGGGCCATCCAGCAGGCGTTCGTCGACACGGGCGGCACGCTCTCGCACCATCACGCCGTCGGGACCGAGCACGCCCAGTGGCTCGAGGAGGACATCTCGGCGCCCGGGGTCGAGCTGCTGCGGGCGCTCTTCGAGGGCGCCGACCCCGGCGGAAACCTAAACCCGGGGAAGATCGTCGCCCGGGATTCGTCGGCGGGTTCCGGGAATGCGGGTCGAGTGACGGCCGCCAGCGAGTCCCATGCCTGAGCCCGCCGAACTGGACATTCCCTGGACGCGTAGCGCGCCGGCCAGTCGCCTCCGCGAGCTCGTCATCTGCGGGGCGCTCGGCCCGCTGATGGACGTCTACACACGCCGGCGAGTGCTCGGGCGCGACGTGTTGGACCAGGTCCAGGGTCCCGTTGTGTTCGCCTCGAACCACAACAGCCACATGGACACGCCGGTGATCCTGCGCGCGTTGCCTTGCCGCTGGCGGCGGCGGACCGCCGTGGCGGCCGCGGTCGATTATTTCTACGCCAAGCGCCGCACCGCGCTATCGGCGTCGCTCGTGTTCGGCGCCGTGCCGCTCGACCGAAGCAGCGGCGCCGGCGTAGGGCCGGATCAGACGGCGCACCTCGAGCGCCACTTCCGGGCCGGCGGCAGTTTGCTCGTCTATCCAGAGGGCACGCGCTCGCACGACGGCCGGGTGGCGCGGCTGCGCTCCGGCGCGGCGCTTCTCGCCGCCGAACACGACCTTCCGATCGTGCCCATCTACGTGTCAGGTACGCGCGAGGCGATGCCGCGCGGTCACCACTGGATGGTCTTCAAGGCCGGGCGGCCCGGCTCCCGTCACCGGCTCGAGGTCCGCTTCGGGAGGCCGATCGCCCCGCGGCCCGGCGACCGGCCCAGCGATGTGATGGAGCGCGTTCGGCTGTTCCTCGCTGAGTGTGGGGCGGAGACGGAGCGCCAGCCGCGGCGCGGACGCGCGCACGCACGTCAGCCGGCCTGATCCGACACGCTCAAAACGTTCGAGCGGCGCATTTGTGGGTAGTCGTGGACCTGGACCCGGTGTCCACGGAAGGAGAACCACGATGGCACGAGCAAATTCCGGCTCTCGCAGCTCCGGCGGGAAGTCCGGCGGCTCGCGTTCGCGCGGCAGCTCGACGCGCTCGAGGAAGAGCTCGCAGGCGAGCAGCCGCAATGGCAGCAAGCGCTCTACCAGCAAGGACCACACAAAGGGCCTGCCCGACTACTCGGAGGTCAACCCTGACGAGATCCACGAGGCTGTCGACGTCTACGTCGACGCGCCCGTCGTCAAGGTCGACGAGATCAAGTTCGAGATCGACGACCTGCGGGTGCACCTCGCGGTGCTCGCCGAAGCAGGGCATTTCGTGCAGCTGAACGTCGGCGCGGCCGCCCGGCTCGGCAAGGTCGAGCTCGACATCCAGCACGTCGAGGCCCAGGTGCTGCTCGAGGCGCGGCTCGACAACGTCGGCTCGATCCTGGCTCGGGTGCTGACGTCCCTCGACCGGAATCCGCAGCTGCTCGAGAGCGTCGGCAAGGCGCTCGGCGACGTGGGCGGCGGCGCGCATAATCTGCTCGGGGACACGGGCGACGTCCTGAAGAGCGCCGGCCGCGGTGCCGGGAACGCCGTGGGCGACATCGGCGAGGGCGCCGGTCATGGCGTCGCCGAGATCGGCCAAGGTGCGGAGAAGGGCGTGTCGGAGATCGGCCAGGGCGCCGGCCAGGGCGTCGAGGGCCTCGGACAGGGTGCAGCCCAGGGGGTCGAGGGCGTCGGCCAGGGCGCACAGCAGGGGCTCCAGGGCGTCGGCCAAGGAGCGCAGCAAGGACTTCAGGGCGTTGGTCAGGGAGCGCAGCAGGGACTGCAAGACCTCTCGCAGGGACAGGCCCAAGGAAGCGGCGCCCCTCAGGGGCAAGGATGAGGACGGGACATGGCTGAGAAGACCACGAAATCCAGCTCACGTTCGTCCGGCAACCGGGGGAATCGGAGCAACTCGGGCAACCGGAGCAAGAGCAGCTCAGCGCGAAGCAAGAGCAGCTCAGCGCGAAGCAAGAGCAGCTCAGCGCGGAGCAAGAGCAGCTCCGCGACGAGAAACCGCCAGAACTCGTCATCGGGCAACGGGGACCAGCCCGGAAAGGATCGCGTGCGCCCCGTGCTTCAGGCGCGCCGCGAGATGAGCGACGCGGATCGTGAGTACCGGGAGAAGTTGCGCCGCGAGCAGGAGGAGCCGGCCGGCCCGCCGGACGTCCTGCTCGACGTGCCCGAGCTTCTGATCGACCTGATCCATTTCGAGCTCGACGATCTCGACGCTCATGTGGCGCTCAAGGCGAACGTGCTCAATCTCGTGAAGCTGAACGTGGGCATCGACGTGCACCTGAGCAGGGTGAAGCTCGACATCAAGGGCGTGGAGGCGGAGCTCGTGCTGAAGGCGCGGCTCGACCACGTGGCCGCCATCGTCGACCGTCTCATGACGACGCTCGACCGCAATCCGGCCGTGCTCGACGGGTTGAGCCAGGCGGTCGGCGAGATCGGCGAGGGCGCCGGCGAGGCCGTCGACAAGACGGGTGACGCCGCCAAGGACATCGGCAAGGGCGCCGAGTCGGCGCTCGGTGACGTCGGCAAGGGCGCGGGCCAGGCCGTCGGCGACGTCGGCGAGGGCGCCGGCCAGGCCGTGGGCGATATCGGCGAGGGCGCCGGCCAGGCCGTGGGCGACGTGGGCCAGGGCGCCGGCCAGGCGGTGGGCGATGTGGGCCAGGGCGCGGGCCAGGCCGTTGGCGGCGTCGGCCAGGGCGCCGGCCAGGCGGTGGGCGACGTCGGCCAGGGCGCCGGCCAGGCCGTGGGCAACCTCGACCAGACGGTCGGCGGCGTCGGCCAGACGCTCGGGCAGGCCGGGCAGGGCGCGGGCGAGGCGCTCGGCGGAGTGACGCAGGGCGTGGGGCAGGCCGGCCAGGGCGCGGGCCAGGCGCTAGGTGGCGTGACCCAGGGCGTTGGGCAGCTCGGCCAGGACGCTGGCCAAGCGCTCGGCGGCCTTACCGGCGGCGGACAGGCACCCGACGGCGGCGGGCAGGCCCCGGGTGGCGGGCAGGCGCCGGGTGGCGGGCAGGCGCCGGGTGGCGGGCAGGCGCCGGGTGGCGGGCAGGCGCCCGGTGGCGGGCAGGCGCCCGGTGGCGGGCAGGCACCCGACGGCGGCGGCGGGCAACAGCAGCCGCAGGGCGGCCAGAACGGCTCCGGCCAGGCGCAGGCGAACGGCGACACGCCGGAAGCCGACAATCCCGGAACGCTCGCCAAGGAAGTGGCGAAGCTGCTCGCCCGCGAGATCGGGCACGCGGCATCGGACGAAGCGCGCGACATCGGACTGGCGGCGACCCGCAAGGTGCGCGAGCTCGGTGAGCGGCGCGAGCAGCGGCGCGCCGAGAAGCACCACGCCACCGAGGCCGCCCTGAGGCTCGCCGACGAGCTCGGCGTCGACCTCGCGGAGGTCGAAGGGTCGGGCAGCGACGGGCGCATCACCGTTCGAGATGTACGCGACGTGCAAGAGGCGCAGGAGGCGCAGGAGGCGTGAGCAGGCGCGACCCCGACGTTGAGGTCCACACGACGTTCCGCGCGGACGAGATCCGGTTCGAATGCAAGCCGAAAGCCGACGTGGTCGCCCACTCGAACAAGCCGGCGGTCGCGGAGTGGGTCTCGAAGCGGCACAACCTGCCCGATGAAGTCGAGCCCGGGGTCACGTACAGAGACGTCGCCGTGATCTGGGGGGTCGAGGTACGGCTCGAGGACGCAGGCGAGTAGTCATCCATGCATAGAACGGCACCCGGTGGGTACCGGAAAAGCCCAGCAAATCGAAAGAGGAGGGCGCAGGATGGCCCAATCGAAGCCCCGCTCATCCAGTTCGAGCAAGCGCTCGGGCGGATCGAAGTCCACGAAGAGCTCGGGTCCGAGGTCGAGTAACGGCTCGAGCTCCCGGCCCAAGACCCGGGCGGCAAGCACCCGTCAACCGACGGCGCGCAGGAACAGCTCTTCCGGCAACCGCTCGGCCGCACGCAGGCGCTCGTCGAGCGGCGGCTCCTCCCGCAGCTCCGGCTCCTCGTCCCGCAGCTCGAACGGAGCGGGACGCATCGGGTCCGTCAAGCAGACGGTGGCGAGCGGCGCTCAGAACACGAAGGAGAGCCTCGCCAATGGCGCCAAGAGCGCCGGCGGCGCGGTTGGCGGCGCCGCGCGCAAGGCCAAGGGACCGGCGCTAGCAGGCGGCGCCGCGCTGGCCGGCCTGGCCGGCGGCCTCGCCGTCGCGGGGTCGCGTGGACCCAAGCGCGTCCTCGGCGTGCCGGTTCCCGGAACCGCGTCACCACTCGTGAAGGTCAAGGTGCCGCGCCGCACGCGGTCGCGCGTCGGCAAGGACCTGATCAAGGCCTCGCGCGAGGTTGGCACCGTCGGGCGGCAGGTCGGCGAGCTGACGAGCGAGATGCGCCAGGTCCGCGAGCACCTCGACTCGACTAAGCGGCGTTCGCCGATCGAGGTCGTGCTGCAAGGGCTGACCGCGCGCACGTCGCGCAACTAGACGGCGCGAGAACAGGACGAGAGGAGAGCACGATGGCGAGCACGAAGGCGTCGACGGGCGCGAAGCGTTCGCAAAGTCGCTCGTCGAGGAACGGCACGAGCGCGCAGCGGGCGAGGGCCAACGGGTCGGGCGCCGCGACGGGTGGAGGGCGCTCGTCCAGTGGCGCGGCTTCCCGCGGACAGCGGTCGCCGGCTCAGGCTACGAACGGCGGGATGGGCGCGGGCAAACGTGCGGCGATGGCCGCCGGCGCCGCGACAGCGGCGTTCGTCGGCGGCGTCGCACTTCGCTCGAAGCGCCGGTCGCGCAGGCGCGTCCTCGGCGTCCCGATGCCGAACTCGACGCGCGACATCCGCTCGCTCGTCAAGCACGTCGGCAAGGCGAGCAAGCAGGCCGGTGGGGCGGGCAAGGAGCTCGGCAAGGAGATCCAGCGCCTCGGCGAACAGGCCGAGCAGGTCGGCAAGACGCTCTCCTAGCACCTGTCATAAGCATCACTACGAGCCGGTCGAGATGGTGCACGACCGGCTCGTTCCGTTCCGGTTCCGCTCGAAGCACTCAGCGTGCACCCGCCTACTTGTAGGGCGAGCCGCCCTCGCCCGGCGGTCCCAGCGGAAGCATCTCCCACGAGGGCTCGCCTGCCTCGGCGAGCCAGTCGACCGATAGGCTCCGCCGCCGCCATGCCCGCGCGCGTCCTGACGCTCTCCTGGGAGTACCCGCCGATCGTGGAGGGCGGGCTCGCGCGCCACGTGCGCAAGCTGTCGGAAGAGCTCGTGGCCGACGGCTTCGAGGTGCACGTGCTCACACGCGGCGGCGGCGCGGACGCCGAGCCGGAGAAGCGCGCCGGCGTGCTCGTCCACCGAGTCCAGACGCCGGCGCGCCCGACCGATCTCGGCGAGTTCGTGACCTGGGTCGAGCACATGAACGTCGACATGATCGCGGCGGGGGTGGAGCTCGGCGACCGCTACGACTTCGACCTCGTGCACAGCCACGATTGGCTCGTGGCGCGCGCGGGCTTCCATCTCTCGCGCCGATACCGGCGTCCGTGGATCACGACGATCCATGCGACGGAGTACGGGCGCCACCAGGGCTGGGTCCACAGGCACCCGCAGTCGTACATCCACGGCATCGAGCGCTGGATGGTGCGGCGCGCGGACCGCGTGATCACGTGCTCGCACTACATGCGCGGCCACGTGGCCGATGTCTACGGGATCGACGAGGAGCGCCTGTCGGTGATCCGGAACGGGATCGACCCGACCGAGCTCTCCCCGGTCGACGATCTCGACGCGCTGCGTGCTCGCTTCGCGCCACCAGACGAGCGTCTCGTGCTGCTGGTCGGCCGGCTCGTCTATGAGAAGGGCTTCCAGCACGCGCTCGAGGCCTTGCCTGGGCTGATCCGGCGCATGGGCAAGCTGCGCTTCGTGGTCGCGGGGTCGGGGACGCACGAGCAGGAGCTGAAGGCGCAGGCGCGCAAGCTCGGGTTGATGCGCTACGGCACGTTCCTGGGCTGGATCGGCGACGACCTGCTGCACTCGCTCTACCGGATCGCCGATCTGTGCGTGGTGCCATCGATATACGAGCCGTTCGGGCTCGTTGCGCTCGAGGCGATGGTGTCGGGCTGCCCTTGCATCGTTGCGGACACCGGCGGGCTGCGCGAGGTGGTTCCGAACGACGACGTCGGGCTCCGCTTCCGCTCGCGCGACCCGCGCTCGCTGGCGAAGATGGTGGAGCGAGTGCTGACCGACGCCGAGCTGCGCGATCGGCTGGTGGCGGAGGCGAGCGAGCACGTGCTGAGCTTCGACTGGACGGACGTGGCGCGCGAGACCGCCGTTGTGTACCGCGGGCTCGCAAGGGCTCCCGCCGTCTAGGCGGCGAGCTCAGCCTCCTGGGCGCGGGTCCCGTCCGGGGAAGTTTGCGTCGCCCCGGCCACCCCGCGCGGGCCGCTCGTGAGCGCTGGCCCGCGGCAGCCCCGCGTGTCCGCGTCAGCTCCCCCTGAGGCCCGTCGTCTCGGTGAGGACGGCCGCTCGCGACTTGGCGATCGCCTTGACGCAGAGGTCGATGTCGGCCTCGGTCGTCGACCAATTCGATACGGAGATCCGCAGCAGCCGCTCGCCTTGCCACGTGGTCGCGCCGAGCCAGCACGTGCCGTCCTGTTGCAAGCGGCGCTCGACGCGATCGGTGAATTCGCCGTCCCCGACGCGGCACAGCACCTGGTTGAGCACCACGTCGTTCACGACCTCGACGCCCTCGAGTGCGTCAAGCCGCTCGCCGAGGCGGCGGGCCAGCCCGCAGCAACGGTCGACGAGTTCCGCGATTCCCGTGCGACCCAGCGAGCGGATCGCAGCCCACGTGGCGAAGCCGCGGGCACGCCGCGAGGACTCCGGGACGAAGTCGCCGCCTCCGAACGTTCGCCCGGCCACCTGGCCGGTCAGGTACGAGGCGCTGTACGCCATGGCCGTCGCGTGGACGTTCGGATCTGCGCAGAATGCGTAGCCGGCGTCGTACGGGACGTTGAGCCACTTATGACCGTCGCAGGCCCACGAGTCCGCAAGCTCGAGCCCCTCGACGAGCGGGTATGTGCGCGGGCTCGCGGCGGCCCAGAGTCCAAAGGCGCCGTCCACGTGCAGCCAGGCGCCTGCCACGCGGGCGGCGGGGCCGATCTCCCTCAGGTCGTCGCACGCGCCGGTATTGACGTTGCCCAACTGCGCGCACACGATGGTCGGGCCGGCCGGCTCGGAGGCGAGCGCGGCCGCGACCGCCTCCGGATCCATCGCGCCGGCCGGCGTCGCCGGCACCTCCTCGAGCGCGCTCTCGCCGAGACCGAGCAGGCGGAGCGCGCGGTCGACGGTCGCGTGCCTCTCTGCCCCGGCCAGAACTCGTACCCGCGGCGCGCCGAAGAGGCCGTCGCGCCCGACGTCCCAGCCGTGCCGCTGCAGCACCTGCCAGCGCGCGGCGGCCAGCCCGACAGTGTTCGCCGCCTGGCCGCCTGTGACGAAGCCAACCGACGCCGACGCGGGGATATGCAGAAGCTCCTTGAGCCAGCTGCCCGCGATGTCCTCGAAGGCCATGGCGGCTGGGGAGAGCGCGGCGTTGAACGCGCACTGGTCCCAGCCGGAGGTGAGTAGGTCGGCGACGAGCGCGGCGTCGACGGATCCGCCGATCACAAAGCCGAAGTAACGTGGTCCGGCCGACCCCATCAGGCCCGGCTGCGCCCCCGAGACGAGTTCCTCGATGACCGCCTCGGTCGGGCAAGGATTCTCGGGAAGCGCCTGGGCAAGCGCGGCGGCGACCTCGCCGCGGCTCAAGATCGGCGCGACGCGCGCCGCCCCGACATCCTGCCGATAGGCCGCAATCAGCTCGACGGCGCGCTGCAGAGGTTCCCGAAGCTCGTCCATCGAAGCATCGTAGACCGCCGCGTCGTATAGGGATTCGCCGGCGCGGGCTGCGCGGCGAGGCGCCCAGGAGCCGGCGAGGGGCGCCGCCTGGGCGGCGCCCCTAATGAACGCGACTACCTCTAGAGCAGCTAGGAAGTGGCTTGAGGCACCACCTTCTTCAGGCGCGCCGGCGCAGCCGAGCGTCGCATGGATCGGTGCGGCCACCAGGCTCGCTGCCCCGCGAGGGTGGTGAGCGCGGGCACGAGGATCGAGGAGACGACCAGCGAGGCGAGCAGGATGCCGAAGGCCATCGCGAAGCCCTGCTGCTTTGCCACTTCGCTCGGCTCGAGCATCAGTGTGCCGAACGAGCTCGCCAGGACGAGGCCCGCGGCTGCGACGGCGGGCGCCACGTGTCGGACCGCGTCAGCGACAGCGGTCCTGACCGGCTTGCCGTCGAGCATCTCCTCTCGCAGCCGCGCGGTCATGAGGATGTTGTAGTCCGTCCCCAGCGCGACGACGAACAGGAAGAGCACCAGTGGCAGCACGAACGCCACGCCGGTTGCGCCGCCGAGCTGCTGGAACACGAGGACAGCCGCCCCGAGCGTGGCCGCGAACTCGAGGACCACGGCCGTGAGCAGGTAGAGCGGAGCCAGCGCGCTCCGCAGCGTCGCGATCAGGATGAAGAGGATCAGCCCCGCGGCGACGGGGAAGATCAGCTTCATGTCACGGTTGACCGAGTCGCTCACGTCGGCGTAAATCGCCGCGGTGCCGCCGACCAGGGTCGTCGTGCCGGCGGGCGCGGCGTCCCGACTCGCCGCGCGGAGCGGTCCCCGCGCGACGTCCATGGCGTCTCTGGTGAATGGACCGTCGCTGAGGGCGACGTCCACTCGCGCGGCCTTGTGGTCCGCAGCGAGCTCGGGCTCGCCGACGGCGCTCACGCCTGCGACTCGCGCCAGGCGGTGGCGCAGCGGCGCGAGCTGCGCCGCCGTGAGCGTTCCGCTCGACGACATCACGTAGACCTGCTGCGGGTCACCGGCACCGCTTGAGAAGCTGTGGGCGATCGCATCGGCCGTGCGCGTGGCGGGCGTCGGCGGTCCGGACTGCTCGCCCTGGTCGTAGGACATCGTCATCCCGAACGCGAACGTCGAGAGCACCACCAGCAGCGCCGTCACTCCGAGCGCGGCTCGGCCAGGCGTCCGGGCGATACGGCGCCCGAGCCGGGCGGCTGGCCCGTTGATCCGCTCCTTAGCCCACGAATGCGAGGGCCAGAACAGCGCTCGGCCGGTGACCGCCGCGATGGCGGGCATCAGCGTCACGCCTGCCACCAGCATCACGAGTACGGAGATAGCGACGGCGGGACCGATTACGCGGAACTGTCCGAACTCGGCCAGCAGCATCGTCGCGAAGGCCGCGACGATCGCGAGCGCGGCGGAGGCGATCACCGGTCCGACACCGCCGGCGGCGCGGGCCGCGGCGGTTCGCCGGTCCTCGCCCATCCGCAGCCGCTCGCGCAGCCGGAACAGCAGGAACAGGAAGTAGTCGACGCCGATTCCGACGAGGACGACCGTGATCAGCTGGGGGGTGTTGACGTCGAGCTTGAACCCGGAAGCGAGCGCCGCCAGCACGACCAGGCCGCTCGCTCCCGCGGCGACTAGATAGATCGCCAGCAGCGGCACGATGGCCGCGAGCGGGCCGCGGAAGAACAGCAGGCTGAGCGCTACGACGGCGCCAAACAGGAGAGCCTGTGAGAGCGCCCTGGTGCCCTCCTGCGACTTCATCTCGTCGGCCATCGACGCGACGCCGCCCGTGAAACCGACCCGGAGGTGATGGGCGCGGGCCGTGTCAGCCGCGCGTTCACGGACCTGGCGAAAGAACTCCTGCGCCACCGGATCAGTGGTGTTGCCCTTCCACTGGAGCGCGACGAGCTGCAGGCCGCCGTCCGGGCTCGCTGGGCCAGCCTGCGCGTCGACGACCCGGCCGGCGCGCTCGTCGAGATCGCCGATCTGCGACTTCAGTGCTGGGCTGTCCGTGTCCACCCGCCAGTGCCGGGTGGCCGCAGCCAGCGAGCGGATCTCCGCCCGGTCGCTGGCCGTGAGGGCCGTGCCATCGGCCCGTCTCACCAGCATCGAAACCGTCCGCGTGCCCGCTTGCTGCCCGAAGACGTCTCGCGCGAAGTCGATCGCCTGCGCGGACTCCGCGCCCTTGGGCAGAAACCGCGCGGTGTCGTCTGTGACGAGCTTGTAGCCAAAACCGGCTCCGATCGAGCCGAGCGTCAGCATGAGCACCGCCCATAGCACAATGACCCGCTTCGGACGGCTGATGGAGAACTGGATGACGTGGCTGAGCATTTGAGGCTTCCTCTGGATGGGGTTGAACTTCATGCCACCGAGGATCGCGCTCCCGAGCTATAGCCTCAACACGTAGCTTCTACCATTGCCTTAGTCTGCGACTATGACGCTACGCCAACTCCAGTACCTCGTAGCCGTGATCGACGAGGGCTCGTTCGCCCGCGCGGCTCCCGCTCTTTACGTCTCGCAGCCCACGCTGTCTCAGCAGATCCGCGCGCTCGAGGCGGAGATCGGTGGCCCGCTGCTCGAGCGCCTGGCCCGCGGGGTGCGCCCCACACCGGCGGGCACGGCGCTGCTGCCTCCAGCGCGAGCCACCCTCGCGGCAGCCGAGCGCGCCCGCCGGTCAGCGCGCATGGTGCTCGACCTCGAGGCCGGCGAGCTCGAGATCGCGACGGTCGGAACAGTGGCGCTGGGGATGCTCCCGCGCGTCTTGCGGCGCTGGGGCCCTCGCCACCGCGGGTGCACGGTGCGCCTGCACGAGCACCGTGACGCCCCAATGCTCGCCCGCGCGGTCGCCGAGGGCAGCGCTGACTTGGGCATCGGCCCACGCCCGCCGGAATGGAATGGTCCCCTGGAGCCGCTCGGATGGGAAGAGTTCGTGGTGATCCTGCCCCCGGGGGATCCTCTCCGTGAGGGCGAGAAGCCTGTCGCGCTCGCTGGTCTCGCGGAGCGTGAGTGGGTGCTGTTCGAGCGCGAGCACGCGCTGGCCGAGCTCACCGACAGGCTCTGTGCGGCCGAGGGGTTCACGCCGCGGGCTTCGGTGCGCAGCGCTCAAATCGCTGGCGTCGCTGCGCTCGCGGCCGCCGGGCTCGGGCCCGCGCTCGTGCCCGCGAAGATCGTGGTCGGACCCCTGCGCGCTTCCGTCCGCAGCCTCGACCCGCCCCGCGCGCGCGAGCTGTGTGCCTTCACCCGCTCGTCCTGGTCGCCGCTGGCGCGCGCCTTCCTCGACGAGATCGCCGAGGACCCATGGCCCGACCGCGAGCCGGAGATGGTCGCGGTCTCCTGATCACGCCGCGATGCTGCGGCCCGCCGAGCCGAGCTGCTCGCAGGCCTGCGCCACTCGCTCGGCCATCGCGATCTCCGCCTTGGCCCCCCAGGCGCGCGGGTCGTAGGCGCGCTTGTCGCCGGACGCGGGCTCGGGGGCGAGCACTCCGTCGCGATTATCGATCATGTGCTCAGCGGCGGCGCGGGTGAACGCGTATTGCGTCTCCGAGTCCAGGTTGACCTTCACCACGCCGTTATCAACGGCGGCTCGCAGCTCCTCGCGCGACGACCCGCTCGACCCGTGGAAGACGTACTGGAAGCGCGCACCGGCATGCGTCCGCGCCAGCGCCTGCTGGCCGTCCGCGAGGATCTGCGGGCGCAACTGGACCTGGCCAGGCGCGTAGACGCCGTGGACGTTTCCGAAGGTCGCCGCCAACAGGTAGCGCCCGCGTGCGCCGGTTCCGAGGGCGTCGGCGACTCGCAGCAGATCTTCCGGTGTCGTATACAGCCGGTCGCGGCCGACGTCCTCGCCGCCGATGCCGTCCTCCTCGCCGCCGACGACGCCGCACTCGACCTCTAGCACGACGTCCAGCCGCCGGCACTGCTCGAGCAGCTCGCCGGCGATGCGCAGGTTTTT
>Ga0126304_10000983_pt1 | contig 12753 bp, 13 predicted proteins | sample Plot25_FD_92538 | JGI IMG/M metagenome (GOLD analysis project Ga0126304, IMG submission 92538) | Serpentine soil microbial communities from UC McLaughlin Reserve, CA, USA - Plot25 | ecosystem: Environmental > Terrestrial > Soil > Grasslands | place: USA: UC McLaughlin Reserve, Lake County... | reverse complement strand
AGCCAGGGTGATCAGCCTGGTGCCCTTCCTGCTGTTCATCCCTTTGCCGCTGCCGGCCTGGCTGGTGCTTGGCATGTGGTTCGTCATTCAGGCCTTCTACAGCCTGGGTACGGGAATGGCTGCCGGCCAGGTGGCCTACGTCGCGCACGTGGCCGGCTTCGTGGTGGGATTCCTGTTCGCCCTCGCGCTGGGCCGCGGCAGGGAACCACCGCGTCCGGTGTATCCGTACGGAGCCTCCCCGTACCTGCCCCGGTAGTCTCCACCGCGGACCCGTACCATCCGCCGGGAGGCATCGTGATCACCGCGATCGTGTTCGTCCAGGCCGACGTCGCGCGCATCCCCGAGGTCGCGGAGCAGATCGCGGCCCTCGACGGTGTGAGCGAGGTCTACTCGGTCACCGGCGAGATCGACCTGGTCGCGATGGTGCGAGTCCGTGAGCACCAGGGCGTCGCCGACGTCGTGGCCGACCGGCTCAACAAGGTCCCCGGCGTGATGCGTACGGAGACGCACATCGCCTTCCGGACCTTCTCCAAGCACGATCTCGAGGCCGCCTTCGCGCTCGGTGTCGAGGACGCCGACTGACCCGCCAATGCGGTCGTGACTTCCGAGCACCGCCTGTATGGCGACCTCGCGGCGTGGTGGCCGCTGATCTCGCCTCCCGCAGAGTACGCGGACGAGGCGGCCCTGTTCGCCGCCATGCTGGCCAGCGGAGCGACGAGCCCGGCGCGCGACGTCCTGGAACTGGGCAGTGGGGGCGGCCACAACGCCGTCCACTTCAAGGCACATTTCGCCATGACGCTGGTCGACCGGTCCGCGGACATGCTCGACGTATCGCGCCGGCTCAACCCGGACTGCGAGCACCATCAGGGCGACATGCGAACAGTCCGGCTCGGCCGCGCCTTCGACGCTGTGTTCGTCCACGACGCGGTGGACTACATGACCAGCGAGGCCGACCTTGGGCAGGTCATCGACACCGCTTTCGCTCACTGCCGTCCGGGCGGCATCGCCCTGTTCGTCCCGGACCACACCACCGAGACGTTCGAGGCGGACAGCGAGCACGGCGGCTCTGACGACGCCGACGGTCGCGGTGCGCGTTACCTGGCGTGGACGTGGGACCCGGATCCGGCCGACACCTCGATCATCACGGAGTACGCGTTTCTCCTTCGCGAAGCCGACGGCTCGGTCAGGGCCGTACACGAGACGCATCGCACCGGACTGTTCAGCCGCGACGTCTGGCTCCGACGCTTGGCCGACGTCGGATTCGACCCGTATATCGTGACCGAGCAGACAGCTGAGGACCGGGCGGCTCGCGACCTGTTCCTCGCCCGCCGGCCGTAGCGCGTCATCCGTCGGGCTGCGTATCAGAATCAGGGTCCACGACGTCGGCTACACGCTTGGGGACGACCATCCGCCACGCGTCGACGACGAGCTCCCGCATCTCGGACTCGTCGATCGTGGCCAGCCGCACCTGAACCCAGTTGTACCGCTCGTCGGAGCGATCGGGCATGAGGAACCGGTGCGGGTCGGAGGCGATGAGATCCGCCCGCTCCTCGCGCGGGAAGCCGAAGCCCATCACCGTCTCGTCCGGCGAGATCGCGGCATAGACGATCCTGCCGACCCGGTACTTCACCCGGTCCCGTACCAGCGCCTCGTGGGTGCGCGGCAACGACAACGCCACCTCGCGTACCTGGGCTGCCGTGACCATCGGGTTCACCCCCGTTCGGGCGACCGCGAGCAGGCCGCGGCCCAGCGGGTCAGGACGTCTGCCGCCGCTCCGGAGTCGACCGCCGCCGCGGCGCGATCGAGCGCCGGCATGAGCAGTTCCACCAGGTCGCCCGTGACGCCCTCGTAGGCCACGAGAGCCGCTGCAGCATTGAGCAGGACGGCGTCGCGCACCGGACCGGCCTCACCGGCGAGCAGCCGCCGCGCGACGTCGGCATTGAACGGCGCCTCTCCGCCGCGCAGCGCGTCGGCCGACGCGGGAGGGATCCCGAGCGCCGAAGGGTCGAGGCGCTCCTCGTGAACCTCGCCGTTGCGCACGATCCAGACTCGCGACGTCGTGGTGGTGGTGATCTCGTCGAGCCCGTCGTCCCCGCGGAACACGAGCGCCGACACGTCGCGACCGGCGAGGACGCCGGCCACGATGCCGGCCATCCGCGCGTCGGCCACCCCGACCGCCTGCGCCGAGGGCCGGGCCGGGTTCGCCAGCGGCCCCAGGAAGTTGAACGTCGTAGGGACGCCCAGCTCGCGCCGTGTCGCGGCCGCGTGCCGCAACGCCGGGTGGAAGACAGGGGCGAAGCAGAACGTGATCCCGGCCGTGGCTGCGATCTCAGCGACCCGTGAGGCGGGCAGGTCGAGCGGGATTCCGAGCTCTTCCAGCAGATCGGCGGCCCCGCATGCCGACGACGCCGCCCGGTTTCCGTGCTTGACCACGCGGGCACCGGCACCGGCGGCAACCAGCGCCGCCATCGTCGAGATGTTGACCGTGTGCGCGCGGTCGCCGCCCGTCCCCACCACGTCGACGACCGGTCCCGCGACCGTGATCGGGGTCGCGTGCGCATACATGGCCCGGACCATCCCCTCGACCTCGTCGACGGTCTCGCCCTTGGCCCGCAACGCGATCACGAAACCGGCGATCTGGGCCGACGTGGCCGAGCCGCCCATGATCTCGCCCATGGCCCAGGCCGTCGCCTCGGCGGGCAGATCCGTGCGGTCGACCAGCGCCGACAACACCGCCGGCCAGCTCGCAGGTGCAGTCACGGCGCGCTCATGACACGGCGGGAACTGCGCCCAGCCGGCGCCGCATCAGGCCGGCCACAGCGGTCGCGACGGCCACCGGATCCAACGGATGAGGCACCGCCGCCTCCGCCCGAGACCAGGTCGCGAGCCAGGCGTCCTGCGCACGACCGATCAGCACCAGCACCGGTGGGCAGCGGTAGATCTCGTCCTTGATCTGCCGAGCCAGGCCGAGGCCACCGGAGGGGGCCGCCTCGCCGTCGAGGACGACGACGTCGATGCCGCCGGTGTCGAGCGCCTTCAGCACCGCCGGTTGAGTAGCACACTCGAAGAACTCGACCCTGGGCAGGTCCGCAGCCGGTCGACGGCCGATGGCGAGACGGACCTTCTCACGCGTGGATCGGTCGTCGCTGTAGACGAGGACTGTCATCGTCGGCTCGGCCGTTGTCATCGGGTTTCCTCGCGAAGCGGCAGGGTCAGTGGTCGTTACCGGCGGATGCTACCGGTCGGGGCCGCGGGAGGCAGGCCGGGACGAGCCCGAGCAGGGCCGACAACACGCCGCACGACCGGATTTCGGGGTCGGGGTGTGCTCGTCGGACGGGATCGACATAATGGCGCCGTGGCCACGGCATCCGCAGTCGACACCGCGCCCGCGCCTGCCCCCGAGCGGCCGAACCTGGTCTCGGTGGGCACCATCGTATGGCTGTCCAGCGAGCTGATGTTCTTCGCGGCCCTGTTCGCGATCTACTTCACGCTCCGGTCCAACGCCCCTGAGCTCTGGGAGACCCAGCCGGGCCTGCTCGACATCCCGTTCTCCACCGGCAACACGATCATCCTGGTGCTCTCGTCCGTCACCTGCCAGATGGGTGTGCTGCGTGCCGAGCGCGGGCAGGTCGGCCGCACCGGCAATGCGTTCCAGGTGAACCGGTGGGGGCTGCGCGAGTGGTTCACGTTGACCTTCGTCATGGGTGCGCTGTTCATCTCCGGGCAGGTCTACGAATACGCCAAGCTCACCATGCACGACGGCCTGAGCCTGTCCAGCGACCCGTACGGTTCGATCTTCTACCTGGCCACCGGCTTCCACGGCCTGCATGTCACAGGTGGCCTGCTGGCCTTCCTGCTGGTGCTCGGCCGGACGTTCGTGGCGCGGCGCTTCACCCACGAACAGGCCACGAGCGCGATCGTCGTCTCTTACTACTGGCACTTCGTCGACGTCGTCTGGATCGCGCTCTTCCTCACCATCTACGTGATCAAGTGACGAGGAGCGACGTGTCCGCGATCTCTGCCCGGCGCCGTCACCCCGTAGCAGCGCTCGCCGTCCTGTTGCTCGCGCTCTTCGTCTTCGGCGGAGCCTACGCAGTGTTCGCACCCGAGAGCCGCGCCGACGTGCAGGCCGCTTCCTCCACCCAGGTGGAGGAAGGTCAGAAGTTGTTCGCGATCGGCTGCGCAACATGTCACGGACTGGGCGGCGAAGGGCAGGTCCGAGACGACGGCACCGTGATCGGCCCGTCGCTGATCGGCGTGGGCGCTGCTGCTGTCGACTTCCAGGTCGGCACCGGGCGGATGCCCCTGGCCCGGCCGGGTGCTCAGGCGGAGGAGAAGGAGGTCGCGTACACCGACGAGCAGATCGAGCAGCTCGCCGCGTTCGTCGCCTCCCTCGCACCCGGGCCCGAGATCCCCGACGAGGACGCGCTCGACACCTCGGACCTGTCCGCGGGCGACGTCGCGCGCGGCGGTGAGCTATTCCGCACGAACTGCGCCTCCTGCCACAACACCACCGGCCAGGGTGGCGCGCTGACGTTCGGGAAGCACGCGCCCAACCTCACCGGGGCCGAACCCAGGCACATCTACGAGGCCATGATCACCGGGCCCGAGTCGATGCCGGTCTTCAACGACAACACCCTCGACTCGGATGAGAAGCGCAAGATCATCTCCTTTCTCCAGTCGGTTCAGGAGCAACCCAACCCTGGCGGCCTCGGCATCGGTCGTGGCGGCCCGGTCCCCGAAGGGCTTTGGGCCTGGCTGATCGGCATCGGCGGGCTGATCGGCGCGGCGGTCTGGATCGGAACGAAGGCATCGTGAGCACGGACGAGAGGACGGGGATGTCCGAGTACGGCGGACGGCATGGCGGCGACGTCGAGCGCCCCGAGCCGACCGGTCCACCCGTCCGCGAGACCGTCGACGAGCCGATCCCCGATCCCGGCCTCCCCGGCCACGAACCTCGGCTCACCGACACCGATCCGGTCATCGAGCGCCGCGCCGAACGTCAGGTCGCCGGCATGTTCGGGCTGGCTTCGTTGCTGATGATCGGGTTCATCGTCGCCTTCTGGATATTCCCGATCGACGACGGTGACGCCGTCGAGGCGGTCCGCGACTCCAACCTGGCCCTGGGCCTCACCCTCGGCGGCGCCTTGTTCCTGATCGGCGCAGGGGCCATCCACTGGGCCAAGAAGCTCATGTCGAGCCCCGAGGTGATCCACGAGCGGCACGAGTTGCGCAGCACCGACGATGTCCGGGCCGCGTCACTCTCCGACTTCGAGCTCGGCACCGAGGAGAGCGGGTTCGGCCGGCGCAAGCTCATCCGCAACTCGTTGATCGGGGCGATGGTGCTGCTCCCCCTGCCCGCCGTGGTCATTCTCCGTGACCTGGGCCCGCTTCCCGGTAACCGGAAGGCACAGACGCTCTGGGGCCCCGACGTCCAGGTCCTGCGCGACGGCTCGTTCCAGCCGCTGCGACCGGCCGACCTGGAGATCGGCTCGCTGGTCAACGCGATGCCGGCGACGTTCGAGGATCTGCCCGAGGAAGGGCCGGAACGGATCAACGAGCGCGCCAAGTCGCCGATCATCGTGGTCCGGATGCGGCCGGGTGAGATCACCCCCGCCGAAGGCCGTGAGAACTGGAGCGTCGACGGCATCCTCGCCTATTCCAAGATCTGCACCCATGTGGGCTGCCCGATCAACCTCTACGAGCAGAACACCCACCACCTGCTCTGCCCGTGCCACCAGTCGACGTTCGACCTCGCCGACAACGGCAAGGCCGTGTTCGGACCGGCCGCCCGCAACCTGCCCCAGCTCCCCCTGATGGTCGACGACGAGGGATACTTAGCGGCACAGAGCGACTTCACCGAGTCGGTGGGCCCGAGCTACTGGGAGCGCGGATGAGTGCCGTCGTCAACGGTGCCGGCAAGGTCGTCGACTTTGTCGACCAGCGGATCACCGCCTCCAACTGGCTCAAGCGCAACATCCGTAAGGCGTTCCCGGACCACTGGTCGTTCCTGCTCGGCGAGATCGCGCTGTTCAGCTTCATCCTGTTGCTGCTCTCCGGCACCTTCCTCGCACTGTGGTTCAAGCCGTCGATGCAGGAGGTCATGTACGACGGTGCGTACGCCAACCTCCGTGGCATCCACATGTCCGAGGCCTTCTCCTCCACCCTGGACATCTCGTTCGAGGTTCGCGGCGGCCTGCTCATGCGCCAGGTGCACCACTGGGCAGCGCTGGTGTTCCTGGCCGCGATGTCGGTGCACATGCTGCGAAACTTCTTCACCGGCGCGTTCCGCAAGCCCCGAGAGCTCAACTGGATCATCGGCGTGATCCTGCTGGTCCTCGGCGTCGCCGCCGGGTTCACCGGCTACTCGCTGCCCGACGACCTGCTGTCGGGCACCGGACTTCGGATCATCGAGGGCGGCGTCCTGGCCACCCCGGTCGTCGGCACCTACTTGTCGTTCTTCATCTTCGGTGGCGAATTTCCCGGAGACGACGCCATCGCGCGCCTGTACCCGCTGCACATCCTGCTCATCCCGGGGCTCATCCTGGCGCTGGTCGCCGCGCACCTGATGATCCTCTGGTACCAGAAGCACACCCACTGGGGCGGGCCCGGCCGCTCCGAGAAGAACGTCGTCGGCTATCCGTTCTTCCCCATCTACGTGGCGAAGGCCGGCGGCTTCAACTTCATCGTCTTCGGCGTCATCGTCCTGATGGCGGCGCTCATCCAGATCAACCCGGTGTGGCTGTGGGGACCGTACGATCCGTCCCTGGTCAGCGCCGGAACGCAGCCCGACTGGTACGTCGGCTTCCTCGACGGCGCGCTGCGCGCGATGCCCAACTGGGAGACCAGACTGTTCGGGTTCACGCTGAGTTGGAACGTGCTCATACCCTCGGCGATCGTGCCCACGCTCATCCTCGGCGCGCTGTTCCTCTACCCCTTCATCGAGCAGTGGGTCACCGGTGACAGGCGCGAGCACCACATGCTGGACCGGCCGCGCAACCAGCCCGTACGCACCGGGATCGGCGTCGCGTTCATCACCTTCTACATCCTGCTCTGGATCGCCGGCGGCAACGACTTCTTCGCCACGATCCTCGACATACCGCTCAACTGGATCACCTGGTTCGTCCGGGCAGGGGTGATCGTGCTGCCGCCCGTGGTGTTCTGGGTGACCAAACGGATCTGCCTGGGACTTCAACGGCGTGATCGGGAGAAGGTGCTGCACGGTCGAGAATCCGGCGTGATCATGGTGAGTCCGGAGGGCGAGTTCTCGGAGGTGCACGCACCCATTCCACAGGAGGACGCGTTCGAGCTCACGCATCATCGGCGCCAGGTGCCGGTCGCGCTCGAGCCCGAGATCGACGAGAACGGCATACCGGCCCCGCGCCGCCGTGTCGAGAGGGTGCGCGCGGGGCTGTCGTCGTTCTACTTCGGCGACGTCGTACAGAAGCCGACCGTGCGAGAGCTCGAGGCGGCCAGCCACGACGGCCACGCCGCGATCACCGAAGGCGACGGACACGCCGGGGGCGAGCGCTCGGAGATCGGTACCGGCCACCCGTAGCCGTCGGCCGGTCCCAGTCACAGCCTCGTCGCACGCTTCGCATGCTGCCTGTCGGACCCACTCCGTAGGCTGGGCGCCCTGCCAACCGAAGGGGTCCTGAGGTGTCGCGTCGTGGATGGGTCCTGTTCGTCGCGATGGGGGTCATCTGGGGCGTGCCCTACCTGATGATCAAGGTTGCGGTGGAGGAGTTCTCGCCCGCCGCCATGGTCCTGGCCCGCACGGCGATGGCCGCCGCGCTGCTGTTGCCGATCGCCGCCGCCCGGGATCAGCTGCGCCCGCTGGCCCGTCACTGGTGGCCGCTGCTCGCATACACGGTCATCGAGATCTGCGTCCCGTGGCTGATGCTCGGTTACGCCGAGACGCAGCTGTCCAGCTCGCTGACCGGCCTGCTGGTCGCCGCTGTGCCCCTGGTTGGGGCCGTGCTCGTACGCGTGACCGGCCACGAGAGCCTCGGGCGCCGCCGCGTAGTGGGCCTGCTGGTCGGCTTCGCCGGTGTGGCCGCCCTGGTGGGATTCGACATCGGCTCCGCGCAAGTCGGGCCCGTCGCCGCCGTCGCGGTCACGGCGTTCTGCTACGCCCTGGGGCCGCTGATCCTGGTGAGATACCTGTCCCACCTCCCCGGCATGGGGGTGGTCGCTGCGTCGCTAGCGATCTCGGCCGTCATCTACCTCCCGGCCGGTACTGCCCGTTGGCCGTCCGGACCGGTGTCGACAGAAGCCTGGCTCTCGGTCGTGGGCCTGGCCGTCATCTGCACGGCGCTCGCATTCCTGATCTTCTTCAAGCTTGTCGCCGAGGTCGGTCCATCCCGGTCCACGGTGATCACCTATGTCAACCCCGCCGTTGCTCTGGTGCTAGGGGTGATCGTTCTGGACGAGGTGGTGACGGTGGCCACCATCGTCGGCTTCGCCCTCATCCTGGCCGGATGTGTGCTCGCCACGGCGCGTGAGCGTGAGCCGATCGTGGAACCCGAGCCGGTCCGCCAGGACGCCGACGCGGCCTGCCTCTCGAATCCGATGGCCGAGCCGTAGTGTCTTGGCCGCGGCTGTCAGTGGGCGAACTCGCCGCGGTAGTACTGGAAGACCATGCCCAGCACCGCCACCGTGCCGAGCGCGGCTCCGACGATGAACAGCCACCAGGCGAACACCAGGCCGAGGAACAGGATCGCCGCCGAACCGGCGCAGGCGAGCGGCCACCACGAGTGCGGGCTGTAGAAGCCGTACTCCCCCGCCATCTCCTCGATCTCGCCGTCCTTGCGATCCTCTGGACGGGGGTACACCTTACGCGAGGTGTAGAGCAGGTAGAACGAGACCAGAGCAGACAGCCCGAACGTCAGCGCGAGCGCGGTCGTGCCGGTGGGGTCCTCGGACATGAACCAGTAGATCGGCGTCGTCGTCAGGAAGAAGACGGTCATGACGCTGAACACCATGCCTTCGACCTTCACGAGCGTTCCTCCACATCGGCTGCGCCCAGGGCTTCCTGGAGCAGCCCCGCGTCGGCGGGTTTCTTCTCCTGGATGGCGGCGATCTCGGGGAACTTCAGGTCGAACGCTGGCCGCTCGCTACGGATCCGCGGGAGCGAGGTGAAGTTGTGCCGCGGCGGCGGGCACGACGTCGCCCACTCCAGCGACGCGCCCCAGCCCCATGGGTCGTCGACGGCAACCTTGGGCGCATGCCGGGTGCGCCAGACGTTCCACAGGAACGGCAGCGTGGAGGCACCGAGCAGGAACGCCCCCAGCGTCGAGACCTGATTGAGGATGGTGAAGCCGTCGTCGGGCAGATAGTCCGAGTAGCGGCGCGGCATCCCCTCGACACCCAGCCAGTGCTGAACGAGGAACGTCGTGTGGAAGCCGATGAACAGCATCCAGAAGTGGATCTTGCCGAGCCGCTCGTCCAGCATGCGGCCGGTCATCTTCGGCCACCAGAAGTAGAAGCCTGCGAACATCGCGAACACGACGGTGCCGAACACGACGTAGTGGAAGTGTGCGACGACGAAGTACGAGTCCGACACCTGGAAGTCCAGCGGCGGCGACGCCAGGATGATCCCGGTGAGCCCGCCGAACAGGAACGTGATCAGGAAACCGATCGCCCAGAGCATCGGCGTCTCGAACGTAACCGAGCCCCGCCACATCGTGCCGATCCAGTTGAAGAACTTCACGCCCGTGGGCACCGCGATGAGCATCGTCGTGAAGGCGAAGAACGGCAGATTGACCGAGCCGGTGACGTACATGTGGTGGGCCCAGACGGCCATCGAAAGCGCACCGATGGCCAGCGTCGCCCCGATCAGGCTCTTGTAGCCGAACAAAGGCTTGCGGCTGAAGACCGGGAGCACCTCGGTGATGATGCCGAAGAACGGCAAGGCGATGATGTAGACCTCGGGATGGCCGAAGAACCAGAACAGGTGCTGCCAGAGGATCGCACCGCCGCCGGACGGATCGAAGATGTGGGTGCCGAGGTTCCGGTCTGCGAACAGCGCCAGCAGGGCCGCGGCGAGCAGTGGGAACGCCATCAACACCAGGATGCTGGTCACCAGGATGTTCCAGCAGAAGATCGGCATCCGGAACATCGTCATGCCGGGCGCACGCATGCAGATGATCGTCGTGATGAAGTTGACGCCGCCCAGGATCGTCCCGAAGCCCGCCAGCGCAAGGCCCATCACCCACAGGTCGCCGCCGACGTGCGGGCTGTAGAAGTCGTTGTTCAGTGGCGCGTAGGCGAACCATCCGAAGTCGGCGGCACCACCCGGCGTGATGAAGCCCGAGATCGTGATCAGCCCGCCGAACAGGAACAGGTAGTAACTGAACATGTTCAGCCGCGGGAAGGCGACGTCCGGCGCCCCGATCTGCAGTGGCATGACCACGTTGCCGAAGCCGATGAACAGTGGCGTCGCGAACAGCAGCAGCATGATCGTGCCGTGCATCGTGAACAGCTGGTTGTACAACGAGTCGCTCACGACCTGCTTGCCGGGCTCGAAGAGCTCGGCCCGGATGAGCAATGCCATCACGCCGGCGAACAGGAAGAACGCGAACGAGGTCATCAGATAGAGGTAGCCGATGACCTTGTGGTCGGTGGAACTGATCCAGCGGACGACCACGCTGCCGGGCCGCCGGGCTCGCACGACCGGCTCGGTAACGACCGTGGCCGTCCGCTCGAGGTAGGTGGTCACTGCTCGCTCCCGCTCTGGCCGAGCGGCGTGGTCGAGAACGCGCCACGCAGCGGTGCCTCGATCACGCCGGTCTGGCCCTGGTCACGCAGGTCTTCGATGTGGTCGCGGTACTCGTCCTCGGACACCACCTCCAAGTTAAACAGCATCCGAGAGTGATAGACACCGCAGAGCTCGGCGCACTTGCCGGCGAACGTGCCCTCCTCGTTCGGCGTCACCTGGAAGGTGTTTGTCTGGCCTGGGATGACGTCCATCTTCATGTAGAACGACGGCACCCAGAACGAGTGGATCACGTCCGGCGACTGAAGCTCGAACCGGACCGTCTGGTTGACCGGCAGGTACAGCGTCGGCCGCTCACCGACCGCACCCAGATCGCTGGTGCCCTCGTCGTAGACGTCTTCGTCGAGGTAGTTGAACGTCCAGGCCCATTGATGTCCGACGACCCCGATCGTGAGGTCCGGCTCATCGGAGGTGTCGAGGATGTCGTTCTGGTTCTGGACGGTGAAGTAGAACAGCCCGGCGATCACGGCGAACGGTGCCGCCGTGTAGAGGAACTCGATCGGCAGGTTGTACCGAGTCTGCGGCGGCAGGTCTTCGTTGCGGCGGCGGTACGCGATCGACGCCCACAAGATCAGCCCCCACACCAGGAAGCCGACCGCGAACGCGGCGATCCAGGCGCCGATCCACAGGTCGCCGACCAGCGGCGTCTCCTCCGTCGCCGGCTCGGGCAGACCAAGCCGCCGGAGCTGGTCGGTCAGCTCTGCCGAGCAGCCGCTCAAGACAACGGTCGCGGCAACCAGCGCGAGAGCCCTGGTGACTCGGCGACGCACCGGGCGATCGCTGCGGTCCTGACCCACGAGGCGCCCTTCCACGCGGCTTCTCCGCGTCTGCACCGGGCGTACCGGGCGAGGCGCGGAGGGCAAGCTGACCCTGCCGTGGCAACACTAGCGGCTGGTCCGGCTGCACACCGGGCGAGGGGGACGATTAGCGTTCGTGACGTGCCTGACGTCCCGGGCGGATACCTCGACGCCGCATCGACCGAGCCGCTGCACCCGGCAGCACGGGAGGTCTTGCTTGCCGCGGTCGACGACGGCTGGGCGGACCCCGCGCGCCTCTACGGCGCCGCCCGCCGCGCCCGGATGCTGCTCGACAACGCGCGCGAGGTCGTGGCCGCGGTCGTCGGCGCCAGGCCGGACGAGGTGTCGTTCACGGCCAGCGGCACGCAGGCGGTGCACCTCGGGGTCCTGGGCACCGCCCATGGACGCCGCCGGGTGGGGTCCCGGGTGGTCGTATCGGCGGTAGAGCACTCCAGTGTCCTGCACGCGGCCGCCCAGGCGGGCGAGCCGGTCCAGGTCCCGGTCGAGCGCACCGGACGAGTCGATCCCGCGAGGTTTGCGGCGATGCTCGACGACTCCACGGCGCTGGCATGCCTCCAGTCGGCGAACCACGAGGTGGGGACGCTCCAGCCGGTCGCGGACGTGGCCGCCGCATGCCGCGGGTGCGACGTTCCGCTGCTCGTCGACGCGGCCCAGGTGGTCGGCCGGCTGCCGGTCCCATCCGGATGGTCGCTTCTGACCGCGAGTGCGCACAAATGGGGCGGACCCGGTGGCGTCGGCGTCCTGGCCGTCCGACGGGGCACCCGATGGCGTTCCCCGTCGCCGCACGACGAGCGTGGATCGGGTCGCGTCCCGGGCTTCGAGAACGTCCCCGGTGCCCTGGCCGCCGCTGCAGCTCTCAGGGCGCGCAGCGAGGAGATGCCCGTGCTCGCGTCGCGCCACGGGGACATGGTGGCGGCGATCCGGGCCCGGGTACCGGAGCTGGTACCCGACGTCGAGGTGGTCGGCCATGCCACCGAGCGGCTGCCGAACCTGGTGACGTTCTCCTGTCTCTACCTCGACGGTGAGGCACTGCTGACCGAGCTGGACAAGGAGGGCTTCGCGGTCTCGAGCGGGTCCTCGTGCACGGCCAGCACGTTGCGGCCGAGTCATGTGCTCGAGGCGATGGGCGTCCTCACACACGGCAATGTCCGGGTCTCT
>Ga0126304_10000982_pt1 | contig 12771 bp, 14 predicted proteins | sample Plot25_FD_92538 | JGI IMG/M metagenome (GOLD analysis project Ga0126304, IMG submission 92538) | Serpentine soil microbial communities from UC McLaughlin Reserve, CA, USA - Plot25 | ecosystem: Environmental > Terrestrial > Soil > Grasslands | place: USA: UC McLaughlin Reserve, Lake County... | reverse complement strand
GACGCGAGCGGGAGGACGGCCAGGCCCCCGAAGAGCATCGAGTAGGCGGCGACCGCAAGGGGAGAGTAGCGCTCGAGCAGAGACAGCGAGAGCACGGCGTAGGAGCCCCAGCAGACGGCCGCTCCCATCACCAGCAGGTCCCCGGCCAAACTCGCGCCGCTCTCCCCCAGGCCCCGGTAGACGATCACGGCCACACCCAGCATGGCCACACCTACCCCGACGATGCCCGTGAGCTTCGGACGTTCCCACCCGAGCACGAAAGCCAGGAGCATCCCCCACAGGGGTGCCGTGGCCACCACGAGGGCGGAGTTGGAGGCGCTTGTCATGCTTACGCCGTGGGTGAAGAGTATGTTGTTCGAGGCAATGCCGACCAGCCCCAACCCGGCCATGGCCCAGAGGTCGTTACTCCTGAGCCTGCCCTCCGGGTTGAAGAGGCACAAGATCCCCCACAGCACGAGCCCCGCGAGTACGAATCGCAAGGTCACGAAGGGTAGCGGCGGTATGTAACCCACGGCGTACTTCACCGCCACGGGGTTGGTCCCCAGAAAGACCGCCGTCGAGAGCAGGGAGGCCTCGAAGAGCGGCGACATCTTCCTGCCGCCGTTTCCGGCGGTCGTCTCCTCTCCCGAGCCGCCGCGGGCGCCCGCGGATTCCACCTTCCGCCTAGTCAGCAATTCCGCCGTCGCCTTCCGCTGTAGCCTTCCGTTGTAGCTCTCGGTCGCCAGCTGGGATGTAAAACGCACATACCTGTAGAACGTAACACTATTCGGCCACCGGGCAAGGGCGTTCGGTGAAACATCTTACGGGCAAATGGGTCGGGTGACGGAGGTGTGGACACCGGTGTGGACGCCGGAATCTCGAGCCGGGATCATGAAGGTACGGGGGACGGGTGAGTTTGGGCCTTCGTGGGGGCGGGTACGCCGGTGGGGATAGCGCGGTAGTGACGTGAGGAGGATGAGGGATGGACTTCGGCGAGCGGACGACGGGAACGAGGGACGAGCACTACAACCTGATCAGCGTCCTCTACCACGCCCTGCACGGCGCGGAGAACTGCGACCGCTACGCCTCGGACGCGGAGATCTCCGGCGACGAGCACCTCGCCGCCTTCTTCAGGGAGGCGCAGGTCTTGCAGACGGAGCTGGCCGAGCGCGCCAAGGGCATGCTCGGGATCAATCCGGCGTCCACGACCTCCTCCGAGAGCGGCTTCGGGGTGGCAGGCGGGCCCGAGCCCGGCTTCGACGTCGGGCCTGAGAGCATCTCGGGCGGTGCGCCGCCGCCTGTGGCAGAGGTGCCCGCGGACGTTCCGGCGGACGTCCCGGAGCCGACGGTGGTGCGCGTCCCCCCGGAGGACCTGGACACCACCATCCGCGCCCTGGAGGGCGGCCCGGAGGAGCTTCCGGTAGAGGACGCGCTCGACGAGATAGACGGCTGGCGGCTCTGGCTCGAGGGCTCCGGCGACCCGGAACTCTTGCCGATCGCCGGAGATCTCGGGAGGCTCGGGGACCTGCTCAGGTCTGGTAATGCCAACCCGGCCGAGGTAGGAAGCATACTCGGCTCGCTCGGGGAGCGGGTGCGGGGTCTTGCCGAGAGCGCTGTGGCGGCGCCGGTGGCGGACGAGCTCCGCATCCTGGGCGGTCTCCTCAACACCGCGAGCCGGGAGATGCCGGGTTAGGCAGATCCGGAGAGCAGGACCGGAGTAAAGGCAGGGAGCGGTGCCGGCCAGGGATCCTTACGGGCTGCTCGGCGTGCCCAGAGGCGCTTCGGGGACGAGATCCGCAAGGCCTACCGGAAGCTGGCCAGGAAGCACCACCCCGACGCCAACCCCGACGACCGCGGCGCCGAGGAGCGCTTCAAGGAGATACAGCACGCCTACGAGGTCCTCTCGGACCCGAAGAAGAGGCGGGAGCACGACGAGAGGCTACGCCGCTCCGCCGGTACGAGCTTCGGCAGGCCGCGCGCCAGGGCGGGCGCCAGGGCGGGCGGTGACACGGGGAGGCGTACCGTCCGCGCCGACAGCCTCTCGGATCTTCTCAACAAGGTGGCCGATCTCTCCTACCAGCACACGAGCAAACACGGGGAGTTCAGCCGCGAGCTCGGAGGCGAGGATCTGGCGCGCTTCGCCAGGCTTCTCGGTTTACCCCTGGACCGCCTCTCGAAGTTGCTAGGCGAGCACGCGACGGCGAGGGGCAACGTCAGCTTCGGGGGCGGCCGGCCCGATGCCTCTTTCAGGGAGGGTGGAGAGACCCCGCCCGGTGCGCGCCCCGGGTGGGAGAACGACAAGCCGCCCATACCGGACAAGCCGCCCAGGCCGCCGAGGATGGGCGAACCCGACGACGTCTCGTAGGCGCGGGACCGGCTGCCGGGCGGCACCGAACCCCGCGTTGCTCTACGCTTGCGGCATCGGTATAGTCAGGGGTATCTAGGGTGATCGACGCGTCTCGCGCGTCGAGCGGGAGAAGGAGGAATACGATGGCTCAGGCAACGAGCACCCCCGCGGCCGGCGGATCCGGCGGGTGGGACAGGGCCCTGGGGGCCTTGCAGAGCGTCGGACGCTCGCTGATGCTTCCCATAGCGGTGCTGCCGGCGGCGGCGCTGCTCTTGAGGCTCGGGCAGGACGACCTGCTGGGGTTGCCGTGGATGGCCGCGGCGGGTGCGGCCATCTTCGACAACCTGCCGGTGTTGTTCGCGATCGGCATCGCGGTGGGGCTGACCGGCGGGGCGGGGGCCGCGGGGCTCGCCGGGCTGGTGGGGTACTTCGTCTTCGCCGAGGTCTTCAACGTCATCGCGCCCCAGCTCGCCGAGGAGGGCACGGACCCCGTATACTACATGGGCGTGCTCTCGGGGATAATCACCGGGCTCGTGGCAGCCGGCTTGTACAGGCGCTTCTCGGACATCCGGCTGCCGGATTACCTGGCGTTCTTCGGGGGCAGGCGCTTCGTGCCCATAATCACCGCGTTCGTCGCGCTGATACTGGGCGTGATCTTCGGTCTGATCTGGCCTCCCATCGGGGCGGGGATAAACGCCGTCGGCGAGGCGATAGTGGGCCTAGGGGCTTTGGGGACCGGGCTTTACGGGTTCATCAACCGCATGCTCATCCCCGTTGGCCTCCACCACGTCATCAACACCTACGTCTGGTTCCAGCTCGGGACCTTCGAGGGTCCGGACGGCCCGGTGCAGGGGGAGATCACGCGCTACTTCGCCGGGGATCCCACCGCCGGGTACTTCCTCTCTGGCTTCTTCCCGGTTATGATGTTCGGCCTCCCGGCGGCGTGCTTGGCGATGATCCGGCACGCCAGGGTCCCGAAGGTGGCCTCGGGCATCCTGCTCTCCGCCGCCTTCGCCTCGTTCCTTACCGGCATCACCGAGCCCATCGAGTTCGCCTTCCTCTTCGTCGCCCCGCTCCTCTACCTGGTGCACGCCATCCTTACTGGGACGGCGCTCGCGGTGTGCACGCTGCTCGGGATAAAGATAGGCTTCGGCTTCTCGGCGGGGCTCATAGACTACGTGCTGAACTTCAGCAAGGAGAACACGACGAGGCCGCTTCTGCTGCTCGGCGTGGGGTTGGTCTACTTCGTCGTCTACTATTTCGTCTTCAGCTTCTTTATCAAGCGCTTTGACCTGGCGACGCCTGGCCGGGGCGAGGCCTCGACCGGGCTCTCTTCCGACTGGATCCTGCCCGAAAGCCAGCGCGGCCCGAGACCGGGCGAGGAGGCGGAACGCCAAGCCGCCCGCGAGGCGGAACGCGAGGCCGAGCGTGAAGGCGAGCGCGAAGCCGCGCCCACCGGGGCCGCCGGGGCCGCCGCTCCGGCCACAGCAGGGCGCGACCGCGACGACGTGCTGGCGGAGAATGTGCTGGAGGCCCTCGGTGGACAGGAGAACGTCGAGAGCGTCGAGGGGTGCATCACGCGGCTCAGGCTCTTTGTTGCCGACCCTGAGCGCATTGACGACGCGCGTCTGAAGGAGCTCGGCGCCTCCGGCGTGGTCAAGCGCGGCAAGGTGGCCCAGGTAGTCCTGGGTACCCAGTCCGACCGCATCGCCGCGCGCATGGAGCGCATCCTCAAAGGAGAGGGCTGATGCAAATGCTAGCGCCCGTGACCGGCAGGGCTGTCCCTCTCAGCGAGGTGCCCGACGAGGTCTTCGCTGAGGGGATGGCGGGAGAGGGAGGCGCCATTGTACCCGCGGAGAGCGGCGAGGCTGTCGCCCCGGCCTCGGGGACTCTCGTCAAGCTCTTCGAGGGCGGGCACGCATTCGGGATAGAGACCGACGAGGGGGTGGAGCTGATCGTCCACGTCGGCCTCGACACCATCGAGTTGCGCGGGACCGGTTTCGAGAAGCTCGCCACCGAAGGGGACAGGGTGGAGGCCGGCCAGCCCATCGTGCGCTTCGACCTGGAGGAGATCCGTGCCGGAGGCTACAACCCCGTAACCCCCGTCGTCGTGACGAACGCCGACGAGCACCCGGTCGGCAGCCTGACGACCGAGGAGGTGAGCGCCGGAGACCCCCTCTTCGAGGTCAGCGCTTGAGGCGCATCCTCGACTGCGGCCCCGCCGACTTCGAGGATATGAGCTGCGGGACCCTCCTCGAGGCCGTCCGGCGCTCCGAGGGACGCACCATCCTCTGCGAGGTCCTCTGGCCTGCCTCGCCGCTCGTGGATGGCGTCTCCAACGCCGAGCTCGCCGCCGCCTTCGGTGCGGACCTCGTCCTCCTCAACAAGTTCGACGGCGAGGACCTGGCCGGCCTGAAGCGGCGCCTCGGGCGTCCCGTGGGCGTGAACGTCGAACCTTCTGAGGGCGTGTCCGAGTACCGGCGGGCGAGCCGCGAGAACCTGCGACGTCTCGCGGACGCGAACTTCGTCGTCGTCACCGCCAACCCCGACGCAGAGGTGGGAGCCGAAGAGATGCTCTCCGCCGTCGCGCTGGTACGGGAGACCATCCCCGATGCCGCCGTCTTCGCCGGCAAGATGCACGGTAGCGGCGGGAGGGGGATGGTCGAGGAGGGGGAGATGGCGGGTCTCGCCGAGGTGTCAGACGCGGTCCTGATCCCTGCGCCTGGCACCGTCCCGGGGAGCCGCGAGCCGCTCGTCGCCAGCCTGGCGGATACCGCGAGAGAGGCCGGGGCGCTGGTGGTCGCGACGGTCGGGACCTCGCAGGAGGGAGCGGACAGGGAGACCGTCCGGGAGCTGGCGCTCGCGGCCAAGCGGGCCGGCGCGGACGTGTTGCACCTGGGGGACGCGGGCGTCTCCGGGATCACCGAGCCGATGAACGTGCTGGCGGCGTCGCTCGCGATCCGGGGCCGCCGCCACGCCTACCGCCGCATGGCGATGAGGTGAGCGCCGAGAGTCCACATCTTAGAGTACAGCTAAGAGAGGAGGTAGCGCCGTGGCAAGGATCGCTGGCGTAGACCCGGACCGTTCGCAAGGACCGAAAAAAGCCGTCTTCGAAGCCCAGACCAGCGAGCTATTCTCCCAGGTGCACGGGTTCTTCGACGAGGACGCCCTGGTGGAGCTCACCGCCGCCATCGCCTGGGAGAACTTCTCGAGCAAGTTCAACTGGGCCCTGCGCGTACCGTCCCAGCGTCTGTGGCGCGGCGCAAAGAGCTGACAAGCTGAGGTGCTGACAAGCAGCCTGGGGGTTTCTCAGGCGGTGTGCTGACCAGCTCTACCCCGTAACCCCCAACTCGAAGCGTGGGCCACTTCCCGTTCGGGACTCGGAACGGGGGATCGCGCGTATCTTCGTCAGCGAAGTCGCCACCGCGTCAGCCTCCCCGAGGTCGTCTTGGCGGTAGGTGGTGGCGACCGCGACGACGCGCATGCCGGCGGATCTGGCCGAGCTCACGCCGGAGGGCGCGTCCTCGACGACAACGCACGCCTCCGGGTGCACGCCCAGGATCTCGGCGCCTCTCAGGTAGGCCTCGGGGTGGGGCTTGCCGTTCTCCACGTCGTCGGCGCTCACGAACCGCTCCGGCAGCCGCAGGCCGACGTGCTCCATCCTCTTCGACGCCAGGGCCCGCGTGCCCGACGTGACCACGGTCCAGCCGTCCGCGGGGAGCGCCGAGAGCAGCTCTCGGGCCCCATCTACCTCGAGGACGCAGTCCAGGTTCTCCGCCTCCATCCGCTCTAGCTCGCGGGCCTCCGAGTCGGCGTCCAGGTGTGGGGCGAAGAGCCGGACCGTCTCGGCGGCCGGGCGCCCGTGGGCAATCTCGAGGATGCGCTCGGCGTCGAGGCCCCGGTCCCTGGCCCAGTCGCGCCAGGTACGCACCACGACGGCGGTCGAGTCCACCAGCACGCCGTCCAGGTCGAAGAGGATCGCTTCACACCCGAATGTTCTCACGGACCGATCCTCCCCTTTCGCCATCCCGATGCCGTCCATCTCGTCTGCGGGCGTATGCTCGCACACCTGGACCCCGGGTGCTGTTCGACGAACACACCGAATTAAACAGCTCACAAACCGGCTGGGAAGGTGGGGTTGACCCCACCCCAAATTCTCCTGCCCGCCGGATTCTACTCGCAGTACGGGTCTCCTACGATCGTGTCGAAAGACCAAGCCATCACCAGGCCACCGAAAGAGGGGAGCAACAATTATGCAACGCAACACCATAACCAGGCGCCGGATATTGGACAGCGTCGGCCTGATGTACTGCCTGCCGTTAGCAGTCGGAGCTTTGTTCGCGGGTTGCCAGTTGTGGCGAGAGATCTTCCTCCGCGGCAAAACGTGGAAGGTCGCAGACCCCTGCGCCAGCACGCCGCCGTACCCGCGCGCTCCTATAATAGGGGGTACCCGGCCAGGATGGCGCGCCCCTGGGGGTTGTGAGGCCTGAGAGGAGGTACTGAGTGTCCGACCGAGTGTCCGCACCGATGGCCGTTGGCCCGAACGCCGAGCCGGACCACGGCTCCGCCGATCCCGTACGTGCGCCGTCTCTCGCCGGGCCGAGAGCAGTCGCCAGCTTCCTGCTGACGAGCTTCCCGATCGCCGTTCTCTGGTTCCTCGTGCTCGCTCCACCGGTCATGCTCGGCGCCTTCCTTGCCGCCGTGTGGGTGGTGGCCGTGGCCGTAGCCTACGCTTTGCTGCGGTGGACCGGCGGGCCCTGGCGGCGGACGCTGGGCCGCGGGCTGGCTTTGATCTCCGCCCCACTGACAGCACTCTCGGTACGGGGTGCGCAGGCCGAACGGCGCCGCATCGCGGGTTCTCTGGGTTACCCGGTGCGCACGCCCTACCGCCGGACGCCGCAGGGGTCGTTGCTCGACCGCGCGTGGGTGCGGGCAGGTGAGCCCGCCGTCTGGCGTGACCTGGCCTACCTGCTCTTGCTTTTGCCCCTGGGCGCCCTCGAGTTCGTCGGGGTCGTCGTGGCCTTCCTGGCCGTCGTAGGGACGATGACACTTCCCGCCTGGCTCTTCGTGGCGTTCCCGGAGGGCGCCCCGCTCTGGGGAGAGGTTCGGATAGATACCCTGCCTGAAGCGCTGGTCGTCGTGATCGCTGGCCTGCCGGTCTGCGTGCTCGTCGCGTACCTCGTGGTCGCAGGCGCGTCGCGAGCTCACGGCGCTTTGGGCGGTGCGCTGCTGGGGCCGAGCAGGAGCGCGCAGCTCGCCGAGCGGGTCGAGGCCCTTACCGAGAGCCGCTCGAGGGCCATGGAGGCGGCGCTCGCCGAGAGACGCAGGATAGAGCGGGACCTGCACGACGGCGCGCAGCAGCGTCTCGTCTCGCTGGCGATAGATCTCGGGCTGGCGAAGAAGAAGATGGGAGAAGACCCGGGAGCCGCACGCGAGCTGGTCGAGGAGGCGCACAGCGAGGTCAAACGCGCCCTCTCGGAGATCCGGGCCCTCGTGCGGGGCATCCACCCGGCGATCCTCACCGACCGCGGCCTCGACGCCGCCCTCTCCGCCCTGGCCGCCCGCTCCCCGATCCCTGCGATGGTGGATGTGAAGCTCGAAGAACGCCTCCCCGAAGCCATCGAGACGACCGCGTACTTCGTGGCTGCCGAGGCCCTCTCGAACGCCGCCAAGCACTCCGGCGCCTCCGACGCCACGGTGGCTGTGTGGCGCGAGCAAGCCCCGGAGGACCGTCTCGTCGTCGAGGTGACCGACGACGGCGCGGGCGGCGCAGCGCAGGTCGCGGGCGGCGGGCTCTCGGGTCTCGCAGACCGGCTCGCCGCGCTCGACGGCCGGCTCTTCGTGCACAGTCCCGGAGGCGGACCCACCCTGGTGCGGGCCGAGCTGCCCCTCGGCGCCGCCGAAGAGGAGGTGTCCGAAAAGCCGTGACGCACCCACCGCGGGAAGCCGTGGAACAACCCGTGCGGGTCGTGATCGCCGAGGACTCCGGTCTCCTGCGCGAGAGCCTCTCGAGGCTGCTCGCCGACGCCGGCTTCGAGGTGGTCGCCGCGGTGGGTGACGGACCGGGGCTCGTGGCCGCGGCCGAAGAGCACCGTCCCGACGTGGCCGTGGTGGACGTCAGGATGCCCCCGGGCTACCGTGACGAGGGCCTCAGAGCCGCTATCGAGGCGCGTGGCCGCGTCCCCGGCCTCCCCGTGCTGGTCCTCTCGCAGTACGTCGAGGAGCGCTACGGCGCCGAGTTGCTCGAGTCCGGTGCCCACGGCACCGGATATCTCCTCAAGGACCGCGTCGCCGACGTCCCCGAGTTCGCCGCCGCGGTCCGCGACGTCGCCTCCGGCGGGACCGTCCTCGACCCGGAGGTCGTAGAACAACTCCTCTCCCGCCGACGCCACGGCGGGCTCTCCAAGCTCACCCCGCGCGAGCGCGAGGTCCTCGCCCTCATGGCCGAAGGACGCTCGAACCGCGCGATCGCTGAGACCCTCTTTGTCACCGGGGGCGCCGTCGAGAAACACGTCAAGAGCATCTTTGGCAAGCTCGGCTTCGTCCAGGCCGAAACGGAGCACAGACGGGTGCTCGCCGTCCTGACCTACCTGCGAGGCTGAAAACCTCGGGTCCCCCGCTGGTAAATCCACCGCACGTTGTGCTACGTTAACGTTCTACCCACAGCCCGCGTGGGTGAGTTGTGTACGACAGCGAGTCCGGAGGGGAATCATCGTGCGGACCACGGAGGCCGAACAGGGCCGGGCCGGGCGTCGTCAGCGCGCGGCGGCGGAGATCCGGAACATGCTCGCGGACCTCTACCGGGGCTTCGTATCCTGGGCTTCGCTGTACGGGGACGTGGATGGCCGGTACGAACAAGACCAGAGGGAACGGGTCGCCGGGCTCCTGGACCGGCTCTCCAACGGCTACCTCGCGAGATCCATGTGGCTCCAGTCGGGCGCCCGAAAAAGGGTAGAGGACTTCATCAAGAAGTCCGAGAATCACTACTCGAGGTTCTGCGCGGAGATCGAGGAGCGAGGCTACGCGCAGGTCCGGTCCGGCATGGCGTACCGCGTCAGCAAGCAGCTTGGATCCCTCAGAAAGGATGCCGAATCCGAGTTGAAGGATTAACCGGACGGTTCCCGCCTGCCCCGCTGGCAGATGCGCCTGCGGAGATCCTAGACGACCGGCGGCGGCCCGTCTTGAAGGATCCAACCCCACACCCGAAGAACTCAAGAATCCCGGTGAAACCAAGACGGCGCCGCCACGTAAGAGTGTCTGGTAGGGTCGCGAAACACCCGTAACCGAGGAGGAACCACCGAGAAGCACCGGCAGGTTCTTTTTTGTTATATCGAGTTATATCGGGTTATATCGCGATATATCGTGATATACTGCGACGACACTGGTTCGTGGAGTGCGGAACGGAGGCGAGATGTACCGTCCGGGCAGGATAGGCTACGTGGGCAGGGGCAGCAGGATGGGGCCGCATCCGGGAGGCCACGGACGCCATGGTCCGCCAGCGCTCCCGATCGTTGGCCTGGTGGTCGGAGGGTTGTTCCTGTTCTTTGTGGCCGGCGCGATCGACTTCTTCCCGTTCTTCTTCCCGTTCTTCTTCCTCTTCTGGATGATTCCGTTCTTTTTGGTGCCGGCGCTCGGGCTCTCCGTGAGGAGCGTGGCGGGTCTCTTTGAGGCACGGCCGCCGCAAGAGTCGGCGGACGAGGGGCGCAGGGAGAAGGAGCTTCTCGAGGCGCTCGCGCGGCACGGGGAGCTCACGTCCGCCCGGGCGGCGCTCGAGACGAGCCTCGGTGTGGCCGAGGCGGACCGGATGCTCTCCGGGTTGGCCAAGGACGGGCACATAGAGGTGCGCGCCCGCGAGGGACGGCTCGAGTACGCCCTCTGGGATGCAGATCGGCGGGAGCTGACGGCGTAGGCGGGGCGCCGTGTTCCGCGGCGCGGAGGGAGGAGGAAAGTTCTATGTTCGGGCCGAAGGCTATGAAGGGGTTCTTCGGGCGGGGACCGTGGCGGGGGTTCGACCCGCGGCGGGGGCGCGTCTTCGGGAAAGGCGACCTGAAGTACGTGATCCTGGACCTGCTAGAAGCTCGGCCCGCCCACGGTTACGAGGTGATGCGGGAGCTAGAGGGACGCTTTCGCGGGCTCTACTCCCCGAGCCCCGGCTCGGTCTACCCGACGCTGCAGATGCTCGAGGACCTCGGCTACGTGGCCGCCACGCAGCAGGACGGCAAGAAGGTCTACGAGATCACCGACGAGGGACGCGGGTTCCTTGAAGAGAACAGGCGTTCGGTGGAGAACATCTGGAGCCGGGCCGGCGGGGGCTGGGACCCGGAGGTCGCGGCCGGGCTGCACGAGATAAGGCACGAGATGATGGGCTTGGGTAGGCTCTTTGGCCGCGAGATGCACGAGGGGCGGCTGGACGAGGAGAAGCTGCGCCGCATCCGCGAGGTCGTCGCCCGCGCGGCCCGGGAGATCGAGGGGATCCTAGACGATAGGGACCCCCCCGGGACGACGCGCGTTTAGGGCGTTAGAGACGTCGGCTTGCCGCGAGCGCGGCGGGACCACGATAATGAAGACGCTGCGGGTCTCAAAGAAAACGAAGGTTGGAAGGGGAGCTTGCGCGTCTACACCGATCCCGCCTCGGAGCGGCACGTCAACCTCCTGGCCGGCGTGGAGGCCCCGGAGAGGTTCCCGGCGGCGCTCGCCGGGGCCGCGAGCGCGGAGCGGGACGGCGCGCCGGTGGAGTGGTGTGCCTGTAGCCCCGCGCAAGAGGACGTCCTCGCCGCAGTTCACGCTCCCGCTTACCTGGACCACCTGAAAGCCCTGTCCGCCCAGGGAGCGGGCTACCTCAGCCTCGACACGGCGCTCAACGAGCACTCCTGGGAGGTAGCTGCTTTGGCGAGCGGGGGTGCCTGCTCCGCGGTCGAGAGCGCGCTCTCAGGGGAGCCGGCCTTCTCCATCGCGCGCCCCCCGGGCCACCACGCCGGGAGGGCGACCGGGATGGGGTTCTGCCTGCTCAACCACGCCGCGGTCGCCGCCGGGCACGCCCGCTCGCGCGGGGCCGGGCGGGTGGCTATCCTTGACTGGGACGTGCACCACGGCAACGGCACCCAGGACATCTTCTACGAGGACGGGGAGGTCTTGTACCTCTCGGCCCACCAGAGCCCCTTCTACCCCGGGACCGGTCGGGCCGAAGAGGTGGGGGAGGGCGAGGGAAGGGGCCTTACCGTGAACGTGCCGCTGCCCGCGGGCTCGGGGGAGGCTGCCTACACGGCGGCGTTCGCCGAAGTCTTCCTCCCCGTGATGCGAGAGTTTGGGCCGGCCTTGATCGTCGTCTCCGCGGGCTACGACGCCCACGGGGCGGACCCTCTGGGTGGCATGGTGCTGGAGTCCGCGTCCTTCGGGCGCTTCGCCGCCACGCTTGCCTCCCTGGCTCGCGAGGTGGGGGCGGCGCCCCTCGCGCTCGTCCTGGAAGGTGGCTACAACCTCGACGCCCTCGGTGAGGGCGTCGCCGCGACCATACGCGGGGTCGAGAAAGGGTGGTACGACGCCCCGGATCACGTGGGCGACGCGAGGCCCGTCGAGGCCGCCCGGAGATCCCTGGCGCCTTTCTGGCAGAGCCTGCGGTAGCGTGCGGTTCGTGGAGGACACCGGCGGTTCGAGGGACATCCCCGACCGGCGGGGGTTGCTGGCCCGCCTGAAGGATCCGCGGCCCTGGGACACTACCCTGCTCGCCGAGGCGGACCTGGATATGCGCCACAACCCCGGTGACGAAGAACTAAAGAGGGCTCGCGAGCGACTGCCCGAGCTCGACGATAGCGAGTGATCCGCCCCCTCGGTGTCCGGCGGTGCGGGGGGGAACGATGACGCGGGCGTTTCTGTGGGGCCTCGCCGTCGCGGTGGTCTGCGTTGTGGCCTACCTGGTTGTCGGGTACGTGGTGGCTTCCCGCCTCTCCGCGCCGGTCAGGCGGCCGGTCGAACGGACCCCCGCCGACGTGGGGCTGGAGTACCGGGAGGTAGGCCTCCGCAGCAGCGACGGGCTCGCCTTGAGCGCCTGGTGGGTAGAGAGGGACTCCTCGCGGGCCGCGGTGCTGGTCCACGGCTGGGGCGGCGACAAGTCGAGTCGGCACGTCCTCGAGACGGCCGTCGTCTACGAGGAGGCCGGGTTCGACGTGCTGATGCTCGACCTGCGCGCCCACGGCGAGTCCGAGGGGGAGCGGGTCACCGTCGGCTACCGCGAGGTGCGCGACGTGCGGGGGTCGCTCTCCTGGCTGGATAGACGGGGCGTGGATCCCGGTCGGGTCGTGCTCCACGGCTGGTCGATGGGCGGGGCGGCGGCCATCCAGGCCGCCCCCGGGACCGGCGTGGCCGCGGTCGTTGAGGAGTCGGCGTACGCGGACCTGCCCCCGCTGCTGCGGGAGCGGCTCCCCGAGGTCAGCGGCCTGCCGGCCTTC
>Ga0126304_10000981_pt1 | contig 12772 bp, 12 predicted proteins | sample Plot25_FD_92538 | JGI IMG/M metagenome (GOLD analysis project Ga0126304, IMG submission 92538) | Serpentine soil microbial communities from UC McLaughlin Reserve, CA, USA - Plot25 | ecosystem: Environmental > Terrestrial > Soil > Grasslands | place: USA: UC McLaughlin Reserve, Lake County... | reverse complement strand
TTGTAGGTGCCGGTCCCGCACAGCACCTTCCCCTTGCCCTTGGCGACGTCGATCACCGCCTCGAACAGGTCCAGCTTCTCCCGGTGGGTGAGCGTGGGGGACTCGCCGGTCGAACCCGCGATGACGAGCGAATCCGAGCCGCGTTCATACAGATGCGCGGCGAGCGAGCGCGCCGCGTCCAGGTCGAGCCCGTGATCGTCGCGGAAGGGTGTGACCATGGCGGTGACGACCGCCCCGAACCTGCCGGCCATTGATGCCTCCTCACTCCGGTGCGGCGTGTTCCACGGTCCGCACGATAACCACATCTGCCACATGTTGCACATGTCGTTCAGGGGGGGTACAGAGGGTGCGGAGCAACGTCGTGCAGGTGCGGAAGGGGCGTCGCTCGTGCCTCCGGCATCTCCTGCGGCTCCTGTTCTGGTTCCGGTCTCGTGCTCGCGGCGGTCGGTGCGACCGACCGGCTCGGGCGGAGGGCGCCGCTATCCTAGCCAGCATGCCGCGCGTCTACACCAAGACCGGTGACGACGGGACCACGGGTCTTCTCTACGGGGGCCGGGTCTCCAAGGCCGATCTCGTCCCCGAGGCCTGCGGCACGATCGACGAGGCCGTCGCCGTGCTCGGTCTCGCGAGGGCCCACGCGAGCGACCCCTCGCTCTCGGACGAGCTCCTGGGACTGCAGAGAGAGCTGTTCGTGGTGGGGGCCGACCTCGCCACCAACCCCGACGAGCGCGCCAAGCTCGAACCCGGCGTGTCGTTGGTCTCGCCGGACATGGTCGCGCGACTGGAATCGCGGATCGACGAGCTCGTCGAGGCCCATCCCCTTGCGAACGCCTTCATCGTTCCCGGATCGAACCCCGCCGCGGCCTTCCTCGATCTCGCGCGCGGCACGATCCGTCGGGCCGAGCGGCGCGTCGTCGGGCTGCGGGAAACGGATGCCGTCGTCAACGACGAGGCGCTCCGCTACCTGAACCGCCTGTCGGATGCGCTCTTCGTCCTGGCGCGGGTCGCGGCGGGCGAGGCCGAACCGCGCAGCCGTACCGACGAACCGCCCGGCTAGGCGGTCCGGACGAACGCACCGTAGTTGTCCGCGCCGAACAGCAGGACGAGCAGCCCGATGTCGTCGACCGTGATGTCGTCGAGCCTCACGTCGAAGGTCGCGGTCTCCCCCGACGCCACCGGCGTGCTCTTCACGACCTCGCCGTCGATCTCGTGGCCGTCCGCCGCGTCCTCGACGTAGAGACCCGGAGGATCCAGGTCGTGCTCGGAGCCGTTGTCGACCTCGAGGGTCCCGTCGCTCCCGTCGAGGTCCACCGTCACGAGCAGACCCTCGTTCGCGTACTCGTAGGTCGCGGTGCCGGGGGCGCCCGTGAACGTCTGAGCAGGGGTCGGGACCTCGCTGGTCGTGCTCGGGCCCGTCGACGCCGTCGAGCCGTCGTCCCCTCCGGTGCAGGCCCCGAGCACGATCGCCAGGCACAGGAGCACGACGAGACGACCGGTAGGCTTCATGGGGTCGCGGCATGCTACATGACCCGCCGAAGGAGGAAGCCCCAACGTGAGGACGCTCGAACTGCGACGCCACGCGCAGCGTGACCCGGCGGCCGATCGGCTGTCGCAGCAGGGCCGGGCTCAGGCGCAGTCGGTGGGCGCGACGCTCGTGGGCGGCTACTCCGTCGTGTTCGTCTCCCCCGCCGAGCGGGCGGTCGAGACCGTCGCGTGGCTCCTCCGCGGTCTCGGCGAGCAGCTCCCCCCCCACGCCGTCGTACCGGGTCTGGCCGCGGAGGACAACGACGGGTCGCCACTCGCGATGGCCGGCGTCGTCGCGGCGCTGCTCGACGCGGTCCCGGAGGGCGGGCGCGGGCTGGCGATCTCGCACACGCCGCTGATCGAGCGCGGGGTCCTGGGGCTGGGCGCCCCCGAGATCGAGCCGCTCGCCGAGTGCGAGGGGGTCCTGCTCTCCAGGGCCGGCGACGATGATCCGGTCGAGGTCGCGGAGCTGCGGCTCCGCTAGCTCGTGTACCTCTCGATCCCGCTCGCCGCCTTCGGCCTGGGGGTCGCGCTCGGGGCGTCGCCCGGACCCGTGCAGCTCCTGCTGTTCTCCGAGGCGTCGCGCGGCGGCGCGGGACGTGGCCTGCGCGCGATGGCCGGCGCGAACGCGACCTTCGGCCTGATGATGCTGCTGCTCGCGGCGGGGCTGTCCTCACTCGAACCCGGCGAGACCTTCCTGCGTGTCGTCAAGGTGATCGGCGGCGCGTTCCTCGTGTTCCTCGCGGTTGATGCGATCCGCGAGGGGCGTCGCCCGCAGGTGGTGGACGACCTCCGCGGGCACCCCAGCGTTCGGGGGATCGTCGCCGTCCTGCTCAATCCAGGGGTCTACGTCTTCCTCGCGACCACAGGCACCGCCGTCGTCGCGAGCGCCGTCGACGAGGGCGGTCGTGGCCTCGCCATCGTCACGGTGGTCGCGCTGTTGGTGGGCGTGTCCCTGATGGACTCGGCGATGGTGCTGCTCGGCGCGGGCGCGCACCGCGTGAGCGAACGCTTTCTGCGGATCCTGAGCGACGTCCTGGCCGTCGCGATGGGCGCGCTCGGCGTGTGGTTGGTCGTGCGCGGGATCGTCGGCTGACGATCAGAAATCTTTACGGGGTGGGCAGACCCTCGAAGACGTCGGTGAGGACCGGGTCGCGCGGCCGCCGCTCGGGCCAGGCCACCACGAACGCCTCGACCGACAGGATCTCGGGCCACAGGTCGAACGGGACCTCCTCAAGCTCGGCCTGCGTCTTGTGGCATCGGATCGCCTCCAGCTTGCGCTCGTACGCCGGGGTGACGTCGATGCGCGCCCCGATCGCCGCGTCCGGGACCCCGCGCGGCATGAAGGGCTGGGTCGGGTCCATGGGTTCGAACCCGCGTTCGCGCAGGAGCTCGTTCAGGCGATCGAGCCTGCTCTGGGCGATCGCGACATGCAGCAGTCGCGAGAAGGCGCGCCCGCTCGCGGTTGTCCGCAGGGCGCCGAAGGCCTCGGTCGCCGCCCGGCCGATCGTCACGTGGTCCGCGTGCCCCGTGATCCCCTCGGCACCGAACGTGACGACCACCTCCGGCGCGACCGCGTCGAGCAACGCCCGCACTTCGTCGACCATCGCGGCATGCGGGAACCCGTCGAGGCCGCCGTCCGGGTGCCGGAGGAACCGCAGGTCGGGCTCGAGCCCGAGGGCGCGCCACGAGGCGTGGTCCTCGGCCTCGCGGACGCTCGCGAGGGTCTCGCGGGTCGCGAGCGCGGCATCGGCGATGCGGCCGGCCTCCCCGCTCGTCGCCAGGATCACCGTGAGCTCGAGCTCGTCTTGCGCGTGGAGCGCGAGGCTGCCGCCCACGCCGAACGTGTCGTCGTCGGGGTGCGCGAAGACACACGCGACCCGTCGCACCGGGCTAGGGCAGCGGCGGGAGGTCGAGCAGCGGCTCGAGCCCGATCGTGAGCCCCGGCCGGACCATCACGGCCCGGGCGGCCATCAGCACACCCGGCATGAACGAGGACCGATCGGTCGAGTCGTGCCGGATCGTGAGGGTCTGCCCCTGCCCGCCGAAGATGACCTCCTGGTGCGCCACCAGCCCGGGCAGCCGCACCGAGTGCACGCGGATCCCCTCGACATCGCCCCCGCGCACCCCCTCGAGCGATTCGGCGAGCGGGCCCCGCCACGGCCCGTCCCTCTCGTCCTGGATCCGGCGGACAGTGGCGACCGCGGTCCCCGATGGGGCGTCCGCCTTCTGGTCGTGGTGGAGCTCGATGATCTCGACGGCCGGCAGGTAGCGGACCGCCTGTGCGGCGAAGCGCTGCATGAGCACGGCGCCGAGCGCGAAGTTCGCGGCCACGATGACGTTCGATTCGTGAGCCTCGTCCGAGAGCAGCTTGTCGATCTCCCGCAGGTTCTCGAGCGAGATCCCCGTCGTGCCGACCACCGCGTGCACGGCGTGCGAGATGCACCAACGGATGTCGTCCATCGCGACGTCCGGGTGCGTGAAGTCGATCGCGACCTCGGCGTTGGCCTCGAGCAGCCGATCGAGCTCGTCGGAGACGGGCGCGTCGATCTCGGGGTGTCCGATCATCTGCCCGATCTTCTGTCCGATCTTGGAGCGGTCGATCGCGGCGACGAGCGCGAGGTCCTTCGAGTCCGCCAGCGCCCGGCAGACCATCAGCCCCATCCGGCCGCAGGCGCCGATCACGCCGACGCGGATCACGCGATCACGTCCTTGCTGGAGAAGGGACCGAGGACGGTGACCGTCATCGGTTGCGAGAGTACCCGCTCGGCGGCGCGCGCCGCGTCCTCGGGCGTCACGGCATCGATGCGACCCAGGAGCTGGTTCACCGTCAGGGTCTCGCCGTGCCCGATCTCCGACTTGCCCAGCCGCGACATGCGCCCGCCGGGATCCTCCAGTGACAACACGAGCGACCCCTTCATGTGGCCCTTCGCGCGCTCGAACTCATCGGGGCCGAGGCCCTTGTTGGCCACGTCCTCGAGCTCGGCCCGCATGATCGCTAGGACCTCCTTCGCGCGGCCGGGCGTGGTGCCGACGTAGGCGCAGAACACGCCCGCCTCCGCGTACATCGCGTGGTAGGAGTACACGCTGTACGCAAGCCCCCGCTTCTCCCGCACCTCCTGGAACAACCGGGAGCTCATCCCGCCGCCCAGCGCGTTGTTCACCACCCCGAACGCGAACCGGTCCGGGTCGGTCCGCGACAGACCACTGGTCCCGACGCAGATGTGCGCCTGCTCGGTCTTGCGCTTGTTGACGAGCGAACGTCCGGACGGGGTAGGGGCCTGGCCGGCGGTCCGAAGGTTCCAGGCGCTCGGACCCTCAGCGCGCACCTCGCCCGGCTCCATGTGCTCGGCGACGAGCTCGAGCAACTCCTCGTGCCGCAGGTTCCCCGCCGCGACGACGACCACGTTGCCCGCGACGTAGTGCTTGCGATAGAAGCGACGCACCTGGTCGCGCCCGGCGGCCTGGATGCTGTGCTTAGTGCCGAGGATCGGGCGGCCGAGCGGGTGCCCGGGCCACAGCGTCTCGGTGAACAGGTCGTGCACGAGATCGCCGGGATCGTCCTCGTGCTGGTTGATCTCCTCGAGGATCACCTGGCGCTCGGCATCCAGATCGGCCGCCCGCAGCACCGAGTGCTGCAGCATGTCCGCGAGGTGATCCACGGCCATCGGCAGATCCCGATCGCGCACGCGCGCGTAGAACGCCGTGTATTCCTTGGCGGTGAACGCGTTCACCTCACCCCCGACCGCGTCGAACGCCTCCGCGATGTCGCGCGCGCTCCGGGTCTTCGTCCCTTTGAAGAGCAGGTGCTCGAGGAAATGGCTCGACCCCGAGATCGGCGGCGGTTCGTCACGCGAACCGGCGAGGACCCAGAAGCCGAGCGCCGCCGAGCGGACGCCGGGCATCCGCTCGGTGACGACGCGCAGGCCGGAGGTGAACTCCGTGCGTCCGATCGACATCGGCTAGGCGGGATCGCGCGGTTCGCGCTCGCGGTCCCGAGGACGTCGGTCGCGCTCGCGGGGTCGGCGATCGCGGTCGCGATCGCGACGCGGAGGCCGGTCCTGGGCCTCCTGCTCCATCCCCTCGGGGATCGCCCACTCCTCACCCACTGGCTTGAGCGAGATCTTCCCGCGATCGTCGATGTCCTGGACCTCGACCTCGATCGTGTCGCCGACCTTGACCGCGTCCTCGACGTTCGCGAGCCGCTTTCCCTTGCCGAGCTTGGAGATGTGGATCAGGCCGTCGCGTCCCGGCACCAGGTTCACGAATGCACCGAACGTGGTCGTGTTGACCACGGTGCCGGCGAAGTGCTCGCCGACCGTGATCGGCCGCGGGTTCGCGATCTCGTCGATGATGCGAGCCGCCTCGTCCGCCCCGCCCGCCTCGCGAGCCCCGACGAACACGGTTCCGTCATCCTGGATGTCGATGTCGGCGCCGGTCAGGGCCACGATCTCGTTGATCTTCTTGCCCTTGGGACCGATCACCTCGCCGATCTTGTCCACCGGGATCTTGATCGTGAGGATCCGCGGCGCCTTCGGATTGACCTCGGACCGGGGCTCCGGGATCGCGTCGCGCAGCACCTCGAGGATCTGGACGCGTGCTTCCTTCGCCTGATCGAGCGCGCCCGCGAGCACCTCCCCCGGGAGACCCGTGACCTTCATGTCGAGCTGGATCGCCGTGACGAACTCGCTCGTCCCCGCCACCTTGAAGTCCATGTCGCCGAGCGCGTCCTCGGCACCGAGGATGTCGGTCAGGGTCACGAACGTGTCCCCCTCCGCGATCATGCCCATCGCGATCCCCGCGACCGGGGCCTTGATCGGGACCCCCGCGTCCATCAGCGACAGCGTCGAGGCGCAGACGCTCGCCATCGACGTGGAGCCGTTGGAGCCCAGGATGTCCGATACGAGCCGGAGTGCGTACGGGAACTCCTCCTCCGTCGGGACCACGGGCACGAGTGCCCGCTCGGCGAGCGCGCCGTGGCCGATCTCGCGACGGCGCGGCGAACCGATGCGGCCCACCTCGCCGGTGGAGAACGGCGGGAAGTTGTAGTGGTGGATGTAACGCTTGCTCTCCTCCGGGTCCAGCGTGTCGATCATCTGGGTCATCCGGAGCATCCCGAGCGTGGTCACGTTCAGGGCCTGCGTGTCGCCCCGGTTGAACAGGCTCGAGCCGTGCGCGCGGGGGATCAACCCGACCTCGGCCGAGAGCGGCCTGATGTCCTTGGGGCCGCGGCCGTCGAGACGGACGCCGTGCTCGACCACGCGCGCCCGCATGACCTTCTTCTGCAGGTCCTTCCACGCGGGCGAGATCTCGGACTGGCGCGCGGCGTAGGACTCCGCGCCCCAGGTCTCGAGCAGATGCGCCTTCAAGAGGTCCTTGCATTCGGCCATCGCGGCCTCGCGCTCCGAACGGTCGGGCACGATCGCGGTCTCGAGGCGCTCCTTGAACGTCTCGGCGGCCGCCCAGGTGTCCGAGCCGTACAGCGGCTTGGGCTCGAACGGCCTCGGCTTGACGTCGGCCCTTGCGACGAACTCGAGCTGCATGTCGATCAACTCGTCGATCGCGCGCTTGGCCGCCTCGAGCCCCTCGGCGACGACCTGCTCGGTCGGCGTCGTGCCGCTCCCTTGCAGGAGCGGCCACGTGTTGTCGGGTGCCTCACCCTCGATCATCAGGATGTCGACCTGCCCAGAATCGTTGCGGCGGCCGGCCACCACGATGTCGAACGTGGCCTCCTCCAGGTCCTGGAACGTGGGGTTGATGATCCATTCCCCGCCGATCAGCCCGAGCCGGACGGAACCGACGGGGCCCTCGAACGGGATCCCCGACAGCATCGTCGCGAGGCTCGCCGCGTTCATGCCGGGGATGTCGTACTGACGCGCCATGTCGACCGAGAGCACGGTGATCACGACCTGGACCTCGTCGCGGTAGCCGTCCTTGAAGCTCGGCCGCATGGGGCGGTCGGTCAGGCGCGCCGTCAGGATCGCCGTCTCGGACGGGCGACCCTCGCGACGGAAGAACCCGCCGGGGATCTTGCCGGCGGCGTACATGCGCTCCTCGACGTCGATCGTGAGCGGGAAGAAGTCGATCCCCTCGCGGGGCTGAGCGGTGGTGCAGGTGGCGAGGACCTGCGTCTCGCCGTACGTCACGACGCACGAGCCGCCTGCCTGCAGGGCGAGCTTGCCGGACTCGAACGTCAAGGTGCTGTTCCCGAACTCTCGGGAAAGGGTGATGGCCATAGGCCGATGCCTCCTCATAGCTGCATGCGCGGCGCGGTCGCGCCGCGCGGCCGGGGAGGTCGGGGCCGGGCCGGTTGTCAGTGGTGAACTTCCGATCCTCATGATCGGAGGCTCGCTACTGAGAACCGACCGCGGAGAACGCCCGCCTCCGGTTCCGATCAGTGATCCGTTCGCATCCCCCCTACGGAGAAGGCGCCCCAACCGGGGCGCCTCCGGTCTATCGACGAAGTCCGAGCTTCGCCACGATCTCTCGATACCGCTCGATGTCCTCTCGTCGCAGATACCCGAGGAGACGACGCCGGCGACCCACGAGCATCAGGAGGCCGCGCCGGGACGCATGGTCCTTGGCGTGGGACTTCAGGTGCTGGGTGAGGTCGGCGATCCGCCTGCTGAGCACGGCGATCTGCACCTCGGTCGAACCGGTGTCCGCGTCGGAACGCCGGTGCTCCGTGATGAGCTGGGACTTCTGGGTCTTGGTGAGCGTCATCGGTCGCGACCAGGCTACCAGACGATCGGACGCACCTCGGCCGTCTTCGCTGGTCAGGGGCTCGCGAGAGGGATCAGGCCGGCGGCGCCCGTCTCGCCCGGGTCGCGGCACCGAGCCTCTCACGTGTCCCGGACGAGGTCGCGGGTCCGCCGGACGTCCTCGCCGATGGCGACCGACAGCTGTTGGGGCGTGTCGAACCGCTCCTCGTCGCGCAGGTACGCCCAGAACTCGACCGCGATCTGGCTCCCCACCAGGTCCCCGTCGAAGTCCAGCAGGTACGCCTCGACGTGCAGGGGCTCGGTCCCGAACGTCGCGTTGGTCCCGACGCTGATCGCCGCGACGTAGCCCGCGCCACGTACGACCGCCCGGCCCGCGTAGATCCCGCGGCCGGGCAGCAACAGGCGCGGCCCGGTCCGCAGGTTCGCGGTCGGGAAGCCGAGACCCTGGCCCCGGCCCGAGCCGCTGACGACCGTGCCGTCCAGGACGAACCGACGTCCCAGTGCCACCCGCGGCCACTCGAGATCGCCTCGGGACAGCGCGTCGCGGATCGAGGACGACGAAACCCGACGCCCGTCGACCTCCAGGAGCTCGACGCGTTCCGCGGTGAACCCCAGGGTCGGTCCGCGCTCGATCAGGAGTTCGACGTTCCCAGCGGCCTTGTGACCGAAGGTGAAGTTCGCGCCCATCACGCAGTGGCCGGCATGGAGCCCGCCGACGAGCACGTCCGACACGAACCGCTCGGCCGGCCACCGGCTGAACGCCGCCGTGAACTCGAGCACCAGGAGCGTGTCGATCCCGGTCTGCTCGATCAGCGCGGCCTTCCGATCCACCGTCGTCAGCAGGCGCGGCTCCTGGCCGGGCGTGAGCACCTCGCGCGGATGGCGGTCGAAGGTGACGGCCACCGTGGGCAGGCCCCGGTCGCGAGCGGCGTCGACCGTCCGGCCCAGGACAGCGCGATGACCGAGGTGCACCCCGTCGAAGAAGCCGACCGTGACGACGGTGCGTTCGGCGTCCAGCGGGAGGGCGTCGAGCCCATGGAGGCGTTCCATCGCAGCGAGGGTAACGGAGGCCCGGACGCGCCTAGCCGAGGAGCGACCGAACGTGGTCGGGCACGTACGTGTAGGTCTCGCGCGCCGGCCGCACGTACCCCTCGTCGCTCTGACGCGCCGGGATCTTGATCTCGTCCACATCGCGCTCCTCGTACGGGATCATCGAGAGCAGGTGCGCGATGCAATTCAGGCGCGCCCGAGGCTTGTCGTCGGCCTCCACGACGTACCAGGGCGCCTCCGAGATGTCGGTGTGGACGAACATCTCGTCCTTCGCGCGAGAGAAGTCGACCCAGTGCGAGCGCGAGAGGAGGTCCGTCTCCGAGAGCTTCCAGCGGCGCATCGGGTCGTCGATCCGCGATCGGAACCGGCGCTCCTGCTCCTCGTCGGAGACCGAGAACCAGTACTTCAGCAGGACGATGCCGTCCTCGATCAGGAGCCGCTCGAAGATCGGGACCTGCCGCAGGAACCGTCGGTGCTCGTCCGGCGTGCAGAAGCCCAGGACCTTCTCGACGCCCGCGCGGTTGTACCAGCTACGGTCGAACAGCACGATCTCGCCGGCCGACGGCAGGTTCGCGATGTACCGCTGGAAATACCACTGGGTGCGTTCACGCTCGGTGGGCTTGGGGAGCGCCGCGATGCGGGTCACGCGCGGGTTCGTGTACTGCGTGATCCGCTTGATCGTGCCGCCCTTGCCCGCGGCGTCCCGCCCCTCGAAGATGACCACGATCCTCGCCCCCGCGCCCGAGACCCAGTCCTCCATCTTCACGAGCTCTTCCTGGAGGCGCCGGAGCTCCTTCTCGTAGGCCTTCTTCGACAGCTTGCTCGCGCGATCCTCGGCGTCGCGATGCCCGCGGTGCTTGGATCCGTGCCTGGCCCCGCCCTTGCCCTCGGTCTCGGTCGCCATCGCGCCCCCCCGGACCAGGCATCATCCCACGTGGGCGTGGCGGGCCTCGCCTAGGCTTGGGCCGTCATGGCCGCCCGCGGGTCCTCCGTCCTCGCGGCGTCGCTCGCCTTCGCGCTGGCGGCGTGCGCGGGGTCGAGCACGCCCGACGAGGACGCTCGCGGCGACGATGCGATCACCGTGGCGTCGTTCGCCTTCCCCGAGAGCGTGCTGCTGGCCGAGATCTACGCGCAGGCGATCGAGGGCGCCGGCATCCGCGTCGAGCGCGAGTCCTCGCTCGGGCCGCGCGAGCTCGTGATGCCCGCGCTGCTCCAGGGTCTCGTGGAGTTCGTCCCCGAGTACGCCGGCAGCGGGCTCCAGTTCCTGGCGGGCGACGGATCGACCTCCCCGGATCACGCGATCAACCACGAGCGGTTCGCCGAACGGCTGGAACCACTCGACGTCACCGCGCTCGATGCGTCGCCCGCCGAGGATAAGAACGGGTTCGCGGTGACGACGGAGACGGCGCAGCGATATGGCCTCCGCACGCTCAGCGACCTCGCGGCGGTCTCCCGCGAGCTGGTCTTCGGGGGACCGCCCGAATGTACCCGGCGACCCTTCTGCCTCCCAGGTCTGGAGCGGTCGTACGGGATCGCGTTCGGGCAGGTCCTCACCAACCTCGACGCGGGCGGTCCTCGTACGGTCTCCGCCCTGGCTGAGGGGACGGTGGACGTGGCGCTGCTGTTCACGAGCGACGGCGCGATCGACCTGAACGACTTCGTCCTGCTGGAGGACGACCAGCGTCTCCAGCCCGCCGAGAACGTCACGCCGGTCATCAGGACGGGCGTGCTCGACCGCTTCGGGCCGTCGCTGGCCGACTCCGTGAACGCGGTCTCGGCGCTGCTGTCCACCGGCGAGCTCCGAACGCTGAACGCGGAGGTCGCGCGCGGTGCGGCCCCCGAACAGATCGCGTCGCGGTGGCTCGCGTCGAACGGTCTCGATCCGGGGCTGCAGTAGAGTCGCCGAAGGGCATGGACGCGACGACCGAGGGGATCGAGCAGGGCAGGAGCAGGCGCCCCGCTCACCCCGGGCAGCGCCGTCGCCCCTCGGGCGAGCCGCCCGCGCTGCCCCACGAGCTCGGCCGCTCCGGGAAGTTCTTCCTGTTGCTGGTCCTGTACTTCGTCATCGCCATCACCGCCTTCCTGCTGTTCCCCTCGCTGGAGAGCATCTTCGAGCGCTGGGACCACACGCGGCAGCTCTGGATCACGGACCTGCGGGCGCCCGGGCTCACCCGCGTGATGCTCGTCGTCAACGGGCTGGCATCGAGCTGGACGATCCGCCTGATCCGGTGGGGGGTGATCCTCGGGCTGATCGTGTTCCGCCGATGGCGACACCTGTTCGTGTTCCTCGGCGCGATCATCCTCACCGAGATCGTGGCGTACAACGCCTCGTCGATCATCGCCCGCCCTCGGCCCCTGGGGATCCCGATCCTCACCGGGTGGCAGGGGTACTCGATGCCGTCGAGACCGATGGCCGGCCTGGCGGTCTCGGCCGTCGGGGCCATGTACGCCCTGATCGTGGCCGGCAAGCCCCGCTCGATCGCGAAGTGGCTGATCTGGATCGTCCTGGTGATCCTGGGAGTCGCCCGCGTGTACCTCGGCGTGGACCACACCACGGACGCCGTGATGGGGGCGGTGTTCGGCGTGGCGGTCGGCGTCGCGAGCTTCCGCCTGTTCGCGCCCAACGATCTGTTCCCCGTGTCCTACCAGCGGGGGAAGGCGGCCCACCTGGACGTCGGCGGCCGACGGGGCGAGGCGATCGTCGCGGCGATCCGCGACCAGCTCGGGCTGGCGGTCCTGGGCGTCAAGCCCGTGGGCCTGGAGGCATCGGGAGGCTCGACGCCGCTGCGGATCAAGATCGAGGCGACCGATGACGAGCCCGAGCGCTACCTCTTCGCCAAGCTCTACGCGAAGAGCCACGTGCGGGCCGACCGCTGGTACAAGCTGGGCCGCACGATCCTGTACGGCGCCCTCGAGGACGAGAAGCCGTTCCAGTCCGTCCGCCGGTTCGTCGAGTACGAGGACTACACGCTTCGCCTGTTGTACGAGCTCGGGATCCCGGTCCCCCGACCGTACGGGATCGTCGAGATCACCCCCGAGCGCGAGTACATGATCGTCATGGAGTTCTTCGAGGGCGCGGTGGAGATCGGGGACGCGGAGATCGACGAGGGCGTGATCGACCAGGGGCTCGCCATGGTTCGGAGGATGTGGGACGAGGGGCTCGCCCACCGCGATATCAAGCCCGCGAACCTGATGGTTCGCGACCGCGAGCTGAAGCTCATCGACGTGTTCTTCGTCCAGGTGCGACCCTCCCCGTGGCGGCAGGCGGTCGACCTCGCCAACATGATGCTCGTCCTCGCGCTCCGCGCAGACGCCGAGCGCGTCTACGCGCATGCGCTCGGCTACTTCTCCGAGGACGAGATCGCCGAGGCGTTCGCGGCGGCGCGCGGCGTCGCGAGCCCGACGCAGCTCCGCAACAACCTCAAACAGGACGGACGTGACCTCCTCGCCGAGTTCCGACGGATGGCGCCCGAGCG
>Ga0126304_10000980_pt1 | contig 12773 bp, 12 predicted proteins | sample Plot25_FD_92538 | JGI IMG/M metagenome (GOLD analysis project Ga0126304, IMG submission 92538) | Serpentine soil microbial communities from UC McLaughlin Reserve, CA, USA - Plot25 | ecosystem: Environmental > Terrestrial > Soil > Grasslands | place: USA: UC McLaughlin Reserve, Lake County... | reverse complement strand
TGGCGCACTACAACCTGGCGCTGATCGCCGAGAAGCGCGGCGACGCGCCGACCGCAATTCGGGAGTACGAGACCGAGATCGACACCCAGCCCAACGCCTACAAAGCGGCGTTCAACCTGGGCAAGCTGTATGAACAACTGGGCGACGCCGCGCAACAGGAGGCGGCTTACAAACGGGCAATCGAATTGAACCCGAGGTTTGCCGAGGGCTACCTGTTCCTGGCAAAGCTTTTCCTGGACCAGGGGCGCAACCTGGATGAAGCGGTGCTCCTTGCACAGCGCGGCCTCGAATACGGGCGGCTGAGTGAGTTCGCACCGCTGGGACACTACGTGCTTGCGGATATCTACAGCCGTCGCGGGCAGCCCGCCGAGGCGCAGCGAGAAGCAGAGCGAGGCCGCGTTCTCGAGGCAACTCTCAAACGCCGTCAGGGGTGAGGTTCGAACGCGACAACAGTTGATTGATCGGCGGCAATGTGAAAGTCTTGGAGGTTGTGTCTGGTGGGAATTCGACCACCAGAGGAAATCCTCCAGGACTAATGCCCGAGAAAAAAAGATCCGCTCCGAAACCTGTTCAATCCGCGAAAACCGCTGCCAAGCCGAAGAAATCGAAGGACGAGAAACCAGCTGCGAAGAAGCGGGCGGTCCGCGCGCCTCGAAAAAAGGTGGTGCCGACACCGCTCGCATCGCCATCGCAAACGACACGTGACGAGCACCTTCGGATCGTAATGGTGACGTCGGAGGCCCACCCCTTCGCCAAAACCGGTGGGCTCGGCGAAGTCGCGGCCGCATTACCGGCGGCGCTCACGCGGCTCGGTCACGATGTCACGGTGATCCTGCCTCGCTACCGAGGTGTGGACGCGACTGGCAGCGTCATCACGCACAGCTTCCAGGTTGGCGCGGCAACCGTGCCGGTGCGGTTCATCGAGACGCAGGCGCCCGAGGGGTTCAAGGCAGTACTCGTGGATGTGCCCGAGCTGTTCGACCGCGACGGTCTCTACGGGTCGGCCGGCCGTGATTACGCCGACAACGCCCAGCGTTTCGCGGTGCTCTCGCGCGCGGCGATCGAGTACGTGCGCCTGAAGGGAGAGCGTCCCTCGATTCTGCACACGCACGACTGGCAAACCGGCCTGGTCCCGGTGTATCAGAAGATGCAGTTCGCGGCCGACCCCATCGTCGGTGGAGTGCCGAGCATCTTCACGATCCACAACCTTGCCTTTCAGGGTTTGTTTCCCGCCGACGTGTTGCCCTCGATTGGCCTGAGCAGGGACGTTCTGAGTCCGGAGGCGATCGAGTTCTGGGGGCAGATCAGCTTCCTCAAGGGAGGCGTGAACTTCAGCGAGAAAATCACCACCGTCAGCCCGACCTACGCGCGCGAAATCGTGACCCCCGAGTACGGATTCGGCATGCATGGTGTGATCGCTCGGCGCGAGGCGGATCTGGTGGGGATCGTCAACGGCATCGACGTCGACCGATGGAATCCCCTGACGGACGCGTTCGTGCCGGCCCACTTCAGTAGTGATGATCTGTCCGGCAAACGTGACGCAAAGCGCGCGCTGCTCGAGGTGGCCGGCCTGCCACGAGACGAGAACGCGACCGCCCGGCCACTGATCGGCGTCATCTCGCGTCTCACACATCAGAAGGGCTTCGACCTTATTGGAGTGGCGGCGGAACAACTGATGTCGCTCGATGCCACCTGGGTGATGCTCGGCAGCGGGGAGCCGCACTACGAGCGATTGCTGCGATCGATGTCCGAGAGACATCCCGAACGCGTGGCCGCGGTGATCGGCTTCGACGAACGCCTGGCCCACTCGATCGAAGCTGGAGCGGACATGTTCCTGATGCCGTCACTCTACGAACCCTGCGGCCTGAACCAGTTGTACAGCCTGCGTTACGGCACACTGCCGATCGTGCGTGCCACCGGCGGCCTGGAAGATACCGTTATCGACGCCTCGGAGCCCGGCGGTAACGGGTTCAAGTTCACCGACTATTCACCGGGTGCGCTCGTTGCAGCAGTGACGCGCGCGGTGCAGATCTACAAGGATCAGGACCAGTGGGCCCGCCTCCAGCGGGCAGCCATGTCGGTGGATCCCTCCTGGGACGTTTCAGCCCGGGAGTATGTCAAAGTGTATAGAGAGGTCATGAATGGCATCCGATAAGGTCACAGTTCTCACTGACGGAACGTTCGAGCAGACGATCAATGCCGGCAAGCCCGTCTTGATTGATTTCTGGGCGGAATGGTGTGGTCCCTGCCGCCGCCTCGCGCCGACCGTAGACGAGCTGGCCAACGATTACAACGGCAAGGTGGTGGTCGCCAAGATGAACGTCGACGAGAACCCGTCGACGCCGATGCGCTTCAGCATCCGCGGGATTCCGACGCTTCTTCTGTTCAAGGGCGGACAGCTCGTGGAGCAAGTCGTCGGCCTGGCCGACAAGGACGCGCTCAAGAAGATGCTCGACAAGCATGTCGCGTGAGGTCATCGTCATCGGCTCCGGTCCCGCAGGACTGACAGCCGCGCTCTACACCGCACGCGCCAACTTGAACCCGCTGGTGATCGAAGGGCTCGAGGCGGGCGGACAATTGATGCTGACGACCATGGTGGAAAACTGGCCGGGGCACAAGGATGGCGTCATGGGCCCCGACCTGATGACCGATATGCGCGCGCAGGCCGAGCGCTTCGGCGCAGAAATCATCCGGGGCAATGTCACGGCAGTCGATCTCCAATCGCGGCCGTTCAAGGTCACGATGTCAGACGGCGTGCAGCACGAGAGCCGCACGTTGATCCTCGCCACCGGTGCAACCGCACGGCTGCTGGGGCTTCCTTCCGAGCGCCGGCTGATCGGTCACGGCGTTTCCACCTGCGCCACCTGCGACGGTTATTTCTTCCGCGGAAAGCCCATCGCCGTGATCGGCGGCGGAGACACCGCGATGGAAGAAGCGCTCTACCTGACGCGCTTCGCCGCACACGTGACCGTCATCCATCGCCGGGCGACACTCCGCGCCTCCAAGGTCATGCAGGACAAGGCGTTCGCCGAGAAGAAAATCTCATTCGAGTGGAACGCTGAAGTCGAAGAGATGACCGACGTCGCAAAAGGGGAAGTCAACGGGATCCGCATCCGCAATGTCGTCACCGGTGATGTCAAGACGCTCGCCGTCGATGGCATTTTCGTCGCCATCGGTCATACTCCGAACACGTCACTCGTAGCGGGGCAGCTCGAGACCGATGCGAATGGCTACCTGGTCACTCACATGGGCAGCCGGACGAGCATTCCGGGTGTGTTCGCGTGCGGCGACGTCCAGGACCACGTCTATCGCCAGGCCATCACGGCGGCCGGATCCGGCTGCATGGCCGCTATCGATGCGGAGAAGTATCTCGAGGGTGTTCCCCAACACCTGAACGAGTAGAGCACCGACGCACCCCGGCACCCCGGCACCTAAGAATCTATCCACCCGCCGCCGAGCACTTCATCTCCCGCATACATGACGAGCGCCTGACCGGGCGCGATTGCCGCCTGCGGCGCGTCGAACGTGATGCTGACGCGGTCGCTTCCGATCGGATCGATCGTCGCTGCCGCTTCCTTGTGCCGGTGGCGGATCTGCGCGGTGCCGCGGTTTCCACGAGCAGGTGGCGCACCCGCAATCCAGGTCACGCCCGACGCCGTCAGGGTGTGACGGTCGAGCGCGGCACGCGGACCGACCGTTATCGCGTTTTCCTTGGCATCAATGCCGACCACGTACAGTGGAATGCGTGAAGAGACGCCCAGCCCCTTTCGCTGACCAACGGTAAATCGCTGCACGCCGTCGTGGCGGCCAATGACCGCTCCCGCCGGGTTGCGGATCTCACCTTCCTGGCGGCCGACACCCTGCCGGGCGAGAAACGCCGTGTGATCTCCGTCAGGCACGAAGCAGATTTCGTGGCTGTCGCGCTTATCGGCGACGCTCAGCCCGAGATCGCGCGCGTACTCGCGCACGGCGGTCTTGTCGAGATTCCCGATCGGGAACATCGCATGCGCGAGCTGAGCCTGGGTGAGCGTGAAGAGAAAATAGGACTGATCCTTGCCGGGGTCCATTCCGCGTAGCAGCCGGTAGCGAGACGTCGAATCGTCGCGCTCGACGCGCGCGTAGTGCCCGGTTGCCACGAAGGCCGCATCGAAACCCGCGGCGCGCTCCACGAGCGTCGCGAACTTCAGGTCGCCGTTGCAGTGAACGCATGGAATTGGCGTGCGGCCGGCGGCGTATTCACGGACGAAGTCGGAGACGACCGTTTCTGTGAACTGCTCCTCGAAGTTGACGATGTAGTGGGGGAACCCGATCCGGGCGGCGACTCGTCGCGCATCGTGAAGGTCGTCGATCGTGCAGCAGGTTCCGAAGGTCTGGCCGTTACGTCCGGACTGATCGTACAGCTGCATCGACAGGCCGATCACCTCGTGCCCCTGCTGCGCCAGGAGTGCTGCAGCGACGGAAGAGTCAACGCCGCCCGACATTGCCACGACTATCCGCACCGGCTCACCGCCTCATCCCGGTCACCGTGCGGAGCTTGCCCACGACAAGAGGGAGCTTCTCGAGGAAATAGTCGACATCTGTGCTGGTATTTCCGGCGCCCAGGCTGATGCGGATCGAGTTCTGCGTACGATGCGTCGGAAGCCCCATCGCGCGAAGCACATGTGAGGGCTCGAGCGTTCCGGACGAGCAGGCGGAACCGGTCGACACCGCGATCCCTTCCAGGTCCAGTGCGATCAGCAGTGACTCGGCCTCGATCCCCTCGAAACTGATATTGCTGGTGTTCGGCACGCGCGGCTCACGTGCGCCGTTGATGGCCGTGCCGCTCACACGCGCAAGAATCGTCTCCTCCAGCCGATTCCTCAGCGCTGCCACACGCGGACCCTCGGTTGCGAGCCTCTTCATTGCGAGCTGCGCGGCAACGCCAAAGCCCGCCACCGCCGGAACGTTCTCAGTGCCTGCGCGCCGGTTCCGCTCGTGCTTACCCCCGGTGAGGATCGCCGAGACGCGCGTGCCCCGCTTGATCCAGAGCGCGCCCGCTCCCTTCGGACCAGAAAACTTGTGCGCGGACAGCGACAGCAGGTCCACGCCCAGCTGACGGGTATCGACGGGAATTTTGCCTACTGACTGGACCGCATCGGTGTGAAATACCGCACCCCGCGCGTGCGCTGCCTGGGCGAGAGCCGCGACCGGCTGAACGGTCCCGATCTCGTTGTTGGCGTGCATGACGCTCACGACGGCAGTGTTGTCGGTCAGTGCCTCGATGAGCGCATCCGGGGAGACGATCCCGGAGCGGTCGACGGGGAGCAGGGTAATCGTCCAGCCGCGGCGTGCGAGAGCCTTCAGCGTGTTCAGAACGGCCTCGTGTTCGATCCCCGTGGCGATCAGGTGGCGGCGGCCGGTGGGCTCGAGGGCTTCGGCCGCACCGCGGAGAGCGAAGTTGTCAGCCTCGGTCCCGCCGCTCGTGAAAACCACCTCGGACGGCTCGCCGCCGATCAATGACGCCACGGCCGACCGTGCCTCGTCCAGGACTCCCTTGGCGCGCTGACCGAAATGGTGAACACTGGACGCGTTTCCGAAATCCTGGGCCAGAACGCGGCTCATCACCTCGACGACGGCCGGGTCGACGGGTGTAGTTGCGTTATGGTCGAAATAGATGCGCATCCGGGATTTTTCATCATAACATTCACGCTAACCCCCAGCAATATAAGGACTAGCGTCGGACTGGACAGCGCGGAACGCGTCTCGTATACTGCCAACTTGCTGCCCAGCCACTCAGCAACCAAACACCCTGCGAGCATTTTTTCGGACTGGTGGAGAGTAAACACATGTGGAAACGCGATGATGCGGTGAAACCGGCTGCGCCCGCGGCTCCGGCCGCACCGGCACAGACGACAACGCATTCGCCGGCTGCCGAGACAGCCGCAACCCGGCCGACAGCCGGCAACGCTCAGCACGGACTGGAGAGACACGCTGTGAACATTGGGAAATCCGTCGTCATCAAGGGTGAGCTGAACGGCAGCGAAGATCTCACCATCGAAGGGCAGGTCGAAGGCAAGATCGAACTCCGGCAGAACGTGCTCACGATCGGGCCCAACGGCCGGATCAAGGCGCAGGTATTTGCCAAGGCTGTCATCATCCTCGGTGAGGTCGTGGGCAACGTATCCGCGACGGAAAAGGTCGACATTCGCGACAACGGATCGGTCGACGGAGATATCGCTTCGCCGCGGGTCGCGATCGCGGAAGGTGCGCACTTCCGTGGCAGCATCGACATGCAGAAGGCCGGCGCCAAGGCGGAGAAATCAGACAAGCCCGAGGTGAAGCCGGCCGCTGCGTCGACACCCGCGGCGGCGAGCCCCGCGGCACCGAGCGGTAGTACCGCGCCAGCGGCGCGCTAACCACCCTCACGACACCGGGTGACCAGGCGATCCGATCGCCTGGTGACCCGATCACCTGATGCTTTCAAAGATCCTCGGGTGGGGCGGCAAAGACCCCACCGATCCGAAACGTCCCAAGGACGGATCCGCGCCCAAGGGGACGGAGCCGCCGGTTCCATCCAAGGCATTCCCGAAGTTCGTCTCGGCCCTGGCGAACCAGGGGGAATCGGCAACCGTCATCGATTTCGGTCCGGTGATCGGCTCCAACGTCGCGTATTTTGGCGAGCGACTGGGCTGCAAGCTGTTCATCGAAGACCTCCTCACCGAACTCGAGCGTCACCGCAAAGCGGGAACGATGCACACGCTCGCCGACGCCGTCGAGTCGCGGCTGCGGCAGCAGGAGGGGAGTGTCGACGGCATTCTCTGCTGGGATTACTTCGACTTTCTCGACAAGCCGTCGGCTCAGCGCGTTGCCAGGCACCTGGTCAAGATGCTCAAGCCGGGTGGGGCAATCATGGGCTTCTTCTGTACGTCCGGTGTGGAGCACTCGCACCTGACGAAGTACGAAATCGTCAACGATCAATCGCTGCGGTTGCGGCCACATCCCGGTGCCGGCGGAAAGAAACTCGCGCTGCACAACCGCGAGATCATCAAGATGTTCGACCCGCTCGTGGTGGCCGAGTCATTCCTGCTCAAGAACAACTCGCGCGAAATCCTGCTCCGCAGGAAATAACCCGCTACCCGTGCGTGACCCGGATCGCAGCGCCGCGTGCGAGGCCGAGCACGTCTGCGGCGCTCCCTGCGTTCGCAGCCAGTTCGAGGTGATCCGTGCTGCCGAACAGCGCGCACACTTCCCCCGGTTGAATGTCGGCGTAAGTCGCGACCAGCCGTCCGACGGTACGGGCGCCCGCAGCGATCTGCACGCCACCCTCTTTGCCAAACTTCTCGAAGGTCTTGCGGTCGATGTTGGTGACCAGGTTACCGAAGCGGTCGAGGCGCAGGACTGTTCCGGCGAGGCCGTCGTCACCGATCACCGGAAGAGGAATATCGAGCTTCGTATAGTCCGATACGTTGCGGCCCATCGCCGTCAACTGGATACCCTTCCCGAGCCATGCGGCGGCGGGCGCGAAGCGGTCGCGTCCCTCGAAGGTGCGACTGACGGTTGGCCTGGCGTACCGGCGCTCGGTCAGTTCGACCACTTTCTTCGGCGGAATATCGCGAACGACGGCGCTGAGAAGCCCATTGTCGGGAGCAACGAAGCGATAGTCGCCTATCTCAGCCGCGATACCGCGGCGTGAGGACCCGACGCCGGGATCCACGACGGCGAGAAAAATTGTGCCCGGCGGGAAGAATTTGTAAGACGCCGCGAGTTCGATCGCGCCGTCCATGACGTCATGAGGGGCGATGTCATGGGTGATATCGACGAGTGTTGCATCCGGACAAATGCCGATGATGACTCCCTTCATCATGCCGACGTAATGGTCGCTGGTTCCGAAATCGCTGAGAAGGGCTATGACGGGCCGCATCCCCGAAGAATACCTGTTATGCGGCTAGAATGATGTGTTCATTCTTCCGCGAAGGACGCATTCATGATTGATTTCGATTTGACCGAAGAGCAGCGGCTGCTGGAGCAATCGGTGCGCGAATGGGGCGCCAGAGAAGTGGCTCCGAAGATCCGCGAGCTCGATCGCCAGCACCGGTTCGACAAGAACATCCTGCCGCAGATGGCCGCACTGGGCCTGCTCGGCTGCTCCGTGCCCCAGGAATACGGCGGTGCCGGGATGGACTACATCAGCCTCGGAATCGTCAGCGAGGAGCTCGAGTACGTCGATACGTCGCTTCGCGTGATCATGTCCGTGCACGCGGGCCTGAACTGCCTGTCGCTGCTGACGTGGGGCAACGACGATCAGAAGCAGCGCTACCTCGTGCCGCAGGCACAGGGCAAGAAGATCGCGACGTACGGCTTGACCGAGCCTGCAGCCGGAAGCGATGTTCGCGGCATCCAGACTGTTGCGATCAAGCGCGGTGACAGTTATGTCATCACCGGCGAGAAGATGTGGATCTCGCTGGCCGACGTGGCCGACAACTTCCTCGTGTTCGCCTGGACCGACGTGGAGAAGAAGAAGGCGCGAGACACCTCAGGCATCAGCGCGTTCATCGTCGAGCGCGCGTTCAAGGGCTTCTCGAGCGGAACACTGAAGGAGAAGTGGGGCATCCTCGCCGGCAACACCGGGTTCTTCAAAATGGACGACATGGAGGTACCCGCGGCCAACCTCCTCGGCCGCGAAGGTGAAGGTTTCAAGATCGCGATGTTCGCGCTCGACCAGGGCCGCTACACGGTTGCCGCCGGCGCGACCGGCTTGATCCGCGCCTGTCGTGATGCCAGTGCGAAGTACGCGCTCGAACGCACGACCTTCGGGCAGCGCATCGCCGAACACCAGCTGGTGAAGGAGATGATCGCGCACATGGAATCCGACTACCAGGCATCCAGGCTCCTCTGGCTGCGCGCCGGGTCACTCAAGAATGCCGGGCGCCGCAACACCCGTGAGACCGGCCTCGCCAAGTGGTTCTCGACCGTCGCCTCCGAACGTGCCGCCGGTGACTCGGTCCAGATCCACGGCGCCAACGGCTATTCCGATGAGTATCCGGTCGGCCGTTTCTATCGCAACTGCAAGGGTGCGGTGATTTATGAGGGCACGCGTGAGATTCACAAGCTGATGCAGGCCGACTACGTCCTCGGCTTCCGCCAGGACAAGCCGACGCGCTGCGAATTGCCGGCGGTGGACCACGGAGCCAGGAGTTAGGAGCTAGAGTGTCATCTCTCGATCTGGCTCCTGGCTCCTGGCTCCTGACATTGACTTCGAAGGACTCTGATGGACTCTGATCTCTCGCTCGACTTTCTCACGGTCGTCGAACAGGCGGCGATCGCCTGCGCCAAAACGATGGGCCAGGGGGACCGCCACAAGTCCGACCAGGCGGCAGTCGAGACAATGCGGCAGTGCATGGATACCGTGCCGATCGATGGAACGATTGTCATCGGTGAAGGGGAGCGCGACGAAGCCCCGATGCTCTACATCGGTGAGCGGGTCGGACTCGGGGCGAAGGGAGGGGCCCATGGCCTGGACCTTCCAAAGGTCGACATTGCCGTCGATCCGCTCGAGGGAACGAACCTCTGTGCGACCGGTGAGCCGAACGCGATCGCCGTGCTGGCCGCGTCGGAGAAAAGCGGCCTGCTGCATGCCCCCGACCTCTACATGGAAAAGCTCGTGGTCGGGCCGAGCTCCAAGCACGCGGTCAGCCTGGACGCGCCGGTGCAGGACAACCTCAAAGCCATAGCCCGTTCGCTCGAGCGCGACGTCGAAGACCTGGTCGTGATCGTGCTCGACCGGCCGCGCCACGAGAAGCTGATCGCGGATATCCGTGCGACCGGCGCGCGCATCCGCCTGATCGGCGACGGCGATCTCTCGGCCGGTATCGCGGCGGCGGTGGTCGGCAGCGGTGTGCATGCCGTGATGGGAACGGGGGGCGCACCGGAAGGCGTGCTCACGGCTGCGGCGATGCGTTGCCTCAACGGGGAGATCTTCGCGCGGCTGGTCGTGAGGACGCCGGAAGACCAGGAACGCTGCCAGGCGATGGGGATCAGCGATATCAAGCGTATCTACACGTCCAAGGATCTCGCATCGGGTGAGAACATCGTGTTCGCCGCCACCGGCGTGACCGACGGCGCGCTGATGAAGGGCGTCCGGTTCTTCGGCGACGGAACGCGAACGAGCTCGCTGATCATGCAGAGCAAGCCGGCGCGTATCCGGTTCATCGATACCATCCACGTGGAACAAACGAGGATGGTGAAGGTCCGCTTCTGATCCCCTGGCGCAGGAACCTGTTCGCGGCCGCGGCCGCCAGCTTCATCGGCTTCACCGGCTTCACGCTGGTGATGCCGTTCCTGCCGCTCTACCTCGAACAGCTCGGCCTCAACGACGTCGGCGAGATCTCACTCTGGGCGGGGCTCAGCCTCGGCGTCACGCCGGCGGTCACCGCTTTCATGGCGCCGATCTGGGGACGCCTTGGAGACCGCTACGGGCGCAAGATCATGGTCGAGCGCTCGCTGGTGAGCTTCGTCGTCGTCATGGCGGCGATGTCGTATGTCACCAAACCGTGGCACGTGTTTGCGCTTCGCGCGGTGCAGGGTCTCTTCGCCGGATACGGCGCACTGACGCTGACCATGGCGGCCGATTCTGCACCGCCGGAACAAACCGCCTATGCGATCGGTTTCGTACAAACGGCACAGCGGCTCGGTCCGGCCCTCGGTCCGGTGATCGGCGGCCTGGTGGCGCAAGCCGCCGGGCTGCGCAAGGCGTTTCTCGTGACCGCGGGGTTCTATGCGGTTGCTGCAATGCTGGTGGCCCTCGTCTATGATGAACGCTCCGTATTCAAGAAGGACACTCGTGGAAAGACGGGACAGGTCACCTTCAGGAACGTTCTCGCTTTTGAAAACTTTCTCCTGTTGATGGTGGTCATCTTTGGTCTGCAGTTCGTCGACCGGAGCTTCGGACCTGTCCTTCCGCTGTTTGTCGCTACGCTGGGCGCCGCCGGCGGGAAGGTGACGATCGTCGCCGGAATCCTGTTCTCGGTGGCGGCCGGCACCGCCGCGGTCGGGCATCACGTGTGCGGCCCCTTGCTTCGCCGGGGATCGGCTCGCGGGGTCATCGCCTCCGGATGCGCAACAGCCGCGGTTGGTGTCGGCGGTTACCTGCTGACCACCAATGCATGGTGGCTCACGCTTCCGACGGCCATTTTTGGCGTGGCCATCGGGGTCGCAACCACAGCCGCATATACGGCCGCGACCACAGTCATTCCCATGGATGCGCGCGGCGCCGGGTTTGGCCTGTTGACGACCGCGTCTCTGGTCGGGCTCGCCGTCAGCCCGATCGTAAACGGCATCCTCGGTGCAACCAGCATTCGCGCGGTATTCGCGCTGGACGCCGTCCTGCTCGGTGCATTGGCGATACTGGTGTCGCGGGTAATGATTTCTGGAACCTTGCCGTCCCCCTCGGCTCCAGCCCCTGAAGAAATCTGATCATGTCGAACGCACCGGTCGAGAACACGGAGGCCCGCATCGGGCGTGCCGCCAATGTCATCAGGAACGGTGGACTGGTGGCTTACCCGACCGACACGGTCTACGGGATCGGCTGCGATCCGCGCAATCCTCACGCTGTTGGACGATTGTTCGAGGCCAAGGAAAGAGATCCGAATCGCGCGAGCCCGTTGATTGGTGCCTCGATCGAACAGCTTGCGGAGGCCGTTCTGTTCACCGACGCGGCGCTCCAGCTGGCCGCCAGCTTCTGGCCGGGCCCGCTGTCGCTCGTTCTTCCCGCCCGGCCGGAGGTCTCGCGGCTGGTGCTCGGGAATCTGGAAACCGCAGCCGTCAGAGTGCCGGCCCACGAAACCGCGCGCAGTCTCGCGAGCGCCGCCGGATTCGCGATCACCGCCACGAGTGCCAACATCTCGGGTCAGCCGCCGGTTGCCCGCGCGTCGTTGATCAGTTCGCGTCTCGCTGGGCACCTCGATTTCGTGCTCGACGGCGGTACGCTCTCAGCAGGCTCGGTTTCCACCATCGTCGACGTCACCGGCGACGTTCCGCGACTCGTTCGCGCCGGCGTGATCGCCTGGGACCGCGTGCTAGAATCGCTTCGGTGATGCGCGCCGCGGCTTCTCGCTCGACAGCGAACGGTACGCGCGAGCGTGCCGCGCTCGTGGGGCTCTTCAGCGCCGCTTGCCGCCAGTTCGATCCCGAACATTCCCTTGACGAACTCGCGGGTCTCGCGGACGCGGCAGGGGCCGACGTTCTGCTGCGCGTGCTGCAGGAACGCAAGAAGCCCGATCCTTCCACCTTTCTCGGCAGCGGAAAAGTCGCCACCCTGCGTGCGTCATGCGACGAGCTCGACGTGGACGTGGTGATTTTCGACAACGAGCTCTCACCCGCACAGCTGCGCAACCTCGAGGAGGCGCTCGATCGCAAGGTTCTCGACCGAACGCAGTTGATCCTCGATATTTTCGCCAGGCGCGCCAGGACTCGTGAAGGCAAGCTCCAGGTCGAGCTTGCCCAGTTGAAGTATCTGATGCCGCGGCTGGTAGGCTCTGCGGCCGCCCTCTCCAGGCTCGGCGGTGGCATCGGCACCAGGGGTCCCGGCGAAACGAAGCTCGAAACGGATCGACGGCGCATCCGCCACCGGATCAGCATCCTTTCCGGAGAGATCGACGAGGTCCGCAAGCGCCGGGCGCAGCTGCGCGAACGCCGGCACAAGGGATCGGTACCCACGGTGGCGCTCGTCGGCTACACCAACGCGGGCAAGACCACGCTGTTCAATTCGCTCACCGGCGATGACGCGGTCGCCTCCA
>Ga0126304_10000979_pt1 | contig 12796 bp, 8 predicted proteins | sample Plot25_FD_92538 | JGI IMG/M metagenome (GOLD analysis project Ga0126304, IMG submission 92538) | Serpentine soil microbial communities from UC McLaughlin Reserve, CA, USA - Plot25 | ecosystem: Environmental > Terrestrial > Soil > Grasslands | place: USA: UC McLaughlin Reserve, Lake County... | reverse complement strand
GACGCGTTCCTGGAACGGCTGCGCGCGCTCGGCGAGGTGACCGGCGAGCTGCACACGGCGCTCGGGTCGGACAGCTCGAACCCGGACTTCGCGCCCGACGAGCCGTCGCAGGAGGCGCTGTCGCTGCTGACCGCGGACGTCGACGAGCAGATCGAGCGGATCTTCCTCGACCTGCCGGAGACCGAGGAGGCTGCGCGCGAGGTGTTGTCGTTACCGGTGCACCCGTCGTTGTCCGACGACGACCTGGACCGGATCGTTGCCGCAGTCAACACAGTGGCCAAGGCGGGTGCCTGATGGCCAGGCTGCGCGCCGGGCTGATCGGCCTCGGCATGATGGGGCGGCACCACGCCCGGGTCCTCCGGTCGCTCGAGGGTGTCGAGCTCGTGGCTGTCGCCGATCCCGGGGGCGACCACTACGGCGCCGCCGACAACATGGAGGTCCTGCCCGATGTCGAGTCGCTGATCGCCGTCGAGATCGACTACTGCATAGTCGCGGTGCCGACCGCGTTCCACGACGAGGTCGGGTTGACGCTCGCCGCAGCCGGCATCCACACCATGATCGAGAAGCCGCTGGCCAAGGACGTGGCGGGTGCCCGCAAGCTGGCCGACGCCTTCGAGCAGGCCGGACTGGTGGCCGCGGTCGGACACATCGAGCGCTACAACCCCTCCCTGCAGAGCCTGCGGACCCGGCTGGAGGCCGGCGAGCTCGGTGAGGTGTACCAGATCATCACCCGTCGCCAGGGTCCGTTCCCGTCGCGTATCGCCGACGTCGGCGTGGTCAAGGACCTCGCCACGCATGACATCGACCTGACCGCATGGGTGGCGCAGCAGCCCTACAAGTCCGTGGCCGCTCAGACCGCGCACAAGAGCGGGCGCGAGTACGAGGACCTGGTCGCCGTCACCGGGCTGCTCGCCGACGGCACGGTCACCAGCCACCTGGTCAACTGGCTGTCCCCGATGAAGGAACGGGTCACGGTCGTCACCGGAGACCGCGGCACGTTCGTCGCGGACACCCTGAACGCCGACCTGACCTTCCACGCCAACGGGATCGTGCCCACCGAGTGGGACGACATCGCTCGCTTCCGCGGAGTGACCGAGGGCGACATGATCCGCTATGCGATCTCGAAGCCGGAGCCGCTGCGGACCGAGCACGAGGCGTTCCGCGACGCCGTGCTCGGTAAGGAGACCGACATCGTGACGATGCACCAGGGGCTCGCCACGGTCGCCGTGGCCGAGGCCGTGATCGAGTCGGCCAGACGGGGCAGGTCGGTGGACCTCAGCTGATCCCGGCGAGCCGGTCCGTCTCCGCGGCGAGGTACGGCATGAGCGCCGTGGCGTAATCCTCGCTGAGGTGGCTGTTGTCGCTGTAGACGATCATGTCGCCGACCACGGGGTAGCACGTCGTCGCGTCGCAGAACCGGTCGGTGAGATCGATCAGGTGCACCCGTGGGTCATCGCTGGCCGCGGCGGCCTCGGCGATTGCGTCCGCGGGTAGCGCGTCAGCCTCGGTGGCGCAGGCCATCCGGTCCTCCGGGTTGGTCGCGAGGCAGTTCGGCACGTCGTCACCCTGCGTCGGCGGGATGTCCCTGATCACCAGTACGTCCTTGCCGGCAGCCGTCCACGCTCCCCACACGTTCTGGAAGCCTCCGGTGCGCGGATCGTCGAGCGCGGGTCCCGGACCCGCCGCGAACTGGTAGGCGGTGGAGAACGCCGACGTGAACACGGCGGTGATCGACTCGTCCGCCGCGATCTGGTCCCGCACGTCGGCGACCCAGGTGAGGCAGCTCTGGGCGGCCTCGTCGGTCTGCTCGTTCGGCAGTACGCGAAGGGCGGTGGTCACGGGGCAGGAGGCCTTGGCGTATGTCAGGACCTTCCAGTTGCGGTCGCGGCCCAGCTGGTCGAGCGCAGCGAACCAGTGGGTCGCATGGGAGTCGCCGACGACGGCGATCGTCCGGTCCGGGTCGGCATCCGCGGATCCGATGGTGCACGTCCTGATCGAGGGGACGGCGATGGTCTGCTGGCACCTGGAGTAGGCAGGCTTGGCGTCTTGCTGGACGACCACCTCGGGTGGGGGCACGAGCTGCCCCGACCCGCTGACCGGATCGCAGTCCGCGTCCGGGTCGAGCGCCCGCGGGCCGATGCACTGTGCGCCGCTCTGCAGCTGCAGCTGAGCCTCGGCCACGGCGGCTTCCGCGGCCTCTGCGCGGCGGTCGACCTCGCTGCCGATGGCCACGGTCGCGGAGACCACGACCAGCATGGAGACGGCCGCGAAGGCGAAGCTGCGCCACGGCATCGCGGCCAGGAACGGTCGGGTCCGCATTGGGTCCTCGACCCTCACCTTGCTGATCCAGGCCAGGGTGATCGTCGCCGCGAAGACTGCGATCTTGTCCACAGTTCGCAGGTCGACGCCGGTGATCTGGGGCACCAGGATGATCAGGGGCCAATGCCACAAGTAGACGGAGTACGAGATGTCGCCGACGAACGTCATCGGCCGCATCGACAGCCACCAGGCCGGCGTCAGGGGCGATCTGGTCGCGCCGGTCATGATGATGGCCACCGTCCCCAGCACGGGGAACAGCGCGATCCATCCGGGGAACGGACTGCTTTCGCCGATCAGCATGGCGGAACCGACGATCGCGCCCAGCCCGACCCATGCGAGCATGCCGCGCGCCGCCTCACTACGGACAACCGGGTGGACGAGCAGCGCCGCCAACGCCCCCACGACGAACTCCCACACCCGGGTGGGCGTGACGAAGTAGGCGGAAGCCTGGTCACGGGCCGTGGCGACGACTGACCAGGCCAGTGAGACCACGCCGACGGCGGCGAAGCCCGCGAGCAGGACGCCGCGCAGGCTCCAGAGCCGCGAGCGTCGACGCGAGAGCACGACCAGGCCCAGGATCAGTACGGGCCAGAACAGGTAGAACTGCTCCTCGACCGACAGCGACCAATAGTGCTGCGCGATCGTCGGCACGTTGTCCTTCGCCATGTAGTCCACGGCGTCGGAGGCCAGTGCCCAGTTCTGCACGTACAGGGCGCTGGCGGCGATCTGGCGTGCTGTAAGCCCCCAGACGGTGGCAGGGAGCAGCAGCACCGTCGCCACTGCGCTGAGGGCGAGCACGAGCAGTGCGGCGGGCAGGAGGCGCCGGACCCGCCGGGCCCAGAAGCGGCGCAGGGACAACGTTCCGGTCGTCGCCGCCTCGCGGTAGATGTGCGCGGTGATCAGGTAACCCGAGATGACGAAGAAGACGTCGACGCCGATGAAGCCGCCAGAGAGTTGGTTGGGCCACAGGTGGAAAATCACGACGAGCAGAACGGCGACGGCACGCAGGCCCTGGATCTCCGGCTGGAAGCCGGATCCGCGGAGGCCACCCGAGACGCGGGCGAGCCGTGGCGGCGCATGCGCCGGCAGGGTTCCAGTGGTCACCGCGACCCTCCCCGGGCCCGTTCCACCAGGGTGGCCACGACGGCCTCGGCCGCGTGTCCGTCGCCGTAAGGAACGGCCCGCGGGCCGGGGGGTACCGGTCGCGCCACCAGGCGCTCGAGCTCGTCGAGGTCGGGGGCCAGCACGTTCCAGCCGTCGAGCAGCGTCTCGGTCCACTCCGTCTCGGCGCGAAGGGTCGTGCAGGGGCGGCCCAAAAGGAACGCCTCCTTCTGCAGGCCTCCGGAGTCCGTCACCACGCCGACGGCGTCGATCATGGTGGCCACCATATCCGCGTAGGGAAGGGGTGCTCGCGGGACGAGGGCCGTGCCCGTTCGATCCAGGGGGATGCCGAACGCCCGGCAGCGCGTGGCCAGCCGGGGGTGGACGAGGAGGAGAACGGAAACCGGCAGGGCGGCCAGGCCGTCGACGATCGAGCGCAGCCGGTCAGGATCGTCGGTGTTCTCGGCCCGGTGGATGGTGGCGACGACGTACTCACCGGACGGATGGCCCTTCGGCCGCGGCGGTGGCCGGTCGAGTACGGCGTCGCGAACTCGCAGGCAGACGTCGGTCATGACGTCCCCCACCAGCACCGATCGCTCGGCCAGACCCTCGGCGGCGAGGTGCTTCATCGCAACCGTGGTCGGCGCGAGCAGGAGATCGGCGGCATGGTCGGTGAGGACTCGGTTGTGCTCCTCGGGCATCGCCCGGTTGAACGAGCGCAGCCCGGCCTCGAGGTGGGCGATCCGCAGCTGCAGTTTGACCGCCGAGACCGCGCCGGCCAGGGTCGAGTTCGTGTCACCGTAGACCAGCACCCAGTCCGGCTGGTGTTCGCCGAGCACGCCGTCCAACGCGGCGAGCATCGCGCCGGTCTGTACGCCGTGACTGCCGGAGCCGACGCCCAGGTGCACGTCCGGCACGGGAATGTCCAGGTTCGCGAAGAAGACCTCGGACATCGCGGCGTCGTAGTGCTGCCCCGTATGCACGATGACATGCTCGAACGCCTGCGTGGCGAGGGCAGAGGCCACCGGTGCGAGCTTGACGAACTGTGGGCGTGCTCCGACGACACTGAGCACTCTCATAGGGGTACGTCTCCTCGCGGATGGCCGATCGGCTGCAGCCTCCGGGCGGTCCGGGCAACCCAGGTACCCTATACCGCGCTCACCGTTCCGCTTCCTCGCGACCGAGGTCATCCTGTGCGAATCACTGTCATCGCCCTGGGCAAGATCGGGCTCCCGCTGGCTGTCCAGTTCGCCAGCAAGGGCCATGAAGTCCTCGGCGTGGACGTCAATCCGACGGTCGTCGGTCTGGTGAACAAGGGGGAGGAGCCGTTCCCCGGCGAGGCCCGGCTGGCCGAGAAGCTGGCCGAGCTAGTGGCGGCCGGCCGGCTGCGCGCCACGACGGAGTACTCCGAGGCCGTTCCGGGAAGCGACGCGGTCGTCATGGTGGTGCCGCTGTTCGTCAACGACGACACCTGGGAGCCCGACTTCGGACCGATGGACTCGGCGACCATGTCCCTGGCCGAGAACCTGACGCCCGGAAGCCTGGTCTCGTACGAGACGACGTTGCCGGTGGGTACGACCCGGGACCGGTGGAAGCCTCTGCTCGAGGAAGTGTCGGGCCTGCGCGAGGGCGACGACTTCCACCTGGTGTTCTCCCCGGAGCGGGTCCTGACCGGCCGGGTGTTCGACGACCTGCGAAAGTACCCGAAGCTGGTCGGAGGCATGTCCGCGGAGGGCGCTGTGCGGGCGCTGGACTTCTACCGGGCCGTGCTCGACTTCGATCCCCGGCCCGACCTCGCCCGGCCCAACGGCGTGTGGGACCTCGGCAGCCCGGAGGCGGCCGAGATGGCCAAGCTCGCCGAGACGACCTATCGCGACGTGAACATCGGCCTGGCCAACCAGTTCGGCCGGTTCGCCACCGAACACGGCATCGACATCTTCCAGGTCATCGAGGCGTCGAACTCCCAGCCCTTCAGTCACATCCACCGGCCGGGCATCGCCGTCGGCGGCCACTGCATCCCGGTCTACCCGCGGTTGTACCTGTGGTCCGACCCGGACGCCACCGTCGTGCGCGCGGCCCGCAGGCCAACATGGCAATGCCCTCTTACGCCGTCGACCTGCTGGCGACGAGCTACGGGTCGCTGACCGGCGTCAAGGTCGCCGTGCTGGGCGCCTCCTACCGGGGTCAGGTGAAGGAGACCGCATATTCGGGTGTGTTCGCCACCGTCGCGGCCCTGGTCGCCGCGGGTGCCGACGTAGTCGTGCACGATCCGATGTACACCGACGCGGAGCTCGAGAAGCTGGGCTTCCGCCCGCACCACCTCGGCGAGCCGGCCGACGCCGTCGTCGTCCAGGCCGACCATGACCCGTACCGAACGATCGGCGCCGCCGACTTCCCCGGCGTGGCCGCCCTCGTCGACGGCCGGAACGTGACCGATCCGCTGCGATGGACCGGCATCACCCGGACTGTGATCGGCAGGCCGCGCGACGCCGACCGAGCCTGAGGCGCTCGCAGCCTGCATCCGGTGGCATTTCGCACCACCGAGGGCCGTTGGGCGACTGATGAGTCGCGCCGTCTTGCCAATCCTGCTCCGTCCGTCCAGACTCATTTGAAACATCAGTCACACTGGCCACACGGCCCACCGGGAGTCTCGCGTGACGCGACAGAGGGCTGGCGGACGGCGTCGCAACAAGGGACGACTGGCGGTACTGGCCCTGTCGGTTCTACCGGTCGCGGTCCCGGGCCTGGTGATGCTGCCGTCGGTGGAGTTCGCGGTCGTGGCCAAGCCGGTTGAGCCTCACCTGCAAACCGTGTCGCTCACGACGCGTTCGGTTCGAGCCGAGGGCAAGCATGTTCCCGATCTGCGCGTGGTCAGACCGGACGGAGATGTGGAGGTCGTAGAGCCACGGCGGACGGCCGTCTTCAGCGGCGAGATCCGAACCGAGCCGTTCCGCCTGGTGGCCGCCACGTGGACCTCGTCGGCACCGGGGGTCACCGCATGGGTGCGCAGCCGCAACGACGGGTTGTGGTCTCCGTGGTATGAGCTACCTGAAGGTGAGGGCCATGCCCCCGACCCGGGATCCTCCGAAGCCACGGGAGCCCGCGCCGGTACGGATCCGCTGGTAGTGCCGGAATCGCGCGCCGTCCAGGTCCGCGTCGATACCGCCGACGGCACAGTTCCCGATGACCTTCGGCTCGACCTCATCGACCCGGGCGAGTCACCGGCTGACTCGTCGGTCGGCAGGCCGAATTCCTCCAGTGCGGTGGCGGCACCTACCCGGCCGGTCATTCTCACCCGGGCGCAATGGGGTGCGGACGAATCCTTGCGGGAATCGGGGCTTCCCGATTATGGCGGAGTTCGTGGTGCGTTCGTCCATCACACAGTCAGCGCGAACAACTACGCCGCGGCCGATGTACCCGCCATCATCCGTGGTATCTATGCGTACCACGTGAATTCCCGAGGCTGGCGGGACATCGGATACAACTTCCTGGTCGACCGGTTCGGCCGCATCTGGGAGGGCCGCTTCGGCGGTATCACCCTTCCTGTCACCGGAGCGCACACGGCCGGGTACAACGATGACGCGTTCGCGATGTCCGCGATCGGCACCTATACGAACAAGGCGCCGGAGACTGCTCTGCTCACCGCCTACCAGCGGCTGTTCGCATGGAAGTTCTCGATCCACGGCGTGGACCCTCGCGGGCCCGCCAACTACGACGGTGAGGTCTGGCCGGCGATCGCCGGCCATCGCGATGCGGCCAGCACCGAGTGTCCGGGTGGTGCGCTCTACGCTCGGCTGCCGACGATCCGTGCGGGCACGGTCGCCTCCATGGGCGTCGTGCCGGCGCTGTCCGTCGGGCGCGACATCAGCAACGACGGTTATCCGGACCTGCTGGCGCGCCGGGCGTCGGATGCCTCTCTGTGGATCTGGAAGGGTGCGATGGGCGGCGGCTTCGGCGCGTTGACCCAGCTCGGCGCGGGCTGGCGGGGCACGAACGCTGTGGTCATGCCCGGCGACCTCAACCGCGACGGGGCCGACGATATCGTCGCCCGCCGTAGTGCCGACGCCACGCTCTGGCTGTACCCAGGGAATGGTCGGGGTGGGATCCTGCCGGCGACCCAGATCGGCTCCGGCTGGCATGCCTTCACGGCTTTGCTCGGACCCGGAGACGTGAATGGCGACGGCATCGTGGATCTGATCGCGCGACGGTCCAATGGTTCCCTGTGGCTCTATCCAGGTGCCGGATCGGGCGGTCTTCGCCAGGGCGTCCAGATCGGTTCCGGGTGGAATGCGATGGACATCGTCGTCGGGCCCGGCGACTGGGGTGGAGACGGCCGGGTCGACCTGATCGGCCGACGCGCGTCCGACGCCTCGCTCTGGCTGTATGCCGGGTTCGGCAACGGAGGCTTCGGGAACGTGGTTCAGATCGGCAGCAACTGGGGTGGGTTCGACTCGATCACCGGAGCCGGAGACGTGAATCACGACGGAGCGCTCGACCTCGTCGCCCGTAGCAAAGCCGGACTCATGCTGCTGTACCCGGGGAATGGACGAGGCGGCTTCCGGGTGTCAAGTCAGATCGGGAACGGCTGGGGCGTATTCGATCGTGTGATCTGACCCGGGAGAGGCGATGTCGCTCGTAGCTCGCCTCAAGAACTGACGAACGGGGCGAGACTGAGGGTTGCGGAGCGCTCGTCATGGCGCTGGTGGCCGGCGTCGCGATGGGAGTTGTCGCCGCCTTGACTCGCCCCGTCGTGGCTCAGGTGGGTTTGACTTGCGCCGCTCGGTGCTCATCGCGTCTCAGGTCGAGGGCCGACTGCTGGACAGGCGCGCCTGCGGCTGGCAGCCGGTTGTGCTGGCGATCAGGCGTATCTGCTGGGGTGCTGGGTTCATCGCCGGGACGTCGACTCGTCGTGCCCGCTAGCGATTCGGGCCATTTCGTCGACGAAGGCCCTGGATAAGCGGCGCCAGTCGAACTCCTCGGCCGCGAGGCGATGGCCCGCCGCACCCATCGTGGCCCGGCGCGACGGTTCGGACCTGAGCCGAAGGACCTCACGCACCACTGCGTCGGTGTCGCCGAACGGCACGACGACGCCGGCGCCCGATCGTTGGATCAGGTGGTGGGCGAGTGGCAGGGGCGTCGTGACCACCGGCACTCCGTGAGCCATGTACTCGATCACCTTGGTGGGCAGGCTACCGCGGTAGTTCGGTTCATCATGGAGCAGCGAGAGGCCAGCGAGGGCGCCGCCGAGCATCGCAAGCGCCTTTGTGCTCGGCACGAAACCGGGCCAATCGATCTCGCCTGCCGCGGCGGCCGGACCTAGCACCCGTCGGGCGTCCTCGTCGGCTGCACCGACGACGAGCAGCCGGGTGGCCCCATTGGTTGCAGCCGCAATCTGCTTGCCCACCTGCGCTAGCTCGGCAGCGCCTCGTGCCAGCGTCAGATGCCCGATATAGACCACCTTCGTCTCGCCAGGCGGGCTGATCCGAGCCGGAACGTGGACCGTGTTAGGAACGACGAGGTGCTTCTCGTCGAACCTGGCGCTGTAGCTCTGCTCAGCAAGGATCAGATGCACGCGGCGGGCCGCAGCCCGCTCGACGGCGCGGACGCACGTGGCGGCCGCCGAACGCAGCGGACCCGGAAGCCATGGCTTCAGCGTGACCGCCGCGGCGGTGTCCTCGTGGACGTCCCACACCACCGGCGGCAGGTCGAGGCCAGGAAGGGCCAGGAGAAGCTCGGGATCGTGCAGAAGGACCACATCATGATCGTGGCCGACGGTGCGGAGCAGCCTTCGCGCCGCCCGCAGCGCTGCGAATCGACGCCGGCCACACGCGCGAGGCACGTCGACGGCGTCGACGCCGTTGGTTTCGGGCACCAGGCTGTGGCCCGAGAACGGTGCAGCATAGGTAATCCGCCAGCCGGCGTCGAGCAGACTCGCGATCTCGCGATGGCGGATTCGCGCATCGCCAGGGTGGTGGACGACGGTCACGACCAGGGCACGACGTGCCATGTCAGCGCCCGGTGGCCGATCGGTACGCGGTGCAGTCATCCGCCGCCGGGCCGTCCCTCCGCAGCCTGCCCTGGTAAACCGCAGCGAGGATCAGCGGGTTAAGGACCGACCAGAGCTGGCCAAGGTAGTTGTTCTGGCTGCGTGAGTACGCCTTCGGCGTTGGCAGGACCGTGATGTAGTGACGGCGGGACCAGAGCACGCGCACGTAGCCGCCCAGCGACGAGCGAGTGCCCACCCTGCGTAGGCCGTACCGAGCGGCCAACTCTTCGGCCTGCATGCTGATCACCGCCGTCGACTGGTCCTGCACGCCGCCTATGGTGCCCGAGCGGACGGTCACAGCCGATGCGACTCCGCGACGGTGGTGACTCCGCGTGTGTCGAAGAACCGCCGCGCCTTCAACGCCAGCGCGTCGGCGTCGTACTCCTTGTGGTCCTGGACGAGGATCACGAGGTCGGCAGCGGTCACGGCGGAATGTAGGTCGTCTGCCCGGGTCACCCCGGCCGGAGCGGCCATCCAGTCGGCCACGTAGGGATCGTGGTATGTGACAGCAGCACCGAGTCCGACCAGCTGGCGAGCTAGTGGCACTGCGGGTGACTCGCGCTGATCTGCGATGTTCGGCTTGTACGTCACGCCCAGTAGGAGAACCAACGAGCCGTTGACCGGCTCGCCGGCCTCGTTGAGGATGTTCTGGGCCCGGTGGGCGACGTAGGCCGGCATCGTGGCATTGATCTCCTGGGCCAGCTCAACGAAGCGGAACGGATAGCCGAGCCGGACCCGCACGTTGTGGCTGAGGTAGTTCGGGTCGATGGGGATGCAGTGCCCGCCGACACCTGGACCGGGATAGAAAGCCTGGAAGCCGAAGGGCTTGCTCGCCGCGGCCCGGATGACGTCCCATAGGTCGATGCCGAGCTCGTGGCAGAACCTGGCCATCTCGTTGACCAGGGCGATGTTGATGTGACGGTAGGTGTTCTCCAGCAGCTTGGCCGTCTCCGCTTCGCGAGTGCCGCGAGTGCGAACCACGGTGTCGACGAAGCGGTCGTAGAACGCGACGGCGCGATCGGCACAGGCTGGTGTATAACCGCCGACGACCTTCGGTGTGTTCCGGGCGCCGAACCGCTCGTTGCCGGGGTCGATGCGTTCCGGCGAGTAGGCGAGATGGAAGTCGTGACCGGCGACGAGCCCTGGTGCCTCCAGCATTGGCCGTACGACTTCGTCGGTCGTGCCCGGATAGGTCGTGGACTCCAGGATGACCAGCATGCCGGGATGGACGTGCCGAGCGACGGTGTCGACCGCCGAGGTCACGGCACTCAGGTCCGGTCCACCGTCCCCGGACAGCGGCGTCGGTACGCAGATGACCGCGACATCGGCGGAGGCGATCTCGGCCTCATCGGTCGTGGCGCGAAAGCCGGCGTCGATCATCTTGGCGACGTCGGCGTCGGTGAGGTCGTCGACGTGGGAGCGGCCGTCGTTGAGCCCTGCCACGACAGCGGCGTGGACGTCGAAGCCGAGCACCGACATGCCGGCTCTGGTGGCCTCCTGCGCAAGCGGCACGCCGACGTAGCCGAGCCCGATAATGACGACGTCGACGGCCACTGACCTACTCCATTGTCGAGGACGGCTCCGGCGGTTTCGGCCACCCGCTCAGCCGGGTGCATAGGTCGCGGTAGCGGTGCGTAACAACCGCCCACGTCCGATGTTCCGTGATCCACCGGCGGGCTGCCCGCCCATCCGTTTTGCGATCCGTCGAATCGTACAGGAGCGGCTCGAGAGCACCGGAGAGCGACTCGGGGCTACACGGCACCGAGCTCGGCGTACAGCTGACGGTAAAGCTCGCCGTTGCGGTGCCAGGTGCGTGCGGCGATGACCCATTCCCGCGCCGCCTTGCCCAACCGGGCGCGTGCGGCTGGATCGTCGAGCAACGGTTCGATCGCAGTGGTCATTGCGGTCGGGTCCTCGGCCGCGAACACCAGTCCGGTCTCGCCGGGCAGGATGAGCTCGCGCAGCGCGGGCACGTCGCTGGTGACGACCGCGCGCTGCATCGCCATGGCCTCAAGCGGCTTGAGCGGCGGGACGGTGCGCGACACCTGGTCGTTGGTACGCGGCACCACGAACACGTCGATCTGCGCGTAATAGCGCTGCACATCCGCGATGGGGACCCGGCCGGTGAAGCGCACGGCATCGTCAAGGCCGAGCGCGGCCGCCTGATGCTCCAATGCCGGGCGTTCGGCACCGTCGCCGACGACCAAGCCCCGGACGTGACGGTGCCGTGCCCGTAACTGTGCGATGGCGTCCAGCAAATAGGTGACGCCTTCGTAGCGCACGAGGCTGGACACGTACCCCAGCACCACGTCGCTGTCGGCGAAGCCGAGGTCCGCCCGAAGGCCGGTGTCGGTCGGCTGAGGCATGAAGTCGTCGGGGTCCACGGCGTTGGGAATGACCCAGACGTGGTCGGGGTCGGCCCCGCGCGCAACGATGTCTGCCTTCATCGCGTCGCCGAGCGTGACAACCCGGTCCGCGTTGCGCATGCACCAGCCTTCGATCGCGCGTGTCATCCGATAACGCTCGGAGCCGGCCGCCGCGTCGCCGTGACGCGATCGCCAGGTCTCCTCCAGGAAGCCGCGCACCTCGTAGACGACGGGGATCCCGGTCGCCGCGCCGAGTGCGAGCGCCGCCCGCGGGTTCTCGTACGGCGAGGTGGGGTGCAGAACCGCAGGGCGATAGCGCTCCACGATGGGCGCGAGGCGTTCGACGTTGGCCTGGATCAGCGCTGCCTGCCCGCGGCGGGCGAGACCTTCGGCCGGCAGACGGTGATAGGTGATGCCATCGACCTCGTCGAACGGTCCGGCGTCGAACACGCCCTGCAGAACCGGAAAGCCCGCCCTCGTGACCGTGATCGGGTCCAGCCCAACGGCGCGTTGCGCCTGCGCGACGCGATGGGTCCGCACCGTGTAGCCGGCGACGATGTGGGGCAGCGAGTTGTTGAGCAGGTGCAGCACACGACCCGGCACGGCGTCGCCGGGCGCGATGGGTGGGACCGTGGGCTGCCAGTCCGACGACAATGCCCGAAGGGTGGCGCGGGACCGGTCGCGTTCGACCCGGGCGCTGGCACTGCCGAGTCTGGTGGCCTCATCCAGGACCCGTTGCGCCGCATTCAGGTCCCCCTGCCGTCCGAGAGCGCGCCCCTTCGCTTCCAGCATCCCCGCCGTCGGCATCGCGCCACCGAGCAGCCGCAACGCCATCGCAGGGCGGTCCGCCTCGGTGAGGATGCGCGCCAGTGCGACTCGCTCTCGCTGCCCGGCAAGGGTGTCGCGCGCGGTGACGAGCTCGTCGAGCTCCTGTGAGCGACCCAGATGCACCAGCGCGAAGCCG
>Ga0126304_10000978_pt1 | contig 12797 bp, 13 predicted proteins | sample Plot25_FD_92538 | JGI IMG/M metagenome (GOLD analysis project Ga0126304, IMG submission 92538) | Serpentine soil microbial communities from UC McLaughlin Reserve, CA, USA - Plot25 | ecosystem: Environmental > Terrestrial > Soil > Grasslands | place: USA: UC McLaughlin Reserve, Lake County... | reverse complement strand
ATGAAAGCACATAAAGTATGAATACAGACAAGACGAGGGTCAACAATACCGCGGGTGCTTTAATATAAATGGGATAAAGCTCTGTTTCCTGTTTTTGTTCCATAAGGTGGTTATCACAAGAGGACTGCAAAAGAAATACCAGCAGCAGAGGTTGTTTCCCATGCGCTATGAGACATGCAGCTTTATGCATTCAGTCTTTTTACTTGCGTGCATTAGGAATACTGGTCTGGTTTTATTGTTGCTGCGTCTAACTTTAGCGTCAAATATAACTTATGTCCAATCTGCCACTTACCGTAAGAAGAGCTATAGAATTGATGGGTATTTATTTTTTAGGAGTGATCATTATTGTGGGTAAGGATATCATTACACCGATTGTGATGGCTTTTTTCCTGGCTATTATGCTGTTGCCGGTATATCGTTTTTTAAGGAGAAAGAGATTTCCGGAAACCCTTTCTATAGCATTATCCATATTGCTTTTATTGGTGATCATGGGATTGTTAGTGTGGTTCTTTTCTTCCCAAATTAGCCAATTGATTTCAGACTTTCCGCTAATAAAGAAGAATGTACAACAGCACCTGACTTCACTTAGTGTTTGGATTGACAATAAATGGAATTTTTCTACAGAGCGGCAGGTAAAACTAATCAATGAGCAAAACGATAAGTTACTTAATTATGCCGGAGGTGTATTGGGCGGAGCCGCCTCCTCGGTTACAGGCATACTTATATTCGTTGGGCTGTTACCTATTTATATCTTCCTTTTGCTGTTTTACAAAAACCTGTTGTTGCGCTTTGTGTTTTTATGGTTTGCGAAAAGTACGCATGCCAGGGTAGAAGAGGTAATGAGGGAATCGGAGGTGATTATTAAAAGCTATCTTATTGGACTGCTGATACAGATCTCTTACATTACTATTTTGTTAGGTGGAATTTTGCTTTTAATAGGTATTAAACATGCTATTCTTATCGGGGCTATCTTCGCAATTTTAAATTTGATTCCTTATGTAGGCGCTTTGATTGGTAATATTATTGGCGTATTACTTACACTCTCTTCCTCCCAGGAGATATGGCCCATTTTTGCTGTGCTGGGCACCATTGCTTTTGTGCAGTTTCTTGACAATAACATCCTGATGCCAAGGATAGTTGGATCTAAAGTAAAGATCAACGCATTGATCACTATTCTAGGCGTAATTGTAGCCGGTGCACTGGCTGGAATTTCAGGGATGTTTTTATCACTCCCTGTTATTGCCGTTTTGAAGATTATTTTCGACCGCACCGATAATTTTAATCAATGGGGAGTATTACTGGGAGACGAAAGGCCTAAATCAAGTCCGATGAAGCTTTCAGTTTTGAGACGAAATGATAAAAAAGTACGTAAGAAACTGGAAGAACAAAATGACATTGAACCTCCGAAGGAGTAGTAAGCTCGTTGGCAATACTCTAATACAAGTTGCTAACAGTCAACTTCTTTAACTTGCAATTTTTCACCACTGGTCACCTGTCGTTGCTATTTGTTTTCGATCACTATTAATCATTGATGGTTCTTTATCATAGTTTTTACAAACTAAAAACTATCTTTGCCCTGTTACTCTATTTAAGACTTGATAAATTTCTTCCCTATTCCGTAGAAGCTCATCTGGTCCTAATGATGAGAAAGCTCTTATCAGAGCTTCATTTTTAAATCAAATTGAAAGGTTTTTATTTCATGTTATTCGAACAATTAGGTCTTATAGAGCCTATATTAAAGGCTCTTAAGAAGGAAGGTTATACCATACCAACACCCATACAACAACAAGCTATACCCATAGTGCTGGAAGGAAAAGACATCTTAGGTCTTGCTCAAACAGGCACGGGTAAAACTGCGGCTTTTGCTATGCCCATACTGCAATTGCTTTATCAAAATAACAATAGCAGAGGGTACCGGCATACAAGAGCCCTCATCTTAACGCCAACCAGAGAATTAGCAATGCAGATTAGCGAAAGCTTTGAAGCTTATGGACGATGTACCGGCATAAAACACGAGGTTATTTTTGGTGGTGTTTCACAACATCCTCAAACCCTTGCTTTACGTAATGGAACAGATATACTCGTAGCTACTCCAGGCAGGTTGTTAGACCTGATGAACCAGGGCTATGTACATCTTGATCACCTGGAAATGTTTGTGCTGGATGAAGCCGACCGTATGCTGGATATGGGCTTTATTCACGACGTAAAAAGAGTGATCAGGCATTTGCCGAAACAAAGACAAACCTTGTTGTTTTCTGCTACTATGCCGCCACAGATTGCAGAATTAGCCGGGTCTCTGCTAAAATCGCCTGTGCGGGTAGAAGTTGCTCCGGTGTCTTCTACTGCGGATAGAATTGAACAATCGGTTTATTTCGTTGGCAAAAAACAAAAGCAATCCCTGTTAGAGCATTTGCTGAACGAATTGAATATTCAACGTACTCTTGTTTTTACGCGTACCAAGCATGGCGCTGATCGTATTGCAAAAGATCTCAAAAAAGCAAACATCAATGCTGACGCTATTCATGGTAATAAATCGCAATCAGCAAGACAAAACGCTCTTGCAAATTTTAAAAGAGGTAGAATAAAAGTACTGGTAGCTACCGATATTGCTGCGCGTGGTATTGATGTGGATGCTCTGGAACATGTTATCAATTTTGACCTGCCTGATGTACCGGAAACCTATGTGCACCGCATTGGGCGTACGGGCCGGGCTGGCGCCAGTGGTTCAGCACTTTCTTTCTGTGATGGCGGCGAAGAAATGGGCAACCTGAAAGGTATCAATAAACTTATTGGTCAAAAAATACCCGCAGTAGAGCATCCTTTTGAAGCCCAGGAAAAAGAAATAACAAGTGCATCTTCCGTAAAGCCCCGGGGCAGTTTTCAGAGAAGAAGCAAAGTGATTGTTTCATAAATAAAACAGGTTCTATTCTTTAAACTATAGAATCTGTTTGTAATAATTAAATATTATTTCACGCTAAACGACAAGCCTTGTAAGGGGACAGTTTTAGCTTAAGTTTCAAAATAGTCATCGCCAAACGATGACTATTTTTTTGTAAACTATTGCTTCTCTACAAATTCTTTCAAGCCCGTTCCAATAATCTGGTTCCACCCCTCAACAAAATTTTCTTTTGCAAAATCAGGTTGATCACTACCAAAGGTTTCAAGTCCTTCATGCGTTAATCTTACCCTTGTTTTATCGCCTTCATCAAATAACTCAAATGTTACGAAAGATTCACCGGGATGACCCTCATATGCCCAACTATAACTTAGTTTCCTGTCCTTGATAACTTCAGTTATTTTACATAAGTGCAGGAACTTTCTTCCTTCATTCTCTCCCCAAAACTGAAACGTAAAGCCAACCTCTGGCCTAAACGCTTCGAGATCAAAATACCATTGCTTCATATCATCTTTATCCGAAATGGCTTTCCACACCCTGCTTATAGGTGCATTCACCATTACTTCTTTAACTACTGGTATTGTGCTTTTACTTGTTTCCATCTTATTTTAATTTAAGTTATTAAAGACATTTCCTATTACCCATAACACCATGCTTATCATGATTTTTTCTTTCCCCTGGGTTCACTTTCCAAAAAGTCTTTCAGGTTACTCAACTTCACGCACCAGAACTGGCTGTATCGTTCTGTCCATGCGGCCACTTCCTTTAGCTTGTGTAATTGTGCTTCGCAATACCGCTCCCTCCCCTGTTGTCGTATCATCAGCAAACCGCATTCAGTTAATATCTTAACATGTTTTGAAATGGCTGGGCGACTTATATCAAAATTTTCGGCCAAAGCATTCAGCGTTAAAGGTTGTTGGGCTAATAAATGAATTATATTTCTTCTTGTAGGATCGGCAATAGCCTGGAATACATCTCGTCTCATAATATGTAACTGTTCGGTTACAAATGTAATGAAACTCAGGATCACACAATGATTAAAAATTTTCTTCTGAGGTGATTAACGGGCTGATTAATAATTTCAACAACTATACCTGGGTGCTAATAGAAAGAGTGTTGGAAGTTGTTCACCCTGGGGTAAGCTTTTTGATGGTAATCTATTATGAGAAGCAAAGCCCATATCAAATCGCATCCTCTTCATCCCATTTTGATAGCCTTTCCTATTGCTTTTTTTATTGGAGCTTTTGCTTTTGACCTTTTATCATTAATAACCGGTAATACAAATCTTTGGCAAACCGGTTATTACCTTGGCATCGCAGGCCTCATAGGCGCTGTTCTTGCCGCAGTGCCGGGGGCCATTGATTATTTTTATACGGTACCTCCGAAAAGTTCTGCAAAGAAAAGAGCTACCCAACATGCCATTATCAATCTACTCAATACAGCCCTTTTTGCTTTTATTGTTTATTACAGACGTATGGACAACCCCAATGTGTATACGGTACTGGCAATGGAAGGCGTTGGCATTGCTTTGCTATCTATCGCTGGTTGGATGGGAGGCACTCTTGTTCATAGAAACCAGATAGGTGTTGATCACCGTTATGCAAACGCCGGCAAGTGGAAAGAACAATATATTGATGCGCAGAATGGAAGAATAGAAGTTGGTGCCATTGATGAATTGAAAACAAATGGAATGAAACTGGTGCATATAAATGAAAAACGTATTGTTATTGCCAAAACCGAAAAGGGACACGTGGCTTTTAACGATCATTGTACTCACCGTGGGGGATCACTGGCCGATGGTGCTTTGATTTGTGGTACGGTGCAATGTCCCTGGCATGGCTCGCATTTCGACGTTGAAACGGGTGCTGTAAAAGCAGGACCTGCAAAAGAAAATATCGCAATATATACAGTTGAGGAGAAAGATGGCAAGGTTTATTTATTGATATAAACTATGCATAACCTTAAGCCGACTAAAGAAATTAACCTTATTAATTCCGCTGATTTGTCTTTGGCACATTCATTTCTTGAAAAATAGGTATGTCATGGGACCGGGCAAAAGCAGTAGATCATTTCATGAAGCTATATAGCAAATACGATCCTGATCAATATAAGTTCAGGCACGACGCCAATAATTTAAAAGGCGTACATGATGCCGAATTAGCCTTAAAGAGATTATACATAGAATGTGCTTCCGCAGCAGAAAAAAAAGAAACCCTTTTAGCTAAGCTCGATTACCTGATCAAACATGGGGCAGAAGATACAAAGGCCTTTAACGGAGCTGAATATAAAAGCATTATTAAATTAGAGGCGTCCGATCTCCATAAACAAATAGAAAATGGCAGCCTGTTTTTTTAGACTTATACTATCAAACTTGTTTTATCGATGATACTGGAGCATCCATTCATAAATGTTCAAACCGTTTTCTTTATAAGACGGATCAACGGCCCTTGTCCACGCATCATGTCCTCCATTAGGCCATATAGTTAGGCGTGGTGGTAAAAGAGGACCTAAAGAAGATATCTTGTCAACAAACCCTTTTGTACTTGAAACGCTTACCTGGGGATCATCGGCTGAGTGAAAAGCCCACACGGGTAATTTGCCGGCGACTATGGTTTGACATTTATTGGTAAATGCATAATCTGATGACACGCCCGCCATTGGAACCAGCGCTGCAAACTTTGACGAACTTTCTCCGGCAAGATCACAACTGGCCATACTTCCAGCACTCAGTCCTGAAAGATAAATACGATTGGTATCCACCCGCCAGCTTTTTTTTGCTAATTCTATGCAATCAGTAATATCGGCTGCAAGCGGAAAACTTTTCACCTGTGGCATCAACACAATAAAAGAATATTCCTTGTCATTAACGGTAAAAGTGCCCGGGAATTTTTTATCATTAATAACCTGTGCTACACCGTCCTTTAACAAGAGTGAAAGATCGCTGTTACCATTTCCTATTTGTCCCGCTCCATGCATATAAACTAATAAAGGATAAACCTGGGTAGTTTTGTCATAATTAGAAGGCAGCGCCTGGTAATACCCCCCTATTTTACTATTAATAGCTTTTGATGTAGCAGACAGGATCATATATATCGAATCCCTGGCAGAACTTTGGGACGGAGAAAGAACCCGGTCAACACTCGTTAGATCATTTTCTTTTTGACAGGATGACAATACTAAAAGCGCAAAAAAAACCTGGAATAACAGTGCAGCACTATTTCCATAAATCATTTTCATACATCACTCATTAAGGGATTAACAGTTTCTCATGGATAGTGCATACGAATAGTAATTGACAGTCCACGAAAATCATGCCTTTTATAAGTAAGTATACCCTTCCTTAATGAGCTGTTGCATTGACATTAAAACCACAAATTTGTTAAATGCTTATGAAGGTCAACAGTGTTTTACTGCATAGTGTGTTGAATAAATTGTCAGCATGAGTTTAATCATCTTGTTTGACTGTCAAGGAACTTAGAAATAACGAATCTGCTTTATGAAAATTAGGCTCAGCGGTTAACTATTCTGAGTCTACCAGTGAGTCACCGTGGCATCGTTTTAGATGAGCGTTAATACAGTCATTAAATTTATTTAACTATGAAAAAGATTTTTGCAATGGCCGTGTTGGCGGCAGCTCTTGGTTTTAGTTCGCCTTGCTTTGCGCAGGACACCACCCACCATGATGGCACTGTTAAGAAGGTAGAAAAGGGCATTGGAAAAGGTGCAAAAAAAGCAGGCAAGGGTGTTAAAAAAGGAGCTAAAAAAGTAGGCAACGAAACAGCCGAACTGGCTACCAAAGGCAAGGCTAAAGTAACGGACAAGAAGTCGGACGAGTGGGTAGGGCCTGAAGGACAAACAATTTATGTTGATGATGGTAGCAAGTATTACTGGATCAACGAAAAAGGCGGAAGAGTGTTTGTCAGCCGCGAACAATTAAAGACAAAACAAAAATAGCACAGCTGAAAAACAACCTCCTGTAAATACAGGAGGTTAATAAGCTATTGAACGGATAGGTCTCCCTCAATAGATATTGGTAATTATGAAGCTACAAGGATAGACAAAAAGCGGCAAAATTGCAAGCAATGTCAGCCCCCGGGCAGGATTGCACAGGTTTATAATTCTTCCATTTTCTTGTCTATCTTGGGCATGTATACAACCAATATCTTATGAAACTGGTAAGCCCCTATGCTTTACTGCTTTTTATCGTGTGTTCTTTTAATCTTCATGCACAGGATAGTTCCCGCACCGTCACCATAGATACATCTGCCGCTACTGAAGCCATGGCAGCGCAATTACTCTCGCGCCTGAACCAGGTTTACATTACACTGAACCGTATCAATTATACCACGGGCAGTAAACTCAATGTGCAGGACATCGAAAAGGAACTGACGGAAGTTTCAGTGAATCTTCGTGGCTTAAAAGAAAACCTGGCATCGGAAGACCGGACCTTAACCATCCGCACTTTGCAGATGTACGAAATATTGATAATAGAAATGCTTGCCGATCTGGAAGAATGGAGAGCTTTATTGCTTGAGTATGAAACGAAAGTACGCGGGATGACAGGTGAACTAGACGCCTTAAGGAAAGATTCAGCCTTTCGTAGGTTACGGCAGAACCAGGAACTAAGGGCGCAATACGGAGCACAGTTAAGCGCTGGAAGACAAAAGTTCAGGACTGCCGATAGTACATTAAAACTAAGCATATCAAAGATCACCTCGTTGCAAACAAAGATCTCAGAAAATTATATTGATGCTACTGAAGCAAGAAATAAAGTGCGACGTCAATTACGCATGTCTACTAACCGCACCTTCACCAAAGAAGCTCCCTATTTGTGGCAGGTTAGCTGGAAAACTTCAAATGATGATATCAGGACAAAGGCCGGCAAATCCTACACAGCTGAAAGAAATGCCATGGGTTATTATTTCAGCAAAAGATATTGGAACCGTTTATTTCTTGGGTTAACCGGCCTGATTTTCTTTGGTTGGGTATTTTATAATTTCAGGGTCACTAAAAAATTACAACAACAATCTGCAACCCGGCCTTCTCAATTATTAAAGCCCATCCCTATAATAGCCTCCCTTATTCTTGTTTTTACATTGGCTCCTCTCTTTGACCTGTATGCCCCGGCCGTATACAACCAGGTAATGCAGCTGTGTTTATTGGTGGTTCTAACTCTTTGTTTTACCCGGCACTGGCCGAGGCTCTTATCCTGGTATTGGATGGGTGTTATAGCCCTGTTTTTATTATTTGGTTTTAGCCGGACTATGATCAATCCCGGTTTTATAGAAAGATGGACACTACTTATACTGAATGTAGTAGCGGCAGGGTTTACGGCGCTTTTCTTAAAACGCCTCCAACAAATTGTATTTCCAAAGTTTGTTCGGCCTGTTTTGCTTACGGGCATCACCTTACATATTGCGGCTGCCCTCTTTAATATTTTTGGAAGAACAACACTTGCACAAACACTTGGGTCAACGAGTATATTTAGTCTGACCCAGATCATAGGGCTAGCTGCATTTATGCAGCTGGTTACAGAAGCTTTTTATCTTCAGGTACAAAAAAGCCGGCTTAGAAACAACATGCACACACCGGTATCTTATGAACAGGTAGCACCTAAGTTTAATAACATTCTTACGTTGGTTGTCATCATCTTATGGGCACTTGTTTTTGCCAGTAATTTACATGCATACGGTCCGCTCTATAAATCTGTAAATAAATTCCTCAGCGCTGAAAGACACCTGGGCAGCACTGCATTTACACTGGCCAACCTCCTGGTATTTATGCTGGTATTGTGGGTATCGTTTATTCTGCAAAAGTTTACAGGTTATTTTATGGGCATTGTAGACCAGGATAATATAATGAATGAGAACTTAGGCCGGAAAGGCAATAAGTTGTTATTTGCAAGACTGGTGATTGTGATCGCAGGATTTTTATTGGCTATTGCGGCTTCTGGTCTTCCGGTTGACAAACTAACGATTGTATTTAGTGCCTTAGGTGTGGGGATTGGTTTAGGCCTGCAAAACATAGTCAATAATTTTGTATCTGGTATCATCTTAATTTTTGAAAGGCCATTCCATATTGGTGATACCATTGAAATTGGAGGTAAGTTGGGTCGGGTAAAAAATATTTCTGTCCGCTCCTCAGTTATACAAACAGACAAAGGTGCCGAGATCATCGTGCCGAACGGAGACCTTCTTTCACAGCAGGTTATTAACTGGACACTTACCAACCGCCATGTAATGGCAGAACTCCGCCTTAACTTAACAGGTAGCCCCAATTTCAGAATGGTAAAGGCGCTTATCCTTGATATTATAAAATCCCAGCCGGATTTAATTACTCATAGACAACCGCAGGTGCTGATCGAAGAGATTACAAACACAGAGTTACTCATCTTAGTTCAATTCTGGATAAGTGACATCAATAGCGCCGATGAAATACAAAGCGAGGTTAAAACAAAGATCTACGCATGTTTCCAGCAACACGAACTACAATTAAGCACAAGACCTGTAACCTACGTAAAGCAGTTATAAAAAAAGCAGGACAAATTCTGCTTTTTTATAACTAATATTTATGCATTTTCATTTACACTTCCCATCTCTTCTACAATGATAAGGTCTTTGTCTTTTAGCCTTATGAAATCATCCATTAACAGGAACAACTCCCTGTTTTCAATAGTGAGAAAAACAATGCCCTGGTGGCCGCCTGTCTTGATATAATATTCTGCTTCCCGGTTGTGTATGCGTATTGTTTCCGGGTCAGTCAGGTCAATTGTCTCAATGTTTGTTACCTCCATAACCTGGTCTTCTTCAACGGGTATTTCTACGGTAGTTCCCTCGTTTGGCACAGGCATATAAATAAGGTCTTCCTCTGTCAAGGTCATTCCGTCCTTTACTTCCTCGTAAACTACACTTACATGCACACTCCCAATAATTACCTCGTCAATCCCTACTTCCGGATCCAGAATTTCTTCAGGATTATTGTAATTGATTACACCGGCTTGTTTGGCCTCTTCCATAATGTCCAGTAAATTATGGGCATACGCAAAAGCTTCTCTTCTTGCTTCCAATAAATTTTCTGACTTAAAAAATTTTTCCGAGTGAATGGCTTTATCGCTTGTCCACATCCGAACCATATATCCCTTAATGGTGTTCATTAAAATGTTTATTTACTAATAGTCAAATTGTCTGCCATTAAAACGCTAGGCGGAGATGGCCAAAGCAACCCGCGATGACCAAAGAAAATCAGATATAGCCAAACTTTTGGCTACAAAAAATGTGCACACTGTTCAGTTTGTACAGCATTTTCCTCAATTAGAATTGTTTTATAAGATCTGCTTCAACCTTGCATATTGCAGCAGGAGTATGGTCTTTGCGTCTTTGATGCCTCCCCTATCCATAAGTTGTAAAGCCTCATCGAAATCTAATTCTACAATTTTTATTTCTTCGCCTTCATCTGGGAGACCCCCGCCGGTTGAAACTTTTTGCTCTTTTCTATATTCAGCTGTATACAAATAAAGTAGTTCAGTTAACGAGCCGGCAGAAGTATAGGCTTCATATATTTTTTGCACCGCATCAATTGCATAACCGGTTTCCTCTTTTATTTCGCGAATTATAGTTTCATCAGGATCTTCACCTTCTTCCAATAAACCGGCACAGGTCTCTAAGAGCATACCTGTAGGGTTACCATTCAAATAGGTAGGAACACGGAACTGCCTTGTAAGGATAATGGTTCGTTGAGCTTTATTATAAAGCAAAGCTGTAGCCGCATTACCATGATCATATACTTCTCTTTCCTGTGTTTCCCAGGTGCCGTCTTTTTTCTTCAAATCGAAACTAACTTTCTTAAGTAGGTAATGTGCATCGGATAATATCTCCGTGTTCTTAAGCTTAACCTCCGCCATAGCAATTTTAATAATGTAAAGCAATTAACGTGCAGAGGTCAACACTGCAGATGCATCTTATACAAATAAGCACATGACTTTTGAGGAAGAATACTCGCAGCTTTCTTAATGTTGGTTGAAAAATTTGCGGCCAGCAATCTATAAATAGCCTTGACAATTAACTGCACCGCATGTACATTTTATTTTTCCGTCATGATGTGTAGGGCCATAGTTACAGGTTAACTCTTCGTTGGGCGAAATGATTTTTAAGGCATAAAATTCCACATGATAATTAAATGTTCGCAAGTATGTATTCGGCTCGCACGAATGATTAATAAACCGTAACTCATTGCTTTTGCCGGATGCATCAATAGCCTTACCATTCCATAGTTCCACCATAGCAATAGATTCCCGCTCTTTTACTCTTTTACGGGCTAGTCTTTTCGATATTACTTCACCGCTCATGGAACCTATTTTTTTTCTGGCGGGGATCGATTCTTTAGCATATGTTCCTATGCCATGGATCTTGCTTCTGGCATTGCTGAGAGCATAATTGATCCTGCCTTTGATAAACATGGGGCAAAATTACTGTTGCGCTTTTTACGGAAAGCGTTTTAGCTTTACTATAGTATGAAAAAAGGTTTACTAATAATGCTGTTCTTCAATGCAGGAGTAATAGCCAGCGCACAGGACGAAACAGTAAAAAAATTAAGTACTGATGCCTCGGTAACCATTAAAAAGGAACCCGACACGGTACAAAAAGATTGGAAGAAAGGCGGCATGTATAATCTCAACTTGTCACAAGGTTCTTTGAGCAATTGGGCTGCCGGCGGTGACAACTTCTCAATAGCTGTTAATTCCATTTTAAACCTTTATGGTTTTTATAAAAAAGGAAAGCACAGTTGGGACAATACCCTGGACTTTAATATTGGTTATGTTCGTACAACCACCCTCGGTAGCCGTAAAAACGATGACAAATTTGACCTGCTTTCCAAATACGGCCGTGCCATTTCACCTAAATGGAATATTGCTGTTTTGGGTAATTTCCGTACTCAATTATTTAAGGGCTATACGTATCAAAATAATGTAAAAGCATTTTCTTCTACGTTTCTCTCTCCTGCCTATGTTTTAGCTAGTATAGGTATGGATTACAAACCTGGGAATCATTTTTCGTTATTTCTATCCCCCGCTACTGCCCGGTGGACAATTGTAAAAGATGATACTTTATCAGCAAAGGGTTTATATGGTGTTGAGCCGGGGAAAAACAGCCGATCTGAGTTTGGCGCTTTTGCTTCGGTCAACTATTTAAATGATGTAAGTAAAATTATTACCTATAAAGCAAGGTTAGACCTTTTCTCAAACTACACACACAACCCTGAAAAGATCGACGTGTTCATGACTAATGTACTTGCTATAAAATTATCAAAGGTATTGTCGGCCACGTGGAATGTTGACCTTATTTACGATGATGATGTAAAATTGTTTGGAAAAGATAACAAGTCTTCTGCGGTGCAGTTGAAATCATTAGTAGGATTGGGCTTACTGGTAAAATTTTAAGGGCTCTATTTCGCTGCTTTTCCAACAATTCCAGTTAAGACAGTCCCTCCAATTGCCTGATATAATCATATTGAAGGTCTTCATGCAAAGTACTAATAGCTGCTTTAATTTTTTTAAGTTGTGCCGTATATAAATTATTCAGTGCAGTGCTTTTTCGGAACGATATTTTGGAACTAAAAAGTACCATGCAGAAGTGAAGTAGTAATTCGACTTCTACCTGTTTGTTACCTGTGTAGCGGACGTATTTATTGGTCATTCGCAAGACCTTTCGCAAGCTTTTCTTTGCAAAATAGGTGCTCGCTGTATTGATGTCGGAAAAACCATTCTCAATTTCCTGCTTCACACTCCTTATATAGGCTTCCCTATCATCGGCCTCAAACAACAGGTAAGTAAGCAGCTCTTTATTTTCTTTTTTAAATCGGGCAAGGCGCAGACATAGATCAACCAGTTTGGATTGAGATAGTT